>Ga0233425_10002740_pt1 | contig 33825 bp, 29 predicted proteins | sample Watercolumn_Towu_2_FD_181712 | JGI IMG/M metagenome (GOLD analysis project Ga0233425, IMG submission 181712) | Freshwater microbial communities from Lake Towuti, South Sulawesi, Indonesia - Watercolumn_Towuti2014_140_MG | ecosystem: Environmental > Aquatic > Freshwater > Lake | place...
ACCTCCCTTGCAGGATAATACAGTTCATAGTTCAATGTTCAATGTTATCGGTCGGCACCCGGCAACTCTTTTTTGGCTGAACTCCAGATTAGTTGCATAAATACGAATCATGACAGTTATAATTTTGATTTATGGAAAAATCTTTCTTATTAACCGCCCGTTCCTTTCAGTCACTTGATTACCGGGATAAAAGCGGATATATTCTTTGCCCTCGGGCGATGCTCCCCGAGGGCAACCTTCCATTGCTTCGCAAAGGATCCTTTCGCCGAAGGCCGACAGGGTCTTTTCCCGGCACATTGTCGTGCCGAGAAAAAATCGTCCCGCAGTTGTCCAGTCTTTGTCAAGTGACCAAAGGGAACGGGCGGTTAAACAAGGTTTTGGTTTATTAATCATCAACTAAATTGGAGATGAACCTCTTTTTTGAATTGTAACTGGTACAACCTGTAGTAATACCCTTTCTTTTGCATCAAATCCACATGAGTCCCGTCTTCCACCAAACGGCCCTCGTGAATGACCAGGATGCGCCTGGCCTGCCGGAGAGTGAACAGGCGATGGGCGATAATCAGAGAGGTTCTTCCGGACAGCAACCGGCTGAGGGCATCCTGGACCAGCATTTCCGTATAGGCATCGATCTGAGAGGTGGCCTCATCCAAAACCAGGATGGCCGGATCCCGGGCCATCACCCTGGCCAGAGCCACCAATTGTTGCTCTCCGGCCGACAGGGATCGGGTCAGGTACGGTTCTTTTCGGTTCAGCAAGGCTCCCAAATGCATGGTTTCGGCTAAGGTTTTCCATTCCTGGTCTGAGGCACCGCTTGGTTGAAGAAGCACATTCTCCTGAAGATCTCCTTCGAAGAGAAAAGTTTCCTGGGGAACCAATCCGATCCGAGTCCGCAGCTCTTTTTTAGGGATGGTCTGCAGATCTCGCCCATCTATTACTATCCGGCCTTGCTGTGGCGCATAAAAACCCTCTAAGAGACGGATCAAGGTGCTTTTCCCTCCACCGGTCATTCCCACTATGGCCACGGTCTCTCCGGGGTGTATGGTAAAAGAAAGGTCTTTGATCACCCAGTTCTTAGAATCATAGGCAAAGCGGATGTTTTGGAATTCGATTTTCCCGGCCCATTTCTCCATAGGTTCGGGTTTGATTTCTCTTTCCTCTTTTTCGGCCGCTTCGTCCAGGAGTTCAAAGATCCGTTCCAACGAAGCCATGGCGGACTGCATGACGCTGTATTTTTCAGTCATTTCCCGCAAGGGTTTAAAAAACATCTGGATATAAGAAAGGAAGGCCACCAGGGTTCCCAGACTCACGCTCTTCTGGATCACCTGGCCTCCACCATACCAGATCAACAGGGCGATGGCCGCTACGGAAATCAGTTCCATTAAAGGCAGAAAAAGGGCGAAGACCTGGATCTGCTTCATGCCGGCCAAATAGGTCTGGTGATTGACCTCCAGAAAATCATCAGACCGTTTTTTCTCCCGGACCAAGATCTGGATTAGGGACATGCCCGCCAGGCTTTCCTGCAGAAAGGCGTTCAACTGGGCGATTCTTCTTCGGAGATCTCGGAAAGCATCCCTGGCCTGTCTACTGAACAGGCGGGCACTGATAAAAATTGGGGGGATCAAGGTAAAAGTCACCAGGGCTAAACGGAAATCCAGGGTCAATAGGAGGCCAAAGATAGCCAGGGTCAGGAAAACATCTTTAAAAAGAGTGGCCAGGAGTGATTTAACCATCTCGTTAAGATTCTCGATATCATTGGTCGCCCGGGTGACCAACCGCCCTATGGGGTTGTGCTGAAAGAAGGGAAGGGGCAGTGTTAAGAGGTGGGCAAACAATTTCATCCTAAGGGTGTGCATAACCCTTTGTCCTAATCGTTCCAGGACCATGACTTGGATGTATTGGAGCCCGAAGTTTAGGGAAAGGACCAAAACCAAGATTAAAGCCAGGGAACTCAAACCCTTTAATTCTCCGGGAAGGATATGGTGGTCGATGGCCTGTTTGGTCAGATAGGGCGGGATGAGATCCAAAAAAGTCAATCCTAAGGAGATGAGCAGGCCCAACATCCAACGATAGCGCCAGGGCCAGAGATAGGGAAACAGTCTTTTTAAAAGCCTTAAGTCATAAGGACGCCCCAACCGTTCTCCTTCAATATAGCCGAAATCGCCGAAACTCATTTAAAAGCTCCCTTGGCGCAATTCCATCTCCAGACACTGAAACTGGTAAAGCTGGTAATATAACCCTCTTTGCCGGAGCAACTGGTGATGATTGCCTGATTCGACTAAGGTGCCTTCATCCAGAAGATAAATGGTCTCCACCCCTTCCAGTCCGATCAACCGGTGAGAAATAAATACGGTCGTCCGACCTTGCCGAAAGGCGGTCAGGGCCTCTTGAATCTTCCGTTCCGTATTCAGATCGACTGCCGAAAGGGTATTATCTAAAATCAATATCAGCGGATTTTCCAGCAAGGCCCGGGCCAGACAAAGCCGCTGTTTTTGACCCCCGGAAAGCAGCACCCCTTTTTCTCCCACCACCGTATCCAATCCTTGGGGAAAGGTTCTAATTTCTTCCTCAAAGGCGGCAACCTTCAAAACATCCCAAAGATCCTCCTCCAGGGCCTCGGGCCGGGCTAACAGCAGATTGGCTCGAATGGTTTCGGAAAAAAGAAAGGGATCTTGAGGAACCAGGGAAACCATTTTGCGGAGTCGGGCTAAAGGTATGGCCTGAATCTCCTGGCCCCCCAAAAAGAGGGAACCCCCGGGGGCCTCCAAGAGCCGGACCATCAACATGGCCAAGGTGGTCTTCCCGGAGCCGGTTTTCCCGGTGACAAGATAGTGTTTCGGGGAAGAGAATTCCATAGTTACACCGCCTAGAACCGGTTTTTGGCCCTGACCATAAGAATACGTGAGGGCCTTGATTTCCAGGGAAAGGGGGTCTTGAAATGATGGTCTGAGTCCCGGAAGATCGCTGATTTCCGGGGTCTCATTGAGGATACGTTCAATCCTTTCCAGGGAAACGGCCCCTCTTTTGATCAGGTTGATCACCCATCCCAAGGCCATGACCGGCCAGGAAAGGAGCCCCAGATAACTGATAAAGGCCACAAAATCACCGGCGGTAATCTCTTTGGCCAGCACCTGTCTTCCGCCCAGCCACAGCACCACTGCCAGACTCAAATTGGTCATCAAAAGCGATAAGGGGAAAAGAGTTCCCATGATCCGGGCCAAACGAATATTTTGTTCCTCATATTGGAGACTCAACCGGGCCAGCCGGTCTTCTTCCCGTTCCTGAAGACAGTAACTTTTAACCACGACGATCCCGACCAGGCTCTCCCGGACCTTCTCCATAATTTTGGAAAAGGTTGCTTGAACGGAGTCGATGCGCTGATGGAGTAATTTGCTTAAACGCTGAGTCAGAAAGGCGACCAGGGGAATGGGCCAGAGAGAAATGAGGGTCAGTTTGAGATTAATATAGGCCATAAAGGCAACGGCCGCCGAACCCAGGATTAAGGAATCCACTAAAGAGACCAATCCCATGCCCAAGGCCATACGAACCGCTTCGATATCGTTGGTGGCATGGGCCATCAAATCTCCAATAGAGGCCCGCTGATAATAAGACGGAGTGAGCCGGAGGAGGTGTTCAAAAAGACGGCTGCGCAGGGCCGCTTCCATCCTGCGGGCCTGGCCGAAAATCAAGCGGCGCCAGACCAAACGTAAACCGAAGATGACCAGGGCCGTTCCCAGGATCAACAGGAGATAGCGGACCATCCCGGAGTCCGAAGTGCCTTGAGTGGTTAAATCATCAATCGCCCCTTTGATAAATCGGGGGATCAGGAGCTGAAGAAAATCCACCGACAAGAGCAGAAAAATACCCAGGGACAAAGGAATCAACCCTTGACGAAAATAAGGGAACAAAAGGCGATACGATTTCATGAATGGTCCGGATTTTCTGCTAGGAAAATATTTTTGAAATTCTCAAATTCTGTAATGCACAAATCTAAAATAAATAGTATAGAATCACAGGTCAATGAAAAACTGCTGAGGTTGGAGATATGCTCAATGTCATCTGGATTATTTTGATTTTGATCGGAACCCTGGTTGCTGTGGGCCGAGACGTTTATGATTTATCCGTTAACCGTTACCAAAACGGGAGAGAAATACGGGCTTCGCTTCTGTTTGACCCGCCGGCCGAAGGCCCACTGCTCTCATCAAAACGGTATCCCTGTAAAATTATGATCGACCCCAATGCCCCGGGGGAGGCGAATGGGCCAGGAAGCAGACCCCTGATCCAGAAAGGTGAATATCTCCCTTCAGGAGTCAACACAGGACGTGTACGGATCGTCGTCGACGCCCAGACCCCGCCCCTGTGGAAAGAGGTTCATAAAGCCCAAAAACAGGCCGGGTTCCTTTCAGCCAAGGTCCGTTGGGAAGATCCACAGCAGATAAGAGGCCCGGCCTATCTTTCCTTTGACCCGGTTCGATTTGTTAAGGTACAGGCCATTACCAACGACGGGTTGATTCATTATGCCAAGGTCGCCGTCGAGTTGGCCATCGGCCTGATCGGCATTATGGCCCTCTGGCTGGGCTTGATGAAGATCGCCGAAGAGGCCGGGCTGATCACCCATCTGGCCAGGGCCTTGAAAAAAGTGACCACCCGATTATTCCCCGATGTGCCCCCCGATCATCCGGCCATGGGGGCCATGATCATGAACATCTCGGCCAATATGCTCGGTTTGGGAAATGCCGCCACCCCCTTCGGGCTCAAAGCCATGGAAGAACTGAACAAACTTAATAAAAAAGCAGGGACGGCTACGGACGCCATGTGCACCTTTTTAGTTATCAACACCAGCAATGTCCAGCTTATTCCGGCTACGGTCATTGCCGTGCGGGCTGTGGCCGGATCGGCTAATCCCACGGAGATCTTAGGTCCGGTGATCGTCGCCACAACCATCAATACGGTGATCGGTATCATCGCCGTTAAATGGATGGCCCGGATGTCTTTTTTTAGAAAACAATTGGAAACCGGAGAAAAGTAATCGATGGAAATTATAGTAACGTTAATTAACGGTCTTTCCGTTTTGGCCATTCCCTTATTGGTTGCGATTATCCTGATTTTTGGAATCGTCAAAAAAGTAAAACTTTATGAAACCTTTATCGAAGGGGCCAAAGAAGGGTTTCAGGTCGGGGTGCGGATTATCCCTTATCTCGTGGCTATGCTTATAGCCATCGGTATCTTTCGAACCAGCGGGGCCATGGAATTTCTCTCCGCTCTGGTATCTCCCGTGACCGACCTGATCGGGATGCCGTCGGAAACCTTGCCTATGGCCCTGGTCCGCCCCCTTTCCGGCAGCGGTGCCTTGGGAGTCATGTCTGAAATCATCAATGTCCACGGTCCCGATTCCCTGATTGGCCGAATGGTCGCGGTCATGATGGGCAGCGGGGAGACCACTTTTTATGTCCTCGCCGTCTATTTCGGATCAGTGGGGATCTCCCGCACCCGCCAGGCCGTACCGGCCGGCCTTATTGCCGACGGTGTGAGTATCCTGATGTCGATCTGGATCGTTCGCTTTATTTTCGGCTGATCCCTGGACTTTAACACCGGCCAGATTAAAATTTAGGGTATGTCCCAAAGTTACGTGATAAAGGGCTCAGGGGATGGTCATTTTGTGGTTGTCCAAAGGGTAGTTCAGTGCCCCAACCCGGCCCTGATTTCTGCGTTGATCCCAGGCTAAAAAATTAGCCCTGAGATAAAAATAGCTTTGGCAAAGGCCTGCTTAGTCCTGAAAACGGAAACGATTCAGTCCTATTGGGATTAGGGCCTTAAGGTGGACAATCCACAAAATGACCATCCCCTGAGCCCAATAGGTTTTTGGCCTTAATCGATTACCCTTACCTTATTCACGTAACTTTGGGACAAGCTCAAAATTTAACATTGTCAAAGGGAGTGAAGTCTTCTCGGCAATGAAAGGCGATGAATTAAAGAACACCACTTGAACCCTGAAATCCGTCAACCCTGCCGAATTGGGGTCTCCTCTAATCCCTCATCCTGGTACTTCCCCAGGGGGTCAGGTCGCCTAAAAATGTTTCGATCACTTGAAGAAATTCTCCGAAGGTTTCCTCTTTTAGCGCACAAACCGGGACGGCCTGATAACGGCTGCAATGGATACGGGTATAATCCCGGTCGACCAAATCCACTTTATTGAAAACCCGGAGAAGAGGAATTTGAGAAAGCTGAAGGTCTCTAAGCAAATTCTCCACCACCTCCAAATGGTCCTGAAATTGGGCATTACTGAGGTCGATAACGTGCAATAACAGATCGGCTTCTTCCAGTTCTTCCAGGGTGGCTCGAAAGGCTGTCAATAAATCTTTAGGAAGATTTTTGATAAATCCGACCGTATCCGTAACGATAACTTCTTTTTCCCTGGGGAGTCGGAGCCGTCGACTGGTGGGATCCAAGGTGGCAAAAAAACGATCTTCAGCCGTAATCCGGCTGTGGGTTAGGGTATTTAATAAAGTGGATTTCCCGGCATTGGTGTACCCGACAATAGAGATAACCGGTAAAGTCCGCCTGTTTCTTTTGCCGCGGCGTTGCCGACGTTGGCTCTGAATGGCTTCCAGTTCTTTTTGCAGCCGGTGAATCTTTTCCCTGACCCGGCGGCGGTCTATCTCGAGCCGGGTTTCGCCCGGTCCCCGGCCGCCGATTCCCCCGGTTAGGCGGGAGAGGGCATCGTCCCTCCCCACTAAACGAGGGAGGATATATTTCAATTGGGCCATCTCCACCTGGAGTTTGCCTTCCCGGGTCCTGGCTCGTTGAGCGAAGATGTCCAGTATTAACTGCGTGCGGTCAATAACCTTTAATTCGGTGAAATCGGTTAAGGAACGGACTTGAGAAGGGTTCAGGTCCTGATCAAAAACCAATAAGGTGGCCCCTAACTGCAAGGCCCGGATGGATAAGCGGCTTAGGCGATCCTTGCCCATCAAAAATTTTGGGCTGATCTCTTTGCGGAACTGGAAGGTACTTTCCAGGATCTCCAGTCCGGCTGAACGGGCCAGTTCTGCCAACTCCTTCATGGATTCCTGAGCTTCCCCTTTGGGCAGGGTGGTCACACTGACCAGGATCGCTCTTTCTCCCTTCGGGGTAATTGTTTTCGAAGAAATCTTTCTTCCCCATTCTTCCTCCAGGGATCGAATCAATCCGGCAACATCAATTTGGGACTGTCCGACGAGTTCCGGTTCCAGAGTCATCACCTGTCGGCCTTCCGGGTTATCGGGCAGAAGATGGGCCGTATGCAGCCATTGGGCCTGGCCATGTTTATTTATTCCGATGGCCGTGATCATGTCTAAACGTAACAGCGCCAGGTCCATTTTATCTTCTTCGTTGATCCCTTCCCCTTTTAAATGGGTATGGAGAAGGCGGAGGCCTTTTAATCGGCCGGTCCCGGCTCGAGAGGGATTCAGGTGGGGGATTGTCAGGGACTGGTCGTTACCCAGGATGACGGTTTCAATCCCACCCTTGCGGTTGATTAAGAGACCGATCTGACGATTGAGTTCAAAAGAAAGCTGGGCTAAAAAATGGGCCAGTTCCGGGGAAACAAGCTGGGCTGGATTGAGTTGACGGCGATAGATCAGTTCAAGTTTTTTTGTGTGCTGGGCCTTTAGGCCGGAGGTCTGTCCAAAAAGGCGGCTAATGCTCTGGTCCTCCTAATAGGGCTCTTCAATGCCCAAGGCAAGATCGGCAAATTTAGTATACTCATGAAAAAACTTCAACGAAACCGTTCCTGTTGGTCCGTTGCGGTGTTTCCGGAGCAAAATCTCCGCCACCCCTTTTTGCTTGGAATTTTCATCATACATTTCTTCCCGAAAGATAAAACAAATAACATCCGCATCCTGTTCAATGGCCCCGGATTCCCGAAGATCGGCCAAGACCGGTTTTTTATCATCCCGTCCTTCCGGCCTTCTGTTTAACTGCGACAGGGCGATGACCGGGACATTCAATTCTTTGGCCAGGGCCTTTAGAGACCGGGAAATCTCGGAGATTTCCTGTTCCCGACGTTCGGAACCCTCCCGGCCTTTCATTAACTGAAGGTAGTCGATGAGGATCATTCCCAGACCCTTTTCCGATTTTAGGCGGCGGGCCTTGGCCCGCATTTGGAGGACGGTCATAGAGGGAGAATCATCAATAAAGATAGGAGCATCCGACAACGTCCCGGCGGCCGCTGTCAATTTACCCCACTCGCGCTCACCGATGAAACCGGTCCGGACCCTGTTGGAATCCACCTCGGCCTCACTGCAGAGCATACGGATAGCCAATTGCTGCCTGGACATTTCCAGGGAAAAGATGGCCACCGGTATTTCAAAATCCACCGCCGCATTTCGGGCAAAGTTCAAGGCCAGGGCGGTTTTTCCCATGCTGGGACGACCGGCGACAATGATCAGGTCCGAATTCTGAAAACCAGAAGTCAGCTTATCTAAATCCGTAAAACCGCTGGGAACCCCGGTAACGGTTTGTTTCCGATCATATAAATGCTCGATCGTTCCGATGCTTTCTTTTATGACTTGACTCAGGGGATATACCAGGGGATTAATTTTGGCTTCAGAGATTTTAAAGATGGCCTTTTCGGCCTCATCCAAAAGATCTTCGGCATCACCGGTAAAGGTATACCCTTTGCTGGCGATCTCGGTGGCCTGATTGATCAAACGGCGCAGGACGGATTTTTCGCGGACAATACGGGCATAGACCTCCACATGGACGGCCGACGGGATGGCATCGGTCATGGAAATCAAATAACTGGCCCCACCGACATCTTCTAAATGCCCTCTGTTTTGAAGGTGTTCAGAGAGAGTAATCAGATCAACAGGAGTTCCTTTTTGATAAAGATCCAGCATGGCCGTAAATATCTTGCGGTGGCTTTCACGGTAGAAATCCTCACCGGTCATTACCTCCAGAACTCGGGAAAGGGCTTCCGGTTCGAGAAGGATACTGCCCAGAACCGACTGTTCCGCCTCCAGATTCTGTGGAGGGATTTTCAAATTCTGGCCATTGCTGCTGGTCATAAGAAATGGTTATTTGTCTTCGACCACCGAGACTTTCAGCGTAGCTGTGACCTCGGCGTCCAGTCGGACGGGGATTTCGAAGGACCCCAAGGTTCGAATCGGCTCCTTTAAAAGGATCCTTTTTTTGTCCAGCTTGATATCCTTTTCGGCTAATTTTTCCACCAGATCTTTCGGCGAGACGGACCCGTATATTTTTCCTTCTTCCACGACTTTGCGGGGTAATTCCAGCGTGAGGGTCTGAAACAGTCCGGCCAGATTCTGGGCCGCTTCCAGATCTTTCGCTTTCTTCTTGAGGATTAGGCGTTTTTGTTCTTCCAGTTGTTTTTGATGGTGCGGCGTGGCTTCCAGGGCTTTCCCCTGAGGGATCAAAAAATTTCGACCATAGCCGCGGGCAACCTCAACCAAGTCTCCCACTTTTCCTAAAGTGGCTATATCTTCTTTTAGTAAAACTTTCATAAGGGTAAACCTCCTGCAGATGTTGACCTAATATTATCGAACTTTTATTTCAAGGGCAAGGGATTTAGAAAATGCTCCATGATAAGGCCTAAAAGGATGATCTCTTTTCCCCCTATTAAGCTAAAAGCCTTTCCCCTGCTTCCGAGTGGGTCGGATAGGGGAAAGGCCTGGTGGTCATAACAGTCTAAAATATTATAATTAATGTTGAATAGAGGTGGCTAGATACGGCAATAAGGCGATCTGTCGGGCCCTCTTAATCGCCGCCGTGAGTTCCCTCTGGTGTTTGGCGCAATTTCCGGAGATTCGTCGGGGGATTATCTTCCCTCGTTCCGACGTAAAATGTTTTAAGGTTTTTGAATCCTTATAATCGATAGTCAGGGAATTATCGGCACAGAAACGGCACACTTTTCGGCGGGGGAAAACCCTCTTTTTCCTTTTCTGCTGAATCATAACCTATTCTCCTTCCTTTTCAGAATCTTTTCCCTCGTCGGGCAGATGTGGGGTTCCGGCCGGTTCGGAGTCATCGGGGGCAATCTGAACTTCCTGAAGGAGTTCTTCTTTTTTTCTTTCTTCTTCCAGTGACTCGGGATTAAAGGACTCTTTTGTCTTTACCGTCAGGAATTTTAAAATGTTATCATCAATCTTGAGGTTCCGCTCGATTTCGCGGATCATAGAACCCGGTCCGTAAAAATCGACCAGGACATAATTCCCTTTGGATTGCTTGTTAATATCATAGGCAAGACGTCTTTTACCCCAATCCTCCGTCTTAATAATTGACCCCTTTTGGGCGGTGATGATTTGCAAATACCGCTCCGTCAGGGCCTTGACTTCCTCTTCGTTCAGATCCGGCTGAACGATAAAAATAAGCTCATATCTCCTCATAGATCCTCCTTGTGGATAATAAAGCCCCCCGGGGGGAGCAAGGGGAAATTGAAATTATTACTATTCTTCTTTTATTTTGTCAATTTAAATTTGTAACCCTTTTTTTGTCTGGATGGTTTTGCCCTTGACAGGCCTTCGCCTTTTTGGCTAAAGTTTCCTAAAATTATTTGGAGGTCTGCAAAGGAGAACGCGATGGAGCAAACACTTTCGATTATAAAACCCGATGGAGTCGCTAAAGGACTCATCGGAGAGGTCATTAAACGCTTTGAAACGAACGGGTTGACCGTCCGGGCCATGAAGATGATTACGATGACCAAAAAACAGGCCGAAGGGTTTTATGCCGTTCATCGAGAAAAACCTTTTTTTGACAGCGTCACTAATTTTATGTCCTCCGGCCCTTGTGTGGTCCTTATTTTGGAAGGGCCGGGGGCCATCGAAAAAAACAGAAAATTAATGGGGGCAACCGATTTCAAAAAGGCCGATCCCGGAACAATTAGGGCCGATTTCGCCAGTAGTATCGAAAGCAATATCGTCCATGGCTCCGACGGGCCGGAAACCGCCCGTTATGAAATCGGCTATTTTTTTAATGATTTGGAAATAGCAATCTAAAGCCCTCCGGCTTTTGTTATCCGGTCGTTTTCAGTGTCTTTTCCCTCTCGTTTACTACGAAAATAGGCTGTGGAACCTTCTGTGCCTATTTTCATCTTTGGTGGTGTCACGCCACTGGCGTGGCATGACGGCTTAATCCGAAAACAGGCCTGGGAGTCCTCTGGACCTGTTTTCATGCCCGGCTTCCTTTAGGAGGCCTCCTGTTAGGTCGGGGAAATCCGACCGTATCGTGGTGACAGGCCCCAAAAGGGGGGGCCTGGGAATTCCTAAGGGAGGAAAAAGGCCTTTTTAATCTGAGAGGTTTGTTATGTCTAAAGAAACCCCGGCCTTCATTCGAAAGGGACTTATTTTAATTCATCTGGCTCTCGGATTGGCGTTACTCTGGGGGAGTCCGGCGTCGGCTACCTATTATACCTTTCCGACCTCCTTGACCCTTTGCAACGAACCCGTCCCCCTCTCAGACCGAAGGATCTGGGAACGGATGGACCGGGAATTTGTCCTCAATGTCTACGATCGAGGTCAGATGTATTTGTGGTTGAAGAGGAGTAAGCGTTATTTTCCTTATATTGAGGCCCGCCTAAAAGAGAAAGGCATGCCGGATGACCTGAAGTATTTGCTGGTGGCCGAAAGTGCTCTCCGTCCCCAGGCCTTATCGAATAAAGGGGCGGCTGGATTTTGGCAATTTATTGAAAAAACAGGGAAAAGGTTCAGTCTGCAGAAAAAACCCTGGATTGACGAACGACTGGATTTAGTCAAGTCAACTGATGCGGCCATCAGCTATTTAAAGATCCTTTATGACCTCTTTGGGAAATGGTCTTTGGCCATGGCAGCCTATAATTGCGGAGAAGAACGGGTTAAGGATGAGATTTCCCAACAGGGCGAAAATGATTACTACCGCTTGGCCTTGCCGCAGGAGACCGAACGCTATATCTTCAGGATTTTAGCAGCCAAAATCCTCCTGTCCGACCCTAAGCGATACGGCTTTGAACTCCCGGAAAAAGAGGGTTACTCTCCTGTAGAGACCGACCAGGTAGTCCTGAATCTTTCCCGATCCATGCCGCTGAGGGATATTGCTAAGGCCTGCGGCTCTTATTTCAAAGAATTAAAGGAATTAAACCCGGAAATCCAGGGCTATATTCTCCCTGCCGGCGTTTATCAACTCAGAATTCCTTTCGGGAAAAAGTCCCTAATGGAAAAAAACATGAAAGATTGGCTTAAGGCAGTCCCCTGACCCCCCCCTGTTTTTCTCTCTTTTTTGGTTGACACCCAATATATTGTATAGTAAATTCTTTTTTTATACAATATAAGGGAATTTAGGGAATCCTACAGATGAATTCTCCGAGTCGGGAGAGTGATTCTCGTTTTCCCGAAGGGGTTCCTCGGAATAATTCCAGAGTTTCTTTCCGAAGGAGGGGCAATGGAAGAAAAAGGTGAGGAAAAACAATACTGTTATAATATCAAACTGCCAGACCCGCAATGTCAACAGTGTATCTGGCTGGAATGGAATGCGGCCAGCTTTACCTGCCGGAACAGGAAGCGGATGATCTGTGACCTGTATATTGAAGAAGTTTTTGGCAGTCTGATCTCCAAGACCTTAAATTGATTGATAGGTACCAGCAGCAACCTAATAGCCGAGCTGACGAATTTTTTTCTCAGAAAAACCAAAATGGTGGGCTATTTCGTGGACCAGGGTTTTTTTTATTTGTTCTAATATGTCCTCCTTGGATCGGCTGGTTTGAGAATGAGGGTTGCGATAGAGGGTGATGCGATCCGGAAAGCTGAAACCCTGAAAGGCGCTCTTTTCCGGCCTGGGAATCCCCTGATACAACCCGAAGAGCAAGTCGGCTTTCCCCAGCCCCAAATCGGATAATAATTCAGGAGAGGGATCTTCCTCGACGACAATTTCCACATTTTCCAACTTAACCAGAAATTCTTCCGGGATTTCCTCCATGGCCCTGTTGACCAGTTCATTAAATTGAGCTGCGGATAAGTCAATTTTTCTTAAGGAAGGTGGAGTTCTCTGATCTTTTTTCGTGGCCATATATTCTCTTAACCCGCCTTAGGGCCATTGTCTGACCCGAATGAAAAAATTATAAAATGATCAAGACAAAAGGTCAAGGGTTTGTCCCCGGACCGATGGTAATAGAAAAAGAGCCTTGGAATAAAACGCTCCCCAGAATAATGAGTTTGAACGGGAGAGCAAAGGATTGGCAAAGGATCAGCAAAGGATCAGGTGAGGAGGCGGGAAAACAATTTGTTCATATACTTGAAATAGGCATCGCTGTTTTCCACCACAAAGACCCAAAGATCATAGATTCGTTCATAGGCGATGCCGTTACGGTCGGCATATTCCAGGGGATAAAGCAGAACAGGGATCTTCGGCCGGTGGTCATATTGACTCATCTGGGACAAGGCCCGTAAAAAGATTTCAAAAGGAAGGTCCTGTGATTCCAGGACGAAGACCGAAAGGCAATTGGTTAGATCCGACAAATTCAGTCCTTCATCGGTCTTAAGAAGGCTGAAGAGGGCCTTTATCTCCCCACTTTTTTTCAGGGAAAAGAGCCGGCGTTCCCTCTGAAAACCCGCCTGTTCAAAGACCCGGCTAATGCGGCCGGTTTCTAAATGCTCCGGCTGTAGATCAAGGGCCTTGATCATCTGCCCCCCGGAAGTATGTTTATAAAAGTAGGCCAGTTCCACCAGGTCATCCGGTTCAGAGGGGATGAGTTCCCACTGGGCCGGCAGGCCCCCTTCCGTTCGATTCAGAATCATGGGATAGGGGATATAGGCAAAACGATCCAGGGAGCAAATCTGCGGGTCCTTGAGAACCCGGGCGGCACCGCCGAAGACCAGATTCGGGAATTTGTTGTCCGGACGAAAATAGCAGATGAGATTATCCATCTGGGCGGATTCGAAATTGTGAGAATCCAGGATATAACGTTCGATGTGCTGCAGGAGGGTTAAGGCCACCCTTTTGTGCCGGGACTGGGGAGTGGTGACGAAATGATGGAGCATCCAGGTCGTCTCATAAAGATGAAGCATGGAAATATGACCGAGGATCGACCCTCTTTCCCGATAAGTGATGTGCCGTTCTATCTCTTTGGGGCTTAGATATAATTTTTCATAGAGGGCCTTAAACTGGGTTTTGTTTTGTTGGATATAGTTGTATTTCTGAGGATAAATAAAGCCGCTTTGGAAGAAGAAATCCCAGAGGGAATCCAATTCTATGGCCCCGCAAATGTCCAGGTGTCTGTTCATCGATTTATTGACCAGGTTGGTCAGGCTGATATAGGCCTCGTTGGACATGTTTAAAATGGAAAAGCCGCTTTTCACCGTCGTTTCGTCGGTGCGGTTATTATAAATGACCTGGGCCTTGCAGGTCGAAGCCTTGGAATAGGCCAGTTCCAGATGGATTTCCGGAATGATCAACCCTGGGAGGAGAGTGGAGTCTTCCTGATCTTCTTCTACGGAAAAACCGGACGTCGACAAATCACAGATGTTCAAACGGATTAATTTTTTAATCAAGGGATGGATGCAGCAAATCGCCGGAGCAGGATGAAGGACTTGCCGGGGGGCCCGAAACTCTCTTCGTTTGAAACGGTTGATCGGCTCGGAGAGGGGCTGCAAGACCAGGGACTTGCTCTGAAGATTCCCCCTTTGTTTAACGATCAGACATTTCCCCGAATAGACAATGTCCTCTCCGGCTCGGAAAATGATCTGCCCCGGAGTTTCGTTATTGATCCATTTTAAGGATGTTCCTTCACCGGAAAAAATCTCCACCAGAAAAGAATGAATGCTGAAAACGGCCAGACGGCCTGAAAAGATGATCCCGTTTTGGATCAGTTGGGCCTGGATGTCCCGGCAGGGATAACGATTGACTTTCCTGACGACTATTTCATGTCCGTATTCCGGTAAGGTTAAGGCGATCTCCCGTTCGTTGAATTCCAGCCGGTTGGATTGAGCGATAATACATTCTCTTTTGTTTTCAATCAGGAAACCAAGGAGCTGATACCCTTCTAAAGACTCGCTATAATCATCGGAATGCCGCCAGCGGCCTAAGACCTTTTCTCCCTGGCATGGCTGGGGAGTAACCAGCCGCGTGATCATTTCGTTGTATTTTGGGTGACGAAAGATGAGACGGATTTCCCCTTCGGAAAAATTAACAAAATGAAGGCGGTCGATCAGTCTCTGACGTGTGATCCGTCGAACGTTATTAAAACCGTTGTTTAGTTCTCCTTGGGTTAATCGTTCAACTAATTCTAAGACATTCCCGTAACACAAATCCGATCCGGCCGACTCCTGTTCCATCTTTAAAAAAGAGTTTGCCTGATCGATACGACTCATGGTTTTTCCGGGGCCCGATACTTCGTTGTTCGCCGATTAATCGGCTAGTTTGCGAATGAAGGTCGGGACTTCGAGCTCTTCTTCATCGAAATAATACTCCGGGGCCTTGGCCGGTCTCCGAGGGCTGTACCCTTCAATCTCTTTCTTTTTGCGAATGAAGGTCGGGGTTTCGCGGTCCTCCGACCGATCAATTTTAATATCGGGCAGACCGGCATTCATCTTCGGCAGGTCCAGGACTACCCGCTCTTCTTTGGGGTTGATTCCCGTGGCCACGACCGTGACCCGAAGTTCATCCCCCATACTCTCATCAATAGCCGTTCCCCAAATGATATTGGCCTCTTCATGCACTTCTTTTTGGATCAGGGTGGAAGCTTCGATGACTTCCTCAAATCCGAGACTTGAACTGGCGGTGATATTTAATAATAGGGCCCGGGCACCGGCGATGGAAATATCTTCCAGGAGAGGACTGGAAATGGCCCGCTGAGCTGCTTCTAGTGCCCGGTTCTCGCCACTGGCGATCCCTGTTCCCATGAGGGCCACGCCCATTTCAGACATGATGGTTTTGACGTCGGCGAAATCCAGAACAATCAACCCGGGGGCGACGATTAAATCGGAGATCCCTTTAACGGCATAAAGCAGGACATCATCCGCCTTTTGGAGCATCTCCAAAAAGCCGGCTTTCTTGGTAGCCAGGGAGATCAGCCGATCATTGGGGATGGTGATTAAACTGTCGACCACCTTCCGCATCTCATTGATGCCTTCATTGGCCTGTTTGAGACGGACCGGTCCTTCAAAGTGAAAGGGTTTAGTGACGACGGCAACGGTCAAAATATCAAGTTCTTTACAAATTTGGCCTACGATGGGGGCACCGCCCGTCCCGGTTCCTCCCCCCATTCCGGCGGTGACAAAAACCATATCGCTGCCTTCTAATTCCTGACGGATCCGATCGGCATCTTCCAGAGTGGCATTCCGGCCGATTTGGGGGTTGGCTCCGGCTCCCAAGCCTTTGGTCAGGTTGGTCCCCAGTTGAATGCGGGTGTCCGCCAGAGAAGCCGAAAGGGCCTTTAGGTCCGTATTGGCGGCTATAAAATCAACTCCTGTCAGCAATTGGGACTTGATCATATTGTTGATGGCGTTGTTTCCCCCGCCCCCAACCCCAATGACTTTAATTTTGGCCCCGTGTTGTTTTTCCTCTTTCACTTCGATCATTTCAATTTTCATCTTTTTCTTCCCTCCCCCTTATTATCAAAGTTACGGTTTATGGTCTGAGCAACCTGGTTAAACCCTCTGCCTGTTTTATGTTCGGCGGTGCCACGCCCCAAAAGGCGGGGCATGGCGGATTAAAGCATCATCTCTCTAAACCACTTGCGCATCCGCTCCATGACCCGATAGAAAATATGCTGATCCCGGATCCGAAATTTCTTCTTGGGAAGCGCTTTGGCCCCGTAAAGGACCAGCCCCACAGCGGTGGAATACATGGGGTTGTTGACGACATCGGTGATGCCTCCGAACCCCTGGGGATACCCTCTTCGTGTCGGCAGATTAAAAATCTGTTCAGCCAATTCTGGCAATCCTTCCAGAAGTGATCCTCCTCCGGTGACCACCACTCCAGAGGCGATGGACTCTCCGAACCCTGATTTGACGATTTCCCGATTGATCAGGGACAGAATTTCCTCCACCCTTGGTTCAAGGATTTCCCCTAATATCTGCCGGGAAAGGATCCGGGGTTTTCGGCCGCCGACGCTGGGGACCTCAATGGTTTCGTCTTTGTTGATCATGGAGGTCAAACAGCATCCGTGGACCCTTTTTATCCGCTCGGCAGCTTGATGCGGGGTTCGGAGGCCAATAGCGATATCATTGGTCAGATTATTTCCGCCTAACCCCAGGACAGAGGTGTGTTTAATGGAGTTGTTTGAAAAAATGGCCAGATCGGTGGTCCCACCTCCAAAATCGACAATAGCCACCCCTAATTCCTTTTCTTCGGGTGTGAGTACCGTTTCACTCGAGGCGATCGATTCCAAGACAATATCGGAGACATCTAGGCCCGATTTGTTGGCGCAACGGATAATGTTCTGGGCCGAGGTCACCGCTCCGGTTATGATGTGAACTTTAACCTCCAGCCTCACACCGGACATACCCAGGGGGTCCTGAATCCCGTCCTGATCATCGACGATAAATTCCTGAGGCAGCACATGGATGACTTCCCGGTCCAGGGGAATGGCGATGGCTTTGGCGGCATCCACGACCCGCTCGATGTCCCCCTTGGTCACTTCCCGTGTCTTTACGGCGATCACTCCGTGGCTGTTGAAGGCCTTGATATGCCCTCCGGCGATTCCGGCATAGACCGAACGGATCTCACAGCCGGCCATGAGTTCAGCTTCTTCCACGGCCTTTTTTATGGAGTTGACCGTACTTTCAATATTAACCACCACACCTTTCCGTAACCCGACCGAGGGATGGGTGCCGATCCCGACGATATCCACCCCGCTTTGCGAGATCTCTCCAACGACCGCACAGATCTTGGTGGTTCCGATATCCAAACCGATTATTAAATTCTCTTCCAAAACCGTACTCACCTCCTTCCTCAGAGGCCTTTAGCCGGGAGTAAGGGTATCTGGATCATCCCCTCGTTTCCCTTATGGCCCGTGGCCTTGTGCCTCATGATTTTAACCGCTTTTTCAGTTTTATGTCCCTTTGATCGATTTGGGCTTCAGTCCGTGGACGATAACCCTTTGACCGAACTGAAGTGAGATTCCTTTCAGGGTATATAAATTGGGCCGTTTTTCTATTTCAACCCACACCTTTTCCAGTCGCTTGATCCGGGTTTCCAGTTCTTCCTTCCCCAGAGTGATCCGAATGCCTCTTTCCAGGGTGAATAGAGAGAAACCGCAATCAGGATCATAATGGACTTCGGATAATTTGCCCGGGTAAAGGGGATCTTTTCCCTGACTTAATAAGGTCTGGAGGGTAACAATTTCTTTCAGAACCGGTCCTGTCAAACGTCTCTCCGGAGTCCAGTCTTTTTTCCCCAGACCGGTCAAGAGGGGGAGTGCCCCCCCCTCCTTGGCCTCCACCTTTTTAAAGAGAAGCCCCTCATTATTCAAAAAATGCAACTCCTGCTGAGCTAGAACCAGAAAGATCGGTTGATGTTCGTTGACCATGACCTGAAGTTTGTTCGGGAAAATCCGTTGAAGCGAAACGTTCTTGACCCAGGGAACGGTTTCCATTTTTCGTTTAACATCGCTCAGATTCAAGGCCAAGAGATTTACCTGATTTTCGAGCCCACCCTGGTGCAGCAATTCGGCCTGAGAAACCCGTTTCAATCCTTTAAATCCCACGTCCTCTAATTTAAAAATGGGGGTCGACAAGGCCATCAGATAGCCGATTAAAAGGATCAGACTGATCCCCAGGAGCATCATGATCATGATGGACCCGACCCAAAAATGGCGCCAGATCTTTCCGAACCAAGATAGTTCGGAATTGTTATAATCTCCGCGGTAATAATTACGGCCCATATTTCCTAAACGGGTTTTGCCGATATACATCTCAGAATCTCGCTTTTATATTTCTAAATAGGATTGACGTGGTTTTCCTTCCACGCCTGGAAGACTTTCCGCATCCTTACGGGGATCTTCAATCCTCGCTTCCCTGGCTCCTTGATTACTTTGTGTGTCCTCATTCTTAGAGGTTTATCCCCCCATCGACAGAAAAAATTCAGGTTATCCCCTTCAAGGCACAGCCCCATAAGTGGACCTCCGGCTCCAAAAGGACACCGAACTGCTTTCGGACCCTTTGGCGAATCAGGTTCATCAATCCCAGGACATCGCCGGCCCGGGCCCCCCCCTTATTTATAATAAAATTGGCATGGCGGCTGGAGATTTGGGCCTTTCCCCGTTCCAGCCCTTTTAAGCCGGCTTCTTCGATCAGACGGCCGGCAAAATCACCTGGAGGATTTTTAAAGACCGATCCGCAACTGGGGTAATTGAGAGGTTGGGCGGACCTCCTCTGGGCCCAGCGTTTACGGATCTCCTGTCGAATCCGTCGGTCCTCACCAGGAGTGACCGTTATCCCCCCGGAAAGGATCATTTCTCCGGGCTCTAACAATAAACGACGATAACAAAAAGAGAGTTGTCTTCTCCCTTTCCGCACCAGCCGTCCGTCTTTAGAAAAAATCTTCAAGTAAACGGTGAGATCCTTCATTTCTTTTCCATAACTGCCGGCATTCATGGCCCAGGCCCCGCCCATTGATCCGGGGATACCGGCCAGAAATTCCAAACCTTCAAGCTGATACTTCACCCCGAAGCGGACTACCGTGGCTAAAGGAACCCCGGCTTCGATCTCCAGGAGGACGAGGCCGTTTTTTAAAGGGGTTTTTTTTATCGGTTCCTTGAAAAAACCCAAGCGAATAACCACTCCCCGAACCCCCCCGTCAGAGACCAGCAGATTGCTGCCCTGTCCCAAGACCTGCCAGGGGATTGCCTGGTGTTCCAGCAGGTCCCTGAGCTTCTTCAGTTCCGTAAAGGTGTGAGGTTCGATTAACCAATCCGCTTTCCCGCCAATTTTTATAGTCGTGTAAGGACCTAAGGGTTCCTTTGGTCTAACCCCTCCCGGGCAGATCGCTTCGAACTCTTTTTTAAGACCCTGTCCCAGATACAAGTTCCTGTCCTATTTTCCAAACATCTCCGGCTCCTAAAGTAACCAGCACGTCCCCCTCCTTTAAGATCTCTTGAAGGGCCGGGATGATCTCGTTGCGATGGGGAATGAATTTGGCCCCGTGATGCCCTTTTTCCTTAATCCCTTCCCATAATTTTTCCGCATCAACCCCCTTCAGCGGATCTTCTCCGGCTGGATAAATAGGCAGCAGGAGAAGATAGTCGGCCTGATAAAAAGAGGTGGTGAATTCTTCAAAGAGGGCCTTTGTCCTACTGTAACGATGGGGTTGAAAAACGACTACGATTCTTTTTGCCGGCCAGCTTTCCCTAACGGCATTCAGGGTCGCTCGAATCTCAGTCGGATGATGCCCATAATCATCTAAAACCGTGGCTCCCTGGAATTCTCCTTTGATTTGAAATCGTCTTTGGACCCCTTCGAGGGTGGCGAAGGCTTCTTGGATCCGCGGAAAGGGGACCTCCAGTTCAAAGCCCACGGCAATGGCGGCCAGGGAGTTATAGACATTGTGCAAACCCGGCAGATTGAAGGATATCTCGCCCCACTCTTTCCCGGCATGGAACAGGCGATAATGGTTCGTCAGTCCTGTTTGTCTCACTTCCCTGGCCTGGATATCGGCCTGAGCCGTTAACCCATAGGTCCGGACCCTCTTCTTGATCTTGGGGATCAAAGACGGCAGATAGGGGTCGTCCAAACAAAGAATCGCCAGACCATAAAAGGGCAGGTGTTTGAGAAAATCCAGGAAGGTTGTCTGGATATGTTCCAAATTTTGGTAAAAATCCAAGTGTTCCAAATCGATATTGGTGACCACGGCGATACTCGGAGAAAGGTGGAGAAATGAGCCGTCGCTTTCATCGGCCTCAGCCACCAGAAAGGCCCCTTGTCCCAGTCGGGCATTGGTCCCCCAGCTATTGAGCTTCCCGCCGATGACCACGGTCGGATCCAGTTCTCCGTGAGCCAGGACATGAGCGACCATTGAGGTCGTGGTGGTCTTCCCATGGGCCCCGGCCACGGCAATCCCGTATTTTAGCCGCATCAATTCGGCCAGCATCTCGGCCCTGGGGATAACCGGGACATGGGCCTCTCGGGCCGCCAGGACCTCCGGGTTATCGGGACGGACGGCTGATGAAGTCACCACCACTTCCGCTCCCTTGATATATTCAGCCCTGTGGCCGACAGAGATAGTCCCTCCCAGGGATCGTAGACGAGTGGTGATCTCCGTTTCTCTGAGGTCCGACCCGCTGACCTGATAGCCGAGATTCAACAACACTTCGGCAATGCCGCTCATCCCGATGCCGCCGATGCCGATAAAATGGATGTGCTGAAAACGGGGATACATTTAGTGGTGATCCTTTTTTGGTCTGGAAATCAGTTCATAGCAGGAGTCGACGATCTCTTCCGCCGCCTGCCAATGTCCTAAGGCCTTGGCCCGGCTTCCCATCTGGGATAATGGTTCTCGGTCGGTGACCCAAGAGCCGATTCGCTGGGCCAGAATCTCCGGGGTTAAATCCCTTTCCAGGATCATGTCAGCGGCTCCAGCCTGTACCAGAGCCCGGGCATTATGTTCCTGGTGATTGTTGGCGGCAAAGGGAAAAGGGATTAAGAGGCTCGGTTTTCCCAGAGCCGTAATTTCGGTGATGGTCATGGCCCCGGCCCGGCCGATGATCAGATCGGCCGCCTGGTAAGCCCAGACCATGTCGGTGATAAAGGCCCGAACCTGGTGCTGGAATCCCTGTTCGCGGTAGGTCCGGGCAACTTCCTGTTCATCCTTTCTCCCGGTTTGATGGATAAAGACGAGGGAGTCTTTGAGATCGGTCAAACCTTCCAGAGCTTCTATAACCGCCTGGTTGATACGATGGGCCCCTTGGCTTCCCCCCAGGATTAAAATGGTCAGGGGCCCGGAAGCGGGGACAGGTCTTTCAAGCACCTCCCCCAGTTCCCGGCGGATCGGATTCCCCGTCAGACACACTTTCCCTCCGGGGAAATAAGCTTCACTCTCCTTAAAGGCACAAAATATCCGCTGGACCACCTTGCCTAGTAATCGATTGGTTATCCCCGGAACGGAATTCTGCTCTTGTATGGCGCAAGGCAGGCCCTTCCACCGGGCGGCCAGGACCATAGGGCCGGAGACATATCCGCCTACTCCCAGCACCAAGGCCGGTCCATATTCCTTAATCAACCTCAGGGAGGCGATAAAAGAGAACGGGAGTTTTCCTAAGGCGCCTATCATTCCGACAATCCCTTTTCCTTTAATCCCTTCCACTTTCAAGGGTTGAAACGAAAAACCACGGTCCGTTAATATCTGTGAATCCAAAGCCCGCTCAGTAACGATAAAGCGAATCTGATTTTCCCGGTCCTTGTTGGTAAAGGCCTCGGCTAAGGCAATCGCCGGAAATAAATGGCCTCCGGTCCCTCCCCCGGCGATCAGGATACGCACCCCTTTACCCTATGGTGTTGGGCAGTCAGGTTCATCAGGATCCCAACACAGATCATATTTAATAACAGTGAAGAGCCTCCATAACTCAAGAAAGGCAAGGTCAGTCCTTTGGTCGGAAGGAGCCCCATGACGACCAGCATATTAATAAAGGCCTGAAAGCCGATCATTACGGTTATCCCGACAACCAGATACAAGCCAAAGAGGTCTTTGACCCGCAAGGCCAACTTCAGGCATTTAATAATTAAGACCATGAAAAGGACAGCAATGATCAAAACCCCGACAAAGCCCAGTTCTTCCCCCACGATGGAGAAAATGAAGTCCGTATGGGGTTCGGGTAAATAAAAGAGTTTTTGTTGACTTCCTCCCAGACCCATCCCTCCCCAACCTCCTGAGCCGAAGGCCAGAAAAGAGTGTTTGAGGTGAAATCCCGACCCCAGAGGATCTTTCCAGGGGTCCAGATAAGATAAGACCCTCATCCGACGGTAGGGTACCCTCCAGACCAGTAAATAGGCCAAGGGGATCATGGGGATGATGGAGAGGAAAAGATGCTTCATCCGGACTCCGCCGACAAACAACATGACCCCGGTGATCAACGCCAGGGTAATGGCCATCCCCAAATCCGGCTCCAAAAGGACCAGGAGAATGAAGGCCCCGACGAACCCGATATGATAGAGAAAGCCTCTTTTAAAATCCTTCATCTGGTCCCGATGGCGGGTCATGGAAAAGGCCAGAAAAATGACGACGATCAATTTGGAAAATTCGGCCGGCTGAATAGAAATACCGCCCAAACGGAACCAGCGGGAGGCCCCATTCATCTTAGAACCGATTCCGGGGATGAGGACTAGAATCAGGGTTACTAAACTGATACCGAGGATCCAGAAGATTTTTTTCTGCAGCTTTTGATAAGGAATGAAGCGAAAAGCGATCATGGCCAAAAAGCCAAAAAAGGCAAAGGCCATCTGTTTCTGGGCAAAATAAAAGCTGTTGTGATATTTGCGGGCCGCCAATTGGGAGCTGGCACTATAGACCATACAGATTCCAAAGATGACCAGGGTCAAGGTCACACCCAACCAGATCGGGTCGATACTGAAATCGGTTCGGGTTTCTTCCGGACAGACCTGACCAGGGGAAGCAGACTCTCTTTTCAGTTTAAAGAAAGGAAACTTCACTGTTCCTCTCCTTCCGGCGGCCCTTTTTTTAAGGCCTGGACGGCTTCTTGGAAAACATCCCCTCGATGCCCATAATCTCGAAACATATCAAAGCTGGAACAGGCCGGAGACAAAAGAACGACATCTCCTGGTTCGGCCTGGCGAAAGGCCAAATGGACGGCCTCCTCCATGGTGTCGGCCAAATCGGTTCTGGTCAAGTGTCCCAATTGACCCTGCATCTTTTGACGGGCCTCGCCGATCAGAATCAACCCTTTTACCTTGGTCCGGATTAATTCATTCAGGGGAGAGTATTCACCTCCCTTGTCGCGGCCGCCGGCGATTAAAAGAATCGGCTGCCGAAAACCTTCCAAGGCTTTGATCACGGCCCCCACATTGGTGGCCTTGGAGTCGTCGTAAAAATGAATACCTTCCACCTCTCCAATGAATTGCACTCGATGTCCGAATCCCTTGAAGGTTAATAGGGTCTGGGTGAGGGCTTCGGGAGTGGCCCCCATCAGACGGGCCCCTAAGATGGCGGCCAGGGCATTTTCCTGATTATGGACCCCGGGCAGAGGAAAACCCTTCAGCGTATAGGTCTCCCGCATAGAACCAATGGAAACGATCACCCGGTCCTCTTCGAGAAAGGCCCCTTGATCGAGTTTCTCCTGGCGGCTGAAAAAATAAACCGGCCCGCTGAGCTTTTCCCCAATAGAGCGGACAAGCGGATCATCCCAATTCAACACCGCCGGGTTCGTTGCGCCCTGATTTCGAAAGAGACTGGCCTTGGAATCAATATAGGCCTGGTAGTCGGGATAACGGTCCAAGTGATCTTCGGTGATATTCAAAAGGAGACCGACTCGGGGAGTGAAACGGGTGGTCGTATCCAACTGGAAACTGCTGATTTCAGCGACGATAATCTCCTTGTTTTCCCCTTCAAGGACATAGTCCATCAAAGGGCGTCCGATATTGCCCCCCAGATAGGTTTTTTTGCCCGAATTGACCAGCATCTCGTTCAGTAGGGCAGTGGTCGTCGTCTTCCCGTTGGTTCCGGTGACGGCGATGACCGGTGCACGGACCAGACCGGCAAAGATCTCAATTTCTCCCATGACCGGGATCTTTTTTTCATTCACAGCCCTTAAGGCCGGCAGATCCAGGGGGATTCCGGGGCTGACCACCACCAGATCGGGCTCCAGGAAAAATGAAGGACGATGCTCCCCTCCCTCAAGGATCAGGGGATACCCGATCCCTTTGAAAGGAGAGAGGAGATTTTCTATTTCGGCAAGAGGTCTGGTGTCCGAGGCCATGACGACGGCTCCCTGATTCAGGAAGTAGGAGACCAGACTCATCCCCGTCTTCCCCAAACCGACCACTAAAATTTTTTTGTCTTTATAATCCAAATAACCCTCTATCTGAGTTTCAGTGTGCTGAGTGAAAGGAGACTTAAAATGACCGCAATAATCCAGAAACGGACGATGATCTTCGGTTCGGGCCACCCTTTGAGCTCAAAGTGATGGTGTAAAGGGGCCATACGGAAGATCCGTTTCCCTTGGGTCATTTTGAAATAGCCCACCTGAAAGATAACCGATAGGGCCTCGACGACAAAAATTCCCCCAATAATGATCAACAGGATCTCGTTCTTGGTAATGACGGCAATGGTCCCCAGGGCCGCCCCCAGAGAAAGGGCTCCGACGTCTCCCATAAAGAGCTGAGCCGGATAGGCATTAAACCAGAGGAAGCCCATACCGGCCCCGACCATGGCCCCGCAAAAAACAGCCAGTTCCCCTGACCCCGGGACAAAAGGAATCTGAAGATAGGTGGCGATCTTTAAATGGCCGCTCAGGTAACTGAGAAGGAGATAGGTGCCGAAGGCGATTGTGGTCGGACCAATGGCCAAACCATCCAACCCGTCGGTCAAGTTGACGGCATTGGAGGTGCCGACAATGATAAGCAGAGCCAAAAGGATATACCCCCAGTAGAGATCAGGGGTCATGGTCTTAAAAAAAGGGATATTCAACCGGGTATTGTATTTGAAGTTTAGATAGAGATAGATGGCCGGGACCAGGGCGATGACGATCTGGAGAATAAACTTGGCCCGGCCGCTCAACCCTTTATTTCTTTTTTTGATCAACATTAAATAATCATCCAAAAAGCCGATTCCACCGAAACAGAAGGTGACCAGGAGGACCAGCCAGACGTAGGCATTAGCCAGATCGGCCCAGGAAAGGGTGGCGGCAAAAACGGCAAAAAGGATCAGCACCCCGCCCATGGTCGGGGTCCCTTTTTTACTATAATGGGAACTTGGTCCTTCCTCCCGGATATATTGGCCGATTTGATACTTGGTCAGGAGCCGGATGACATAGGGCCCCAGCAGGAAGGTGATCAGCAGGGCCGTCAGGGTGGAATAAATCGTTCTGAGGGTGATATACCGGAAGACATTGAAGAAGGAGATCTGGTCATGTAAGGCATATAAAAGATGATATAACATGGCTTATCCCTGTTCCTCCAAGGCCTTGACAATCCTATCCATCTTCATGCCATGGGAGCCTTTAATCAAAAGGATATCTCCCTCCCGGATGACCTGGTGCAACTGGTCGATTAATTCGCTGTGACGTGGAGCCCAAAAAGTCCATTGAGGGGGCCGGTCACCTTTTAAAGCCTCCTCGATCATTTCTTTAGTGAAGGGACCGATACCCAAGAGATAGTCCACTCCCATTCCGCCGATCATCCCGCCGATTTCGCGATGGGCCCCCTGGGCCTGGGATCCCAGTTCGAGCATATCCCCTAATACCAGCCCGCCTCTTTTTCCCTGCCTGAAACATTCAAAAGAAGACAAGGCCGCCTTGAGCGAAGCGGGATTGGCATTGTAGGTGTCGTCAATCACTTGAATCCCTTTTAACCCTGTCCTGAGCTGCAACCGGTGGTCCGGAAGTCTAAAGCCGTTCAAGCCTTCCCGAACTTTTTGCAGAGAAAGGCCGAGGGTAAGGGCGGCGGCGGCGGCTCCTAAGGCATTCAGGACATTATGCTCCCCGGGAATGGGCAAGGCCAGGTGTTCCGTCTCTTCCTGAAATCGTAAACGAAAAAAAATCCCCTGATGGGTTATTAATACCTGATCGGCCCTGACCATAGCAGCGGGATCCAGACCAAAGGTTATCTTTCTGGCCCGGCAGCTACCGGCCTGTTCCCTGATCCGGGGATCATCGATGTTGATCGCCGCCCAATGGGAGGATTCAAGGGCCTCGAATAATTCTCCTTTGGCCTGGGCGATGGCCTCCATTGAACCTAATCCCTCCAGATGGGCCGGACCGATGTTGGTCAACAGTCCCACATCCGGATGGGCTATTTGGCACAAACGGCTGATTTCCCCCAAATGATTCATGCCCATTTCCATCACGGCAAATTGATGGTCTTCATTTAAAGAAAAAAGGCTTAAGGGCAAGCCGATCCAGTTGTTCAGATTGCCCGGGTTTTTTAAAGTTGACCCGTCCTGCTGCAGGATGGCGGTCAGCATCTCCTTGGTGGTGGTCTTGCCGTTACTCCCGGAGATTCCAATCAAGGGGACTGGAAACTTTCGGCGCCAGAGGCCGGCCAAGTCGCCCAAGGCCGTAAGGGTATCTGTTACTTGAATAATAATCCTATCGGTCGAGACAATCCCTGCCGGAGGGGCCTCGGAAACCAAGGCGGCCGCTGCACCTTTTTCAAAGGCCTGAGGGATAAAATGATGGCCGTTAAAATTGGGGCCTTGCAAGGCTATGAAGAGGTCGCCCTTCTTCAGGGTCCGGGTATCCGTGGATACCCCCTGGGCCTGCTGCTTCAGGTTTCCCTGGATCAACCGTCCATCAAGAGCGGTTATCAGTTCCTCCCAAGGGAGTTTTTTGGTATTAAACATTCAGGGCCTCTAACGCCTTGCGGGTTTCTTCCCGATCGTCAAAATGGATCGTTTCCCTTCCCAGAAGCTGATAAGTTTCATGTCCTTTCCCGGCAATGAGGACGACATCTCCCGTTTGAGCTAAGGATATGGCCAAGGCAATGGCTTCCCGACGATCCGGTTTTAAAACATATCCCGGGGAATCGGGAATTTCTCGAAGGGGCTCTCCATTAAAAACAGGTAAGGGTAAATTCTTCAATCCCTCCTCGATTTGGGTAATGATGGTCAGGGGGTTCTCGGTTCTCGGATTGTCCGAAGTCACTACCGTTAGATCACTTAATTCTCCGGCCACTTTCCCCATAAGGGGCCGCTTGTGGGGATCCCGGTCTCCGCCGCACCCAAAGACCGTCAGGATTTTCCCCTGACCATGCCGTTTGATTGATAATAAGGCGGAACGAAGGGCCTCGGGTGTATGCGAATAATCCACCAGGATGGTTAGGCCCAGGTTATTCGGTACCGGTTCCATACGTCCCGGCACGGACGCCAGGGCTTCGATCCCTTTCTGGATGGTTTGTCCGGCAAGCTTAAAACCCTCTCCCACAGCCCAAGCGGCCAAAATGTTGGACATATTATAGTGCCCGATCAAGGGAGAGGTTATCGAATACGTCCCGTGGGGTGTTTTGATCCTTCCGGAGACGCCATTCAAGCCGGAATGGATCTCCAAGGGGAAATAGGCTGCCGACTTTTCCAGACGGTAGTCCTGTTTTGGACCTTTCCGCGCCTCCCAGATCCTTTGCCCGTAGGGGTCATCGCAGTTAATTATGGCTATTCCCTCTCCGCCGGATTTCAAATGATGAGTAAATAATTTGGTCTTGGCCTGGAAATAGTCCTCCATGTCTAGATGGTAATCAAGATGGTCTTGCGAGAGGTTGGTAAACACGGCCTGGTCAAAGGCTATTTCTCTCAGCCTTCCTTGATCCAAGGCATGAGAGGAGACTTCCATGACCACATGGGTCACCCCATCCCGGACCATTTCGGCCAAAAGACCTTGAAGGTCCAAAGACTCAGGGGTCGTCATTGAAGCCGTCTGGATTTTGGACCCGTACCGGTAATAAATCGTTCCTAGAACCCCCACCGAAAACCCGGCTGTCTTTAAGATCGACTCGATCAGATAGGAGGTGGTGGTCTTGCCGTTGGTCCCGGTTATCCCGACCAGGCGGAGGTTCGAAGCCGGATATCCATAAAAACAGGCTGCCAGCTGCGACAGGGCCTCCCGGCTATTTTTAACCCTGATCCGAGTGACCGAGGAAGGGACAGGGTAATCTTCTCTTTCGGTGACGATGACCCGGACCCCCTTTTGAAGGGCCTGGTCGATAAATTGATGGCCATCGGTCTTATGACCAACAATGGCCGTAAATAGACCCTGTTCGGAAACCCTCCTGGAGTCATAGGCCAGATGGGTGACTTCCAGGTCCATTTTCCCTTCAACTTCGGCCTGCGGTATTGCTTTTAATAACTCTTGAAGCTGCAATACACCCTTCCTTGACTATTTCATTGTCTGACCGGTCTCTTAAAGAACCGGCTGAAATTGGATTTGGCAACGGGTTTTCTGACTCAAAACCGTTCCCGGCAAAGGAGTTTGTGAAACAGCCCTTCCACTTCCCAACAGATCGAAAGGCACCTCATAGCCTTTCATCAATTCGACGACCTTTCGCATCGTCATTCCCCGGACATCCGGCATAAGGCGTTTATTTTTGGGGTCCGCCGTTTGGGTTATTTCTTCTTCTTTGGCCTTCTGGGCGATCACCCAAGGGGTCATGTCCGGCTTTTCCTGGGGGACCGGCTGAGGACCGATCTGAGCCGGCCGTCTGATTCCGACAATTGGTAAGGCATGTTCGGCGATCCCTTTGAAAATTGGAGCAGCCACCACCCCTCCATAATGGACCCCCTTGGGTTCATCGACGACGACCACGATGACCAAGGCCGGGGACTCCACCGGGACCAGTCCCATAAAGGTGGAGATATATTTCCCGGGGGCGTAATGTTTCGTTTCCGGGGAGACCTTTTGAGCCGTGCCGGTTTTCCCGCCAACCTGTACGCCATCGATGACCGCCTGGAGGGCTGTTCCTCCGGGTTCAGTGACCCTGCCTAAAAGAGTGCACATCATCCGGGCTGTTTCCAAAGATAGAACCTGTCTCACCGGATGGGGAGAAAATTGTTTCACGGGATTGCCTTTTTGATCTAAAATCTGTCTGACGATATAGGGCTTCATCAAGCGGCCGTCATTGGCGATAGCCCCTAGAGCGGAGGCCAATTGAATCCCGGTCACCGTCACCCCTTGACCAAAACAAATGTTGGAAAACTCAATTTCTCCCCAACGATGATAGGGCCAGACGACCCCACCCACTTCCCCTGGCAAGTCCAGCTTGGTTTCCTTGCCGAAACCGAAGTTTTTGATATGCGAATAAAAGGTTTTTGTTCCCAGTTTTTTGCCGATCTTTGTCGCCCCGATGTTGCTCGAGACCTTCAAAACATCCTGGAAAGAGAGCCAGCCATGGGGATGGACGTCATGAATGATATGCTTTCCAACCCGATAGGACCCGTTTTCGCAAAAAATCATGTCATTAATGGAAAATTTCTTTTCCTCAAGAGCCGCGGCCATCAAAAAAGTCTTGAACGTTGAGCCGGGCTCGAAGGTGTCGGTTATGGCCTGGTTTCTGCGGGAGGCCGCCGGGGCTTCTTGAAAGGCATTCAGATTGTAGGCAGGATAATTGGCCAGGGCCAGGATTTCCCCGGTTTTTGGATTTAGAACAATGGCCATACCACCTTTGGCAGAGGTTTTCTGAATCCCTTTTTTTAATTCCTTCTCAGCCAGATATTGAATGCTTTTATCCAATGTTAAGACCAGGCTGAGTCCTTCATTTTCTTGAATGGATTCCATCCCGTTTAGATACAAAGAGCGCCCCAGGGCATCACGGATACTCGGCTCATAAAGATATGGACTTTTCAGGTAGGAATTATATTGTTTTTCCAGCCCTTCCAGTCCATTGGGGTCGGTTCCGACAAAGCCCAGGACATGACTGGCTAAATCCATATAAGGATAAAAACGTTGGGCTTCTTTGATAAAGGCGATTCCCTCGACCCCTTGGGCCCGGATAGCCTCGCATTCATCCGGCGTGGCCCGGCGTTTAAGAAAGACAAAGGGTTTTGAGGGATTAAGTAATCCCGCCAATCGTTTGCGATCCAAGGAGAGGACCTGGCCCAAATGGCCGGACACCTCTTGGATATTCTTAATTTCTTTGGGCTGGGCAAAAACCGATTCCATTTCAATGGTCATGGCCAATTCAAAATGATTTCGATCATAAATAACGCCTCGTTTGTGGGACCGGGGAATGAGTTTTTCAATTTCGCCCTTGGCAATCTTGGCCAGTTTAGGCCCTTGCCATAACTGGAGCTGAACGGCCCGGCAAAGGATAACGGCAAAGAGAAGGCAACAGAGCCCCAGGACCCAATATAAACGAAAATGAACCCCTTTATATTCCGGTTCGTTCATTTTAATATTTCGATCTGCCCTTTTTCCGGCGGTTTTAGTCCCAGTTGAGTCAAGGCGATTCGTTCGATTCTTTCCGGATTTTTCAGATTCGCCAGTTGGATCCGTAACTTCTTGTTCGTTTCCAAGAACTCCCTTTTCTGTTTTTGCGCTTTGGCAATATCATAACTGAGGCCGACGGTTTGGACATGGAGCCAGATATAGACCAAAACACTTGGAACAAATACAAACAACAGGATGATCAACCATCGTATGGGACCGAGCGGTGCTTTTTCCCGAGGCTGTTTTTTCCTGGTATGGGGTTGTGGTTTGACGGAGGTCTTCAAGATGCGTCTCCTCTCCGTTCTCCCACCCGTAACTTGGCCCCTCTCGCCCGGGAGTTATTGCTGATTTCTTCGGGAGAGGGGGTTATTGGTTTGGCAACCACTCGCTGAAAACGGGGCTGGCCCTCGGGGTGATAGGGCTCAGCGATTCCCAAAGGATCAACTTCCCCCTTCTCCAGTCTTAAAAAAGTTTGTTTGATCAGCCGATCTTCCAGGGAGTGATAGGCGATCAAACAGACCCTCCCTCTGAAGGTCAGGGTCTCCAGAAAATCATTTAGAAAGGCATTCAGTTGGGCCAGTTCATCATTAATCCGGATCCTCAAGGCCTGAAAGGACCGCGTAGCCGGATGAATCCGTCTTCCGGACGACCCTCCAGGGATCGCCCGGGCAATTAATTCTGCCAATTCTCGTGTCGTCTGGAGAGGCTTTTGGGCTTGGGCGGCCTTTATTTTTGCGGCAAGGCGCTTGGCCCATCTTTCTTCTCCATATTCTCTCAAAACCCGCTCTAATTCTTTTTCACTGGTCTGAGACAACCAATCCCGGGCACTGATTCCTTGGGACTGATCCATGCGCATATCCAATTGATCTTCCCTTTGGAAGCTGAAGCCCCGTCCCAAGGTTTCCAGTTGAAAAGAAGAAAAACCCAGATCGAGAACAATCCCATCAACTGCCGTAATTCCCAGTTTGAAGAGATTTTCTTTTAGATCTCCAAATTTTCCCAGAGCCAGACGTAGTCGATTTGAATAGGGCTTTAATCGTTCCCGGGCCAGGGCCAAACTTTGCGGGTCTCGATCCATCCCGATAACCTGAGTTGTCGCCGGACTGTTTTCAAAAATGGCCAAGGTATGTCCTCCGGTTCCCAGGGTTCCGTCCAGAAAAAGGCCTCCCTGATTACACCGTAGAAAATGAACCACTTCTTGAACCATTACCGGCTGATGGATAATCGAGGCCGTTTCTCCCTATAGACCCAGTGAGGCCAGTTTGTCTTCTAAGACAGATAAGTTGTTAATGCTTTTGGCCAGTTCTTCTTCGAATCTTGTTTTCTCCCAGATTTCAAAATATTTTAACTGGCCGGCGAGGATGACCTCTTTTTTTAAATTGGCGTAATCTCTCAGGGTCGGAGGGATTAGAATGCGCCCCTGGCTGTCTAAACTACATTCGCAGGCCCCGGAAAAGAAAAATCGTTTAAAAGAACGTATATCCCGATCCACCAGAGAGAGTTGACCCATCTTGGTTTCCACCTCTTCCCATTCTCTTAAGGGAAAGGCGGCCAGACACTGTTCCCAATTGGTGACGATTAAACGAGGATCTCCGTTGGTTTTTAAGAGGTCCCGAAAGCGAGTCGGGATACTTACCCGGCCTTTGGGATCAATGAAATGGGTAGAACGTCCTCGAAACACCTTTCTCTCCAATTTCGGGTCATTTCACTACACAATTCCCCACAATTCCCCACTTTCATGCAACTATAAAGAAAAATCATCGATTGTCAAGGAAAAAAATGGGGTTACTGCTGGAAATGTTTAAAATTTCCCCCGCTTTGGCTGAAAAAGGAGGCTATCGGGGGCCTATGGGTTGAGATTTTGGGAAATAGCCTTTATTCTGAACAGAAGATTTTTACCAAACCTGCTTAAAAAACTGATTACAAAATTTTTTTTCTGGTTTGAATAGAGGATTTTTTAATCAGAAAAAAGAGTTAGTTTTCATCCGGTCGCCATCGTCGACCGGATGAAAACCCAGAGCGCCCTGCTGTTTTTCATGTCTAGACTGGAATCCGGGTGTTTTCAGCCGGTCCTCTTTGAGGACCTTTGCTAAAGGTCGACATACGGCATCCGGCCGATCGGCTGTGCCGATCTTTTGGAGAGACTCCCTGCCGGGAGTCGGACAGGATGCTTTTTCGTAGCTCGACAGTTCGGCTCTCGAATGAGAGCCTCTTTATAGCTCGACGATGTCGAGCGGCTCGAGCGGCTCGACCGACCGGAAAATCGGATTTCCGGAAGAAAAGGAGTTAGAGAAGATGACAGTTGAAATGGGTCAGGGGATGTTTTATATTTATTTTATGAATTCGTCATGTCCCGTCAGGGACGTGACCCCACATACGGTCGGTCGATCGGCTCCTTTGAGGAGCCGATTCAAAAGCTTCGACAAAGTCGAACTGCCCGACCTAACAGGAGGCTTCCTAAAGGAAGCCGGGCATGAAAACAGGCACAGAAGACTCTTAAGCCTATTTTCGGATTATGCCGTCATGCTACGCCAGTGGCGTGACACCACGAACCATGAAAATAATCTTTGGAACCGCCCGTCAGCCTGCGGCTGACTAGATATCGCTGTTCGCTCAAGGATATCGCCCGCTAAAGCGGCCTCAAGGATTACCTGGACAAAAACAGGACCTAATTATTTGCCCTCGGGCGACTTTCCCCGAGGGCAACGGTGTCTTTTCCCGGCACAAGATCGTGCCGGGAAAATCATCGTCCGGCAGTTGTCCAGTCTTTGTCAAGTGAC
>Ga0233425_10002741_pt1 | contig 33814 bp, 33 predicted proteins | sample Watercolumn_Towu_2_FD_181712 | JGI IMG/M metagenome (GOLD analysis project Ga0233425, IMG submission 181712) | Freshwater microbial communities from Lake Towuti, South Sulawesi, Indonesia - Watercolumn_Towuti2014_140_MG | ecosystem: Environmental > Aquatic > Freshwater > Lake | place...
TGATAAATAATTATATGAAAAATTATTTGATAAAGATGAAAAACTAAAGCTATAATTATAAAAATAATTATATATTAATATTCTAATAAACTTATAAATATAATATAGTTTCTTAGGCTTGATATTTTTTTTAGTTTCAGATTAATATATAATTTATGAGTGAATTTTATTATAAGGGAAGGTTATAAAAAAAATGAGATTTGTGGATTATAAGTGCAATAAATGCGGAAATATTTGTGAATACGTCCTCAGTGGATTTGATGATAAAGTTACCTGTGCAAGCTGCGGCAGCTCAGATACAATAAGAGTTTTTGCGCCGGTAGGGATCAAAATCAACTCTTCGGGAAGCGATTATTCTGCAGGCGGATCATCCTGCTCAAGCGGGAGCTGTTCAGGCGGTTCATGCAGCAGTTGCTCCGGGTGCCATTAAACCAGGCTGTGTTTATTAAAAGGTTAGTATTAAATAACTTCAGAAATTATTCCGGGGTTGATCTTTTCCCTGACAGCAGCATCATACTGATAACAGGTGAAAATGCCCGGGGAAAAACCAATCTGCTTGAATCAATATACTTTGCTTCTGCCGGAAAGTCACACAGATCTGCTTCATGCGGGGAACTGATAAAATGGGGAGAGGATTATGGTCTTGCAAGAATTCTCACAGAAGATGAAAATTCTGCTGAAAAACTCATAGAGATTGAATTGAAACACCCCAACAAATGCAGGATAAGAATCAACAGGACTGATTGCAAAAAAAAGTCTGAACTGAGTTCCGTCTTTCCTTCGGTGATGTTTTCTCCTGACGATCTTTCGCTTGTGAAGGGTTCGCCTGCGGGGAGGCGCCAGTATCTTGATGATATTCTTGAAAAAGTTACACCTGGTTTTGACAGGCTGAAATTGAATTATATTAAAATACTTAATCAGAGAAACAGCCTTTTAAAGTCTCTTAACAGCACCATTAATCCGGAAAATAACAAAACCCTTGAAATATGGGATGAAACCCTTATAAAAAACGGGAGTGAAATTATATATGCCAGGGTTTCCCTGCTTGATGAAATAAGGACACAATATAAAAGCATGGTAGGCAGCTTCTTTAGTGACATTAACGTTGAAATTGTCTATGTTCCCAGCTGGAACAGAAATCCTGCAGATATACAGTCCGATATGGCAGAAGAATCAAAAAGTTCCGGTTCAATTGCTGAAGATATAAAATATCAGGAAAGTAAAAATAATCCGAATGCTGTAATAAATCCGGATTTGATTTCGCCGGATAATATCAGGCAGCAGTTTGAATTTGCCCTGAAAAACAACTTGAGCAGGGAGCTGGCTTATAAGACAACCGTAACCGGTCCGCACAGGGATGATTTTCTGATAAGATTTAATGGAAAGGATTTTAAGTTTTTTGCATCTCAGGGTCAGCAGAGGGTTGCGGCATTGTGCCTGAAGTTGTGTGAGGTTGGCATAATCAAAAATAAACTGAAGAAAGTCCCCGTGCTGCTCCTTGATGATGTTTTATCAGAGCTGGATATTAAAAGAGAAAAAGCTGTTCTTGGGCTGATAAAAAACAGCTCACAGACCTTTATTACGGCAAGCAATCCGAATTATATCAGACAACTGCAGAATGATTATCTTTTGAAAATAAAGAAGTTTGTTGTAAGAGATAACAGTGTAGTCTGCCTGCCGGAATAAGTTAAAGGCAATACTTACAAATACCCGGCATTTTACAAAAAAATCCCAGGCCAGCCCATCCTGAATTTTAAAGCTAAAAAAATTGAAAAAAATTATTTTAAAGTTTTGTATTTATGTTAATATAATCTATCTAATTGTGCCTGATTTATTTAGTGTCTTGAAAAAGTAATGTTTAATATTTTTTTTGGAGTTTTGGGAGTATAAATGGCAATTAATGCGTTCATCATCTGGATAATTCTGGGAATATTTGTTTTTCTGTTTTTACTGGGGTTTTTTTTCCGTTTAAGTATATGGTTAAGAGGGGAATTTACTGCTGCAGGTTTTTCCGGGAAACCGCTGGAATCCAGAATAAAAAAGCTTTTTTATTATAAGGTTATTTTCTTGAAATCATTTTTTTCAAAGAATTTTTTAAAGATAATTGCAGGAATTATACTTGATGGCATTATACATATAAACCTTTTTAAAGACAGCAAATTGAAATGGTTTATTCATATTTTTATGTTCTGGGGATTTTTAGTTTTTTCAATCATTACTATCCTGCACGTAATTGCAGTGGCAATTGTTCCCGGTTGGGTTCGTGATGGAAATTCCGGATTTTATGTTCAGGTTTTTGCATCTCTTGAAAATAAATTTACTGCTGTGGTTACAGATCTGTCTAAAATCGCAATTTTCTTTGGTGCGTTTCTTGCGGTTACCAGATTTTTATTCTTAAAAAGAACGTACAAGTCTGTTGAATTTAAAGACAAATCAGCTGGAGTAATTATCTCTTTTATCGGTGTTTTCGGTTTTCTGTATGAAGCCGCGTATTTTTCTGTCATGAATACTCCTGTAAATGTTAAGGCTTTTGCACCGGGAGGTTTTATTTTATCTTATCTTTTTGAGATAACCAGAATAAGATGGTGGATGCTGGCCAATACTTATTTTCCGTGGATTATTGTTCAGATATTATTTTATATCTATGTAATCAGCCTGCTGTTGTTTATAGCTTTTATTCCATACGGAAAATATTCGCATATGGTATTCGGGCCGTTTGTCGCATTTTATAATAAATGGACTGGTTCCAGAAAACATTGATCTTTTATGTATATGATGCAACCGGCTTTTAATTTATTGCACAGAATTTCGTTATTTTATTGCCAAGTAATTTTTTTTAATGTCTGGAGAAACGGGAAATGAAACTGGATAAATTTACAACAAAACAACTTGCAGAAATTGATGCATGTACACGCTGCGGAAACTGTCTTGACCTGTGTACGGCATATGCCGGCAGTCAGGATGTTTCGATATCACCAAAGAAAAAAATGGAAAAGCTTAAAAAAGCGGTTGACCAGCAGTATGGGATTTTTGCAGGAATTTTTGGCAAAAAAGAAATATCAAAAAAAGACATTGAGGCACTGCAAAAAGCTGCCTTTGAATGCACCATGTGCTCGCGCTGTGAAGTAAATTGCCATATTGGCATAAAATTGCAGGATTTATGGCTCAAACTGAGAGAGATTCTTGCAGAAGATGGCAATTACCCTGAAGTTCTTGACATGCTGAAGGAAAGGTTAAGCAAGGGAAGGAATGTGTCCTTTGATTCCAATGAGGGAAGAGCCAGCTGGACCACAGCCCTGCAGGATATTCCTGAAAACAGGTATGTCAAACAAAAAGCGGAAGTCATTTATTTTGTTGGCTGCGTATCCTCTTTTTCACCAAGGGTTTTTAAAATTCCGCGTTCTATTGTTCAGATTTTCAAAAAGGCAGGAGTTGATTTTGCCCTTCTTGGAGATAATGAGTGGTGCTGCGGATTTCCGCTTCTTTCATCAGGTTTTAAAAAAGAATTTGCCGAATTTGCACGTCATAATATAGCTCAGGTTAACAGTACGGGGGCAAGCTACCTGGTTACATCCTGTCCTTCCTGCTACCACATGTGGAAACATATATATAAAGAAATTTATCAGGACATAAAACCGGATTTTACCGTTCTTCACGTTGTCCAGTATATGAATCAACTTGTAAAGAATGGAAAATTAAAACTTGGTGCGATTGAGGAAACAGTTACTTATCACGACCCGTGTGACCTTGGAAGAAATTCCGGAATTTACGAAGAACCAAGGGAACTTATAAAATCAATACCCGGAATAAAATTTATTGAGCTTGAAAATAACAGGGAAAACACAACCTGCTGCGGTGGTGGAGGAAATGTAGAGGCAGTGGACCCAAAATTGTCTGAAAGCATAGCGCAGGTTAAAGCACGGGAGATAATAGCATCAGGAGCAGATATTGTGACCACTGCCTGCCAGCAGTGCGTAAGGACCATAGCGGCTGGCTTAAAAAAAGAAGGCTCCAAAATCAGAACCATGGATTTGGCAGAGCTCATACAAACATCTGTCTCAAACTATTCAGGTTCAGACAGCTAACCGGCATAATTCTTTATATTCAGACAGGTATATGAACAGTTCAATTGAAAATGGCAGAAAAAAAAACAGGGAAACTGAAAACAGCAGGAAGTCAGAAATGGAGGAACTGGGTTCTGTCATTTCCAGGTTTTTGGATGATAAAGATATAAACCACAATCTTAAAAAATTCAGTATTTTCAACCATTGGGCGGATATCGTTGGAACTGAAATTGCAAAAAAATCCCGGCCTGTGAAAATATTTAAGGAGATTCTGTACATTAAGGTCATTAATCCGGTATGGGCAAATGAAATGAGCCTGATGTCTGTACAAATCATAAAAAAAATTAATGGCTTTATTGGTGCAGATGAAATCAGGGGATTGAAATTTAAATTGAACTGAAATTCCGGCTGCTTAGGGTAATATTTCCCCCCAAAAATCACAAATTGTGATATAATAAATATAAATTTACTCAGAATGATGAGAACCGGTATTTTTAAATCCGGCAAATCATCGGGAAATTTTTTTAAGGGTAGTAAGTAACAGTATTTCTGTCGTTTTACGGGTTTGCTTATTGCTCTTTATTTATATTTATTGCTGAATTGGTAAAAATTGAAAATATTGAAAAAGTTTTAAAGAAAGGCAACGGTATTGGCAAAAAACAAACAATCCGGTTATGACGCCAAAGATATTAAAGTGCTTGAGGGACTGGATGCGGTCAGGAAAAGGCCTGGAATGTACATTGGTTCCACAGGTTTGCGTGGACTTCACCATCTTGTTTATGAAGTTGTTGACAACAGCATAGATGAGGCAATGGCCGGTTTTTGTGACAATGTGCTGATAGTTATCAATGAAGACGGCTCTGTTACAGTTATAGATAACGGCAGGGGGATTCCTGTAAAAAAAGTTGAAAAATACAACAGACCCGCGGTAGAAATAGTTCTTACCAAACTGCATGCAGGCGGTAAATTTGGCGGCGAAGGATATAAAGTTTCCGGCGGTCTTCATGGAGTGGGACTTTCTGTCGTTAATGCACTATCGGAAAAACTGATTGTTGAAGTAAGAAGAGACGGCTATATATTTGCGCAGGAATATAAAAAAGGTACCCCTGCGACAGATCTGATGCGCAAAGAAAAGACTGATACCCATGGAACAGTTGTTACATTTTATCCGGATAAGGAAATATTTGAAGAGGTTGATTACAAATATGAAATACTTGCGGCCAGAATGAGGGAAATGGCCTTTCTGAATAAGGGCCTGAAAATCACTCTGGTTGACAGGCGTGAAACTCCTGAAAAAAAGGAAGTTTTCCGTTTTGAGGGTGGAATTGTTGATTTCCTCAAATATCTTGGTGAAAAAAAAGAGGTCCTTCATAAGAACCCGATATATATTGCAAACGCGGAAGGCGATCATGAAGTTGAGGTGTCAATGCAGTACAACCTTGGATACAATGAAAGCATCTTTACTTTTGCAAACAATATAAACACAACTGAGGGCGGCACCCATCTTGTTGGTTTCAAAGGGGCAATCACAAGGACCATAAATGATTACGGCAGAACTTCAAATCTTTTAAAGGAAAAAGATGAGAACCTTTCAGGGGAAGATGTGCGTGAAGGGCTGACGGCAATTATTTCAGTAAAGTTAAAGGAGCCTCAATTTGAGGGCCAGACAAAAACAAAGCTTGGCAACAGTGAGATAAAGGGTTTTGTCGAGTCAACAATAAATTCAAAACTGGCTGAATATCTTGAGGAGAACCCCACTACCGCAAGGGCAATTGTCGGCAAATGCATCGATGCGGCAAGAGCAAGAAATGCCGCCAAAAAAGCCAAGGAACTTACAAGAAAAAAATCGCTTCTGGAATCAAGCTCTCTTCCGGGAAAACTTGCGGACTGCTCAATTAACGAACCTGAGCTTTGTGAGATTTTCCTTGTTGAAGGAGACTCGGCAGGAGGCAGCGCCAAGCAGGCACGAGACAGGCGCTTTCAGGCAATACTTCCTCTTAAAGGTAAAATTTTAAATGTCGAAAAAGCCAGACTGCATAAGATTTTGAGCAGTGAGGAAATACAGGCAATGGTGACAGCTCTCGGAACCGGGATAGGGGATGAGTTTGATATAGGAAATGCAAGATACACAAAAGTTATAATTATGACTGATGCCGATGTTGATGGGGCACATATCAGGACTTTAATTATGACTTTTCTGTACAGGTATATGAATGAGCTGGTTGGCAATGGTTATGTATATATTGCCCAGCCTCCCCTTTATCAGGTCAGGGATGGCAAGAATGTTTATTATGCATACAATGACCGGGAGCTTGAAAAAATAAAGGATAAAGTAAACAAAAAAAATATAGCAGTTCAGCAGTATAAGGGTCTTGGAGAAATGGACCCGGAACAACTCTGGGAAACAACAATGAATCCCGAAACACGGACGCTCCTGAAAGTTGAAATTGATGATGCACTGACTGCCGATGATGTGTTTTCCACTCTGATGGGCGATAAGGTAGAGCCGCGGAGAGAGTTTATTGAAAAGAATGCGAAAGAAGTCTCATTTATAGATATATAAATTGTGTAAATATAAAAACTGCAAACACTGCAGTTTTTAAATAAAGAAACCTTAAATCAATAAGCTTTAAGAGAAAATTATCAGGTTTACAGGGTACAGGTAGAAACGATGGTATTTGAATTACGCGGGAAGATAAAAAACGTTGAAATTGAATCTGAAATGCAGGAATCCTATCTCAGTTATGCCATGAGTGTTATCATCGGCAGGGCGCTGCCGGATATAAGGGATGGCCTGAAACCGGTTCACAGAAGGATACTTTATGCAATGTATGATATGGGTATGCGCCATAACTCCCAGTTTAAAAAATGTGCAAGAATAGTCGGAGAGGTCCTTGGAAAATACCACCCGCATGGTGACACTGCAGTTTATGAATCACTGGTTAGGATGGCACAGGATTTTTCAATGCGTTACCCTTTAATTAACGGGCATGGCAATTTCGGTTCTATTGATGGGGACAGCGCAGCAGCAATGCGTTATACTGAGGCAAGACTCGCTGAGATTGCAGAGGAGCTCCTGGCCGATATTGACAAGGAGACCGTTTCTTTTATCGACAACTTTGACAGTTCGCTTAAGGAACCTTCTATTCTTCCTTCAAAAATCCCAAACCTGCTTGTTAACGGTTCTTCAGGCATTGCTGTCGGCATGGCAACAAATATACCGCCCCATAACTTAAAAGAGGTTTGTGACGCCATAATTTATCACATAGATCATCCTGACTCTACAGTGAAGGACCTTATGAAAAGGATAAAGGGCCCTGATTTTCCCACAGGCGGGATGATCATGGGAACCGAGGGTATAAAAGAAGCTTATGAAACCGGGAAGGGCCGGGTAAAAGTCAGGGGAAAGGTACATATCGAACAGCCTGTCAAGGGCAAAACGCAGGTAATAATAAGCGAGATTCCATATGAAGTCAAAAAATCCAACCTCATCTCAAATATTGCCGAACTTGTCAGAGAGAAAAAAATTGACGGGATAAGCGATCTTCGTGACGAGTCAGATAAAAGCGGAATGAGGGTTGCAATAGATTTAAGAAGGGATGTCGTACCTCAGGTTATAATAAACTCGCTGTACAAACACACCCAGCTTGAATCAACATTTGGAATCATCATGCTTTCACTTGTTGATGGTATTCCAAAAACTCTGAATTTAAAGGGCATAATAAGCGAATATGTAAAGCACAGGTTTACTGTTGTAGTAAACAGGTCAAAATATGAGCTTAAGGTTGCAGAGGAAAGGCTTCATATTGTCAATGGTCTTTTAATTGCCCTGGACAACCTTGATGAGGTTATAAGCACAATACGCTCCTCAAAAGATGTTCCCACGGCCAAAGACAGGCTGATGAAGAAATTCAAGCTGACTGATATCCAGGCTCAGGCAATCCTTGATATGAGGCTGCAAAGGCTCACCGGACTCGAACGGGAAAAGGTCAAGAAGGAGGCGAAAGAGCTTGAGGAGAAAATAAAGAATTTAAAGAAACTCCTTGGAAGCGACGAACTTATTTACAGTGTAATAAAAGGGGAGCTTGCAGATGTTAAATCAAAGTATGGTGACGACAGAAGGACAGAAATAAACTTAAGTTCAGCAGAAATTGATATAGAGGATCTTATTGCTGATGAGGAAAATGTTATTTCAATAACCCATTCAGGTTATGTCAAGAGGCTGCCCCTCACCACATACAGGAAACAGAACAGGGGCGGCAAAGGTGTAACGGGGCTTAACCTTAAGGAAGATGATTTTGTTGAGCACCTGTTTATCTCCAGCACGCACCATTATATAATGTTTTTTTCGAGCATGGGGAAGGTCTACAGGCTCAAAGTGCATGAACTTCCGGAAGGAAGCAGGACATCAAAAGGAAAGGCTATAATAAACCTTTTGCCATTCAGGCAGAATGAAAGAGTCGCAGCAATTATTGCCACAAAGGAATACAGTGCGAATGACTTTCTTGTCATGGCTACAAAGAAGGGGATGACCAAGAAAACACCGCTCACGGATTATGACAGTTCGAGGAAAGACGGCATAAATGCAATAAATCTTATTGAAGGTGATGAGCTAATCGGTGTTGAGCGGTCAAACGGCAGTAATGAGGTGATACTTGTTACAAGGAACGGGCAGGCAATAAGATTTGCAGAAACTGACTGCAGGCCAATGGCCAGAGCAACTCAGGGTGTCAAGGGCATGAAGCTTGCCAAAAATGACAATGTGCTTTCCATGATGGTTTCAAAAAATGTTGGTGAGGATCTTATCGTTATAACAGAGAACGGATTCGCCAAAAGAACACCCGTTTCGGAATATAAAAAACAAAAACGTGGCGGCATGGGCGTAAAAACTGTTCAGTTGACCGAAAAGAAGGGGAAGGTTGCCGGTGCGGGCATAATTCATGATGAGAATGACCTGATAATTATAACCGTAAACGGCATTCTGATAAGGATTCCCGGCAAATCTATTAAAAAAACCGGAAGAGCCACTCAGGGCGTAAAGGCTATAAAACTTGACGGAAATGATCTTGTTGCTTCCTACAGTATAGTATCACCGGAAAGCTGAGAATATTTTTTAATTACCAATACTTTTTTATATATTTTTTTTATATAATTGGTTTATGGTTCCGGATTTCGCAGAACAGTTCGCTGGAGATTTAATAGTTAAGCAGGAACCAGATTAATTTAAGTAGATATTCAAAACATGCAAAAGTAGTTTAATAACTGTCATAAAAAAAGGGAGGTTATAATGGCAGATGCAAGTGCTCCGAATTATGATGAGGATGCAACAAAAAAAAGTTCCACGAACCTTGACCCCAAGGTGGCAAATCTTCTGGCATATCTTTTCAGCTGGCTGGGCGGACTGATAATCTGGCTGATGGAAAAAGAAAACAGGTTTGTAAAATGGAACGCACTCCAGGCACTTATTCTTGGAATTATAGAAGTGGTGGCCATTGTGGTTGTATCCGTAATACTTGGCCTGATACCATATATCGGCTGGTTTTTCTTTTCATGGCTTGGTTACCTTATAGCAGGTGTAGCATGGATTCTGGCTATCATTGCTATTATTATGGGTTTCCAGGGCAAGACATTCAGGATTCCCGGAATTGCAAAGCTTGCTGATAAATATTTCAAGATGTAGTTTCCGCACATAATAATAAAATTAATAATTTAAACCTGAAAAACTTAAAAAAAAGAGGCAGTAAATGAATGTTGAAAGAAGGGTGCTCAGAAGCATCAGCGAATTTTCAATGTTTAAGTATGTCCTTGTTTCTTATCTGATATTTTTTATCCTGTTTGTTATAGTTTTTGCAGTTATAGGACTTATTGGCTGGGCAATACTTGCCAGTTCCGGAATAGCATTTACGGATATTTTAAACAGTCTGATGCCCGGAATGAACATTCCCGACATTTTAAGCAGTATGGGAATTAACCTTGGCGGCGGGGTACTTGGAATTGTTATCTTTATAATAATTGGCCTGGTTGCCTCAGTTTTTGCAGCTGCATTTGCTGCTCTGTTTATGTGGATATTTAATGTCATACTAAGGATAACTGGCGGAATAGAGCTCAGATTTGCACCCGGGACAATTGCTTCACATCAATTTACAGGAAATGCCAAACCTGAAGAAAAGACAGCAAATAATGCAAAAAAGCAGGCAGTTTTGGAGGAGCAGGCCAGTTCTGAACAGAATCAAATCAGCAGGGTTGAAGACTATAATCTGGGTAATTAACCACTCCGGTTATCATTCCAATAATCCTTGACAAAATTTTTAAGAATTGTTATTTTTTGTAAGCTAAATTCAGCCTGTCAAAATGTACCGTTCTTTTTTATTGTAAAAATGCAGGTTGTTATAGCTGTTAGGGCATATAGCTCAGTTGGTTAGAGCGCGTCCCTGATAAGGACGAGGTCTCTGGTTCGAATCCAGATATGCCCACCAGTGGTCGTGGGGGTGTAGCTCAGCTGGGAGAGCGCCTGCCTTGCAAGCAGGAGGTCAGCGGTTCGATCCCGCTCATCTCCACCAAAAAAAACAACAGAAAAGGAGACAATGAAATGCCCCCCAAACTGATCCTCATGTTTACACTAAATGATATGACAGTCCCGGACGCTCTTGACTACTTTGAAACGGTAAAAGATCTTCCTGTGGACTATTTCGGCTTTAAAGAAATCGGCCTTGAGCCTGATAAGATGAAGCTCTTAAATGACAGGATACAAAAAGCCGGATTTGAGTCTTTTTTAGAAGTAGTCGAATATGAGGAAAAAGACATCCTTGGCCCCGCACAAATGGCAGTGGATATGGGTTTTAACTATCTTATGGGTACCATTTACTACCCTTCAATATGGGATATTGTGGGAAAGGCAGGCTCTAAAAAGATTAACTACTTTCCCTTCTTTGGAAAAATATATGATCGTCCCTCAATACTTGACGGCACAGTGGGTGAGCTTGTATCTGAAGCTAAAACCCTGCAAAGCCTGGGTGCAGACGGATTTGACCTGCTTCTTTACCGCTACAGGTATCCGGACAAGATTGATGAGCTTATAAAAAGAGTTGTATCTGAGATAGACGTTCCTGTTGTATCTGCAGGCTCAATAAACAGCTTTGAGCGCCTTGACGCCACAATTGCCCAGGGTGTATGGGGTTTTACCATAGGAGGAGCATTCTTTGAAAAGAAGTTTGTGCCCGGAGGCTCGTACAGGGATAACGTGGCAGCAGTGCTTAAAAGGCTGGGAAAGAAAGTTTAGGGGCTTAAAATGGCAGGTATCTGGCTTGATATTTTTCTTGGAAAAATTGGAAAATATATAGTGCTTTTTATTGACAGGTACTGGCTTTTTATCCTGCCGGTTGTAATTATTTATGGAATTTTTCTAACAATAGCATCCATAAATTTAAAGCGGATTGAAGCAAAAGTCCTTAAGGAAATTTTGCGCCAGGGCAGTGTTCTTCTTGGCAGAGGATATCAACTGAACTACGTACAGATTGTGGACAGTATAAAAATTGACTGGGATAAGTTTATAAAAACATATTCCTTTTTCCCGTATATTGCAAGCCACCAGAACCTGTGGGTCAGTAAAACCAACATATTCACCGTCAGGGATATTATTCTGTCTGAAAAAACAAAAATAATCGAAATACTTTCCAGTCACGGACTCATGAAAAAATATTCAGAAGAGGCCTGATTATCTGGAGAATCACCCAAAAAAACCAGTTTGATCCCGCCCCGTAACTTGAGAAATGTTTGATATCCTGAGCCATTTCAATACTGTGTTTTGAAAAAAAACCTGTAAAAAGATCGGCCATATCCGTGCTTATCCACAATGTAAGCGGTATTATAAGGGATGCAGAAATAAATGTTCTAATGAGGTCTCCCTTTGACTGCGCAAGTATCCAGACAAGCAGCAGCGGTATTAGGATAAGATCCGCAGAAGGCAGGATTTTATTGCCGGGAAGTATGGTTGCAATGTATGCTGTGAGGGGAATAAATACAACAGATATGCTTATAACAGACGGGTGACCTGAAAACAATATTGAATCAAGGCTTATATGGATACTTCTTTTGGTGATCCTGCTTTCAATGAATTTAACAAGATCTTTTATTGCAGGGGACAGTCCTTTAAATATGAGCGCAGACATTTTCGGGATGACTATTACAATTGCTGCCAGGTACAGTCCATAGGCTGCTGCAAACAATATATCCCTTCCGGTATTGATATGTATTGTTCTGTATTTTATTACTGCTCCAAAGATAAAGCCCAGAATAAAACCTATTATTAACGGTTCTGAAAAAAAACCAAGCCTGTAATAGAGTCTGAAAAAAACAATTCTTATTTTTTTTATTCCCGGTATCCTGTTAAAAACCGTATTTACAAGTTGAGTAAGTGGTGCCCATGCTATCAATTGGGCCTGTGTGTTCGTTATACCTTTAATCTCGTAATAACTTTCAAATTTCGGGGCATATATATCGGAAAGCACAAGCGTTATTATAGAAATGACACAGGCTGAGAGCACGGCGAGCCATTCTTTTTCTGTGACAAAATAAACAACAGATCCAGCTGCAAGAAATATCCACCAGTTCCATAAATCCAGGTTCACTGACCGGGTTAACCTTAGCAGAATCATAATTATATTCACAACCAGAACAGCCATAAGCACATATAGGGTAACCGGTGAATTTAAAATTACCTGCTTTGAAACCAGCCATCCGGTGTCCACGACAGTAAGGTCATTTTTTGAAAAACTTACAATGATATCAATCAGTGGTTTAAAATAATTGACCAGAAGGGTAAGGCTGATTGAGAGCCCTATAAGGCCAAGAAAAATATAAAGGCAGTTTAAGAAATTTTGTAAAATCTTTCTTGTTGTTGCAAGACCGATTAAAAAGAGAAGTACGGGCAGTATGGCAACGGGGCCAATTTCTATTATCTCTTCAATTACAAGGTTAGCTGTTTCCATAAATTTACCGGAGCAAAGTTTTGGACGAATGTTATATCTTAGGTATTTTACCAGAAATTAAAAAGTTTGGTTATAGTCTTTTAAATTTCGCTTGATAAAAAAATAATACTCATTATAATATAAAAATGTGAATATTATTTCAGTTACTGCACATTTGTGCAGTATTTGCGGGATATTTAACAAAATATTTTTTAAGTTTTTAATTGTTCTGTAGTGAAATTATTTATACCGGTCGGAATTTTAAAATGGCAACTGGTGCAAATTATGATATAAAACTTATCACAAAAGCTGCAAGGCTTTATTACTTTGAGAATTTGAACCAGAATGAGATTGCTGAAAAGTTAAACATTTCAAGGTCAAAGGTTTCCAGATGTCTGACCAGGGCAAGGGATAAAAAAATTGTCGAAATTAAAATAAATTCCCCTGATGAAAAGTTTGAGGAACTTGAAGGTGCAATGGAAAATAAATTCAATTTAAAAAATTGTGTAGTTGTACCGTCATCCGAAAGCTTCAAAGAAACTTGCAGAAATATTTCCGTTGTTCTTTCGAAAATGCTGGACAGGTTATTGAAAAACGGTGATTACCTGGGCGTAGGATGGGGAATGACACTAAAAACAGTCTCCTCTTTAATTGAGCCCTCCAGGAAAATAAATATAAATATTGTTCCGCTTATCGGGGGAATGGGAAAATCCGGTATAGAGGTTCACACAAATTCCGTGGCCAGTACTCTGGCGGAAAAATATGGGGGAAGAAGTTATGCAATACATTCACCTGCTGTGCTTGACAGTGAACAGGCCAGGATTATCCTTGAAAAGGATTCCAATATTACAGAGATTTTTAATATGACGGACCGTATTGACACTGCAATTGTGGGAATGAGTGATATTGGCAGAGATTCGACAATGATAAAATCCGGAAATTTCAGTGTTGAAGATTTTAAAAATCTGCAGAGTCTGGGTGTTGAAGGTGATGTGAATCTTATTTTTATAGACAGGAAAGGAAATCCAGTTGAAAGTGAGATTGATAAAAGAATACTGAAAGCGTCTCCCGGGAAGCTAAAGAATATAAAAAATGTAATAGGGCTTGCCTTTGGAAGCAAAAAAATTGAAGTGATTAAAGCGGCGCTTAAAGGAAAGATTATAAGCAGCCTCATTACTGATGAAAATACTGCCAGGAGCATTGTCAGATGATTAGGGGATTTCATTTTTAAATAAAACTCGGATGGTTTACAGGTATTAAATCAGCCAGTTATATATAAAATTATAGAATTTACAAGAGAAGGGATTTGGACCCGTGGTCTCAGAAAAAATCTTACCAGTAAAAAAAGCGGTAAGAAAAGACAAAAACACTAAAGAAATCAAATATTTTACAGTTGATGGTCACAGGATTGAAAATTCATTTAATGGTCTTGACAGGGATATTAAATTTGAAATGCTCAGGAAAATGTATGAGATAAGAATGTTTGAAGCTGAAACCGAGCAATTCATCATCAGGGGACAGATACATGGAACATGCCATTTATACGTTGGTGAAGAAGCAACTGCAGTTGGAGCCATATATGCCGGCGATAAGACTGACTATATAACGTCAACTCACAGGGGTCACGGCCATTGCATTGCAAAAGGTGCAGACCTGTCGCTTATGATGGCTGAGCTGCTTGGTAAAGCCACAGGTTATTGTAAGGGTAAAGGCGGTTCGATGCATATTGCCGACGTAACTTCGGGTAACCTTGGAGCAAACGGTATAGTGGGGGGAAGCATTGATATTGCCACCGGAGCCGCGCTCACCTGTAAGCTTAAAAAAAATAATAAAATTGTTTTATGCTTTTTTGGTGACGGTGCGGCAAACAGGGGAAATTTTCACGGTGCGCTGAACATGGCTTCAATATGGGACCTGCCGGTGCTTTATATATGTGAAAACAACCAGTATGGTATGTCGACATCGGTAAAGGAAGCCTTTAACATCCCGAAAATCTCTGATAGAAAATTTTCATATAATATTGAAGGGTTGACAATTGACGGAAACAATGTAGTTGAAGTTTATAATACCGTAAAGCATTTTGCAGAATATGTCAGGGGTGGAAATGGTCCCGTTCTCATAGAGTGCCTGACTTACAGGTGGAAGGGCCATTCAAAAAGTGACGCTCAGGTTTACAGAACAAAAGAAGAAGTCAGACAGTGGGTTGAAAAGGACCCGATCGAAAGGTATAAGAAATTTTTGCTGGATAGCGGGGCAATATCCGAAGATGGCTGCAGGGAGATTGAAGAGAAAGCTGCAGCATCCATAAAAAAATCAGTGGAATTTGCTGCAGGCAGCCCCTTTCCTGACCCTGCGGTAGTAGAGGAAGATGTATATGCTCAGGGAAATTACATATCTTGAGGCGTTAAGAGAAGCAATGCAGCAGGTTATGAGGCAGAACCCAAATGTTTTTCTTATTGGTGAGGATGTAGCGGAATATGGAGGTGCCTTCGGCGTTTCGGTCGGGATGCTTGAGGAATTCGGTAAAGAAAGGATAATCAACAGCCCGATTTCTGAAGATGCTCTTGTGGGAGTAGCCGTTGGCAGCGCAGTCTCGGGAATGAGGCCTGTTGTTGAAATCATGTTTTCCGATTTTATGGCAATTGCTATGGATGAAATTTCCAATCAGGCGGCTAAAATAAGATATATGTTTGGGGGCAAGGCCACGGTTCCCATGGTGCTGAGAACCGCAGGCGGTGGCGGAACAGGAGCCGCGGGTCAGCATTCGCAAAGTCTTGAGGCGCTGGTTGCACATATACCCGGACTTAAAGTGGTAATGCCTTCATCCCCCTATGATGCCAAGGGGCTGCTGATCGCTTCAATAAATGATGACAATCCTGTTATTTTTATAGAGCATAAGCTTTTATATAAGAATAAGAAGTATGTGGAGCATGTACCGGAAGAACCTTATGAAATACCGCTTGGAAAAGGTGAAATAAAGCGCGGGGGCCGGGATGTAACTATTGTTGCAACGTCGTATATGGTAAAAAAATCGCTTGAAGTTTCCGATCAGCTTGAAATTGAGCATGGGATAAATTGTGAAGTAATAGATCCCCGCACAATCAGACCTCTCGATACAGAGATCATTTTAGATTCGCTTAAAAAGACTGGAAAGCTTGTATGTGTGGAAGAAGCCTGCGGTTTCGGAGGGTTTATGGGAGAGGTCGCAGCATGGACTGCACAGTATGGATTTGACTGGCTCGATGCTCCGGTTATAAGGATCTCAGGCAGAAACTGCCCCGTGCCCTACAGCCCGGTTCTTGAAAACGAAATGATCCCGGACCACAGTAGAATAAAAACGGAGATTCTGAAATTATTTAATAAAAGTTAAAATCTGAATTCGTGTGCAGGAAATTAAACCGAGGATTTTGAAATTCTGTCAGTTTTTTTAGGTTTTTAAGTGACAAAATCTTTATGGTTCTGGTAAAATTTTAAAATAGACGCCGTATATAATTACTGGTATTATTAATTACCTGTAATTTCAGTCGCAATGAATATATTGCATATATCATTATAATTTTGTTGATTTTTTTATTATCAGGGAGGAAATTCAAATGCATGAGGTTATAATGCCCAAGCTCGGACTTACAATGGAAACTGGTGTAATAGAAAAATGGCATAAAAAAGAGGGCGATACTGTAAATACCGGAGATGTGCTTTTTGAAGTCATGACAGATAAAGTTTCACTTGAAGTGGAAGCGTATAATTCCGGTATATTAAAAAAGATACTTAAAAAAGAAGGCGATGAAGTGCCTGTTACAGAGGTTATAGCTTATATCGGGCAGGCAGACGAGGAAGTGCCTCAGGCAGCAGGCGTAACAATACAAAGCGAAACAAAGGCAGAAAAAGTTCCTGAAGGGGCCGCGGTAAAAGTTGAAGGTAATGTTTCTGTTCAGCCGGAAAAAAACGAACCGCGGGACATAATAAGTGAAATTGAAACAATAAAAATATCCCCCCTTGCAAAAAACCTTGCAAAAGCAAAGGGCATCGATATAACCAGAATACAGGGAAGCGGTCCGGGCGGAAGGATTGTGAAGGAAGATATTGAAAGCTTTGCATCAGTAGCCAAACCGTCCCAGGCAGATACGGCTGTGATTCAGGTTTCTGAGACGGCACTTACTGATATTTCCGAACCCCAAAGAATAAAAATATCCCCCCTTGCGAGAAATGTCGCTGCAGAGCTTGGTGTTGATTACAAATCTGCAAAAATCAAAGGCACGGGCCCCGAAGGAAGGATTGTAAAGGAAGATATTCTGGCATTCGTGGAAAGCTTAAAGAAACAGCCGGTACAGGCAGTCCAGGCGGCAAGGGTTTCCCATGCTGCGGTATCTGCAGTGATGGCTCCTCCCAAAGTGAAATCATCAGAAACGATAAGGGGCATGCGAAAAGTAATTGCTGAGCGCCTTACTTATTCAAAGCAAAATATTCCCCATATAATCATATCTTCGGTTATGGATGTGACCTCGCTAATTGCACTGCGGGAAAAAATTAAAGACAAAGTGCTTGAAAATTACGGCGTTAAATTAACCTATACTGATTTTATAATAAAAGCTGCCGCAATTGTGCTTGCCAAAAAGCCAGTAATAAATGCATCTCTCCAGGATAGCAATCATATAATATATGACGATGTAAATGTCGGCCTTGCAGTTTCAGTTGAAGAAGGACTTATTGTCCCCACAATTTACTCTGCTGATAAGCTCAGCTTATTTGAAATAGCCGCCAGAAGGATGGAACTTGTTGGAAAAGCAAAAGCTTCAAAACTGACATTGGCAGAGATATCAAACGGCACTTTCACAATTTCCAATCTCGGTATGTATGGAGTCAGAAATTTTACTGCAATAATAAATCCTCCCCAGGGTGCAATTCTTATGGTTAATGAGATTTATAAGGCGCCTGTGGTTATTAATGATAAAATAGAAATAAGAAGCCAGATGGAAATGTCAATAGCAGTGGATCACAGGATAATTGACGGCGCAGAGGGGGCCAAATACCTTTTAAGGCTGAGAGAAATTTTAGAAAATCCCGAGCTGCTGCTAATTTAAAAATTAATGATTTTTTGATTTTAAATTGTGTTAAGAATAATTTAACCGGTTTGTTAATTTCTTACTCTTATTTTGGAATTAATTAAAAACTATGAAAGATGAAATTTCAAAAATTACAATGTTCTGCATAAACTGCAATGAGGAAACGCCTCATACTGTACAGTATATTGGTAATTTCTTAAGAAGCATAACCTGTGACAACTGCACCAAAAAAATTGAAATAGACAGACGGCATCTGCGCACTGTTTTTGCCGAAGATTTTATAGACAGGATATTAACCAAGCCTCACAGGATGACAGAGGACATGAAAAAGGCCCTCGCAACTCTTACACCGTTTTTCCCCAAAAGACTTTTCAAAGAACCTCTTCAGGTTTTCAGAGAAATATATGAGATCCTGAAGAGGGATAATGAAAAGAAGAAACCAGATAATTTGGATGCCAGATAATTATCTGATTAAAACCAGGAATTCTGCAGGCTCTAGTATTTTTATATTCCGGAATAACCTCAATTTTATAAGATGTTTGTTGCCGGAAACAATGCATTCACAACTTGAAGCAGCGGCGCACTCAAGTATTTTATCATCATCAGGATCATCTTTTATATGAATCTGCTCCTTATTTTTCATGCAGTATATTATCTATATCCTGCTCATCTCTGATTTTCAACTTTCTTGCAGTTTCCAACTAATATTACTGAAGTTCTATAATTTTAATTTTAAAAACCTGCTTGAAGTTTTCCAGTATTATTTCCTTTAACTCACTGTTTTTAATCTTCCTGTTCAGCAATTCCTGTAAAGATGTTTGGGCATGATCCTTAAGCCCGCATGCCACAATATGCTTGAAGTGATCAAGATTTACATCTGCGTTCAGTGAAAATCCATGGTAGCTTATCCATTTTTTTACATGGATCCCGATGGATGCTATTTTTTTATCTTCAACAAATACACCCCTGAGTTTATCTATCCGTTGTCCTTTTACTCCAAAGTGTTTTAGCGTGTTTATTATTACCTGTTCAAGATTATATACAAAAAGGGTAAGATCGAGCGAAAACTTATTCAGGTTAAAAACAGGGTAGCAGATAATCTGACCGGGCCCATGAAATGTGACATCACCCCCACGGTCCGACTGTACAAGGCTAATTCCAAGTTTTTTTAATTTTTTTTCATCAGCCAGTATGTTTTTAATATTTTTATTGTTTCCTATTGTAATTACAGGTTCATGCTCAAGCAGAAGAATTATACCGGCAAGGTTGTTTTGCCTTACAGCTTCAAACACTGCCAGTTGAATATCAAGTGCCCTGCCGTAAGATATGAGCCCAAGATCTGCAAATGCTATTTTATCTTTATCCCTGTATTTTTTTAAAAATGTTTCAGGAAAATTTTTAAACAATACGGAATCATCAGGCACAGTGGCCTGCTCCTGAAAAGGGTCAGTATTTTCCCTGTTATTTTTTTTGTTTAAAGTGTTGTAATTATTATTATCCATATTATAATTTTTAAAATCATTTCAATTTAACAGTTAAAATTTATTCCTGAATTGAAAGAATTCAGTTTTTTATTATCAGATTTTAGCACAATTTGACATTTAAAATCTGCTAAAATAAGAAATTGATTTAATATTTTTTAACCTGGAGGAATTTGTTTATGGAAACAAGAAATGCTGATTTATGTGTTTTGGGTGGTGGACCGGGCGGATATGTGGCAGCAATTCGCGCTGCAAAATTGGGCTTAAAAACAATCGTTGTTGAAAAGGAACATCTTGGAGGAACATGCCTTAACTGGGGTTGCATTCCCACAAAGGCACTTTTTCATGTGGCCGAAAAGCTGGAAGAGCTGAAAAAATCTGATATTTTTGGTATCAGTATTTCGGGATACAGCTTTAATTTCAACAAGGCAATGGAAAGAAAAGACAGCGTTGTTGCCGCACAGAGGCAGGGTCTTGGATTTCATTTCAGGAAAAACAGTATCGAGCTTGTGAAGGGTACAGGCCGGTTGACCAGTACCAATACTGTGGAGGTTGATCTGGATGGCTCTGCGGGTCAGTCCGGAAAAGCAGTTATTGAGGCAAAAAATATTATTCTTGCAACCGGTGCAACTGCCGGAAGCGTTCCGCCTTTCATACTTGACGGCAGCGGAATAATTGATAATATCGGGGTACTATCATTGACTGAAGTTCCGGAATCGCTTCTTGTGGTCGGCGGCGGTGTCATAGGGTGTGAATTTGCCAATATATTTAAAACATTTGGAAGTGAAGTGACAATTGTCGAAATACTGCCCAGGATCCTGTCCACCGAGGATGCCGCTGTTTCAAAAGTTATAACAAAGGTCTTTGAAAAAAAAGGCATTAGGGTTCTTACTGATACTACTGCAGAAGAAGTAATAAAAGATGGCGGCAGATATTTGTGCCGAATAAAAGGCGGCCAGGAAATTACAGCGGACAAGATACTGGTATCCGTGGGGAGAAAACCCATATCATCAGGCATAGGTCTTGATGCAGCAGGAGTAAAAACAGATGCAAAAGGCTTTATAATTGCTGATGAACACCTGCGCACAAATGTCCCGAATATTTATGCTGTCGGTGATGTTATAGGCGGGCTTCAGCTTGCCCATGTTGCATCTGACGAAGGGAAAATTGCAGCAGAAAACATTGCAGGCAAGAACAAACTCATGGATTACCGGGTAATTCCCTGGGCAGTTTTTACATCTCCGGAAATTGGCACGGTTGGTTTAAATGAAGAACAGGCAACAGCAAAAGGTTACAATATATGCAGCGGAACTTTTCCATTTACAAACAGCGGAAAGGCATTTATTACCGGTGAGACAGAGGGCTTTATCAAGATAGTCACCGACAGGGAAACAGGGGAGATACTCGGTGCGCAGACTGTCGGACCGAGATGTTCGGACCTTGTCCATGAGGTGGCTGTGGCAATGAAAGGTGAAATGGTTGTTGATAACCTTGCGGAGACAGTGCACTCCCACCCCACATTATCGGAAGCTGTTATGGAAGCCGCAGAGGACTGTTTCGGACTTGCAACCCACCTGAGCAGATAATAAAGAAATTTCATTGAAACAGCATGATAGAATATGATAAAACTTGTTGTAACAGATTTAGACGGAACACTTCTTGACCGGCAGTCAAACCTTTCTGAGTTAAATAAGAAAGCTATTGATGACTGCAGAAAAAACGGCATTGGAGTTATTCTGGCAACAGGAAAATCAGTTGCGGCAATAGGCCACCTTATTGAAATGCTTAGTCTTAAACTTCCGCAGATAACACTTAACGGATCGGTAGTTGTTGACAGCAGTTTTAATGTGGTTAAGTCAACAAAACTCGGGCAAAAATATTTTTATGACCTGTTAGGGACAATAAAAGAAAAAAAATACAACCCGCTGGTTGCTCTGGAGAATGGAAAGATTATTTATGACAGATATGATCCTTCCTTTGAAGTTTTTAAAGCCATAGATGAACCGCTGTCAGTGGTCAAACAGCTTGAAAATGATGAATATGCAAAAATGTGTGTTTCGGTGGGAACAGTTATAGAAGAATCCGATCCTCTTGATGATTTTTTAAGGAAAAAATACGGGAAGGTCCTTCAAATTATCAGATCAGGAAAATATTTTTTTGATATTTTAAACAGGGATGCAAGCAAAGGCAAATCACTTGAATTTATATGCCAGGCTTATGGTATTAAAAAAGAGGAAGTGGCGGTAATAGGCGACAGCCCGAATGACTTAAGCATGTTTGAATATTCCCGTATAAGCATAGCTGTGAAAAATTCATATCCTGAAGTTTCGAAAAAAGCAGATTTTATAACTGATGAAAATTATAACGACGGCTTTGCAAAGGCAATATATAAATATATTTTAAAATGACAAAACTTGTATTTATATTTATTGTCCTTTAACCATTTTACTCATGGATGTGGTGTTATGGCAATAATGGTAATCTGGTTTCTATCTGGTCCATAACACCAGAATACTCTATATGCTGCAGGAGTTGATTGCTCGGCATAAGCTTCAAATACTTTTTCTCCGGAAGGTCCTTTAAGGCTTGTAAACTCATGAGTTTCAAGACCCGGATATCTTGGATTATTTGAAAGGAAGGCAATGGTCTTTTTTACGGCATTGTATCTTTTTAAAAGGTTTTTATCTGCCTTCAATTTCTTTACCTGATTTTTTGCCTTATCTGTAAGTAATATCTCAAACAAAATTTCTCCTAAATTTTACCGGGATCAATCTTTGATATCTTTCCTTCAGATAAATCCTTCAAACCTTCCTCGACGTCTTTAAAAGCTTCTTTATTCCTGAAAAGCCAGAGTTCTGAAACCGGAATTTCAACGACAGGTTTAATCAATATCTCACCCTGTTTATTTTTATATAGCCTTACTCTGTTAAATCCCTGAGCAAATTCGCCTATAGTCAGCCTGTTTCGGTTATCAATTGTCCTTGTGTCTATTTCCTCAAATTCATCATTAATTTTGATAGTTTTATCTTTCAACCCAAATCACCCTTATTAATAAAAATTATTAGTTTTAGGATTAATTGTTATTATATAAATAAACCCATTATGGGTCAATAGGTAAATAGGTAAATTTACAAATTAACGTTCGTAAACACAGATATTCAAACTTGTTTGCGGGTTTTTTTATATTCCTTCAGAAATTTTGATAAAAATCTTTCATTGATTTTTTTTAATTTGTTTGTAGTAAAATAATAAGTGAAAAAAGATATGGAAGATTTGATAAAAAAAGCAGAAAAACTTCTTGAAGATTTCAAAGGAAATAATTATTCTTTTGGTTCCGGCTGCCTGGAAGAAACCGGCGAGCTTGCTGCGGGTATTGGTAAAACTGCAATTTTTGTCATTTCAGACAGCAATTGGGCTGATAAAATCAGGAATAGAGTAAAGAAATCTCTGGAAAAAAATAGTATCAGGATTTTAGAAGAGGTAAATTCATCAAGGCCCAATACTCCGAAAGAAGATGTATATGCCCTTCAGGATGAGATAGAAAAATATAATCCTGAAATGATTATTGTTGCCGGAGGGGGATCAGCAATTGACTGTGCAAAGGCCGCCACTGTTTTATCATCCATAAGCCCGGGAGTTCAAGATATTGAACCTTTTTTCGGCACGGGCAACGTAACGGCGGCCATAAAAGAAAAAAACATTCAGTTAAAACCTGTTTTTGCCATTCAGCTTAGTGCGTCTTCTGCTGCACATCTGACAAAATATTCAAATATTACCGACTTAAAAACAGGACAGAAAAAACTCATAGTCGATGAAGCAATAGTACCGGCAGTGTCCCTGTTTGATTATTCAGTGACCCTTTCCATGCCTGAAGATCTAACTGTTGATGGTGCCGCAGATGGAATATCACATGCACTCGAAGTATATATGGGGGCCGGTAAATCAGGTTTCGAAAAAAAAGAAGAAGTTGCGCTTCTTTCAATGGAACTTGCCATAAAAACTCTTCCCGGACTTTTAAAGGACTTGAGAAATTTAAAACTCAGGGAGGCCCTGGGCCTTTCAACTGATCTTGGCGGATACGCTATCATGCTGGGGGGAACGAACGGTGCGCACCTTACGAGCTTTTCTCTTGTGGATATCCTTCCGCATGGAAGAGCCTGCGCTATTTTAAATCCTTACTATCTGATGTTTTTTGCACCTGCAATAGAAAGGCAGTTAAAAAAACTTGCTGTAATTCTCTCAGATTATATGCATGATGATGCTTTTTCCGGAACTGGCACGGGAAAATTATCAGCAATTGAAATGGGAAAAGCTGTTGCAGGAGGAATTATTAATTTTTATAAAGCCATAGGTCTCCCTGCCACTTTAAAGGAAGTAAGGGGTTTTACTGACAACCATATTGAAAAGGCAATTGAGGCCGCAAAAAATCCCCAGCTTGAAATGAAACTCAAAAATATGCCTGTACCGCTTGATGGCTCAATGGTGGAAACATATATGAGGCCGGTTCTGCAGGCGGCAAAAACCGGTGACCTTTCCCTGATAAAATACCTTGATTAATAATATAATCTGTTGCAATATACGACCAGCTATCTTATAATAAATCTTATGAAAGTTACAGCTATTTTATCGGATAATTTAATTTTTGAAATCAAGAAATATGCCAAAGGTAAGAATCTTACTGAGTCACTGACAATTGCATTGAAGGAATGGCTGGCAATTAAAAGGATAAAGGAGCTTAATAATCTGGTTAAAGAGGAACCGCTGGAATTCAGGGCAGGTTTTTCAGCAGAAACAGTTAGGGAAATTAACAGAAGATGAAAAATAAGCATGTAAGCACACAGAAAATTATTGCCGATACCTGTATATGGATTGAGTTTCTAAAAAATAACGCGGATTATTTTCAGTCCGTGCAGAATAAAAAATAATGTTAAAATATGGACACTTGATAAAAAAATAAGATCTGTTTTATCGCCTGGCCAGATTTATTATGATTATGAGTGAGAAGAGAATGGATAAGGCTAAAAGAGCATACGATATTGCATTCAAATATGAATCCGAGTACGGATCCTGTTCACAGTGTACGATCCGCGCACTGCAGGAAGTATATAAAGAGGAAAATGATGATTATTTCCAGGCCCTTGGTGGTTATGCAGGCGGCGGCGGGCTTGAAGCTGACGGTATTTGCGGTGCATATGCTGCCGGTATATTTTATATAGGCACAAAGCATGGCAGAAGATTTGAAGACATAGGAAAAGACCCTGATGATTTAAAAGCGTCAAAAAAATCCAGAAAACAGAAGATTCTTGTTAAGAAATTGCATGATAAATTTATTGAAAGTTATGGAACGGTAATCTGCAGCGGAATACAGAGAAAGCTTTATGGAAGGCCCTATTATCTTGCAGACAGGGATGAGTTAAAGAAGTTTTATGAAGCCGGCGGGCATAGCTGGGGCTGCACTTCTGTTTGCGGCAACAGTGCAAAATGGACTGTCGAAATAATGGAAGAAGAAAAAACAAGTGATGCCTGGTAGGAATTGAGGCCTGATTTTTTTGACAGAATGCTCTTTAATAATTTTTATAAAGTAGTATAATAACGCTCTGCTTAAGCTTTAAAGAGAAATTCAAGCTAAATTGTGATATAATATATCCGGAGTTTGAATTTACATAACCTTCGCAGGGGGGCGATAGGTTTCGACGGGAATAGGTTGAGCTTGGATCGCAAGTCAAGTTCCAGAACTTGTAAAAACTGGGCGAAACATAAACGCTAACGAACCAAAGTTAGCCTTAGCAGCCTAATAAACTAAGCTGCTACGTCTGTTAAAGAGGCTCCTGCACTTTTTAACGGGCGCCGACAAGCAGGATACTTTTCGGTGGTTTTTCTGTAGCTGCTGAAGGGGAAACTTTTACAGGATAGTCTTTTTTGACCCTGTCTGTCTGGTCGGAAAAGGCGAAAACTGAAGATGGACTAAGCTTGTAGAAGTCCTTGTGGCGATATTTTCGGACGCGGGTTCAATTCCCGCCGCCTCCACCAACTGGCAGCAAAGTCTAACTTTAAGATCAATTCCCAATGGATGGCGTAAAACATCACAGTGTGATGTTTTAAGGGAATTGAAAGGACGGACTTCAACGCAGGTGAAGGAGTCCGCGGCTCTGCAGCGAGCCAGCAGGCGAGACGAAAGACCAATTCCCGCCGCCTCCACCAACTGGCAGCAAAGTCTAACTTTAAGATCAATTCCCAATGGATGGCGTAAAACATCACTAAAACATCAGTATTACTTGAAAAATAGTATTACTATTATTATAATAATACCCGGGATTAAGTATTATTATTCTATGGAATAAAATAACTATTCTTTAAATGTTATAGGAGAAAAAATGTCAAGGATTACAAAAAAGGGCCAGGTTACAATCCCAAAAAAAATAAGGGAAATTATGGGTATAAGTCTTAATGATATAGGAGAATTTACAGTGAAAGATGGTACAGTCCTATTCACTGTGAAGAAAGGCACTATACTTGATGCCCACAGAAAAAAGACAAATAAAGATCAGGATTTTTCAAAAATAAGAATCCTTATGGAGAGTGATTTGGCCAAAGAAGCTACAAGGAATGAAAATTGATATTTTTGGATACAAATATTTTTATAAGATATTTTGTACAGGATGAAAAAGAAGCACTAAACAGCCTGAAAGTGGAAAAACTGTTTGAAAAGATTGTTTCCGGGCAGGTAAGCAGTTTTACAAATACCATTGTTATTACAGAAATAATCTGGATTCTGGAAAAATATTATGGATGGGAAAAAAAGGAGGTCTGTGAAAATATTGAATTGATACTTAATACTCCCAATATAAAGGTTAAGGAGAAGAATATCATACTCCAGGCCATTTCAATCTACAGAGATATCAGGATTGATTTTATCGACATATATAATTATTGTTATATAAAAGCAGAAAACTCTACAAAAATTTACTCATTTGATTCACATTTTGATAAAATTTCAAAATTATATGGTGATATCGAGAGAATAGCATTATAGATAATAATATTAAATTAACCGCCGGCTTAAAAAGCAATATATGAAATATAATACCTCTTTTCAATAAACCCTATGCTGTCTCAATGGAAGGTATAATTTGAAAATAGGTAAATTATACGACTTTCTTTATTTTCAGAATTTTAAATAAATAGACCGCTCAATTTGCAGGATGGGTGATACTGAGAAAAGATTTATTAAAATCAAAAGAATATATGAATTAAAAAATATGGAAACCTGATTTTTGAAATGGGGTATTAAAATGGAGCTAAATAATAAGTCAGTTCTTGTAATTGGTGCTGGTATAATGGGGAGCGGCATAGCACAGGTATGCGCAGAAGCAGGTTATAAGGTCCTTGTTTTTGATGTCGATAATGAGGTAATAAAGAAATCCATTGGAAATATAAAGTATTTTTTGAACAGGAAAGTGGAAAAGCAGTTAATAACAGGTGATGAATATGAAAAAACCGTTGGAAGAATCAATATATGTGAAGACATTTCAATAGCAAAAGATGCCGATCTGGTAATCGAAGCTGCACCGGAGAATATCCAGATAAAAAAAGAAATTTTTAAGAATATCAGCAATTCAATCAATAACGGTGCGGTACTTGCAACAAATACTTCGACATTTTCAGTAACTTTGCTTGGAAGTTGTACCGACAGACCGGAAAAAGTAGTAGGGATGCATTTCTTTGTACCGGCACCATTGATGAAGCTAATCGAAATAATTCCCGGGATCAGAACATCACAGGAAACTCTGGATGCTGCTTTTGCGTTTGCAGTAACTTTTGGCAAAACTCCGGTAAAAGCTCCCGATACCAGTGCTTTTCTGGTAAACAGGCTGCTTGTGCCCATGTGGAACGAAGCAGCTTTTCTTGTTATGGAAGGAAACAAACCTGAAGATATAGACACAGCCATGAAGCTTGGGGCAAATCTGCCAATGGGCCCCCTGGAACTTGTGGATCTTGGCGGTTTGGACACCGCACTTGCTGTCATTACTGAAATGTACAGGGCATTTGGAGAAGATAAGTACAGGCCCTGTCCGCTGCTTGTTAAAATGGTAGAAGCAGGCTGGCTGGGAAGAAAAACCGGCAGAGGTTTTTACAATTATGAAAAAAAGTAATATATAATTTGTGTTAAATAAGAGTAATTTTTAAATAAATGGTCCGGAAGAGATATTAAAAAAATACAAGGAGATTAATAATGAAAGGGGATATTGTAATTGTTGATGGGGTCCGTACTGCAATTGGCAGTTTTAACGGATCTTTAAAGAATTTTGAGGCCCATGACCTGGGAGGAATCGTAATAAAAGGATTAACGGAAAAACTGGGGATCAAGCCCGAACTGATTGATGAAGTGGTAATGGGATGTGTCGCAATGGCGGCAGAAAATACTTTAATTTCAAGGCTTTCTGCCCTGAAAGGAGGTTTGCCCGTATCAAGCACTGCACTGACCGTAAACAGGGCATGTGCATCAGGACTGCAGGCCCTGGTAACCGGAGCCATGGAAATAGATAACGGCTTTGCCGATATAATTATTGCCGGGGGTGCGGAAAGCATGAATAATATCCCATATTATTTAAGAAAAGCAAGATACGGATATAGAATGGGACATGGTGTACTGGAAGATGGTTTAATAGTATCGTTAACTGATCCTCTTTATAATATTCATATGGGCATTACTGCAGAAAATATTGCCGAAAAGTTTAATATATCAAGATCAGAGCAGGATGAATATGCTTTGTTGAGTCAGAAAAGAGCGTTACAGGCTATTTCAAGGGGCCTGTTCAAAGATGAGATAATCCCCGTAACTGTTAAAGAGGGTAAAGATAAAGAAAGAATTTTTGATACAGATGAATACCCGCGTGCTGATACCGACATCGAAAAACTGGCCAAACTTAAACCGGCTTTTAAAGAAGGAGGAACTGTTACTCCCGGCAATGCAGCAGGTATTAATGATGGGGCCTGTGCGCTTCTTCTGATGAATCAGGAAAAAGCAGGAAAATTAAACTTAAAACCTAAGGCCAAACTTATTGATGCTGCGGCAGCAGGGGTACCTCCGGAGCTCATGGGTACCGGACCGGTACATGCCATAAGAAAACTTCTTGCAAAAACAGGCATATCTTTAAATGATGTGGGTCTGATAGAGCTTAATGAAGCTTTTGCAGCCCAGGCACTATATTGTATAAACGAGCTAAAACTTGATCTGGAAAAAACAAATGTCAACGGAAGCGGCATATCTTTGGGGCACCCCATTGGAGCAACAGGCGCCATATTAACTTTAAAGATTATAAATGAAATGATCAGGCGAAATGTAAGGTATGGAATTGTTTCATTATGTATTGGCGGGGGCCAGGGTATGGCCGCTTTATTTGAATTAGCTTGAAAAATAATGAGTATGGTTACTGATTTTACCACTATGATTTACGGCCCAAATGACAGTTCTTATGCTTTTGGACCCAATTATGATTCCGAAAAGTATGTCGAATTTGACGAAAATGTATCGGATATTAACCTTTTTACACTTGAAGAAGGAATGTTTGCAATTTTTTTCCCGGGAGAATTGCATCTATCCGGCAAAGCGGTTAAAAGTTTTGATTTTATTCATAATTATACTTCCATATTTTAGTTACATATGATATAACGTTCTGTCATATCCAAAATTATTATCATTATTATAACTTGTTTTATTGATAAATATGTATTTATAAAAACCTTTTCTTTTTAAAATAACCAGTTATAATGTTATAACAACTAAAAATTTCATTTTATAAAATATAAAATAAAAAATATGGGTCCTGAAAATTATACAATTAACAGAAGTCTGAAGCTTCCATATTATTACCAGCTTTATGAAAGTCTGGCCGAAGATATCCGCAGCAATAAACTCTCCGAAGGATATCAACTTGACTCAGAAATGGGTTTGTGCCAAAAATATGGCGTGTCCAGGATCACAGTAAGGCAGGCCTTAAAAGAACTTGAGATCAACGGTTATGTTATCAGGGAAAGGGGCAAGGGCACATTTGTGAGGAAAAAAGTTGAAACGCTGTCCCTTCAGAAGGTATCAAGCATTGTTGATGAGCTAAGGCGCGAAGGAATTGACACCCGGGAAAAAATACTTCAAAAAGAGATAATTTCACATGATGAAAAACTCATCTCCATAATGAACTTAAGCGAAGGTGAAAAAATATTATTTGTTCAAAGGCTGGTGCTGGCATTTGATAAGCCCTTATATATTACGAAGGCTTATTTTCCATATTCTATGACCGGAAACATAAGCAAAAACATCCTTTCACAGAATTCTTTTACCAGAATTATAACGGATATTCTGAACCTGAGGCTGGTTTATTCAAAAAGGGTTCTGGTAGCCGATGTGCCGGATAAACAGACAGCAGATCTTCTCGGAATTGCCCCCGAAGACAAACAGGTTATAAATTATGTCCAGACTTTCTGGACGGTAATTCATGAAAATAAGCAGAGGCTTATATATTTTGAGGACTTTTTTAATTCCTCGCAGGGAAAATTTGTATTTGAAAAAACATATTAAAAACGGGAGAAAAAATGGCAATGAGAATGGAAGATATTGACATCAGAGGAAAGTTCTTCAATGGGATCATCGAAAGAAGTAAAAATGTTGAAAAAACAATTGCTTTCAGTGACGGAAATGATATCAGGTTAAGTTATGCGTTGAAATATTTCAGCCAGATTAACAGAAGCAGATATATTCTCATCGGGAACGAGAAGACCATTTCAGAAAATATCAAAAAAGCGGGAATTAAAGATAATACAAATATCTCTATAATAGACCCGCAAAATTCAAGAAGAAGAGGCGAAATTAAAGAAATAATTGCTGGCTCATTTAAAAACCGGAATAAAAAAATCGAAAACGATCTGCTTGAATTTAACAGCTTGAATAATTCCTACTGGGCCTCCATCCTTATTAAACTTAAAGAAGCTGATTGCGCTGTAGGTGGTTCAATAAGTTCGACCGCAGAGGTTCTGAGGGCCGTTTTAAATATACTGGGTGTTCTTCCGGGAAAAAAATATCTGTGTGGTGCCGCATTTTTTGAAGTTCCGGACTGTACGTTTGGTCTGGATGGTGCGTTTTGTCTGACTGATCCGGCAATAATACCTGAACCGTCAGAGGACCAGCTTTATGATATGGCAGTTTCAGGCTTTGATACGGCAAGATCAGTTTTCAGCGGTGAGCCGGTTGTTGCAATGCTTTCCTATTCGACGATGGGCAGTGCAGATGGTGAAGAGATTGAAAAAATAAGAAAGGTTGTGGAAAGAGTTAAAATCCAAAGGCCGGAGATTAAAATTGACGGCGAAATCCAGTTTGATGCCGCCATAGTTCCCGAAGTGGCAAAGATAAAGGTACCGGGAAGCACATCGGCCGGCCATGCAAACGTTCTTGTTTTTCCGAACCTGAATGCTGCAAATATCGGATACAAAATCATCCAGAGACTTGCAAAAGCTGAAGTCTGCGGTACCATAATACAGGGATCGGCAAGACCGTTTAACGACCTCTCAAGGGGCTGTTTTGCCAAAGATATTATTACTCTGATTGCAATGACACTTCTCCAGACAGAAGGAATTGATAATGCCTGAATTTGACCCGCAAAAAATTTCAGGGCAGGTGTCTCAAGGCAACATTTCCGCTGTCTCAAAACTTCTCAGGATGGCAGAGGAGGAAGACCAGAAGGTTTATCCTGTTTTAGAAAAACTCTATCCCTTTACAGGGCGCGCTTATATCGTGGGTATAACCGGTCTTCCGGGTTCCGGAAAAAGCACCATTGTGAATTACCTGATAAAACATTTCAGGGACAGGGGAAATTCTGTCGGGGTCATAGCGGTTGATCCTTCAAGCCCGCTGACAAGCGGGGCAATTCTTGGCGACAGAGTGAGGATGATAGAGCATTCAAAAGATCCGGGTGTTTATATAAAAAGTCTTGCCACAAGGGGATATTACGGCGGGCTTTCAAGGTCGACTCTGCAGATTATAAATATAATGGATGCTATGGGAAAGGATGTAATCCTTGTCGAAACGGTCGGTGTCGGCCAGACAGAGGCAAGCATTATGAATTCGGCGCACACCACTGTACTTGTACTGGTGCCTGAGATGGGGGATTATGTGCAGACAATTAAGGCCGGGGTTCTTGAAATTGGCGATATTTTTGTAATCAATAAAACTGATAAAAAAGATCCCCTGGAGCTTAAATCAAACATTGAGTCTCTTATTAGAAATAACAGTGAAAATAAAAAAGAAAAAGGAGGATTCTGGGAGCAGAGGATAATACTTACAAGTGGTCTTCTTAAAACCGGACTTGACGAACTGACACAGACTATTGACCAACACCGGGTTTTCTTTAATCTGCATTTGAAGGATGGTTATCTGAAAAGAAGGATATTTCAGGAAATTGAGGATGAGGTTTTGAACTATTTTATAAGCTTCTGCAGAAAAAATTTAAAAGAGATCATGCTTCAGGAGGACCTGGATAGAACCGGCAATTCCGGAAATAAAAATCCATATAAAATATCTGAACGAATTATTGAAAAATTATCAACATTAATAAAGGAAAAGGCAAAATGACAGTAACAAAAAAAACAACTAAGGAGATTTTGCGGGAGAATCTAAGAAATGAAAATCCGGGTTTGCTTTATAACGCAGAATCAGTAAAAAAAATAAAAAATGATTATGAATCATTTAAAAAGAATTACCTTGATAAAAAAGGCGGCCAGTGGCAGTCGGTGCCCCACACCATCCTGGGTTCGGAAATTCCCCGGGATATGCTTTATGCTCCTGTTCATGCGCCTGAACTTGATTATGATTTTGACCTTGGATACCCGGGCCGTGAGCCGTTTACGAGGGGAATCCATCCTAATATGTACAGGGGTAAGAAATTCACAATAAGACAGATAAACGGATATGGTGGACCCGAAGATACGAACTTAAGGTTAAAATATATGCTCGAACACGGTGCGACAGGACTAAGCGTAATACATGACCTTCCAACGACACAGATGTATGATTCAGATGATCCCATTTCAAAGGGACAGGTGGGAATGTCTGGGGTGGCAATAGATTCTGCTGATGATATGGAAATTCTTTTTAAGGATGTCCCGATAGATAAGGTTACTGTTTCCCTTGTGACCCATTATCCCTCCAATACTGCAATACTTTTTCCGCTTTTTCTTGCAGCAGCAGAAAGAAGGGGGCTCAGCTTTGATATTTTAAAGGGCAGTGTTCAGAATGACATAACTCTTGAAGAGGTTGTAAGAAGCGGTCCCGAATACATTCCGCCACGCGACTGTTTCAGGATACAGGTGGACAACATAGAATTTATAAAAAACAATGTCCCGAACTTTAATTTCAATACTTTAAACGGATACAACCTTCATGAATTCGGGACCTCAGGGGTTACAGAGATGGCGGTTGCAGTGGCAAATGCCGTTGAAAGCCTTGATGAGATGGTGGCCCGCGGGTACGATGTGGACTGGGTCGCCGAGCGGCTGGCATTTTTCTGGTCCATATCCAGTGACTTTTTTGAAGAAGTGTCAAGGATAAGGGCTGTGCGAAGGCTTTGGTACAAAATAATGAAATACCGTTTTGGGGCAAAAAATCCCCGGGCAATGTGGATGAGGTGCCACGTGCAGACATCGGGAATCTCACTTGTAAGAGAAGAGCCTTTGAATAATATAGTAAGGGCAGCAATACAGGCATTGTCTGCAGTGTTTGGCGGTGTGCAGTCTCTGCATGTTGACTCTTATGATGAGGCATATTCCGTTCCAACAGAACAGGCAGCTCTGATTTCCCTGCGCACCCAGCAGATAATTCAGGAAGAAACAGCAATCACAGATGTGGTTGATCCGCTCGGGGGTTCTTTCTATGTCGAGGCCCTTACAAATGAAATAGAAAAAAGAATCCTTGATGAGGTTGAGGAAATTGAAAAAGTGGGCGGATATGTTGCAGCAATTGAAAAGGGCTGGATCCATAATAAAATTTCCAGCTATTTCTGCCGCGAAAAGGAACTTATTGATGAGGGGGTAATAAAGTTTGTCGGGAGCAATGTATATAAGTCTGAAAGCAAGGCAAGCCCGATTGAAGTTTTTAACTATCCCGAAGGTGTTGAGGAAAGACAGAAGGCAAAAATTGCCCAGCTTAAATTAAGAAGGGACAATGAGAAAGTTACTGCGGCTCTGACAGCCCT
>Ga0233425_10002742_pt1 | contig 33813 bp, 26 predicted proteins | sample Watercolumn_Towu_2_FD_181712 | JGI IMG/M metagenome (GOLD analysis project Ga0233425, IMG submission 181712) | Freshwater microbial communities from Lake Towuti, South Sulawesi, Indonesia - Watercolumn_Towuti2014_140_MG | ecosystem: Environmental > Aquatic > Freshwater > Lake | place...
AAAGACCCCAGAAAAAAGGGGCACAGAAATCGTCCCATCACTTGTTACACGGCGAATCTTGATCCTGGACGGTTCTATTACTGATTAAGCCGCCATGCCCCGCTTTTTGGGTGCGTGGCACCACGAAGCTTGAAAACAGGGTGAGCGAGATGACGAACCCTATTTCCGTACTAAAAGGAGACAACCCTATGCCGCACAAAGTCCTGATCAGACGTTGCAGTGAATACGATGCCGTCCGGATTGCCGGTATCATCCAGGAAGGCATGGAAGAACTGGGAGTCCGCCCCAAGGGCAAGATCCTCCTCAAGCCGAATGTGGTCCTGGCCCATCCCGAGTTGTTCCCCCACGCCTTTACCCGCAAGGAATTTCTCGACGGCGTCTTGACCGCCGTCAAGACCAAAGCCGAATCCGTTCAAGAGATTTCCGTTGGGGAGCGTTCCGGGATCACTATCCCGACCCGTTATAACTTCAAACAAGCCGGCTATCCTAAAATCCTCAAAAAACACGGGGTCAAGCCCGTTTATTTTGAAGAATGTAAGCAAGTCGAAGTCCCCTTGAGGCACAAAGACCGACTCCGTGATTCTCTCTTCGTTCCCCAACCAATAGCCGAATGCGACTTTCTGATCAATCTGCCTAAATTCAAAGCCCATCCCTGGACCAGGCTGACCTTGAGCCTTAAAAATTTTATCGGCCTTCAGGATGACCGGCATCGCCTGGTCGATCATACCAGTTTTCTGGAACACAAGATCACCGACCTCCAAGAAATTATTCAACCCAAATTCATCGCTATCGATGGCATTATTGCCGGACAGAAGATGATGCTCACCCCTACTCCATTCCCCCTGGGTGCGATCATAATGGGCACCAATTCCTGCGCCGTGGATACGGTGGGCTGTCATATGGTCAATGTGTCTCCGGAAAACCTGATCCATTTAAAAATGGCCGCCGAGCGGGGTCTCGGCCCCATGTCTCTGGAAGAGATTGAATTGGGCGGGGATTATCCCCTGGAAGAAATCCAGGAAAAAACCAAAAACTTTGAGTTTTGTCTGGAAAGAATCGATGACTACTTCGCCGGGAAGAGCAACCTGCGCTGCACCGTTGGAACCTTTCCAGAAAAACACTCCCCGGATTACTGCTGGGGGGGCTGCCCCGGGGCTTTACAGGAAGCCATGCACATCCTGCGGGATTTTTATCCCCAGGTTGATCAGGAGATGAAAAAAATCCATTACGTCATCGGCCATATCGAAGGGCCTCTGAATCTGGCCGCAGACGAAAAGGTGATCTTTGCCGGCAATTGCACCCGCTGGCACGGCCGAATCAACGGAAAAGAAGTGCGCATTGACCCGGAATATAAAACCAGCCGGGAAGTGGATCATCACAAGACCAAATCCAATGACCTGATCGGCAAGTTGTCCCTGGCTCTTTGTAAGTGCTTCCTTCAGCGGAAGGCCCCTTATGTGCAGATGAAGGGTTGCACCCTCTCGGTCGCCGAACATGTTAATTACCTTTCTTCTATTGGAGGAATAAAAAATCCCAACCTCGATCCCCGCCTGGCTATTCCGGTAACTCTGGCCTATTGGCAGATGCAGGCCAACCGCCTGCTAAATCGACTGCGTTAAAGGAAGAAAGAAAAAATGATCCTTGAACCGATCGGCATTATTCATTCGCCCTTTTTAGAAAAAAGCCAGTGCCCCATCCAGCCTCTTTATGCGGCCGAGGCTGTGGGACGCCTTGAAGTCTTTGAACCCTATGCCGCCGGCTTAAAAGATATCGAGGCCTTTTCTCACCTCTATCTCCTCTATCGCTTTGACCGGGCCGAGACGGAGATCCAATTGATTCGGGCGACCTTTTTAGATGATGAGCCTCACGGCATCTTCGCCTCCCGCCACCCCTGCCGCCCCAACGGCATCGGGCTTTCCATCGTCAGGCTCTTAAAACGCGAGGCCAATTGGCTGGAGGTTCAAGGCATTGACGTCTTGAATCAAACACCCTTACTGGATATCAAGCCCTACATCAAACGGTTCGACTGCCATGGCGATGCCACGGAAGGATGGGTGGCCCAAACGGCCTGGCGGCCCAAACCACAGGGAAGGGAATAAATAAGTATCTGAATGTTAGGAAAACAAAAAGGCGGATAGAAGATACTCGTCGGCCCGGTGGGACTTTTCATCCCACCGGGCCGATAGCAAAAAAATTAAGCCCCTTTTTTCTGTTTTAAGGCCGCCACGATTTTTTCGGGGGTAATGGGCAGGTCTTTGATCCGCACCCCGATGGCATCATAAATGGCATTGGCTATGGCCGGGGCCGTGGGCACACATCCCGGCTCCCCGATCCCTTTGGCCCCGAAAGGACCGCTCGGTTCATCGGTCTCCACGACGATGGCCTTGATGGGAATGCGGTCTTTGCAGGTCAGCATTTTATAATCCCGGAAATTGGGATTCATTATCTCCCCTTTATTAAGAATGAGCTGTTCGGTCAGGGCATAGCCGACGCCCATAGTCACCCCACCATACACCTGCCCCTCCAGGAGCATGGGATTGATGGCCCGACCCACATCATGGGCGGCCACATAGTTGAGAATTTTGACCTTGCCCGTTCCCTCGTCCACTTCCACTTCCACACCGTGGGCCCCATAGGCATAGGCCATGGACAGATTACCTTTAAAATCCCGGTCCAGGTTTTCATTCTCCGGATCATAGAAATAATCGGCCATGAGCATTTGCCCCTGATTGCTGTAGTGGGCCTTGCGCAGGACCTTATCCAGAGGCAGAAAACGATCCGGGCTTCCCTTGACCAGGACCTTGCGGTCTTTTAATTCTAAATCTTTAACCTCGGCTTCCAGGGCCGGAGCGGCCAAATTCAGTATCTGTTCCTTAATTTTCAGAGCGGCCCCCCGGGCGGAGTTCCCGGCCACAAAAGTGGTCCGGCTGGCATGCACGCCCACGTCCCAGGGGCAGACATCGGTGTCGTTATTAACGATATTGACATCCTCAATCCGCACACCCAGTTCCTCAGCGACGATCTGGGCGATGACCGTATCCGAACCCTGTCCGATCTCCGTGGCCCCGGTGATCACATCGACCCAGCCATAGTCGTCCATCTTGATGATCGTCCCGCAGCCATCCGATTTATAGACCCGGGCCCCGCCGCCCACATGGATCAGAGAGGCCAGGCCCACACCCCGTTTTTTCCCCTGTCCTTTCTTTTCTTTCCAGCCCAACTCTTGGGAAACGGCGTTCAAACACTCTTTCAAGCCGCAGGTTCCGATCTTATACCCCTGAGGGCTGACCTCGCCGGGCTCATTACAATTAATCTGCCTGAATTCGAATGGATCAATACCGGCCTGCTCGGCCAGCCCGTCGATCTGGCTTTCAATGGCAAAGGTGGCTTGAGGATTCCCATAGCCCCGCATGGCCTGACTATAGGTATTGTTGGTGTAAACACATTTGGCGATGTAACGCACATTGGGCACCTTATAAAGAGAAGAGATGGGCATCATCATGACCGAAGGGGTGGTAGCCCCCCAAGAAGTGTAGGCCCCGTTGTCCAGGATCATAGTAATATCCCGAAAGGTCAATTTCCCCCCTTTGGTGCAGCCCTGAGAGATATCGATAATGGCCGGCTGCCGGGTCGAGGTGGCCGTAAATTCCTCTTTGCGGTCAAAAAGCATTTTCACCGGCTGGCGGGTCTTTTGAGCCAAAAGGATGGCCAGATACTCAAAGGCATAGGTATCCAGCTTACTGCCGAAGCCGCCGCCGATACTGGTTTGAATGATGCGCACCTTTGAATTAGGCAGGCCCAGTCCTTTCAGAAATTCCAGAAAATCCTTCTGGGCCAGGGATGGGATCTGAGTGGTGCTGTAAAAGGTTAAGTTGTTGCGCAGATCAAAATCAGCGATGCACCCGCTGGTGCCCATACAGCAGTGGGTCACCCAGGTGACCTTGAAACGATCCTGGGCGATGAAATCAGAGGCCTTGCGGGCCTCTTCCACATCGCCGCAGATCAGCTTCCAAGGGAGCTTCAGGACATTATTTTTATTCCCTTCGTGGATCAGAGGGGCGCCCTCTTTCATGGCCTCTTCCGGATCAAAGACCCCCGGCAAGGGGCTGTAGGTGACTTCGATCAGATCCAGGGCTTCCAGGGCGATGTCCGGATCGGTGGCCGCCACAACAGCCACTTCATCCCGATAGGAGCGGACCTTTCCGGCCTTTAACGGGGAGTTATCTTTAAAAAAGCCGAATTTGACCGGCGGAATTTGATCACCGGTTAAAACCGCCCGCACACCGGTCAGCTTTTCGGCCTTGGAGGTGTCGATATGAACAATCTGGGCATGGGCATATTTGCTGTATAAAATTTTTCCATACAGCATACCGGGGATCTTGACATCCTGAATATATTTGGCCCGCCCGGTGACCTTATCTAGGGCATCGATTTTAGGAATCCGTTGGCCTACGATCTGCAAATTTTCCATCTTACTCCTCCTCGCCCCGGGGCATGACCGAAACCGTCTTCTCTTCATAAACGCCTAGTGATTGAACGGCCTGAACGATTTGGGCATAGCCGGTGCAGCGGCAAAAATTACCGGCCAGGGCCGAACGGATATCTTCTTCCGTTGGATGGGGATTTTCATCCAGAAGGGCCTTGGCCGACAAAAGCATTCCCGGTGTGCAAAAGCCGCACTGCACGGCGCCGTGATTGATAAAAGCCTCTTGCAGGGGATGCAGTGTCCCTTCGGGACTCATTAGGCCCTCAACGGTAAAAACCTGACTTCCCTGGGCTTCTAAAACCGGAAAGAGGCAGGAGTTGACCGCTTTCCCATTCACCAGTACCGTACAGGCCCCGCATTCGCCGCCGCCGCAGCCTTCTTTGGTGCCGGTCAAGCCCAGATGGTCCCGTAAAAATTCCAACAAGGTCCAATGGGGTTCCACCTGGGTCTCCAGGGGATGTCCATTCAATTGCATTTCAAGTTTCTGCATTATACTTCAACCTCCCTAAAAAAACGGTGCAGGGCTCAAGGCGCAAGGATGAAGAGGACATTCTCAGTGCGTCTAGAGCCGAATTTTCAAATTAAACGATTCGCCGAACGCCGAACGCTCAACGACGAACGTTTTTTCATGAACCGATTCTCTCCAGACACTTAAGACCCAACCGGTTAATCAGCACGGCAACCATTTCCTTGCGATACCAGGCCTGGCCGCGGATGCTGTCGCGCATTTTGGTTTCCTGAGCCGCTTTCTTTGCGGTCTCGGCCAGAGTCTGTTCGTTCACTTCTTTTCCGGTCAGGTATTCTTCGGCCAGCACCGCCCGGATGGGGGTGGGTGCGGCCACACCTAAGGCGATGCGCACCTTGGCACAGGTCTTCTTGTCTTCCGCCAGGGACAATCCCATGCCCACCCCTAAAATCGGTAATTCCATGGCCTCACGCCGGGTATGTTTGATATAAGCGCCGCTGGTCCGAGGGAGCAAGGTGGGGATAAAAAACTCGGTTAAAATCTCGCCGTGATTCATCAAGGTTTGTCCCGGGCCGAGGAAGAAGCTTTTCAAGGGAAGCGATCGTTTCCCTTTAGGACCTACCAGGGTCAAGTGGGCACCCAGGGTCAACAGAGGGATAATCCCATCGGCCGAGGGAACGGCATTGCAGATATTCCCCCCGATGGTGGCCACATTGCGCACCTGGACCGAGCCAATATTTTGAACGGCATCATAAATGGCCGGGTAGTGGCTCCGGATCAGGGAAGAGGTTTCCAGCATCCGGTGGGTGGTCAAGGCCCCAATACGCAAAATCCCTTCGGCATCCCGTTGGATATAGGCCAAATCTTTTAAACCCCGCAAAGACACCAGATAATGGGGGGCAATTTTCTTTTCCTTGCACTTGACGATCACATCCGTCCCGCCGGCAATATACTTGGCCGAATCGCCGTGTGATTCCAGCAAAGAAATGGCTTCATCGATCGATTTGGGTTGCAGATATTCAAACTTTTTCAAAATAACCTCCACAATTCAAAAATACCATTCGTCGTTCGCATGTCGTATATCGTATATCGTCAAAATCAGGTAAAAACGAAATACGATATACAATATCCTAGATACGGTCTTATCTCACCAAATCTGAAAAGACCAATACGGTCCAATAGGGTGACAACATCAACAAAATAATGGCCAGAATATAGGAGGGCAGGTAATAGGCCCCTCCTTTAAATACCGTGGCTAAAGGAATATCCTTGGCCATTCCGGCGACGACATAACAACAGATACCGATGGGCGGCATGATGGCCCCCATGGTCGTCACGATGGTGATGACCTGCCCGAACCAGATGGGATCATACCCCATGGACATGACCAGGGGATAAAAGATCGGCAGAGAGACCAAGAGAAAGGCCAAGGCATCCATGACGCAACCGCCGATAATATAACACCCGAGGATGATCCAAAGTAAAACCCAGGTGGGCAGCGCCAGAGAACTGATCCAGGCGGCGGCTTCAAACGGAAGGCGGGTTAGGGCCAGGAACCGCCCGAAAATGGTCGCCCCGGCGACGATCATAAAAACCAGGCAGGAAATGCGCAAGGTGTCGATAATCGATTTCTTAAATCCTTCCCAGGACATTTTGCGGCGGACCAGACAGATGATCAAACCCAGGGTACAACTGGCGGCCGCCGCTTCCGTGGCGGTAACCACGCCGGTAAAAAGGGCGTACATGATGATGGCAAAGAGAATCAGGATATCGACGGCTTCTGGCAGGGCCGACCAGCGTTCCTTCCAGGTGCTTTTCGGCCCTTTCGGTCCCCATTCCGGATGACGATGACAGATATAAATAACCGTAGCGGCGATCAGGACCGTCAGGATGACGCTGGGGATAATATTGCCGAAAAAAAGTTTGCCGATGGACTGCCCGGTGTAGATGCCGTACACAACCAATACAATACTGGGCGGGATCATGACTCCCAGGGTCGATCCGGCGACCACCGACCCGGCATTGAGCATGGGGTGATATTTGTATTTCTTCATGGCCGGAATAGCCACGGTGCTCATGGTGGCGGCCGTGGCCGTATTCGAGCCGCTGATGGCCGAGAAGGCCGCACAAGCCATAATCGTCGTTATGGCCAATCCCCCTTTGTAGTGGCCGAACCAGCGGTAGGTGGCATAATATAATCCGTCGTTGTATCCGCCGTAATGAACGAATTCACCCACCAGGATGAACATGGGGATGACCGTTAAGCCGTAATTGGAAAAAATATTCCACATGTCCGTTCCGATCATGCCCAGAGCGGCCTTCAAGGAGGTCACATAGACCACTCCTAAAAATCCGACCAGGGCCATGGTAAAGCCCGCCGGAATGCGGAGCAAAAAAAGGACCAGGAACATAATGATAATGCCGTAAACACCTACAATTGGACCATCCATGATCGGATTATTCCTTTCGATTTAAAACGGTCTGCAAAAAATCAACCAAAAGAGTAAAAGAAAAGACGGCAAACCCAAAGGCCACCGCATAGACAAAAGGATAAAAAATAATTTTCAGGGTCTCCGAAACTTCCCCCCCGGCCACCAGTTTATTGGCCCAGACCACAAGCTGCCAGGCAATGATCGTAAAAAAAATCATGGTAACGAAATAATTGATGGCATCCAGAATCCGGTTGGTTTGTTTGGAGAAACGTTCCGTCAGGATATCAACGACGATATGATTCTTTTTTTGTTGTGTATATCCCAGAGCGAAGGCAATGACGATGGCCCCCAAAAATCCGACTATTTCATAGGTTCCCCTGAAGGGGGCCTGAAAAATGCGCAAGACCACATTGCCGGTAGCCAAGACCATCAGGGTCAAGACGGCAATACCGCCGAGGATCATCATAATTTTTTGATTTATTAACGTTAATACTTTCTGTAGAGCGTCCATAGGGCTCCTCCATCGACATTGATCCTGCCGCTAGCTTTTGATCTGGAATCTGGGGGTCTTGTTTTTGATGTTGTCCAAAGGTTTCTCAATAGGGTAATCCGGCCCCAATTGTTAAGTTGATTCGGAGCAGGGCATTTACCTATGCCAGTTGCCTGCTCAGGTGTAGGCCTTCTTTCGAATTACGCCGTATATTGGCCCGGCAAAGAAGCGCCGGAGTAAATGGTGGACAACTTCTAAAACAAGACCCCCAGATTCCGAAATTCTATGTATAATTGACTGGGAGTTTACTTTTTATACTGTTTTTCGTATTTTTCTTTTAGGGCTATGGCATCCTTGAGGATCTGATCGCCGGGCAATCCGGCGGCCGTGACCCGCTTAACATACTCATCCAACATCGGTTTCAAGAGTTTGTTGATCTCAGCCTTATCAGCGGCCGGGAGGCTAAACAACTGATGTTTATATTTCTCTTTAGACCAGACCAAGGCCTCTTTAACATGATTATCCACATAGTTTCCGGTCCAGAGGGTCTGCTCCCGTTTCAGATCATCAAAGACTTTTTTTACATCGTCAGGCAAAGAGTTCCATTTGTCCTTGTTCATGATCACGGCAAAGGAGACGACAAACAGATCCGCCTCTGTGGCAAAAGGCGTGTAGGCGGCGAAATTAAAGTCTTTCAGGATCTCCATGGAAGAAACCATCCCTTTGACCACACCTTTTTGAATGGCTTCAGGGGTTTCCGATTGAGGCATGGCAATCGGGATTCCGCCCAGGCGTTTAACGATATCGGCCCCGGTACCGGATACGCGCAGTTCCATCCCGGAGAGATCCTTCAAGGATTTGACCGGTTTAGAAGTCATAATATCCGCCGGAGGACAGGTAAAAAGGGTCAAGACTTTCACTTTCTCAAACTCTTTGGGACGATACTTCTCCACTAAATCCAGGAGGGCCAGACTGGCGGCCTTGGCGCTGGTGAATCCCAGGGGCATATCAATGGCCTCGGAGACTGGGAACCGGCCGGGTTGATAACTCATGGCGAAATTGCCGATATCGGCTGTGCCGGTGATGACGCCGTCAAAAATGTTTTTAGCCGGAAGGAGCGTCCCTCCGGGGAAAGTCTGAACCGTCACTTTCCCCTGGGTCCTTTTTTCCACTTCCTTTTTCCATTGCTCCATCTGGACACAAGGGAAAGTCGAAGCGGGCGGGAAATTGGCATAGGTTAATTTAATAGCTGCGGCCTGGGCTGAAGGAAGGAACGCCACACCAAAAGCAAGTATGATTAGGACCGAAAGAAATGTTATGATGCTTTTATTTTTCATTTTTTCCTCCAAAGAATCTTGTGATTAAGAAAGTTCATCCTGATTTAAACCAACCGGTTCTTCATTCCTTTTTTCCAGACGGCCCATCACCTCCATTCATTTAACCTTATCCTAACCCCGAACATCAAAAACCCTTTTGCTTTTCCTCTCCGACCGGGGCAGCGATCGATAGTCGACGATTTCCACCTCACAACTGACCAGGATCTGTTTCTTTATAGCATCCTTTATCTTTTTTATCCATCGGGAATCATCCGCCGGAAGAGCCTCTCCTCCCCGTTCCACTTTCAGGGTCATATAGTCTTTGCCGTCTTCCTTGGAGAAGAGATGGATCTGGTATTCACTGCCCACCCCGTCCATTTTGGAGAGGATCTCGTCTATGTGCCCGGGATAAAGATTGACCCCCCGCAGGATGATCATATCGTCCGACCTTCCCAGTATGCGGTCATGCATAGGCAAAATATTTCCGCAGGAACAGGGGTGAGGAATCAGTCGGGTCAAATCCCGGGTGCGATAGCGGATCAAGGGAGCCGCTTCCTTGCACAAAGTGGTGACCACCATTTCACCCACTTGGCCCGGTTCTACCGGTTCCAAGGTGACAGGATCCAAAATTTCCAGGATATAATAATCGGCCCAGTAATGAATACCTTCGTGTTTATGACAATCCAACCCGGTGCCGGGACCATAGAGTTCGGTCAGACCGGGGATATCATACAACTCCTCCAGGCCGAGCATCTCTTTGATTTTTTTTCTTTGGGCGTCACTGCTGCGTTCGGAGCCGAAGATCATTTTCTTTAAAGCGATCTTATCCCGGAGGCCTCTTTTTTCCACCTCTTCGGCCATAAGTAAGCCCATGGAGGCCGTACAGCACATGGCCGTGGCTTGTAGATCTTCCAGGAACTGGCACTGCAGATCGATATTCCCCGGACCGACGGGAATAGCCAGGGCGCCAAACCGTTCGCATCCCAACTGAAATCCAACCCCGGCCGTCCAGACCCCATAGCCCACGGCAATCTGAACCCGATCTTCCCGGCTGAGTCCGGCCATCTCATAGCAGCGGGCAAAAAAATGGGCCCAATCATCAATGTCCTTCTGGGTATAGGATAAAATTTTTCGTTTGCCGGTTGTTCCGGTGGAGGCATGAATGCGCACCACCTGATCCATGGGCACCGAAAGTAGAGGGAACGGATAGCCTTCCCGGAGATCCTGGGCCGTCACAAAAGGCAAACGACGGATGTCCTCTAAGCTCATTATTTCTTCAGGCTTAATCCCGGCTTCATCGATTTTTTTTCGGTAGAATGAAGAGCCGTTGTAAGCATGAGTGATAGTCCATTGCAAACCCTTAAGTTGATGGGCAGCCAATTCCTCCACACTTTTAAATGAAGACATGAATGTATTCGGCATAGTAAGGTTCCTCTTCAATATAATAAGGCCCAGGGCAGAAGGTTATTACTTTGTTTGACTTTACGTCTTACGCCTTGCCTCTAAGTTTGTCCGTTTCCTTCTCGTCAATCTCTTGGGTGGCGGAGTTTATGACTACCCCATAATCGGTTCGGGCGCTCTCCCCACTAACATACCCATCCCGCAGATCTTCGGCTACCAATTCCAAATCCCGTTCGAAAGGATGACCGTAGCCGCCTCCGCCGGGGGCATCAATGATTACCACATCTCCGGGTTTGAGTTGGGTCAATCCATAAGGATTTCCCGGTACACCATTGACCAGGAATTGGGCCTTATTCCCAGGATTACCTTCAAAAAGACCTTCCGCCGGATAATTAAACCGACCGGCCTGGATCCCCAGATTGACCGGCGGCTGAGGGGCATACTGATCATCCGGAATTCGGAAAACTTCCCGTTTCCCCAGGCCGCCTTTCATTTTTCCCGGTCCACCCGAGTCCATCAACAGCTCCCTCTTTTCCACGATCAAAGGGGTATCGCTCTCAAAGATTTCCACCGGCGTATTCGCCCCGTTGGCCGGAAAGATATAGACGTAATTCCCGTCATTAGACGCCCCGGCGCCCATGCCGCCTCCCCGGATGATCACCGAATGCCAGGGTTTCCCATCTTTCCTTCGGCCATAAAAAACATTCATCGCCGCCGGGGTCCCGCCCGATCCGGCGATGACCTTCCCCGGCAAGACTTCCGAAAGGGCCCGGTAGATAACCTCGGTCATAAAATGCCCCACACCCATTCGGGCGGCTACCGCCGCCGGGAATCGGCAGTTGACCACCGTGCCTTCCGGGGCGCTTAACTTGATCGGCAGGGCACAGCCGTCATTATTGGGGATATCCGGGGCGAACATGCTTTTGACGGCCATAAAGACATAGGCAAAGGTAAAATTATAAACCACATTCCCGCCCCAATTGACTTGCCCGGAAGATCCTTCGAGGTCCACCAGGATATCGCTTCCTTTGATCTCCACCTTGGCCTGGATGATGATATCCTCTTTCCCCTTGGTCTGTTCGATGACCCCTTGCGCCCGGTAGATCCCATCAGGGATTTTCTCAATCTCTTCCCGCATGCTCTTTTCGGTGAGCTGGATAATCTGATCGGCCAGATCATCCAAATCCTCCAACCCGCTCTCTTGAAGCATCTGGACGACCTTTTCGGCACAGACATAATTGGCCGAGATCTGGGAGCGGATATCCCCGGTTACCTCATCCGGGGTCCGCACATTCCAGCGGATCATATCCAGGACCGGTTGGTTAAGCACACCCCGGTCATAGAGTTTGACCAAAGGAATGAAGAGGCCTTCTTCAAAGACATCATGATTATCCGAGGCCACCCGGCCGCCGATATCGGAATGATGAAAGACGCAGGCGGTAAAGGCCGCCAGTTTATCCCGAAAAAAAATCGGACTGAAAACACAGACATCATTGAGGTGCCCGGCCAGTGCCCAGGGATCATTGGTGATAAAGACATCGCCGGGCTGATAATACTCCAACGGATACTTATGGACCAGGGTCTTAACGCCCAGGGCCATGGCCCCGGATTGGCCGGGAGTGGCAAAAGAGCCTTGGGCCAATTCCCGTCCCCGCCGGTCGGTAAACATACAGGTATAATCATGGGCATCACGCAGTAAACTGGAGAAAGCCGTTCGGGCCACACTGCTGTCGGCCTCATCGACAATGGCGATCAATCTCCGCCACAAGATTTCCAAAGTGATCGGATCAAATGTTCGACCCATTAGGCACCCTCCTTCAGATCAATCCAAAGAAATCCATAATCATCAATGGACACTCGACCGTCTTCACCGATAATAAGGGTCGACTCTTTTTCCTCGATAATCGCCGGCCCCCTGAATTGAGCCCCTGGAAACAGTTGATAACGGTCGTAAACGGCATAGGGAATAAAATCACCGGCTAGGGCCGAGTAGGCCGGCCGTTGGCCCTTTATCGCCCGCCCGAGGTTCTGCCCTTCGGCCCTTTGAATTTTAGGCAGCTGCAATAGCCGTTCGGGAAGACTGGCCCTAACTTTAAAATTGATGAATTCCACTTCCGATTCGGGATAGGTCCGGCCGTATAATTTTTCATAGGCCTCATCAAATAGTCTGCGCACCTTCCCTTTTTCCCATTGACTGAAATCGCCGGATGAAACAGGCACATTGATTTCCGATCCCTGGCCGACAAAACGCATGTCCAGAGACCGCTCAAAAAGGAGCTGATCGTTGCCGGCCTCTTTCTGGAGAATCTTGGCCGAATCCGCTTCCAGGCCTTTAAAGATGGCCTCGATATCCTCAAAGACCACTTCCGACAGAGAGACCTTGTGACTCCGCAGGAGATCAAAGGCCCGGGGTGCGGTAAAAAAACCCATGGCCGATCCGACCCCGGCATTGGGCGGGATCATCAATCGCGGGGCACCGAGCTTTTTGGCCAGACCATAGGCATGCACCGGCCCGGCCCCGCCGAAACCAACGATAGTGACCAGTTTGGGATTCCCGCCTTTTTCGGCGATATGAGTCTTGGCCGCTGCGGCCATGGTTTCATTAATCAGATCATGAATCCCCCAGATAGCTTGGATAAAGGTGACCCCCAGGGGTTTGGCGATTTTTTCTTCCACGCCCCGGCGGGCCCTTTCCTTATCCAATTTCATGGTTCCACCGAGAAAATAGTCCGCATCCAGATAGCCCAGCAGGAGATCGGCATCGGTCACGCAGGGGTCCGTACCTCCCCGGCCGTAACAGATTGGTCCGGGATCGGCGCCGGAGCTTTCCGGGCCCACCTGCAGGGTCCCCAGCTTACTCACTTTGGCGATGCTCCCGCCGCCGGCCCCGATCTCCATCAGATCGACCACCGGGACCTGGATGGTCAGGCCGCTTCCTTTCATAAAACGCTGGACCCGGCCCACTTCAAAAGTAGGGACCACACCGGCCACACCTTTTTGGATCAGACAGGATTTGGCCGTTGTGCCGCCCATATCGAAGCAGAACATTTCGGAAATATTAAAATGTTTGCCGTAGTATTGTCCGGCGATAACCGCGGCCGTAGGACCCGATTCAATAATCCGGACCGGAAATTCCGCCGCCGTTTCCACGGAAGTCACCCCGCCGCTGGAAAGCATGATAAAGAGTTTTCCTTGGAAGCCGATGCCTTTCAAACGCCCCGCCAGCTTGGAGAGATAGCGGCCGGTCAGGGGTTTGACATAAGCGTTGGTCACCGTCGTGCTGGTCCGTTCATATTCTTTGATTTGAGGTAAGACATGATACGATATGGAAACGGAAAGATCCGGGGCTTCTTCGCTGATGATCTTCTCGATCATCAATTCATGGACCGGATTTTCAAAGGAGTTCAACAGACAGACGGCAATGGATTCCACTCCCATCGTCAGGAGTTTCCGGACGACCAAGCGGACCTCATCAGGATCCAGGGCCCTGAGGATGGTCCCATCGTTGCGGATGCGCTCATCCACCTCCAGACGACAACTGCGGGGAATCAGCGGCCGGGGGAATTCGGCAAAAATATCATAAGGGGCATAACGGATCTCCCGCCCGATTTCCAGGACATCCCGAAAACCCTTGGTGGTGATCAATCCCGTTTTGGCTCCTTTGCGTTCGATAATGGCGTTGATGACCAGAGTCGTCCCGTGAATCAGTTCATCCAGCTTCCCGATAAATTCGGGGGCGGCGGTTTCCAACAGCCGCATCCCCTCTTCCACCGCATCCGAGGGATCCCGGGGAGTGGTCAAACATTTTCCGGTTTTGATCTCTCCCGTTCGGTCATCCAGTAAAACAAAATCGGTGAAGGTGCCGCCGATATCACAGCCTAAACGAAAATGTTTTTCGGTCATAACAAAGTCCTATTGCGTAAAGTAAGGATTCAAGGGGGCTAGAAAGTCTAGGGGTCAAGTGAACGAGATAGTAGAAAACCGCTCGAACTCTGGAACCCTTATTAAAAAATACTCGGCTCCTCAAACTCTCCGTAAGCCTGTTTAAAAACGTCGGCCATCTCACCGACCGTACAATAGGCCTGGCAGCAGTCTACTAAGAATGGCATAACGTTTTTCTTGTCGGCCACGGCAGACTCCAAGGCCTTGAGAGTTCGGGCCACCTCCTGATCGGACCGTTCTCTTCGCAATTCCTTCAGGGCCTGAATTTTTTCTTCCGCCGATTCTTCCCGGTATTCGTGAAGGGCCACGTCTTCATCTTCTCCCTCCGCATATTTATTGACCCCCACCTTGATCAACTCTCCGTCTTGGACAGCCTTTTCAAATTCATAGGCTTGGCGGGAGACTTTCTGCTGGATGTAACCTTGGGCCACGGCCTTGACGATTCCGCCCAAATCTTCCACTTCCTTCATCTCGGTATGAATCTTCTCTTCCATCTGCTTGGTCAGAGTTTCAATAAAATAGGAACCGGCCAGGGGATCGACCGTATCCCGTAAGCCCACCTCTTCCATGAGGATCTCCAGGGTCCTCAAAGAAAGAAGAGCGGCCCTGGGTGTGGGAATGGTATAGGCCTCATCAAATGAGCATAAGGCCGTGGTCTGAGCCCCGCCCAAAGCAGCGGCCAAAGCATAATAGGCCCCCCGGATGATATTGTTTTCCGGCTGGGCCTTGGTCAGTCCATATCCGCCGCCGCCGAAGAGACCCCGGAAATACATATTTTTATCGTTTTGGATCCCGTATTTTTCTTTTAAATTGACGGCCCAGAGCTTGCGGGCCACCCGGAACTTGGCCACCTGTTCCCAGAGATTACCGAAGATGTTAATGTTGAAGGAAAAGCGTCCGACAAAATCCTCCGCCCCATAGCCCCGGCGGACCACTTCATCGATATAAGCATTGGCGATCAAAATAGCATAAGCAATCTCCTGGGCCGGTGTAGCCCCGGATTCCCGGATATGGTACCCGCAGACACTGACTGGATTACATTTAGGCAGCTCCTTCATGGAATATTCAATCGTGTCTCCGATCAGGGCAATAGCCGGTTCAATCGGGAAAATCCAGGCCCCCCGTCCGATCATTTCCTTGAGGATGTCGTTTTGAGGCGTAGCGCTGATCTGCTCTTTTGAATATCCATATTTAGCGGCCATAGCCTGAAACATGGCCAGCATAATGGAGGCCACGGCGTTAATGGTCAAGCCGACGCCGATCTTATCCAAGGCAATCCCTTTAAAGGCGATTTCAAAATCCCGTAGGGAATCAACGGCCATGCCCACCCGGCCCACCTCCCCTTCGGCCCGAGGATCATCCGAATCCAGACCCATCTGGGAAGGAAGGTCAAAGGCCACGTTCAATCCGGTCTGGCCGTGGGAGATCATCAGCTTAAACCGTTCATTGGTCTCCAATGGTGTCCCGAAACCGGTATATTGACGGGTCGTCCAGGCCCGGCTGCGATACCCTTTGGGATGGATGCCCCGGGTAAAAGGATAACTTCCCGGGTCGCCCAGATCTTTTTGATAGTCAAACCCGACTTCTTCCAAATCTTTCGGTGTATAAGCGGTTTTAATCGATATTCCGGATTGGAGAATGACCTCCTGAATACCGTCTTTCTTATCTTTGATATATTTGGCTACCCCCATGAAACCTCCTTAAAAAACAGATGCAAGGTACAAGGTTAAAGGTTTAAGGTCGGGGAACCAGTTTTAATTCTTTGGAGCCGTGGACCTTAGACCTTGGACCTTAGACCTCTATTTAACGTTGGCCTGGATATATTCAATCGGAACAGTGAAAGGCGTTCCTCCGGGAAAGACGCCTGAAATCCCTAAAGCCTTTAAAGCCGGGATATCGCGTTTGGGGATGACCCCGCCGACTACCACCAGTTTATCCTCCAGTCCCTTTTCGGCCAATAAGTTTTTAAGTTTTTTGCAGATGGGCAAATGGGCCCCGGACATAATGGAGAGACCGATAACATCCACGGCTTCCTGCAAAGCCGCCTGGACGATACTCTCGACGCTTTGATGAAGACCGGTATAGACCACTTCCATCCCGGCATCCCTCAAGGCATGGGCCACCACTTTGGCTCCCCGGTCATGGCCGTCCAGACCCGGTTTGGCGATCAGGACCCGAATCCTCGATTTTTTATTCTCTGAATTCATAATGTCTCCAAACCCTAAAAAGAGATCCTTAAATGATCCCGTTGGCTTTTAATTGGCTGAGTTGTTCTTCCCCATAACCCAGAACCTGGCTGTAAATCTCGCTGTTATGCTCTCCAAAACGGGGCGGGAACGATAGTTGTTTCTGATTAGAAGTTAAATAGTCGGTCATGTTGGGGGGTGGGGCCAGAGTGATGGTCAGACCCGATTGGGGATCTTTGGCCCTGATAAGGTTCTTGGCCACCAGGGGGTCTTGGGCCACCTTGGGGACGGGATTAATTTCAGAAATAGGAATTCCGATTTTATTGAAAAGGGTCACTGCATCAGCGGTTGTAAACTGCTGAAGAATCCGGGTCAGTTCTTTATTCAAATTTTTTACATCGGCAATTCGGCCGGCATTTTTTTGATACGCCTCTTGCGCCAGAGAGGTGAACTGCGGTACTTGAGTCAGGTTGGCCCACTGTTTATCGTTGCCCATGGCAATATAGACATAACCGTCCTTGGTTGGGAAGACCGAAACAGGGGCGAAAAATTCATGCGTATTTCCCCGGCGGGTGATTTCCTTGCCAAAGGATTGATTCAGGGTAATGGGGACGGTCAACCAGGACACCGTACTCTCAAACATGGACAGATCGAGACGGGAACCTTCTCCGGTAACGGCCCGGCGGAAGAGGGCCTTCATGATCAATCCATAGGCATGTTCGCTGGCCCCCATATCGGGCAGGGGAATGCCCAGGACCTGAGGCTCCCCGTCCGGCTCACCGGTCAGTTCCATTAATCCTCCCCGGGCTTGGAGGATTGGATCATAGGCGGCCTCATTACTGTCCGGTCCGAACCCGGTAATCCCCAGCCAGATCAGATCCGGTTTAACGGCCCGGAGGGTTTCGTAATCGATTCCTAATTTTGCATAATTTTTAGGGAGTTGATTGGTAGCAAAAACATCCACATTTAATTGCAAGAGCAGATCTTTTAAAATCTTTTGCCCTTCCGTTTCGGCCAAATTTAAGGTCAAGGCCTTTTTCCCGGCATTGATGGCCATGAAATAGCTGAACATGCGTTCTTCTTCTAAGACATTATCACCTACCATTCGGTTGGGATCGCCGAAAACCGGGTGTTCCAAGCGAATGACTTGAACGCCGTCTTGAACCAAACGGTAGGTCAGGTAGGGAAGAACGGTGGCCTGTTCCAGGGATAGGACGGTTACTTTTCGCAGGGGATCCATAAAAACCTCCTATTGTTGAAAAATAGTGATCTGTTTAAAACATTCTGTCAAGAATAAAGAAAGCCTCCGGTCCCCCGGGGGGGGCCGTATCGAGGCGGGTGAAGGCAAGGCTTCTCTTTTAAAAAGAATCGCCCTGTCTAGTCTTCCCGGGGCCGTCGGCCGCCGGGATCCTCTTTTCTGCCGAAAGCCGTCACTGGGTCGCCACCAGCTTTGACTGGGCGCACGCTCAAGGCTCTTGCTAAAATGTATTCAAAATTCAATTTTTGTCAAGCTTTTTTTCCCTATACCTTCTCCCGAGGGCCTTAGTGCCGATTTTCCGGAAAGTTTTGACTTGGGCGGAAATCTATAGTATATTAAAATGTTAAATTGAAGGAACCAGGAAAGGGAAGCCCATGATCTCCACCCAGAAGGATCAAAAGAGAACCATAATCCGCGAGGCGGCCACGAAGCTCTTTGCCGAAAAAGGATTTGAAAACGTCACCACCCGCAATATCTCCAGCGCCGCCAATATCAGCAATGCGGCTCTTTATTACTACTTTGACAGCAAGGAAGAATTACTTTATCAGATTCTCGATGAGGCCATGGGCAAAGGGCTCGAACAGATTCACTTAATCGAAAAAAGCAATCTGAGCCGCAAAAAGAAACTTTCCGCCTACTTACGCATGCATGCCACTTCGGCGGTGGATTACAATAAAATGAAACTCTTGGTGGAAAACCAGAAGTCTTTATCCCCCCAGCATCAAAGGGCCCTGGAGAAAAAACAAAGCAAATATGTCAAGAAGCTAGTCGATATATTAAATGAATTAAAACGGGAAGGGGAACTGGTTGATCTCGACACCAAAGTCTGCGCCTTTGCTTTTTTTGGGATGGTCAGTTGGGCCTACCGCTGGTATGACCCTGATGGGAAAATCACCCCGGAGCAACTCTCCGAAACAATGCATTACGTCTTCACGAGAGGGGTCTTTAAAGGACGGTAAGGCCGGAAATGCCTTTAGAGAATCCGCTTTCTGCCTTCCGCCTACGACTCTGGCGGAAAACCCGCTTAGTAAGAAAATAGGGTTCAAGGATTCCAGGGTTCAAGTGATTTTGCTTCCACGTCTTTCACTTGAATCCTCGACCCCTTGGCCCCTTGAATCCTTTTTCATGCTTCGTGATCCCTGCGGGCATGTGAATTAATACTTTGATCCCTGGTCCTGAGAAGCGGCCACCTTATTATAATGAGAGAATTGCATCGAGAAGGTCGCCCGTCCTTGACTGGCCGAGCGAAGGATCGTGGAAAAGCCGAACAATTGCGATAAAGGGGCAACTGCTTGTATCTGTTGGACTTTCTTCCTAGGAAAAATCTGTTCAATCTTGCCTTTCCGGGCGTTTAATTCCCCGATGACCTCCCCCAGGAACTCATCGGGCACGATAATTTCCAATTTCATAACCGGCTCCAATAATACCGGCCGGGCCTTCAGACAACCGTTCCTAAAGGCCATGGAAGTCGCCACTCGAAAAGCCATTTCCGACGGTTGACTTTCGGTCGTTTGGGCCGATTCAAGGATTACCTTGATATCGGTGGCCGGGTATCCGGCCAAGACCCCGGAAGTTGCGGCCTCGATTATGGCCGATTCAATCGCCTCCACCGGAGGCTTGGGCAGGGTGTCTTCAGAAATCAGACTAAGAAAGGCAATCCCCTCCCCTCGGTCATTCGGAACCAGCCGAAGTCGCACTTTGGCCTGATGCCGAAGGCCGCCCAATTCGCGATCAAAGGCTTCTTCGATTTCGATGATCTCTTCGATCGTTTCCTGATAGACCACTTGGGGCTTTCCGGTATTCACCGCCAGGTTATATTCTCGTTCTATGCGATGCAGCAAGACATCAAGATGCAATTCCCCCATACCGGAAATGATCGTCTGGCCGGAATCATCGTCATAGCGAAAATGGAACGTAGGATCTTCTTCGGCAATCTTCTCCAGGACATTGACGATTTTCTCTTGCTGCCCTACTGTTTTGGGCTCTATAGCCAAAGAGATAACCGGCTGATAAACATCAATCGCTTCGAGAATAATCGGATGCTCCAAGTCGGTTAGGCTGTCTCCGGTAGTGGTGTTTTTTAGGCCCATCACACCGATGATATCACCGGCCCGGGCCTGTTCGATTCGTTCTCTTTTATTGGCATGAATGCGTAGAAGACGGGCCACCCGTTCACGGACACCTTTCGTCGGATTGAGGATCTCCTGGCTGACATTCAAGGTCCCCGAATAAATACGCAGATAAGTCAGTTTTCGGCCCTGATCCATAACAATTTTAAAGGCCAAAGCAGAAAAAGGGGCATTGTCCGAGGCCGAACGGCTCTCCCTCTGCTTGCTAAGGGGGCTTTGTCCGCTGACCGGAGGAATATCCATAGGGTTGGGAAGAAAATGCACGATCCCATCCAATAGGGGCTGAACGCCTTTATTCCTCAAGGCGGCCCCGCAATAGACCGGGACGATTTTCAAGGCAATCGTCCCTTTTCTAATCGCCTCCAGAAGCTGGGGCAGGGGGATTTCCTGACCTCCCAGATACTGTTCCATGATCTGATCGTCCAGATCAGCCAGGGTCTCCAGAAGTTGTTCCCGATAAAAAAGGGCCTCTTCTTTAAGGGCTTCCGGGAGTTCCACCGACTCATATTCCATCCCCAAGGTCTGATCCCGCCAGTAAATGCCCTTCATATTCAACAGATCAATAGAACCCTTAAATTCATCTTCGCGGCCCCAGGGCAGATGGATGATCAAAGGACGAGCCCCGAGTTTTTCTTTAATTTGTTCGATGGTATTAAAAAAATCGGCCCCGATCCGGTCCATCTTATTGATAAAGGCTATCTTCGGCACATGATATTTATCGGCTTGATGCCAGACGGTCTCCGATTGAGGTTCCACCCCGCCGACCGCACAAAACACCGCTACCACCCCGTCAAGAACCCGCAACGACCGTTCCACTTCAATAGTGAAATCCACATGCCCGGGGGTATCGATAAGATTGATGGTATGCTGAAGCCATTGGCAGGTTGTGACCGCCGAAGTAATAGTGATTCCCCGCTCCTGTTCCTCCGGCAGAAAGTCCATGACCGCCTCCCCGTCATGGACTTCTCCCATTTTGTGGGACCGGCCGGTATAATAGAGAATCCGCTCGGTCAGCGTGGTCTTTCCGGCATCGATATGGGCCATAATGCCCATATTTCTGGTTTTTCTTAGTCTTGCTTCTCCGGCCATCGGTTTATTTCATTTCCTGCCTAAGAGAATTAATCTTGAAGAGTTCGGAGGCCTTGCTTTGTGAGCTGTCCGAAGGTTACGGAGCGGGACAAACCCGACTCAAGGGCTAAGTTGATTCGATGGTGGTCACACCTTAAAACCAATTGCCCGCCAGAAGGCAGGCTACTCCTAGAAATCGGACCGATTCGTGGTCCATCAATCGAAGTTTAGAAGGTAAGGGTGGACAACTCTATTGCAATCCCACCGGGCTTCCGGCATCAAGGTGAAGATTAAAACCCTAGATGCTATGTTCATAGAACCTAAAAAGTCTTTGAACTTTAGGCTATTTTGAAGACTTCGTCAAGGGGGGAAAAGAGATTGTTTAATTAAAAGGGGTTTGCTATAATTTTTTCATGAGAAGTCGGCCGAAGAATCCTCTGCTGGAAATCTATCAACAACTGCTTACCCGTCTTGGACCCAGTCATTGGTGGCCGGGCGACACACCCCTGGAAATTATCGTTGGGGCCATTCTCACCCAAAACACCTCCTGGAGCAATGTCGAGAGAGCGATTGCCCGCTTAAAAATCGAAGGGGCTCTGTCGGCTTCTTTATTATTTGAGGTGGATGAAGCAATGTTGGCGGAATGGATTCGTCCCGCCGGATATTTTCGAATAAAGGCCAAAAGGCTGAAACATTTTTTCCATTTTTTCATGAAGGAATATCAAGGGCGCATTTCCCGAATGCAGGCCCAACCACTGGAGGTCCTACGGCCCCAACTGCTCCGGGTCAATGGAATCGGACCGGAGACCGCCGACAGCATTCTGCTTTATGCCTTGGGAAAGCCGATCTTTGTTGTTGACGCCTATACCCAAAGAATCTTTTCCAGGCATCAATTAATTGCCGAAGAGATCGGTTATGAGGACCTCCAGACTTATTTTATGGATCACCTGCCCGAGGATCCCCAATTATTTAACGAATATCATGCCCTCTTAGTCCGTCTAGGGAAAACCTTTTGCCGGAAGAAAAACCCTCGTTGTCCGGAATGTCCTTTAACGCTGCCAACTGAGAGCCCCCGCAATCCATGACCCTTATTAGTCAAAACGGGAACTGCCCCTCGGTTCAAAGGATTCCAGAAAAGAGACGACACCAGGGGATCGTTCTTTCGGTATGGATTTTAACCGGATGCCTGCTTCAGGGAGGATGTTTACCCCCTAAAACTGTCATAGCCCTTCCGGACACATCCTTCCCGGCTCGTTTTTCGGAAACAGGTACAGCAGGTGAACCCTCTTCGGAACAGCAAAACAAAATCGAACGCCTGCTTCGCCAGTTGGAAGAGGCCGAAAGGAGAATTTTAGAGGCCCAACGAAAAACAGAAGAGGCCCGGGAAAAGGCCGAAAAAGCCGCACAGGCGATTGCCGAAGCGGCCGAGCGAATCGAAAATGCCGGGAGAAAAATCGATAATCTCGGCCAAAAGAATTGATCATGAAACGAACGAAACGTCCGTCCGGCACTTCGCCCGGGTTTTTTAAAAAAGTTGAAACCGATGATATTTTTTTTCTGGCTTCCGGATTGGCGTTCAACTTATTAATTTGTTTTATCCCTCTCCTTTTGGTGGGTTTATCCATTCTCGGCTTTTTTCTTCACTCTTCCCATGAATTAATGGGCCATGTTAGGATGTATATAGAAAAAATGCTTCCCCATTCCTCTTCCAAATTAACAGCCGGCATTTTAAACCTGGTCAAGGATAGAAAGCTGGTCGGAATAATTGGCTTTCTGGGGTTGACCTGGGCCTCCACTCAATTGTTCGGCTCTATTCGCACCGTTCTGGACAAAACCCTGAACATCTCCTGCCCTTATGGCTTTTTTAGACAGAAACTGACCGACCTGATCCTGGTGGTTATTTCAGGATTTCTTTTCTTGATTTCCATAGTTTTTTCTGGAATTGTTGATCTGATCCGATCCCTGCCGGACCGGGTCGGCTTGGCTCTTCCCGAGATCTTCCAGACTCCCTGGTACGGGAGACTTATTAGTATCGGGGGAGGGTTTGCTTTTTCCTTTTTGCTTTTTTTTATTATCTATCGTTTCCTGCCCAGCCGGCGCCCTACTAATTGGGAGGCCCTGCTGACGGCCATCCTGATCGCCGGTTTATGGGACGGGGCTAAAGTTCTTTTTCGTATGTACGTGAATCTGATTCATAATTTTACTACCGTCTATGGTTCCTTCGGATTATTGGTTGTCTTCATCTTCTGGATCTATTATTCCTGTCTTATCTTTGTCTTAGGGGGCGAGATCCTTTGGCTCCAGAGGAGACGAAAGTAAAACGCTATGGCTTCCATTCCCCACATCTCTCCAACTATTTCAGCTCCCTTAGCCGAAAGGATGCGGCCCAGAGCCCTGGAGGAATTTATCGGACAGGAGCACCTCCTGGGGCCTAACCATTTTCTGGGGAGGATGTTTGAATCAGGGAAAATCTTTCCCTTGATCTTTTGGGGCCCTCCCGGATCAGGGAAAACCACCCTGGCTCAGATGATGGCCCGCTATACCCAGGCCTTTTTCGTCCAATTCTCCGCAGTCCTTTCCGGGGTCAAAGAGATACGGGATGTAGTCCGGGAGGCGGAAGAACGCTTAATCGTGGCCAACCAAAAAACCATATTATTTGTTGATGAAATCCATCGTTTTAATAAGGCCCAGCAAGATGCCTTCTTACCGCATCTGGAAAAAGGGACGATCATCCTGATCGGAGCTACAACGGAAAATCCTTCCTTTGAAGTGATTTCTCCTTTGCTCTCCAGAAGTAAAGTGGTAGTGTTAAAAAGATTATCCGAGGAAGCCTTGGGAAAAATCATCCGCCGGGCCCTTGAAGATCGGGAGAACGGACTCGGTCAATTTCGGATTACGTTGTCTCCTGATGCCCTGGAACTGATCACCCAGATGGCCGACGGTGATGCCCGGGTGGCCTTAAACGCCCTGGAACAGGGTTTATTGCTCTGCCGGAGCGAAGGCGAGAATCAATTCTCCATAACCCGCTCCGAGGTGGAAGAGGCCTTTCAACGCAAGGGCCTGCAATATGATAAGTCTGGAGAAGAACACTATAATCTAATCTCGGCACTTCATAAAAGTCTTCGCGGAAGTGACCCGGACGGGGCTTTATACTGGCTGGCCAGAATGTTGGAAGCCGGGGAAGATCCCTTATATTTGGCCAGGCGCCTGATTCGATTCGCCTCGGAAGATATCGGTCTGGCCGATCCTCAAGCTCTAATCCAGGCCTTGGCGGCTAAAGAGGCCTATCATTTTTTGGGGACCCCTGAGGGAGAATTGGCTCTGGTTCAGGCGGCTATGTATCTGGCCACTTGCCCTAAAAGCAATGCCTTGTACCAGGCCTATGGCCAGGTTCAAAAAGAAATTAAAAAAACAGGCTCCTTGCCGGTTCCTCTCCACCTCAGGAATGCCACGACTTCTTTAATGAAGGGCTTGGGCTATGGGCAGGGATACCGTTATGCCCATGATTATCCGGAAGCCTTGGTGGCACAGGAATATCTACCGGAGGCAATTAAACACCGTTATTATTACCACCCCACAGACCGAGGATTCGAAAAAAGCATTAAAACTCGACTGGAGGTATGGCGTAGAAGATTGAGATTGAGAGAGGGAAACCCTGGTCAAGGGGAAAAGCCTTCCACCCGGGGAGGCGGGCAAATGAAATAAAACAGTCTATTTTCGAAGATGGCCGGCAACATTATCTTTAAACAGGAAAACATTAAGATAGGACAAAAGAGGTGCTATGAAAAGATGGCTTGATTCAACCTGGTCCCAGGAAATGCGTCTGGAAGTTGATTATTCCTTGATGATGAAAGCAGGAGTGGGAGACAAAGAAGGCCTAAGTCAAGAAGACCTGGAAAAGCTCGGACCTCAGATCCAGATGATTCACAGGCAGTTAGAAGCGGAAAGAGAACAAAACCGACTCCCTTTCTTGACCATCCCTTTTGATCCTGCCTTAACTTCCCAGATAAAAAAATATGTCCAGAAGGCCAAGGGGTGGGCGGAGAATTTTGTTGTTCTGGGTATTGGGGGATCGGCCTTAGGCGCTAAAGCTTTGCAAACGGCTTTGATCCACCCCTATCATAACCTTTTGTCGAAAACCATGAGAAAGGGATATCTCCGGCTCTTTGTGGCCGACAATATTGACCCCGACGGCTTTAAAGCCCTCTTGGATCTCTTGGAGGTCAGGAAGACCATTTTTAATGTTATCAGCAAATCAGGAGGAACCGCCGAGACGATGAGTCAGTTCTTGATAATCCGTGATTTACTGAAGAAAAAAGTTGGCGGACGCAAAGAAAAGGAACATTTAGTGATTACAACGGATCCCCTGCAGGGTGTCCTAAGAAAAATAGCTCAGGGAGAACAATTTGCGAACTTTGAGATTCCGACATTATTGGGAGGGAGATTTTCCGTACTCTCAGCAGTGGGGTTATTACCGGCAGCCATGTGCGGGATCGACATCGAGGAATTGCAGGCCGGGGCCAGAGAAATGGCCCAGCGGTGTACCAGCAGTTCCCTCTGGGAAAATCCGGCTTATCTCTCGGCCTGTTTTTCTTTTTTGAGCTGCAAACAAAAGAAAAAAAATATTCGAATTATTATGCCTTATGTGGACGCCTTAAAGGGTATGGGGGAATGGTTTTGTCAGTTATGGGCCGAAAGCTTGGGGAAACGGTATACAAGTAAAGGACGCGAAGTTTGGAACGGCCAGACGCCGGTGACGGCCTTGGGGGCCACAGATCAGCATTCCCAGTTGCAACTCTATATGGAAGGTCCCGGAGATAAAGTCTTTTCTTTTCTAGGGGTCAAGCATTATTCCAGTTTATTGCCTCTGCCTAAGATGTATCCCAAGATGGAAGAACTGGCCTATTTGGGTGGCCATTCCCTGAACAAATTAATCCACACCGAGTTGGAAGCCACCCGTCAAACCCTGGCCCGCAATGGTCGTCCCAGTTTAACCCTCACCCTGCCGAAGATCAACCCCTTTACCGTCGGCCAGTTGATTTTCCTCTGGCAGTTGGAAACCTATGTCTGCGGCCAATTAATGGGGATCAATCCCCTGGATCAACCCGGGGTGGAAGAAGGCAAAATAATGACTTATGCCCTCCTAGGGAGAAAAGGGTTTGAGGACCGACTGCATAAAAAGGAAAAAGAGTAAAAACGGATGATCAAAATGTTTTCCTTTAAAAAATCGAATATCGGATCATCCGAGGCCGTCAAACCGTTTAAACTGGTCAAATACTTTTTTCTAACCAGCTTTATCGTCATGTTAATTTTCGCTATCTCTTTAACCCTGATTATCACTCAGCGTTCCAAAGTAGCTTTGTTGAAAAAAACGGAAGACTTTGCCATTCTTCTGGCTGAAAATTTAAACCATCAGGCTTTCTTTAATTTCATCCTGCCCATGGCCATTCAGAGAAAAGAGGTCCGCTTAAGAGACCCCAAGCAATTTAAGCAATTGGACATGCTCATCCGGAATACCATTTACAGCTTCAAGATTGAAAAAGTTAACATGTACGATCCCCGGAATACGATTGCCTACAGCACCGATCAAGCTTTAGTCGGCAAAAAGGGTTGGGGTGGTGAAGATTTCAAAAAGGCTATGGCCGGAAAGTACAGTTCCCGTTTCATATCAGAAGATGGGTTACTGAAAATATTTCCGGGGCGAAAGGCCCCCTCTCGCAAGTTGATCACGACGATTCCTTTTCGGGTCGAACCGATTTCCAAACCCTCCAGCCAGATCCTGGGGGTTTTTGAAATCATTCAGGATATCTCCCAAGATTATGAGAGTATTATAAGGGATCAATATCTGATATTTTTAACCTCCATCGGACTTATGGCCCTAATGTTTTTGATTCTTTTAGTGATCGTCAAACGAGGGGAAACGATTATTGAACGTAGGGCTGAGGAACAACGACGCTTAGTTGACAAACTCCACCAGGCTGAACGCATGGCCACCTTAGGCGAGATGATCGCCTCGGTATCTCATGAGATCAAAAATCCTCTCGGGATCATCCGGAGTACGGCAGATTTATTGGAAAAAAAGGTCTTCCAGGTCGATCCCCAAAATCAATTCGCTTCAATTATTCGCGAAGAGGCCGATCGTTTGAATCGGGTGGTTACTGAATTTTTGGACTTTGCCCGCCCATTGGTTCCCAGGACTCAACCGGTCCGATTGGAATCGATTTTGGAAAAAAATCTTCATATTCTGGAAATGGAATTGGCGCAGCACGCCATAACCGTTCGGACGGATTTTCTCCCGGACTCCCCGCCCTTCTCCGTGGATCAAGACCTCCTTTATCGGGCCTTCCTGAATATTTTATTGAATGCCGTCCAGGCCATGGTCGACGGCGGAACCATCGGAATAAAAATACGTTATACTCCCCAAGGGGCCGACATTGAAATCAAGGATTCGGGGGCCGGTTTGTCGGAGGAACAATTAGCCAAGGCTTTTAAGCCTTTCTTTACTACCAAGGAAAAAGGAAGCGGTCTGGGGTTAGCCATTGTAAAAAATATCATTGAGGCTCACGGAGGGACCATCCGAATGGTGAATGCGGATGCCGGGGGAACCTCGGTGAAAATTACCCTCCCCCGGGAAGGCAGCCGGAAAATATAAAGGGGAAGGAAAAAATACATCCCAAGGTCTCTAAAAATCCAACGGATAGGCCTCCGCAACTTATAACTTTAGGCGTTCAACTGTAAACAAGGGGCTCAGATGGAAACTATTCTTATCGTTGATGATGAAAAAAATTATCTCTTGGTCTTGAAAGAGCTCCTGAGTGAAGAAGACTACGAGGTCTTTACCGCTCAATCAGCCGCCGAAGCGCTTAATATTTTTCAGGAATCCGAATTGGATCTGGTGATCACCGACATGAAAATGCCCGGGATGAGCGGGATGGATTTATTAAGCGCCCTGAAGGAGAAAGCACTTAATCTCCCGATTATTATGATGACAGCTTACGGGACCGTGGAAAAAGCCGTAGAGGCCATGAAGAAAGGGGCCTATGATTATATTCTCAAGCCTTTTGATAACGAAGTCTTAAAAAAAACAGTCGCTCAGGCCTTGGCCATGGGACGGGTGATCAAAGAAAACCGTTTGCTTTCTCAGGAATTGAAGGATAAATTCGGCCCCACCGACTTGGTCGGCAACAGTTTCCCTATGAGGCAAGTGAGGGATTTGATTGTCCGGGTGGCCGGGACCAAAGCCACTGTTCTAATCAGCGGTGAATCAGGGACAGGAAAAGAGTTGGTGGCCCGGGCCATCCATTTTGGCAGTCCCAGAAAAGACAAACCGCTTATCTCTGTCAATTGCTCGGCCTTAACGGAAACCCTTCTGGAGAGTGAACTTTTCGGCCATGAAAAAGGGGCCTTTACCGGAGCCGTGGCTCAAAGAAAGGGGCGATTTGAAGCAGCCGACGGCGGAACCCTTTTCCTGGATGAGGTCGGAGAATTGTCTCCCTCGGTCCAGGTAACCCTGCTTCGCGTTTTACAGAATCGGGAATTTGAAAGAGTTGGTGGGAACAAGACCATTAAAGTGGATGTCCGTGTCATAGCCGCCTCCAATAAAGATCTGGCCGAGGAGGTTTCTAAAGGTCATTTTCGTGAGGACCTCTTTTATCGTCTTAACGTCGTCCACATCCAGGTCCCTCCCTTAAGAGAGCGGAAAGAGGATATTCCTATATTAATACGATATTTTTTAGAACGATTTTCCCGGGAGATGAATAAAAAAGACGTCCCCACTTTGGCCCCGGAAGTTTTGGCAGCCTTATTAGCCTATGATTGGCCCGGCAATATCAGGGAATTGGAGAATTTATTGGAACGGGCTATTATCTTGAGTTCCGAACCGATTATACACCTCGTGGATCTGCCTTTTAACAGTATTATTCCTTCAGGGGCCAAGCTGACCGAGGTTTTAGAGCTGATCGAGAAAAAAATGATTACCCAGGCTCTGGTTATTTCAGGCCATGTCCAGGCCCGAGCGGCGGAAATGCTGGGTATTGAAAAAAACCTCTTGAAATATAAGATGAAGAAATACGATTTGGCATAGCGTGCATCGGTTCGGCAAGGAGATTAGGGGGTGCACCACACTTTAAAGCCCCCCTCCCCATAAGGTCAGAAGGTTTTAGGCTGAAGGCAGTAAAAATTTTTTTACTATTTTTTTTAAATTAATTCAATATGTTAAATTTTAAATTCAAATCTCCGTCATCTGCCCGGTAAAAAATTTTTTACTTTTATGACCCGTGATTTAAAAAACAGCCGAAAGACCTATTGTTATAATACAAATGATATCAGTATATTACAAAACAAGGTTTAAATTTTCAAATCTTGGCACCAAGATTGCAGAGAGAATATATCAACAAATAACCTCTTTATCTCCTTTCCTTATATGAAAGCCAACCTGAAAAGGTTGGCTTTTGTTTTTTGGACATAAAAAGGCCCGATGAGTCTGCCTATTATTCCAAATGGACTAAATCTGTAAAGTTCTATTGCCTTTCATCCTTTTTTTTGTTTATGATGGTCTTATTTACCCTCATACCCCGCTGGGCACATGAAGCATGAAAATGAGTTTTCGCCGAACGCCCAACGACGAACATTCTTTTCATAATATTTTTTTAGGAGGCTAATATATGGAAACATCTATCATTAAAATTTTGGCTCGGGAGATACTGGATTCTCGAGGCAATCCTACTGTTGAAGTAGAAGTCTTTTTAGAATGCGGCGCTTGGGGTCGAGCGGCCGTACCTTCCGGGGCCTCTACCGGGATACATGAAGCTTTGGAATTAAGGGATGTTAAAAAATCCCGCTACGGCACAAAAGGCGTTCTTAAGGCCGTGGCCAATGTCAACCAGAAGATCGGCCAAGCCCTGATGGGATGGGATGCCCTGGATCAGTCCGGCCTGGATAAAATAATGCTCGGCCTGGACGGAACCCCCAATAAAAATAAATTAGGGGCCAATGCTCTGTTGGGGGTCAGTCTGGCCGCCTCCCGGGCCGCAGCCCAGGCCCTTGGCCTGCCCCTATATCGTTACCTGGGAGGTGTTTCGGCCCGGGTTATGCCCGTCCCCTGTTTTAATATTTTAAATGGAGGCGCCCACGCCAATTGGCAGGGCACGGACCTTCAAGAATTTATGATCGCCCCGGTAGGGGCTCCCAATTTTCGGGAGGCTTTGCGCTGGGGAACCGAGATCTATCAGACCTTGAAGGGCGTCCTCAAAAGCAAGGGATATTCAACCGGCGTCGGGGATGAAGGGGGGTTTGCCCCGGCTTTAAAATCCAATGCCGAGGCCATCGAGCTCATTTTACAGGCCGTGGAAAAAGCCGGGTACAAGCCCGGAAAGCAGATAGGAATTTCCCTCGATCCGGCCTCCAGCAGTATTTATGAAAAGGGGTTTTATCACCTTCGGACGGAAAACCGCAAGGTCACTTCAGCCCAGATGGTCGAACTTTATATAGATTGGGCAAAAAAATACCCGATCGTCTCCATAGAAGACGGTTTGGCCGAAGATGATTGGGAAGGCTGGAAGCTGCTTAATCAAAGGCTGGGCCAGAAGATCGAACTCATTGGTGACGACCTGTTTGTGACCAATGTTCAACGGATCAAACGAGGCATTGCCGAAAACGCCGCCAACGCCGTACTGATTAAATTAAACCAGATCGGGACCTTAACCGAAACGATTTCAGCCATAGAAATGGCCCGCAAGGCCGGTTGGGGGGCCATGGTTTCCCACCGCAGCGGCGAAACGGTGGACAGCTTTATTGCCGATTTTACCGTAGCCATGGGAACCGGCCATCTCAAAACCGGCGCCCCCTGCCGGGGAGAGCGCGTCGAAAAATACAATCAACTTTTACGCATTGAAGAGGAACTGGGCGGATCGGCGGAATATGCCGGCCGTGCGGCTTTTGTACGATAAAAACAGGCCTGGGGCAAAAGGCAAGAGGCGCAAGGGAAAATGGATACCTTGTGCCTTGAGCCCTGAGCCTTAACCCATTGATCAACTAAAAAAGTCCTGTATGGCGGAGGCTCTATTCTAAGCTATGGCCTCCGCTATCTTTTCCCCAATCGCTTTAATCTTTTCCATATCTCCGGATTGCAGACCGTGAGTTAAATCCACCCCGTCATTCTCCCACCGTGGCACCAGATGGAGATGATAATGATCGACGATCTGCATGGCCACCCGGCCGTTAAGCTGGTAAACAATCATGCCATCCGGGGCCAAAGACTTTTTTATGGCCATGGCAACCTTTTTGGCCGCGGCCATTACCGACATAAGTTCGCCTTCCTGGATATCGAAAAAAGTGGCCACGTGGCTTTTGGGCACAATTAAGCAGTGGCCGTCCGACCGGGGATTGATATCCATGAAGGCCAAGGTTTGAGCATCTTCATAAACTTTGACACTCGGCAAGAGCCCGGAAATAATCTTGCAAAAAATACAATTTTCCATGAATATTCTCCTTACCAATTATTTATTGCCCCCCTGCAGCGGAGCACTTTGAATGATAGAAATTTGCCTAGGTTTCAAGGGGCAAAAGATCGAGGATTTAAAGTGAGAAGCATGGAAGGAAGATCTCTTGAACCCTTGAATCCCTGAATCCTTATAGGATCTATTTTGATATCCCATTTACAAACAAAATTCAATGATGGATTGGGATTGACACCTTAAGGGTTTCGGTTTATAAGAATCTTGCGCGCCCATAGCTCAGTGGATAGAGTGCCGGACTACGAATCCGTAGGTCGCAAGTTCGAATCTTGCTGGGCGCGCCAGTTGATTTTTCCCCTTGCCCTTTTTCCCTCGAGACCAAAGCTCTCCTCCCGGATTCAAGACAAATCAGGGCAAACGGCAAAACCAAGGCTCAGGTACAAACTATGGACAGACAGGTTAAAGAAGCGATATTCAAGAAGGTCGAGCAGGAACCTTTTGCTAAAAAGTTCGATTTGACCCTCGTTGAACTCGAAGAGGGCTACTCCAAAGTAGCCATGACCTTTACCCCGGACATGGAAAACATTTTCGGCATGGCCCATGGGGGGGCTGTTTTTGCCCTGATTGACGAAGCCTTTCAAACCGCCTGTAACGCCTACGGGACCATCGCCGTAGCTTTGAATATGACCATCACCTATGTATCTTCCCCCGCAGCCGGAAGCAGACTTACCTCGGAGGCCAAAGAGTACAGCCGGACAAAAAAAACGGCTAATTATGACATTAAGGTTGTCGATGACCGGGGGAATTTAATCGCCTCCTGCCAGGCCCTGGCCTTTCGCTTGGAAAAACCGCTGCCTTTTCTGGAACATTAGGCGACTTCGCCCATTTTCCCCTTGACTCTGGTTTCCCCCTATTTTAAACTCCCCGAACTTAAAAGGGATTAGTAAATTAACCCTAAAAAATTATAAAAAAAAGAAGGACATTATGCAGTACACCAAATCTTCCCTTAATCATGGTTATGCCAACCAGACCCTTTCCATCGATGTCGGAACAGGCGAAATCCTTGTCAACAAACTGGACCCGCAAGTCCGCGACTTTTTTATCGGAGGCCGGGGACTGGGTCTCTACCTCCTTTATCAGCGGATAACTCCGACGACTTCGGCCTATGATCCGGAGAATCCTCTAATTCTCTCTCCGGGTCCCCTGGGCGGCATCCCCCAATTCCCCGGGACCAGTAAATGTATGGCCATATCTCTTTCTCCCATAACCCACATAGCCGGTGTCTCCAATTTCGGCGGTCATTTCGGGGCTTATCTTAAATATGCCGGATTCGACACCCTGGAAATAACCGGCAAGGCCCAAAACGACTCCATGATCATTATCGATAGTTTCAAGGGGGAAATAACCCTGACACCCTCATCGGCCGATGATCAGGTTTTTGAATTGGAAAAACAGATTATTGATCGCTTCCTGGCCCAAGGCTATGGAAAAAAAGATCTTGTTTTTCTGACAACCGGATTAGGGGCGGCCGGAACGACCTACGGCTGCATCAACAGTCATTACTTTGATCCCACCAAGCCGATTGACGGCACCCGGGGGCTTTTCCGCACTAAACAGGCCGGCCGGACCGGTTTGGGTTCGGTCATGATGGATAAAAAAGTCAGGGCCGTGGTCGTTTTGGCCGAATTTCCTCACGGTGAAAATCCCTATGGGGCCCATGATTGGAGTCGCGTTAAAAAGGCGGGGGTAGCCTTGCATAAGGTCGTCAAAGAAGTGGATCCGAATTCTCTTCAAATGTACCGAAAAGGCTCCGCCGGCCTGATCTCCTTTATGAACCAGGAGGCCTATAAATCCTTGCCCGTAAAGAATTATCAACTGGGATCGGACCCTCGGGCCGGGCAGATTTGCGGCACCGTTTATGCCGAAAAACTTTTCGAGCACAAAGGCGTGGACGGCTGCTTCCCGGGATGCAATCTTCGATGCACCAAGGGAGGGTGGGTAACCTTAACTACCGGTCCCCGAAAAGGGCAGGTCTGGGTGGACGGGCCGGAGTACGAAACCGCGGCCGGATTCGGTTCCAACCTGGGCATGTGGAATCCCGAATTTGTCATGGAGGCCAACTGGCACTGCGACAATTACGGCATTGACACCATCACCCTGGCCGTGGTTATGGCCTTTATCATGG
>Ga0233425_10002743_pt1 | contig 33813 bp, 37 predicted proteins | sample Watercolumn_Towu_2_FD_181712 | JGI IMG/M metagenome (GOLD analysis project Ga0233425, IMG submission 181712) | Freshwater microbial communities from Lake Towuti, South Sulawesi, Indonesia - Watercolumn_Towuti2014_140_MG | ecosystem: Environmental > Aquatic > Freshwater > Lake | place...
CGGGCCTGCACTTCGAGGACGTGCGCAAGCTGTTGGACGTGCTGCACGCCCTGGTCGAGCAGGGCAACACGGTGCTGGTGATCGAGCACAATTTGGAAGTGATCAAGACCGCGGACTGGATCGTCGACCTCGGGCCCGAGGGCGGCGCCGGCGGCGGGCGCGTGGTGGCCGAGGGCACGCCCGAACAGGTCGCGCGCGTCGCGTCGAGCTATACCGGGCAGTTCCTGGCCCAGTACCTCAAGACCGCCGCCCCCGCGCGGGCGAGGCGAAGGGCATAGGCAGCCCCGCGCCGCCGCTGGCCCTTCCCGCTGCGACCCTGTACCCTCGCGCCTCCCCGCATCCCCCGCGCGAGGCGCGTTCCCATGAAGCTCGACCCGGTGCTGATGGCGCTGATCCTGTGCGCCGCGCTGATGCACGCGAGCTGGAACGCGATCGTCAAGTCCGAGCGCGACCGGCTGATCGGCTTCGGGGTGGTGATGATGGCGGGCACCGTGCTGTGCCTGCCGCTGCTGCCATTCCTCGGGCCGATGGCGTGGCAGGCGCTGCCGTGGCTGATGCTCTCGGCGCTGATCCACGTGTTCTATTACTTCTTCCTGCTCAGCGCCTACGCGCACGGGGACCTGAGCCACGTCTATCCGATCGCGCGCGGGCTGGGGCCGACGCTGGTCGCGATCTTCTCGGGCGCGCTGATCGGCGAGCACCTGCGCGTGCACGAGGCGGGCGGCGTGTTGCTGGTGTCGCTCGGCATCATGGCCCTCGCGCTCGCCAAGGGCCTCGGCGACTGGGGCGGGCGCGGCACGGTGTTCGCGGTCGTGACCGGCTTCACCATCGCGGGCTACACCTTCGCGGACGGGCTGGGCGCGCGCGCCTCGGGCAACGCGCTCGCCTACATCGCCTGGCTCAACGTGCTCGAGGGCCCGTGGGTGCTGGTGTACGCCGCGTGGCGGCGCGGCGGCGGGCCGGTGCTGCTCTACCTGCGCGCGCAGGGCTGGCGCTCCGCCCTCGGCGGGGTGATCGCCACGTTCGGCTACGGCATCGCGATCTACGCGCTCAGCGTCGGCGCCATGGCGCATGTCGCGGCGCTGCGCGAAACCTCGGTGCTGTTCGCCACGGTGATCGGCACGCGCCTCTTGGGCGAGCCGTTCGGCGCGAAGCGCGTGCTGGCCGCCGGCATGATCGTCGCCGGGCTGGTGCTGATGAACGTGCGGCTGTAGCCGCGCCGCAGGGGTCGCGGAAATGCGGATTCTGCGCTAAGTTGTCGCCATGAACCTCGCCTCGCTGTTGCGCGAGAAGCGCACCTACCTGATCGATGCCGCCCGGCGGCATGGGGCGGAAAACGTGCGCGTATTCGGCTCGGCCGCGCGTGGCACGGAAACCGAGGGCAGCGATCTGGACCTTCTGGTCGACGTCGGGGACCGCACGTCGCTCCTGGACCTCGTCAAGCTGCAACTCGAGCTCGAGGACGCCTTGGGCGTGTCGGTGGACGTCGTCACCGCGGACGATCTGCCGGCCAACATCCGCGGGCAGGTGGTATCCAGCGCCCGCCCGATATGACGAAGGCCGAGCGCGACCGGGACTACTTGGACCATATCCGGCAGGCGATCGACCGGATCGACGAATACCTGACAGGTATCACGCGCGAACGCTTCCTAAGCGACCGCTTGCTCCAGGACGCGGTAATCCGCAACATCGAAATCGTTCGGCGAAGCGGCGAGAAAACTGAGCGACGCCTTCACGGCACGGCACCCCGAGGTGCCGTGGCGCGCCATCGCCGGGATGCGTAACCGCCTGGCGCACGGCTATTTTGCGGTGAACCTCGTGACCGTGTGGAACGTCACGCAATCGGACCTGCCGGAGTTGCGCGAACGGCTGAAGAAGATCGACGGTTGACGGAGATTCACGTTGGGCTGGTACCGCGCACCGTGAAGCTATAGCATTCCCGCCGCCCGGGCCCGCGACAGACGCCCGGGTGCTGCAAGACGCCCCTCGATCCGGAACGCGCGTCCAAGCTCTGTCCTTGATCGGGAAGTAGCCCGGAAAGGACAACTATGGCCGCACATTCACCTTCCACCCCCTCCATCCAACCCTTCGTCCAGCCGCGCGGCACGCTGCTGCTGTCGTCCTCCCAGGTGCGCGCGGCGCTGCCCCTGCGCGACTGCATCGGCGCGGTCGAGCGCGGCTTCGCGCTGCACGCCCGAGGCATGGGCCTCGCCCAAGGCGTCCTGGGCGCGCACGTCCCGGGCGGCGGGTTCCACGTCAAGGCCGCGGGCCTGCCGCTCGACCGCCCCTATTTCGCGGCCAAGACCAACGCGAACTTTCCCGGCAATGCGCGCGCCTTCGGCCTGCCGACGATCCAGGGCGCGGTCATGCTGTGCGACGCCGAGAACGGCTTTCCGCTCGCGATCATGGACTCGATGGAAATCACCGCCCTGCGGACGGCCGCCGCGACCGCCGTCGCCGTGCGCCACCTCGCGCGGCCGGACGCCGCGACCCTCGCCCTCGCGGGGTGCGGCCGGCAGGCCGCCGACCAGCTCGCCGCGGTCGCCGAGGTGCGGCGCGTGCAGCGCGTTTTCGTCGCCGACATCGACCCGGCGCGCGCCCGGCGCTTCGCCGCGGAGCAATCGCGGGGGTCGAGCCTGTGCGTCGAAGCGGTGGACGATTTTCCCGCCGCCGCGCGCACGGCCGACATCGTGGTCACCTGCACCACGGCCAAGACGCCGCTGCTGGGCCCGGGCGACGTTTCGTCCGGCGCCATGGTCGCGGCCGTGGGCGCCGACAATCCCGAGAAGAACGAAATCGCCCCCGGCCTGATGGCCGCCGCCGCGGTGGTGTGCGACAGCCTCGACCAGTGCGCGGAGATCGGCGACCTGCGCCACGCCGTCGCCCAAGGCGCGATGCGCCGCGAGGACGCGCGCGCGGAACTGGGCGCGGTCGTCGCGGGAAAGGCGCCTGGGCGCGTGTCGCCCGACGAGATCGTTGTGTTCGACTCCACCGGCACGGCGATCCAGGACGTGGCGGCGGCGGCGCTGGCCTATCGCAATGCCCTTGCCGCGGATCTCGGCACGCTGTTCGACTTCGCGGCGTGACGCGCTAGACTCCCGGCGTGGCCGGCATGAACCCCATCCACGTGATCGGCGGCGGCCTAGCGGGCAGCGAGGCCGCGTGGCAGATCGCGCGCCTGGGCGTGCCCGCGGTGCTGCACGAGATGCGGCCCACGCGCGGCACCGAGGCGCACGTCACCGGCACCCTGGCGGAGCTGGTGTGCTCCAACTCGTTCCGCTCCGACGACTGGCGCAACAACGCCGTGGGCCTCTTGCACGAGGAGATGCGGCGCTGCGGCTCGCTCATCATGCGGGCCGCCGACGCCAACCAGGTGCCGGCGGGCGGGGCGCTGGCGGTCGACCGTGCGGGCTTCGCCCGGGCGGTCGAGGCGCGGATCGAATCCGAGCAGCTGATCGAGCTCAGGCGCGAGGAGATCGCGGGCCTGCCGCCCGCGCCGTGGGACAGCGTTATCGTGGCGACCGGCCCCCTCACCTCGCCTGCCCTGGCCGAGGCGGTGCGCGCGCTCACGGGCGCCGAGTCGCTCGCGTTCTTCGACGCCATCGCGCCCATCGTCTACAAGGAATCGATCGACTTCTCCGTCGCGTGGTTCCAGTCGCGCTACGACAAGCACGGCCCGGGCGGGGACGGCGCGGATTACGTCAACTGCCCGCTCGACAAGCCGCAGTACGAGGCGTTCGTCGCGGCCGTCCTAGCGGGCGAGAAGACCGAGTTCAAGCAGTGGGAAGGCACGCCCTATTTCGAGGGTTGCCTGCCGGTCGAGGTGATGGCTGCGCGCGGGCCCGACACGCTGCGCTTCGGGCCGATGAAGCCCGTGGGCCTCACCGATCCGCGCACGGGCCGGCGCCCCTACGCCGCGGTGCAGCTGCGCCAGGACAACGCGCTCGGCACGCTCTACAACATGGTGGGTTTCCAGACCAAGCTGAAGCACGGCGAGCAGACGCGCATCTTCCGCACCGTCCCCGGTTTGGAGAAGGCCGAGTTCGCGCGCTTGGGCGGCCTGCACCGCAACACCTACCTGGATTCGCCCAAGCTGCTCGACGGCGCGCTGCGGCTCAAGGCCATGCCGCGCCTCAGGTTCGCCGGGCAGGTGACGGGCGTCGAAGGCTACCTGGAGAGCGCCGCGATCGGCCTGTTGGCGGGGCGCTTCGCCGCCGCCGAGCGGCTGGGCCGCGCGCCGGCGCCGCCCCCGCCCACCACCGCGCTGGGCGCGCTGCTCAACCACATCACCGGCGGGCACCTCGCGGCCAGGATCGAGGGCGGCGCGAAGTCGTTCCAGCCCGGAAGCTTCCAGCCCATGAACGTGAACTTCGGCCTGTTCCCGCCGCTCGACCCCGCGCTCGACGCGCGAATCAAGAAGGACGGGCGCAAGCCCGCGCTCTCGGCGCGGGCGCTTTCCGATCTCGAAACCTGGCTCGGCGCGGCCCGGCCCACTTAAGCGGAAGCGCGCCGCTCCGGTTCGCGGCGCGCGGCCGGGCGTTGATCCGCCCGGCCCACTTTAAGCGGAAGCGCGCCGCTCCGGTTCGCGGCGCGCGGCCGGGCGTTGATCCGCCCGGCCCACTTTAAGCGGAAGCGCGCCGCTCCGGTTCGCGGCGCGCGGCGGCGTAGGGCGCGGGCCGTTCACCCCGCCTTGTCGGCGCCCGGCCCCGGCCCGGGTTGCAGGCCGGCCAATTCCTGCGCGCGGATCTCCGCGATCAGCTTGCCGACCGCCTCGGGCGGAGCGCCGGCGGCTTCGAGCACGCGGCCGGCGAGCTGCAGGCTCGCCTCGACGGTCTCGGGCACGGCCTCGGTCGCGCCCAGGCGCAGCATGGCGCGGGAGTGCGCCGCGTCGCGCGCCCGCACGAACAGTTTGAGGTGCGGCCAGGCCTGGCTCACGCGCTCGACCAGCATGCCGGCCGCGCCGGGCTCGTCGATGGTCACGACCAGCGCCAAGGCGCGCTCGAGCCCCATCCGCCGCAGCATCTCGGGCTGCGCCACGTTGCCGTAATAGACGGGCACGCCGGCGCGGCGCTCGCGCGCCACCAGCGCCGCGTCGCCGTCGATGGCGAGGTAGGGCACGCGCTCGCTGGCGAGGAACCTGGCCACCATGCGCCCGACGCGCCCGAAGCCCGCGATCACGACGTGGCCTTCGAGTCCCGCCTCGTCGGGCACGCCGGGCGGCGTTTCGGCGGCCGCCGCGCGCCGGTGCAGCGCCGCGCCCAGCCTGGCGGCCAGGACGGCGACCACGGGCGTGGCCATCATGGTCAGCGCCACGACCAGCAGCATGAACTGCCCGACGGAGGGCGGCAGCAGGCCGCCGGCCGCCGCCGCGCCCACGACCAGGAACCCGAACTCGCCGCCCTGGCCCAGCAGCAGGCCGAGCGGCAGCGCGACCGGCGCCGGCAGGCGGAACGCGAAGGCGAGCGCCGCGACGATCGCGGCCTTGAGCGCGTACAGCCCGGCGGCCGACAGCGCGATCGCCCCGGCGTTCGCGGCCGCCGCCCCCAGGTCCAGGCTCATCCCCACGGCGATGAAGAACAGCCCGACCAGAAGCCCCTTGAACGGCGCGATCTCGGCTTCGACCTGGTGGCGGAACTCGGTTTCCGCCAGCACCAGCCCGGCCATGAACGCGCCCAGCGCCATCGACAGCCCCGCGAGCGCGGTGAGCTGCGCCGTGCCGATCACCGCCAGCAGGGTCAACGCGACGAACAGGTCGCGGTTGCGCAGTCCCGCGATGCGGCGGTAGATCGGCCGCAGCACCAGCCGGCCGAGGGCCAGGATCGCGGCGATCGCCCCCGCCGCCTTCGCCAGCGCCAGGGCCAGGTCGCCCGCGAGCGGCCCCGCCGCCGCGCCGCCGGCCGTCAGCGCTCCGACCAGGATCAGCAACGGCACCACCGCCAAGTCCTGGAACAGCAGGACGGCGACGGCGCTGCGGCCGAGCCGCGTCGCGATCTCGCCGCGCTCCGACAGGAGCTGGATGACGACCGCGGTCGAGGACATGGCGAGGCACGCGCCCAGGACCAGCACCGCCGCCGGCGCATGGCCCCAGCCCCAGGCGGCCAGGGCAATCGCGGCGGTGCTGGCCGCGACTTGCGCGCCGCCCAGGCCGAACACCGCGCGGCGCATGGTCCACAGGCGGTCGGCCGACAGCTCGAGCCCGATCATGAACAGCAGGAACACCACGCCCAGCTCGGCCAGGCGCCGCACGCTGTCCGCGTCGGCGACGGTCACGTAGCCGAGCCAGGGATGGGCCCCCGCCAGCAGGCCCAGCCCCTTCGGCCCGATCGCGATCCCGACCACGAGGTATCCCAGCAGGGGGCTCACCCGCAGCTGGTGGAACGCGGGCGCGACCGCGACCGCCGCCAGCAGGAACACGACGGTCTCGCGCACGTAGGGAATTTCGATCTGGGACACTGCGGCGGCCGTCGGCGGTGGAGCGGTCCGCGGAGTGTACCAGAGAGCGCACGCCTAGTACCGCCGCCGCAGCGCCGCCGCGGCCACGCGCCAGGCCGCGAGCGCCGGCCGGCGTTGATATGCGCTTGATTGCATATACATTCCGAGCTATATAGCGGCCGTGTGGGCCATCGAATTCCATCCCGCCTTCGCGCCCGAATTCGACGCGTTGGCGGCGGCGGTGCAGGACGAGATGCTCGCCGTGGCCAAGCTCCTGGAAGCGTTCGGGCCCTCGTTGGGACGGCCGCGGGCCGACACGCTGAAGGGATCGCGCCACGCCAACATGAAGGAGCTGCGCTTCGATGCGGCCGGCGGCGTTTGGCGGGTCGCGTTCGCGTTCGACCCGCGCCGGCGCGCGGTCCTGCTGGCCGCGGCCGACAAATCGGGCGTCGGCCAACGGCGGTTCTACGCGAGGCTGATCGCCAAGGCCGACGAGCGGTACGCCGAGCACCTCGCGCGGCTGAAAACCAGAAAGGGGCGATAGATGACCGTCACGTTGCGATCCACGCTTGCCAAGCTGCCGCCCGCGCGGCGGGCGCGCGTCGAGGCGCGCGCGGCGGAGCTGATGGCGGAAGAGCTGTCGCTGCGCGCGCTCCGGGCCGGCCGGCGGCTGACGCAGAAGAACATGGCGGCGCTGCTGGGCGTCGAACAGGCGACGGTTTCGCGGCTCGAACGCCGCGGCGACATGATGGTCTCGACGCTGCGCAAGACGATCCGCGCCATGGGCGGCGAGCTGGACCTCGTCGCGCGGTTTCCCGGCCGGCCCGCGATCCGCCTCACGGGACTGGCGGAAAAAGCCGGCAAGGCAAGACGCAGCGCCGCTGCGGCCGAATAGCGGCTCAATACCGCCGCCGCAGCGCGGCCGCGGCCACGCGCCAGGCCGCGAGCGCCGGCCGGCGCGCCAGGGCCGGCGACAGCGGATCGAACCCCGCGCGCTCCAGCGCCGCGAGATGCCGCTCCGCCAGCACCGCCGGCAGCAGCGCGGGCAGCGCCGCGCGCGGCACGGCGGTCCGGAGCGCGCGCGCCGCGGCGAGGTGCCCGCGCGCGGCTGCCGCGACCTCGCGCGCGACGGCGCACAACGCGGGGCCCGGGCGCAGCGCGAACAGGTCGTCGGCCGAGGCGCCGTGGCGCGCCATGGCCTCGCACGGCAGGTATTGGCGCCGCGCCCGGGCGTGGAACGCGGCCGCGCGCAGCAGCCCGGCCAGCGCCCAGGCGATCGCGACGTGCCGCGCGGCCTCCCGCGCGGCTTCCTCGGCGACGCCCAGCGCCTGGAGCGACAGCAGGGACAGCGAGGCCGCGGTGGCGTCGGCGTAGGCTTCGAGCGCGGCGAGATCGGCGGGCGGATCGGGATCGAGATCGGCCTCGCGCGCGTCGATCATGCGCGCGAGCAGCGCGCGGTCGAGGCGCCTTCGCTCGACCGCCGCCGCCAGCGCCTCGGCCACGGCGTGCCGGCGCGGCGTCCCAGCGCAAATTTCGCCGACGGCTTCGCGCCACCATTGCAGGCGGATGCGCCCCAGCATCGGCTCGCTCACCTGCTCGCGCACGCGCGCGAGTTCGAGGTTGAACGCGCCCAGCGCCAGCAGGTCCTCGCGCGCTTCGGCCGGCGCGAACAGCGCGCACAGGAAGCGGTCGGGATCGTGCCGGCGCATTTCCGCGCCGCAATAGGAAAGCTCCGCGCCGGCGCTCACGCCGCGATTCTCCGGGCTCTCGGTTTCGTGCACGTTCGCATGTCGAATCCTCGAGCCACAACGGAAAGAATCGGAATAGGCGCACGATTTTTGTGGTCATTGCCGCTCGCGCGGCCGCCGCGGCGGGCGCGGGCGCGTTGAAAACCGGCGCGTTCCGTTGTACTGATCGGGCCAACAAACGCCAACCGAACTCCGGGGGATGAGGCAGACATGGCAAAATTCTTCGACTCGCTCCAGAACACGATTCTCGCGGGCATCGGCCTCGTGGTGGTCTTCATCCTGATCACCCGCGGCATTTCCATGGACCACGCCTGGTTCGCGTTCCTGTTCCGCTGGCTGCACGTGCTGAGCGGCGTGATGTGGATCGGCCTGCTCTGGTACTTCAACTTCGTGCAGATTCCGGGCATGCCGAAGATCCCGGACGAGCAGAAGCCCGCGGTCAGCAAGGTGATCGCGCCCTCGGCGCTGTTCTGGTTCCGCTGGGCGGCGCTGTCGACGCTGATCACCGGCCTGATCCTGGCGCTGATGAACAACTACCTGGTGCCGGCGCTGACGCTGGGCATCGGCTCGGGCAACATGAAGAACACCGCCATCGGCATCGGCATGTGGCTGGGCATCATCATGGCGTTCAACGTCTGGATGATCATCTGGCCGAACCAGCAGAAGGCCCTCGGGCTGGTGGAGGCCGACGCCGAGGCCAAGAAGGCGGCCGCGGCGCAGGCCAAGCTGTTCTCGCGCATCAACACCATGCTGAGCGTGCCGATGCTGTTCGCGATGGTGAGCGCCCAGAACATCTTCTGAGGCCATCGTGCGATCCGGGCGGAACCCGCCCGGATCTTGGGGAAACGGGGCCCGCGCGGCCCCGTTTCCTTTTGTATCAAGGGGTTAGCCGTGGGGAAAATACCGTAGCGTTAACCGGCCCTTAAGAAGGGCCGCCTATCTTGGCGCCATGCCGAATTGGCGAAGGCAGCCATGACCGCCCGCAGCGACGCGCCCGACAGCCGGTCCGCCGGAATTCCGCTGATCGGCCCCATCGCCCAGCGCATGGGGCTGCGCCGGGCGATCCTCGTCTTCGCGCTCGCCGGGATCGTCGCCATCAACGGGATGATCGCGGTTTCGGTCCTGCGCCAGCGCGAGCAGGCGCTCGACGGCGCCGCGCGCCAAACCGACAACTTGAGCCGCGTGCTGGTGGAGCACGCCGCCAAGTCGATGAACGTCGTCGACCAGGCGCTGCTCGGCGCCAGCGACGCGATCTCGCCCGAGATGCTGCTCGACCCGCCGGGCGGCGAGCGCATCGCCACGGTCCTGCGCCGCTACCTCGGCACCCTGCCCCACGTCGCCGAGCTTCTGGTCAGCGATTTCGACGGCAACGTGCGCGACACCGCCATTTCGGGCCTGGCGTTCGATCCGGCGCGCCCGGACATGACGATCTGCGGCAGCCTGGCGACCGGCCGGGCCAGGATCCTGCACCCCGGCTTCACGGGCAGCCCCATGCGCGCCCACACGGTCGACCTGAACGACGGGTGCACGCCGCGGATCGTATTCTCGCGCCAGGTCGAGGACGCCGGCGGGTTCCTGCCCGAAACCGTCGCGGCGGTGATCCGCGTCAGCTACTTCCAGGCCTTCTACGAGACCCTGGAAACCGGCCGCGAGGCCGCGACGGCCCTGTGGGACACCTCCGGGATCGTGATCGCGGCCACCGGCGTGCTGGCCCCGCGCATCGGCGCGCGTATCCAACCCCATCCCGCGCTGATCGACGGCGGGCCTCAGGTGCACGACGGCGTGCAGCGCATCGTCTCGCGCCAGGACAACCGCGAGAAGATCGTCGCCTTCCGCGCCGTGCCCGGCATGCCGCTGTTCGTCTCGACCGGCGTGGACGTGGGCGAGGCGCTGGCGCCCTGGCGCGAGCAGGCGCTGACCGCGGCCGCGGGCGGGCTTACCGTCACGCTGGCGATCATGCTGATGGCGCTGATGCTCGCGCGTATGGCCGGGCAAAGCGACGCCTCCGCCGCAGCCTTGCGCGAGAACGAGCGCCGGTTCCGCGACTTCGCCGCGGCGGCCTCGGACTGGTACTGGGAGCAGGATGAGAACCTGCGCTTCACGTTCATGTCGGCGCAGAATACGAAGTTCACCGGCATGCTGCCCGATGCGCACATCGGCAAGACGCGCCGCGAGACCAATCCGCTGGGCCCGACCGAGGAGGAATGGCAGGGGCACGACGCGACGCTCCAAGCGCGCAAGCCGTTCCGCAATTTCCGGTTCCATCGCGTGCGGCCCGACGGCAGCGTCCGCCATATTTCGATCAACGGCGTGCCCGTGTTCGACGAGACGGGCCGCTTCAAGGGCTACCGCGGCACCGGGCACGACATCACCGCCCTGGTCGAGGCGCAGGAGTCCCTGCAGGCGGTGATCGGGGCGGTGCCCGCGATGATCAACGTGAAGGACGCCCAGTCGCGCTACGTGCTGATGAACGACTACCAGGCGCGGCTCTACGGCACCACGCCCGCCGCCGCCGTGGGCAAGACCGCCGACGAGTTGCTGGGCAAGACCTACGGCGGCTACACCCAGTCCAAGGACCGCGAGGTGTTCGAGACCGGCAAGCCGCTCAACGCGTACCACGAGCGCTACGCCGGCGCCGACGGCGTCGAGCGCGACTGGCTGACCACCAAGGTGCCGCTGTTCGACCGCGCGGGCCGCGCGGCGCGCATCCTCACGGTCGCCATGGACATCACCGAGCAGAAGGCCGTCGAGCGCAGCCTGATCGACGCGCGCACGGAGCTGCTCGACGCCAAGGAGGAAGCCGAGGCCGCGAACCGCGCCAAGTCCAACTTCCTCGCCAGCATGAGCCACGAGCTGCGCACCCCGCTCAACGCCATCCTCGGCTTCTCCGAGATGATGGCGCACGAGATGCTGGGGCCGCTCGGCTCGGCCAAGTACCGCGAGTTCGCCGACGGCATCCACCGCAGCGGCACGATGCTCCTCCACCACATCAACGACGTGCTCGACCTGGCCAAGATCGAGGCCGGCCGGCGCGAGCTGCAGCCGGAGTGGTTCGGCTTCGCCGACGCGGCCAACGACGCCATGCTGGTGATCCGCCAGCGCGCGCAGGACGCGGGCGTCGCGCTCAAGGCCGAGGTCCCGCAGTCGATGCCCCCGGTCCATGCCGACCGCCGCGCCATCGGCCAGGTGCTGGTGAACCTGCTCACCAACGCCGTGAAGTTCACGCCGCGCGGCGGCGAAGTGGCGCTGAGCGTCGACTGGAACGACCGGGACTTCACGATCAAAGTGTCCGACACCGGCGTCGGCATCGCGCCCGAGATGCTCGAACGCCTGGGCACGCCGTTCTTCCAGGTGCAGCAGACCTACACGCGCAGCCACGAAGGCACCGGGCTCGGCCTCGCGATCACCAAGTCGCTGGTGACGATGCACGGCGGCGACCTCAAGATCGCCAGCGTCCCCGGCAAGGGCACGACCATCACCGTCACCCTGCCCCGCCCGCAGGTCCAGCTCGAAGTCGCCTGAACCGGCCGCGCCGTCACGGCGCCAGCTTCATCCAGGTCAGCTCGTGCTTGTTGTGGTGGAGATGCATCAGGCGCGCGCCGGGAATCGCCGCGAATTCGCGCGCCGTCGCGTGGTCGGTCGGGCCCTGGAACTTGAGCGTGCAGATGAAATTGGCGCAGGCGCCGGCGTCGAGCCAGGCACGCACCAGCGTCAGCAGCCGCGCGGGATAGCACACCACGTCCGAGAACAGCCAGTCGAAGCGCCCTTCCGCGCGCGGATCGAGCGCGAAGGCGCTCGTCCGCCGCGCCTCGACGTTGGGCAGGCGCGCGATGCGCGGGTCGAGCGGCGCCTTGTCCACCGCGATCACGTGCGCGCCCAGCTTTTGCAGCGCCCAGGTCCAGCCGCCGGGACTCGCGCCCAGGTCGATGCAGCGCTCGCCCGGGCCGGGATGCCGGCCGGCCAGCGTCAGCGCCTCCCACAGCTTGAGGTACGCGCGGTTGGGCGGCGCGTGCCTGTCCTCGACGAACGCGGCCTCGCCGTGGCGGAACGGGCTCGAACAGCGCGCCGCGGCCAGGACCGTGTGCTCGTCCAAGAGCGTCCACGAGCCGAGCGGCGAAGCGGGCGGCGGCGCGGGAAACGCCAGCGGCTTCGGCCTCACCGGCGGCAGCTTCGCCTCGATCAGCGCGGTGCGGCGGTGGAGCCGGAACGCATAGGCCGCCCAGTTGCGCTGGATCGCGCGCAGGCGTCTCGCCGCCTCGCCGATCGAGGCGACCGGGATGCGCTGGGCGTCGTACCACACGTTCTGCGCCCAGGGTGCCGGCACCGGCGGGCCTTCGGCGACCGCGAGGCGGCCGTGGAGCGCCGGGGCCGCGCGGCCGCCCGCGCGCAAGTCGGCAAGGAGCTCGTCGACATAGCCCTCGGCCGCGAGATAGGCCGTCGTGCCGGTCGCGCTCACGCCACGGCGATCAGCGCCGCGGCGACGCGCCGTTCCTCGGCGGCGAGCACGTTGTAGGTGCGGCAGGCCGCGCCCGTGTCCATCGGCTCGAGCGCCACGCCGATCTGCTTGAGCCGCGCGCGCAGGGCCGGCGGCGGCGGGATCAGGCGCGCGCCGCAGCCCAGAAGAAGAAGCTCCACGCGGCCCGCCAGCGGATCGGACTCCGCCGCCGCGAGCGCGCCCGCGAGCGCGTCGATGTCGATCCGGTCGAACGCCGCGACCGGCCAGGACGCGGTGCGCTCGCGGAACACGATCACCGAGCCGGCATGGCGCATGCCCGAGACGCGGAACGCGTTGCCGCGGTAGGACTCGATCACCTGGAGCCGGGACGCAGGCGCCGCCATCGCCGAGCCGCCCGCGGCCAGCGTCAGCCGCCCTTGGCCGGGGCGGGCTTCGACGGATCTGCGCCCTTCGACAGGCCCTTGGGCTTGCCCAGCGCCGCCGCGACCGCCTCGCCCGAGGCGCGCGCCGGCCCGGCGGCTTGCGGCGCGGGCGCGTCGGCGGCCGGCTTCGCCGCGACGCGGCGCAGGTTGAAGTAGATCAGGAACGGCGCCGCGACGTAGATCGTCGAGTACGTGCCGACCAGGATGCCCCACAGCATCGCGAACGAGAACCCGTGCAGCACCGCGCCGCCGAACAGATAGAGCGCCAGGACCGCGACCGCCGTGGTGCCGCTGGTCATGATCGTGCGCGACAGGGTTTCGTTGACGCTGAGGTTGATGAGCTCCCGGATCGGCATCTGCTTGTACTTGCGCAGGTTCTCGCGGATGCGGTCGAACACCACCACGGTGTCGTTGATCGAGTAGCCGGCGATGGTCAGCACCGCCGCGAGCGTGGTCAGGTTGAACTCGAATTGCAGCAGCGAAAACAGGCCGACGGTCGAGACCACGTCGTGCAGCAGCGCCACGATCGCGCCGACGCCGAACTGCCACTCGAACCGGAACCAGATGTAGCCCGCGATCGCCATCATGGTGAGCACCACCGCGATGGTGCCGGCCTGCACCAGCTCGGCGCCGACCTTGGGGCCGACAAACTCGGTGCGGCGGTACTCCGCCCCCTGCCCCAGCGTCTCCTTCACCTTGTCGATGGCGCGCACCTGGCCGGCCTCGTCGCCCTCCTGCCGTTGCAGGCGCAGCAGCACGTCGTTGGGCGAGCCGAACTCCTGGATCGCCACTTCGCCGACGCCGATCTTGTTGAGCCGATCGCGCAGCTCGCTGAGGTTGGCGGGCTGCGCCGTGCGCACCTCCATCAGGATGCCGCCGGCGAAGTCGACGCCGTAGTTGAGGCCGCGCACGCCGAGCACCAGGAACGAGCCCAGGATCATCACGACCGAGATCGCCATCGCGAAGAAACGGAAGCCGACGAAGTCGATCTTCGTGTTGGGCGGAATCGGCCGCAGGCCGCGCAGGAACACGCTCATGCCGGCGTCCTCACAGCGGCAGCGCCTTGGGCCGGAACTGCTTCAGCCACGTCACCACCATGAGGCGCGTGACCATCACGGCGGTGAACAGCGAGGTGAGCACACCGATGATGAGCGTGACCGCGAAGCCCTTCACCGGCCCGGTGCCGACGAGATAGAGCAGCGCCGCGGCGATCAGGTGCGTCATGTTGGAGTCGAAGATCGTCGCGAAGGCGCGCGAGAAGCCCGCGTCCACCGCCGAGATCGGCGAGCGGCCGCTGCGCGCCTCCTCGCGCATGCGCTCGTAGATCAGCACGTTGGCGTCGACCGCCATGCCCATGGTGAGCACGATGCCGGCGATGCCGGGCAGCGTCAGCGTGGCGCCCAGCACCGACAGCGCCGCCAGGATGATCACCACGTTCGCCACCAGCGCCACGTTCGCGATCAGCCCGAAGAAGCCGTAGAACACGAGCATGAACGCCGCGACCAGCGCCAGGCCCAGCCACGAGGCGAACACGCCGGCGGATATCGAGTCGGCGCCGAGGTCCGCGCCCACGGTGCGTTCCTCCAGCACCTTCATCGGCGCCGGCAGCGCGCCCGCGCGCAGCAGCAGCGCCAGGTCGTTGGCGGACTGCGTGGAGAAGTTGCCGGTGATGATGCCGCTGCCGCCCAGGATCGCGCTTTGGATGCGCGGCGCGCTGATGACGCGGTTGTCGAGCACGATCGCGAACAGCTTGCCCACGTTGTCGCGCGTCGCCGCGCCGAAGCCGCGCGCGCCAACGCTGTCGAACTTGAAGCTCACCGCCGGCCGGCCGTGCTCGTCGTAGCTGGCGCGCGCGTCGGTCAGGTTCTCGCCGCTGACCATGATGCGCCGGCGCACCACGATCTCGCTCGCCCCGCCCGAGAGGCGGTCCTCGAGCGGCAGCAGTTCCGAGGCCGCGGGCAGCCGGCCCTGCTTGGCGTCCTCGACCGAGGTCTCTTCGTCCACGAACCGGAACGTGAGCTTCGCGGTCTTGCCCAGGAGCTGCTTCACGCGCTCGGGGTCGCGCACGCCGGGAAGCTGGACCAGGATGCGGTCGTCGCCCTGGCGCTGGATCGTGGGCTCGCGCGTGCCCATCTCGTCGATGCGCCGGCGCACGATCTCGATCGACTGCTCGACGATCGCGCGCTTCTTGCGGTCGATCTCCGCCACCCGGAAGGCGATGCGGTACTTGTCGCCCTCGACCGCGATGTCGGCGTCGGGCTCGGCCTGGCGCAGGTCCTTGCGGAGCTGCTCGCCCTTGTCGGCGTCGAGCAGGCGGAACACCACCGCGCCGGCCTCGATGCCGAGGCCGGTGTAGCGCAGCGCGCGGTCCTTGCGCAGCGTGTTGCGCACGCCGTCGAGCAGCGCGTTGGTCTGCTCGCGCAGCACCGCGGGGATGTCCACCTCGAGCAGGATGTGCGAGCCGCCCTGGAGGTCGAGGCCGAGCGAAACCTGCTTGTGCGGCAGCCAGCTGGGCAGGCTCTCCGCCTTCTCCTGGGTCAACAGGTTGGGCGCCGCGTAGGCCAGCGAGAGCACGATCACCGCCAGGACCAGCGCGATCTTCCAGGGCTGGAAATGGATCATGCCGTCGCCTCCGGCGACAACGCGCGGACGGCCGTACTACTTCTTGCCGCCGAGGCCGAGGCCGGACAGCAGCCCGGCGAGGCCCGTGGGCTTCTGCTCGGGCTTCGGCGCCTCGCCGCCCGACCCGCCGGCGCTCGGCGCCGCGGCCGGCTCGCTGCGCGACAGCACCTCGGCGACGGTGGCGCGCGCCACGCGCACGCGCACGCCCTCCGCGATCTCGACGATCAGCTCGGAATCCGACACCACCTTGGTGACCGTGCCGATGATGCCGCCGCCGGTCAGCACCCGGTCGTTGCGCCGGATCGCCGCCAGCATGGCGCGGTGCTGCTTCATCTTGGTCTGCTGCGGGCGGATCAGCAGGAAGTAGAAGACCACGAAGATCAGCAGCAGCGGGGCCAGCGACATCAAGTCGAAGCCCCCGAAGCCGCTGCCGCCGGCGGCCTGGGCGAATGCCGGGCTAGTCCACATCGCGGTCTATCCTTCCGATTTTGGGCTGGTTCCGGGCGGCGGACTATAGCGGCTCATGCCGGGATTGCAAACCGCCGGCCGGCCTCGAACCGGCGCGAAGCCGGGGCCGCAAGCCGTTGGCGGGCAAGGCGCTTTCGGGTTCGGTCCGGGGCGGCGGCCGTCGGCCGCGGGCTGTTCCCTTCGGCGCCGATCTGCTCTACGTTCCGCGCCCGCCGCGATGGATCCGGAACGACCATGGCCAAGCCCCAGAAGCCCGACAAGAAACCGCAAGCGAACCCGCGCAAGAAGCCGCCCGCGGGCCCGCGGGCCGACGGCGACCTGACGCCGCTGCTCGGCCGCGTGGCCGACGCGCTCGAGCGCCTGTCGCCGCGCCCGCCCGCCGCCGCCGGCATCGCCGACGCCGACGCGTTCGTGTGGCACGCGGAGTCCGCGCGGCTCGATCCCGTGCGCGCGATCAACCGCGTGGACGTGGCGCTGCTGAAGGGCGTCGAGCGCCAGCGCGACATCCTGATGGACAACACGCGCCGCTTCGCCAAAGGCCTGCCCGCCAACAACGCGCTGTTGTGGGGCGCGCGCGGCATGGGGAAGAGCTCGCTGGTCAAGGCGGTGCACGCCAGCATCAACGCCGAGTTCAAGGGCAAGCTCGCGCTGGTGGAGATCCACCGCGAGGACATCCCCTCGCTGCCCGCGCTGCTGCGCCTGCTGCGCGCGAGCCGCCGGCGCGTGATCATCTTCTGCGACGACCTGAGCTTCGACGGGCAGGACACCAGCTACAAGTCGCTGAAGGCGGTGCTGGAGGGCGGCGTCGAGGGCCGGCCCGAGAACGTGATCTTCTACGCCACCTCGAACCGCCGGCACCTGATGGCGCGCGAGATGATCGAGAACGAGCGCTCGACGGCGATCAACCCCGGCGAGGCGGTCGAGGAGAAGGTTTCGCTCAGCGACCGCTTCGGCCTGTGGCTGGGCTTCCACCACTGCGACCAGGACACGTATTTCGCGATGATCGAGGGTTACGCCGAGTGGTTCGAGCTGAACATGCCCGCCGACAGGCTGCGCGCCGAGGCCAACGAGTGGTCGGTCACGCGCGGCTCGCGCTCCGGCCGCGTCGCCTGGCAGTTCATCCAGGACCTGGCGGGCAGGCTCGGCAAGACGCTGGAGGGGAAGTAGAGGCGCCGTCCCTTTCGCCACGCTGGAAGGATCGCCGCATCGAATTGACGCCGTCATGGCCGGGCCTGTCCCAGGATCGTCTGGTCAAGCGCGGGCATGTCCCACAGAAACCAGGTCGTCATCGCCGGGCTTGTCCCGGCGATCCACGTCGTCACGCTGCGAAAGCGCTGCCGAATAAGGCTGCGCTTTTGCTGGCGGCGATCTGCCGCTTTGCCGACGTGGATGGCCGCGACAAGCGCGGCCATGACGCCGACGACAATTCGGCGCTATCGCGCTTCGCGCCCCGCTGAAAGAAGAAACCCCCGCCCGCCCCCATCGTTAGTCCCCCGGGCGGGGGTCGCCGTCAGCGCGCCGCGCCTACTGGCGGCGGCCTCGCGGCCGCCTGTGGCGCGCCCGCGGCGAGTTGCGGCTCGGGATCCACGGGCTGCTTGCCCTTGCGGATCTCGAAATGCAGTTGCGGCGAGGTGACGTTGCCGGTCATGCCCACGGCGCCGATGCGCTGGCCGCGCGCGATCTTGTCGCCGCGCGCCACGCCCATCGAATCCAGGTGCGCATACACCGTCATCCAGCCGCCGTCGTGGCTGATGAGCAGCAGGTTGCCGAAGCCGCGCAGCTCGTTGCCCGCGTACACCACGACGCCGTTCTCCGCGGCCCTGACCGGCGCGCCGCGAGTCGCGGCGATGTTGATGCCGTCGTTGCGCAGGCCGCCGGGCTGGGCGCCGAAGCTCGCGAGCACCCGGCCCTCGAGCGGGCGCAGGAAGCCGGACGCCGAGCGCGCCGGCGGATCGGGCACGCGCGCGGCCGGCCGGGCCGGCTCGGGCGCCGCCGCCGGTTTCGCCTGCGGTTCGGGCGCGGGCGGCGCAGCGGGTTCGGGCGGCGGCGCGGGCAACGCGGCCACCTGCTGCGCCGGCGGCGGAATCTCGGATTCGAGCGCGGGCCCGGCCGACAGCTCGACGCTGTCGTCCACCGGCGGCGCGGCTGCGCCCTGCAACGGCGCCTCGGCCGGCGCGCGGCGCGGCGCGGGCAGCAGGCGGCCCGACGGCGCGCTCACGGGCGTCGCGCGGATGGACTCGGGCTGCGCGCGCAGGGGCTCGACGCGCGGGGGTGGCGCGAGCTCGGCCTTGGCCACGGCGACGCGCGGCGCGGCGAGCGGCGCCGGCGCGGAATCCCTGGCGAGCGCGGGCGCTTCGGACGGCACGCGCACGCTCTGCCCCGCCTTGAGCGGCGCGTCGGCCACAAGGCCGTTGGCCGCGGCGATCTCCGTGGGCTTGACGCGGTGCCGGCGCGCGAGCGCGTAGATCGTGTCGCCGGGCTGCACCTGGTACGTGCCCCAGCCCTGCGGCGCCGTGGCCGGCATCGCGGACGCGGCCTGGGGCGCGGGGTTTGCGGCCAAGGCCGGGGGCGCGCGGCGCGGCTCCTCGACCTCGTGGCGCGGCGGCATCAACGCCGAGCAGCCCGAAACCGCGAAGGCGACCACCACCAGGGCGCCAAGACGCCAGGAAGGCGAAGAGCCGCAGGCGAAGGCCGCGTTGCCGTTCCTTCGTGCATTGACGTCGTAGCGGTTCATGTTCTTGCGCGTCATGCGAACGCTTCCTGCGGCGGCGCCGCGGCCACGAGCGGCACGAAGCGCACCGTCCACAAATCCTCGACGTGGAAACCGTCCTCGGCGCGGCGGATGCGCATCACGCGCTGGTCGCGCTTGGGCTCGCCCACCGGGATCACCATGACGCCGCCGAGGCAGAGCTGGGCCGCGAGGGGCTGCGGCGGAAACGGCGCGGCGCAGGTGACGATGATGCGGTCGAAGGGCGCCTGCTCGGGCCAGCCCTTGCTGCCGTCGCCCGCGCGCGTCGTGACGTTGCGCAGCCGCAGCGATTCCAGCCGCCGCTCGGCCTCGGCGAGCAGCGGCCTGTGGCGCTCGATCGTGTAGACGCGGCGCGCGAGGCGCGCGAGCACGGCGGTCTGGTAGCCCGAGCCGGTGCCGATCTCCAGCACCTTGTGCCGGTCGCCGAGCTCCAACGCCTCGGTCATGCGCGCGACCACGGTGGGCTGGCTTACCGTCTGGCCGTGGCCGATCGGCAGCGCCACGTTCTCGTTGGCCTGGTGCTGGAACGGCGGTGGCAGGAACGCCTCGCGCGGCACGCGCTCGATCGCCGCCAGCACGCGCGTGTCGGCGATCCCCGCGCTGCGCAGGTCGAGCAGCAGGCGTATGGTGCGCGTCGAGATCATTTGAGCGCCTCGGTCACGCGCTTCAGCGTCGCCGCGTGCGTCAGGTCGAGGAACAGCGGCGTGACCGTGACGTAGCCGCCGCGCACCAGGACGATGTCGTTGTCGCCCTCGAAGAACGGGTTCTGGCGCGAGCTGCCGATCCACACATAGGGACGGCCGCGCGGGTCGGTGCGCTCGTCGAGACGGTAGCCGAGCTGGCGGCGCCCCTGCGGCGCCGCGCGCACGCCGCGCACCGATTCCACCACCATGTCGGGGAAGTTGAGGTTCATCAGCACGTCGTTGGGCCAGGGGATCGACACCAGCTTGCGGATCACGTCCGGCCCGAAATGCTCGGCGGTCGCCCACTTCACGGGATGGCCGTCGGCGAAATCCTGGCTGAGCGCGATGCCGCGCCGGCCCAGCAGCACCGCCTCCATCGCCCCGGCGACGGTGCCGGAATAGGTCACGTCCTCGCCGGTGTTGTCGCCGCGGTTGACGCCCGAGAGCACCAGGTCGGGCTTGCGCTCGCGCAGGATCTGCTCGATGCCCAGCAGCACGCAGTCGGTCGGGCTGCCGTCGATCGCGTAGCGCCGGTCGGACACGTGCCGGATGCGCAACGGGCGGCTGATGGTGAGGGAATGGCTCGCGGCGCTCTGCTCGGCCTCGGGCGCCACCACCCACACGTCCTCGCTCAAGGCCCGGGCGATGCGTTCGAGCGCGTGCAGGCCGGGCGCGTGGATGCCGTCGTCGTTGCTGACGAGGATGCGCGCGGTCTTGAGGTCGAGCGGCTTGCTGAACGTCATGGCGTCAGCGCCTCCCGCCCGTCCATGTACGGCACCAGGGCTTTCGGAACCGTTACCGAGCCGTCCGCGTTCTGGAAATTCTCCAGCACGGCGATGAGCGTCCTGCCCACCGCCAGGCCGGAGCCGTTCAGGGTGTGAACGAAGCGGGTCCCTTTGCCGTCTTTCTGCCTGAAACGCGCCTTCATGCGCCGGGCCTGGAACTCGCCGCAATTGGAGCAGGAGGAGATTTCGCGATAGGTGTTCTGCGCGGGCAGCCACACCTCGATGTCGTAGGTCTTCTGCGCCGCGAAGCCCATGTCGCCGGTGCACAGGGTCACCGTGCGGTAGGGCAGGCCGAGGCGCTTCAGCACCTCCTCCGCGCAGGCGGTCATGCGCTCGTGCTCGTCGTTCGACTTGTCGGGATGCGCGACCGACACCAGCTCGACCTTCCAGAACTGGTGCTGGCGCAGCATGCCGTGCGTGTCCTTGCCCGCAGCACCCGCCTCGGAGCGGAAGCACGGCGTGAACGCGGTGAAGCGCTGGGGCAACGCGTCTTCTTCGAGTATCTGCTCCGCCGCGATGTTGGTGAGCGAGACTTCGGCGGTGGGGATGAGCCAGTGCCCTGATGTGGTGCGGAACAGGTCTTCGCCGAACTTCGGCAGGTTGCCGGTGCCGTAGGCCGCGTTGTCGCGCACCATCAAGGGCACCGAGCATTCGGTGTAGCCGAACTCTCTGGTGTGCAGATCGAGCATGAACTGGGCGAGGGCGCGTTCCAGCCGCGCAACCTGCCCTTTCAGCAGCGTGAAGCGCGCGCCCGACATGCGTGCGGCCGTGGCGATGTCGAGGCCGAGACGCTCGCCCAGCGCGACGTGGTCCTTGACGGGGAAGTCGAACTTGCGCGGCTCGCCCCAGCGCCGCGCCTCCTTGTTGGCGGTGCTGTCCGTGCCCTCCGGCACGTCGGGCGCGGGGACATTGGGCAGCGAATCCAGCACCGCGCGCACCGCCGTTTCGGCGTCGCGCGCCTGCTGCTCCAATTGGGGAAGCTCGATCTTGATGCGCTGGGTGTCGGCCACCAGGTCGTCGGCGTTCTCCCCGCGCGCCTTGCGCACGCCGATCTGGCGCGACACGTCGTTGCGCCGCGCCTGCATCTCTTGCAGGCGCGTCAGGAGCGCGCGGTGCTTCTGGTCCAGTTCGAGCACGCGACCGGCGTGAGGCGCGAGGCCGCGTCGCTGGAGCGCGGCGTCGAACGCACGGGGATCGTCACGAACCGTTTTGAGGTCGTGCACCAGGCCTCCAAGTCCCACCCTTCCCCGAGGGGCGTCCTTATACGGGACTTAGGATTCCGCCGTAAATCGCTGGCGGCATTGGAAAATCAAATGGCGGCGCGATGTGGCCGCGATGCAACGCAAAGATCAACGGGTAGTGGTGCGAGCGGTCCCGGACTCCAAATCGAGTCCGCTCGTGCAGGCTTCCTTAATGCCAGCGCCCCTCATCCTTCGACAGGCTCAGGATGAGGCCGAACGCAAAATCCCATCCTCGTCCTGAGCCTGTCGAAGGACGAGGATCGGCGCCTCAGCTCCCCGCCGCGTTCTCCGCGGCTTCCTTCGCCGCCTCTTCCGCCTCGCGCTGGGCCCTCTTCCGCTCCACCAGCTTGGCGCACCAGATCGACACCTCGTAGAGCAGGACGATCGGCACGGCGAGGCTGATCTGGCTCAAGACGTCGGGCGGGGTCAGCACCGCCGCGACGACGAAGGCGCCGACGATGGCGTAGCGGCGCTTCGAGGCGAGCTGCGCGGCGGACAGGATTCCCACGCGCACCAGCAGCGTCAGCAGCACGGGCAACTGGAAGCACAGGCCGAAGGCGAAGATGAACTGCATGATCAGCGACAGGTATTCGCCGACGCGCGTCTCGAGCTCGATCGGAAGCTGGCCCTCGCCGCCCGCGGTCTGGAAGCTGAGGAAGAAGGTGAACGCGAACGGCGCCACCACGTAATAGACCAGCGCGCCGCCCAGGAAGAACAGCACGGGCGTGGCGACCAGGAACGGCAGGAAGGCGCGCTTCTCGTTCTTGTACAGCCCGGGCGCGACGAACATCCAGAGCTGGCTGGCGATGACCGGGAACGAAATGAACGCGCCGGCGAAGAACGCGACCTTCAGGTACGTGATGAAGGCTTCCTGCGGCGCGGTGAAGATCATGCGCCGCCCGTGCAGCGCGCCCGCGCCGGTGCCGCGCAGCGCGTCGAGCAGCTCGTAGGCGCGCACCAGGGGCTGGGTCAGGAACAGGTAGATCTTATCGGAGAAGTAGTAGGAGGCGAGAAACGCGACCAGCAGCGCCGCGCAGGCGTACATCAGCCGATTACGCAGCTCGATCAGGTGCTCGAGCAGCGGCATCTTCTTGTCGCCCGGCGCCATGTCGTCGGCGTCGCCGTCTTTCTTGGTGTCGTTCGCGTCGCTCATGCGGCTATCGCGCGATCAGCCCTGCCCGCCCGCGGCCCTGACCTTTTCGGGCGCAACGGGCGGCGGTTCGGCGGGCGCGGCTTCGGCGGTCTTTTCTTTGGGCTTTGGTTCCGCGACCGCGGGTTGCGGTGCCGGCGCCGCGTCGGCCGTTTTGGTTTCGGGCGCAGGCTCCGGCGGCGGCGCGAGGGGGTCCATCTCGATCGACGGCATTTCCAGCGCCTTTTCCATGTCGGTCTTGGCGGCCTCGATGTCCTTGGTGACGTCGAAGCTGCTGGCGGCGCTCTGCACCTCCTGCTTCACCTTGTCGAGCTCGGCCTCGCGGATCATCTCGTCCAGGCTGCCCTGGAACTCGCGCGCCAGCGCGCGGGCCTTCGCCACCCATTGCCCCACGGTCTTGAGCGCGAGCGGCAGGTCCTTGGGCCCGATCGCGAGGATCGCCACCACGCCGATGACCAGAAGCTCGGACCAGCCGATGTCGAACATCGAGCCCGCCCTAGCTCCGCGCCTTGCCGGCGTCGTCGGGCTGCGCGTCGGGCGCGGGGCCGGCCGCCGGCGACGGCGGCGCAAGGCTGCGCGGCAGGACCGGCGGCGCGGGCGGCGTCTCGGGCTCGTCCTTCATCTCGGCGCGGAACGCCTTCGCGCCGCGCGCCAGGTCGCCCACGGCGCGCGTCAGCTTGCCGGTGCCGAACAGCAGCACCACGACGACCAGGATCAACGCCAGTTCGAACAGGCCGAAGCTCATTCGCGTTCCCGTGGATGCGCGCCTGGGGCCCGGGGGCGAAGCGGTCGGGGGCGGTCCGGCGCGGGCGGGGATATTCGCAGATAGCCCCCCGCCCCGCAACGCCGCGAAGCCCGGGGATTCCGGGCGTCTAGGCGGCCGGGAACACGAAGCTCTGGTCGAGGTCGAGCTCGACGGTCCAGGCGCTGCCCTCCTGGGGCAGGAAGCGGCCGGGCACGCGCGCGTGCAAATGCAGCTTCGCCCCGCCCGCGCCGTCGACCGCGAGGTGCACCAGCGTGGAGCGGCCGAGCATGCGCGCCGCCAGCACCGTCGCCGCGCGCGGATCGGCGCCGTTGGCCTGGGCGGTCAGCTTCAGCGCCTCGGGGCGGATCAGCACCTCGGCCGCGCTGCCCTCGGGCAATGTTGCGGGCACGGGACCGAACGGCGTCATCGCCCCGCCGCGCTCCACGCGCGCGGGGATGCTGTTGGTCTCGCCGAAGAAGCGCGCGACGAACGCGTCGGCCGGCCGGCAATAGAGCTCGACCGGCGTTCCCACCTGCACCAGCGCGCCCTCGCGCATGACCGCGATGCGGTCGGCCATGAACATCGCCTCGTCGGGGTCGTGCGTCACGAGCAGGCTCGCCGCGCCGCTTTCCTTCAGCACGTGCAGCGTGGAGTCGCGCACCTGGTCGCGCAGCCGCGCGTCGAGGCCCGAGAACGGCTCGTCCAGCAGCATCACGTGGGGCTGCGGCGCCAACGCGCGGGCCAGCGCCACGCGCTGCTGCTGCCCGCCCGAGAGCACGTGCGGGAAGCGCCTGGCCTGGTCCTCGACGCCCACGCGCCGCAGTACCCCCAGGGCGCGCGCGTGGCGCTCGGAAGCGGGCCCGCGCAGGCCGAACGCCACGTTGTCGAGCACGTTGAGGTGCGGAAACAGCGCGAAGTCCTGGAACACCAGACCCACGCCGCGCGCCTCCGGCGGCACGTCGGCGCCCTCGCCCGCCATCACGCGCCCGCCGATCGAGACCGTGCCGGCTTGCAGCCGCTCCAGCCCCGCGGCGAGCCGCAGCACGGTCGACTTGCCGCAGCCCGAGGGCCCGAGCAGGCATACCACTTCGCCCGGCCCTACATGCAGACTCACGCCCGCGACCGCGCGCAAGGCCCCGAAGCTGTGGCTGATGTCCTTGAGCTCCAGCACGCCCGGAAGCTAGGGCAACGATGGGGCCGGAGCAAGGATGGGGCAGTCTAGCCCGCCGCTTCGCTCCGCCGGCTTCAGCCGGCCGCGTCTCCAAGCAGCTGGCGCGCCATGATCATGCGCTGGATCTGGTTGGTGCCCTCGTAGATCTGCGTGATCTTGGCGTCGCGCATCAGCCGCTCGACCTCGACGCCGCGGATGTAGCCGCTGCCGCCGTGGACCTGCACGGCGTTGGCGGTATGCAGCACCGCCGCGTCCGACGCGAAGCATTTCGCCATGCTGCATTCCAGCGTCGCCTTTTCGCCCGCGTCGAACCTCGCGGCCGCCGCGTGCACCATCAGGCGCGCGGCGTGCGCGTCCTTCGCCATGTCGGCGATCATCCACTGCACGCCCTGGAACGCGGCGATCGGCTTGCCGAACTGCCTGCGCTCCTTGGCGTAGGCGAGCGAGCACTCGAGCGCCGCCTGGAGGATGCCCACGGCTAGGGCGGCGATGCCGATGCGGCCCTTGTCGAGCGCGCTCATCATCATGTGGAAGCCGCGGCCGGCGGGCCCGAGCAGCGCATCGGGCCCGAGCTTCACCCCGTCGAAATGCAGCGCGCCCACCGGCGAGGCGCGCTGGCCCATCTTGTGCTCCCGGCGGCCGACCGAATAGCCGGCGAGCGCGCGGTCCACCAGGAAGATGCTCATCCCGCGGTGCCCGGCCTCCTTGTCGGTGCGCGCGAGGACCGTGGCGAAGTCCGCGACCGGCGCGTTGTGAATCCACAGCTTCCCGCCGTCGAGCCGCCAGCCGCCGCCGGGCAGGGCCGTCGCGGCCGTCTTAATGCCCGAGACGTCCGAGCCGGCCTCGGCCTCGGTGATGGCGTAGGCGCACACCCGCTCGCCCCGCAGCAGCGGGCGCAGGTACTTCTCCTGCTGGTCCCCTGTGCCGTGCTGCGCCAACAGCGTCGCGACCAGCTCGATCAGCCCGCACTGGTCGGCGACCGAGGTGTAGCCGCGCGACAGCTCTTCCATGACCAGCGCGTAGCTGAGGGCGTCCGCGCCCGCGCCGCCCAGCGCCTCGGGCACGGTGATGCCCATCATGCCGAGGCCGCACATCTTCTTGTAGAGTTCGCGCGGGAACTCCTCGGTCTCGTCGAGCCGCGCGGCGAGCGGGCGGATTTCCTTGTCGGCGAAATTCCGCGCCGCCTCGGCGATGGCCCGGTGGCGCTCGGTCAGATAGAGTGCGGACATCCGTTTCTCCCCTTCCCCAACCATACGACAGGGCCATGAACAAGGTCGATCCGGCGCAATCCGTCATCTACGGCACGACGAAGCTCTACGCCATCATCGGCGACCCGATCGCGCAAGTCGGCTCGCCGCGCGTGTTCAACCCGATCATCGCGCGCGCGGGCGTGGACGCGGTGCTCGTCCCGATGCGCGTGGCGGCGGCGGACCTCGCGACCGCGTTCGCCGGCATCAAGACGACCCAGAACTTCCACGGCCTGATCGCCACGATCCCGCACAAGATTCCGATGCTGGCGCTGATGGACACGGTGCTGCCGCGCGGGCGGCTGGTGGGCGCGGTCAACGCGATGCGCCGCGAGGCGGACGGGCGCTGGACCGGCGACATGTTCGACGGCGCGGGCTGCGTGCGCGGCATGAAGGACACGATGGGCGTGGAGCCCGGGGGGCGCAGCGTGCTGCTGCTGGGCGCGGGCGGCGCGGGCAAGGCGGTGGGCTGCGCGCTGGCCGAGGCCGGCGCCCAGCGCATGACCGTGTTCGACACCGACCGGCCGCGCGCCGAGGCGCTGGTCGCGGCCGTCGCCAAGGCCTTTCCCGCCTGCAAGGCGGTCCAGGGCGCGCCCGACCCCCGGGGTCACGATCTGATCGTCAACTGCACGCCCCTAGGGATGAACCCCGGCGACCGGCCGCCCTGCGACACCGCCCGGCTCGACCGCGCGATGGCCGTCGTCGACATCGTGGTCAAGGACGAGCCCACGGCCCTGCGCGCCGCGGCCGAGGCCAAGGGCTGCAAGACCATGAGCGGCATCGACATGCTGCGCGGCCAGGCGATGGAGGTGTCGCGGTTCTTCGGGTTCGTGTGAGGGTTGCGGATATACGTGAAACCCGTATATTGATCGCGCCGCCGTGCCGCAAGTTCGCATGACCCGGATTTACGCTCGACGCATCGAGCGTCTACTGACCTACGACGGGCAGGATGCGCTGGTTCGCTTCGTGGCGGCGAACCCGGAAGCGGGGGACATCGTCGCGGGAACCGGCGGCGTGCGCAAGCTGCGCTGGGGCATAGGCGGACAGGGCAAGCGCGGCGGCCTCCGGGTCTTGCACCTATACCTGAGACACAAGGACACGCTATGGCTGGTCGACGTCTACGCGAAACACGACAAACCGGATTTGAGCCCGAAGGACGTAAAGGACGTCCGCGCCTGGGCCGAAGCGATCAAGCGTTCGTACCCCTAACCGCAACGGGTGAGACGCGCGCGGGGAAGCGGCTCGTGGCCGCCCTGCGCGAAGTCCTGGACGACGTGCGCGGCGTCCGGCCATTGCTGGAAGCAACCGCGATTCCCCGGAGCGTCGACGCAGCGGCGATCCGCCGCAAGACCGGGCTCAGCCAGGCGCGGTTCGCCAAGCGGTACGGCATCAAGCTGCGCACCCTCCAGGATTGGGAGCAAGGCCGCTACCGGCCCACGACCATGGCCCGGGCGCTCCTCATGATCATCGACCGCGACCCGCTGGCCGTGGTGCGCGCGCTCAAGGCCGACTAGGACGCCCGAGCCGCCGGACAGCGCCCGGATTTCCGCCCCTCTCGCCGCTCTGCGCAACCTATTGTAGTGTTCACCCGGGCCCCGCGCGGCAACGCCCGCGCCTACGGCCCGGGAGATGCCGATGTCCGAAATCCACGCCGGCCCGCCGACGGCCCCGCCCGCCGCGAGGATTCGCCTGCCCGTGTGGCGCTTGTTTGCCGCCAGCTTCGCCTCGGTATTCAGCCACCCCGTCGACTTCATCGCGCGCGCCTGGCTTTGGATCGCGCTCGCGGCGGCGGCGGTGCTCGGCTTTTCGTATGCCGATCTGGTGCTCAGCGGCTGGCTGGAGCTCGCCGTGCTGCTGATCGCCACGGTCGGCGGCCTGTGGTTTGCGTTCGGCTGGCATCGCGGCCTGTTGCTGCACGAGCGCGCGGATTGGCGCGGCGGACTGCGTTTCGACCTGGCTTTCGGGCGCTTTGTGTTCGTCGCCGTGATGGTCGCGTTCTGGTACGCGCTGGTACATTTTCTTTTCCACCTGGTTGCCACCGCGTCGTTCCGGGCCCCGGTCGACGGCACAACGTTGCAGAAGACGGCATGGTTGGCGGCTCTCACCGTGCTCCCGATGATCCTGGCGCTGCCCGTCGGGGTACGGCTCATGCTGGGCTTTCCGTTTGCCGCCATCAGAAGCGAACCGCACGCGGTGTCCCTGGGTTGGGCCGCGGCGCGGGGCAATGTATGGCGACTGTGCGTCTTGTTCGTCGGCACCCAACTGGTCGTGCAGATCATCGCCACAGGGGCCGTCGCCGCCATTACCAGCGTGCTGATCAGCTTCGGGTTGCAGCCGTTGATTGCGCCCGCAATCAAAATGGCAATGCCGGTATTTGTCTTCCTGGCGGCCGCAATCGGCGCCAGCCTCGCGTCCTACAGCTACGCCGTGCTCACCGGCCATCCCCTGGCGAAGGAGGTCCTGCCGCAATCCTAGGCGGCTTCGGTCTTGCGCGGCGGCGTGCCGTCCCCTAAAGCCGTCCGATGCCCCGGTTCCCCGCCCCTTCGCCGCCCAGGCGCATCCTGTCGCTGGGCGCGGCGGTGCTGGACACGATCTACCGCGTCGAGGAAATCCCTAGAACGCCCACCAAGGTGCTGCCCACGGACTGCGCGCAGATGGGTTCGGGCATGGCGTCGAGCGCGGCGGCGGCGGCGGCGAAGCTCGGCGCCCATGCGCGGGTTTGGGGCCGCGTGGGCGCCGACCTCGCGGGACGCCAGTACCGCGACGACCTGGCGGCCGCGGGCGTGGATGTGTCGCAGGTGCGCGTCGTGGCGGGCGCGCGCACCGCCATGTCCACGATCCTCATCGACCGCCGCGGCGCGGCGCTGGTCGTCTCCTACTACGACCCGAAGCTGGGGGCGGACGCGGCCTGGCTGCCGCTCGGCGAGCTCGCGGGATTCGATTTCGTGCTGGCCGACACGCGCTGGCCCGAGGGCTCGGCGGCGCTGCTTGAAGCGGCGCGGGCGCGCGGCGTGCCCAGCCTGTTCGATGCCGACATCGCGCCTCAGGAGATCGTCGCGCGCCTCTTGCCGCTCGCGAGCCACACCGTGTTCTCGGAATCCGGCCTGCTGCAATTCACCGGCGCGCGCGACTTGGCGGCGGGCCTGCGCGCGGCGGCGGGACGCGCGTCCGGCTTCCTCGGCGCGACCGCGGGCGAACGCGGGTTCCATTGGCTCGACGGCGGCGTGATCCGGCACGTGCCCGCGCCGCGCGTCGAGGCTGTGGACACCCTCGCGGCGGGCGACGTGTTCCACGGCGCCTTCGCCCTGATGCTGGCGGAGGGGCGCGGGATCGAGGACGCCGCGCGCTTCGCCTGCGTTGCGGCGAGCCTCAAATGCGCGCGCTTCGGCGGGCGCCTGGGCGCCCCGACGCGGGCCGAGGTCGAGGCAGTCCTGACGGGCTGAGGCGCGGGGCAAGCCGCCGCCGGCGGTGGGCGCCACCGCAACGCAAGACCGTCATGGCCGCACTTGTTGCGGCCATCCACGTCGTCAAGAGCCGCAAGCGTTACCGAAAGCGTCCTGCGCTCTCCCACAGGAAGCGCAGTGGCCTGACGACGTGGATACCCGGGACTCGCCCGCCTTCGCCTTGTCGGCTCAGGCGGAGCGGCCCGGGCATGACGGCGACGGAACCGTCGCCGTCACTTCTCCATCGCGTCCTTGGCCATGCGCTCGACGTGCGCGGCCGAGGGCGCTTCCTCGGCCTCGGCGTCGTCGGCGAGCTCGGCTGCGGCCTCGGCGTCGGCGGCGTCTTCCAGGGACGGCGTGTCGGCCGCCTCGCCTTCCTCGCGCTCGCGCGTGCCGAGCTTGACGCTGACCGGCCGCGCGTCGAGCAACCCAGCAGCGCGCAGCTCCGCGATGCCCGGCAGATCGTCGAGGCGTTCCAGGCCGAAATGGCTCAGGAACTGCTCGGTGGTCACGAACGTGCCGGGGCGGCCCGGCCCCTCGCGCCGACGGCCGGGCTTGATCCATCCCGCCTCCAGCAGCATCTCGATGGTCGTGGGGCTGATCGCGACGCCGCGGATCTCCTCGATCTCGGCGCGGCTGACCGGCTGGTGGTAGGCGATGATCGCCAAAGTCTCCACCGCCGCGCGCGTGAGCTTGCGCGCCACCTGCACCTCGAGCTTGAGGCGGGGCGCCAAGTCGGGCGCGGTGCGCAGCGTCCACTTGTCGCCCACCTTCACCACGTTGACCCCGCGCTCGGCGTAGCGGCCCGCGAGCTCGTGCAGCAGGCCCACGACGTCGGCGTCGCGGCCCATGCGCTTGGCGATCGCGGCCTCGCTCACCGGCTCGGACGCGGCGAACAGGATGGCCTCGACCAGGCGCAGCTGCCCGTCGCGCTCCAACGAGGCCCTGGCGCCGGCAGCCTCCGCGGCCTCGCCGGCGGGCCGGTCCGCGCCTTCGTCCTCGGGGCTATCGGCCATCGCGGCCTCCGTCCCCATCGCCGCCTCGACCACGGGCATCGGCACCGAGGCGTAGTCCACCGCCTGGTCCGCGCCCGGCCGGGCGGCTCCGGGGATTTCGCTGTCCTCGCGCATCGTGCTTCTCCATCAATCCGCCGCAAGCGGCGGGGAACCCGTGGGCGCCGGCGTGGCCGGAGGCGCCGGCGGCGTGCCGTCGTCCCCGCCACCGCTTCCAGCGGGTCCATCGTTCGACGACACCAGCCGCGGCCCGGGCGAGCGCAGGTAGATCGGCCCGAACGCCCGCTCCTGGCGCAGTTGCAGGCGGCCCGAGCGCGCCATCTCCAGGCACGCGGCGAAGTGCGCCGCGAGGGCCGAGCGCAGCGCGGTCTCGTCGATGAGCTCCTCGGGCAGGAAGCTCGCGAGCGTCGCCCAGTCCGGCACCCGGCCCACCAGGCGCCCCAGGCGCTGGAGCGCGTCGTCCATCGAATAGTATTCCGAGGCCTCGATGTGCAGCGAGACCGCGGGGCGCTGCGCCTTGCTGTCGCCGTAGGCACGCAGGAGGTCGAACAGCGTGACCTCGTAGGTGGCCTTCTGCGCGACGATCAGCCCTTCGGGCTCGCCGCGGCCGAACACGTCGCGGCCGAGCTGCGGCCGCGCCATCAGCTTGACGCCGGCCTCGCGCATCGCCTCCAGACGCCGGAGCTGGAAGGCCAGCAACTCGGCCATCTCCTCGGCGCTCGGGCCCTCCTCGGTTTCGTCGGAGGGCAGCAGCAGGCGCGATTTCAGGTAGGCGAGCCACGCCGCCATCACGAGGTAGTCGGCCGCGATCTCCAGGCGCAGGCGCTTGGCCGCGGCGATGAAGGCCAGGTACTGCTCCGCCAGGGCGAGGATGGAAATCTTGGTCAGGTCGACCTTCTGCTCGCGCGCCAGGGCCAGCAGCAGGTCGATCGGCCCCTCGAACCCCTCGAGGTTGACCACGAGCGCGCCCATGAGCGGCGCCTGCGCGACCGGGGCGGCCGCCGATTCGTCGAACTCGTCGCGCCCGGTCATCCCAGCGCCCTTTCACCGGACCTAGAAACAAGGTGAAGACCGTCTGTCATCTCGCTGATCTTATAACGACTTTCCGCCCTCGTCGTCCGTCCAATGTCGCCCCTGCCCGCGGACGCTTTCCAACGCCCGGCAGGGCCGCGCGTCAAGCATACCGCAGGGGCTTGTCGGCCAGGGATTTTCCGCGGGTTTCCAAGAGCTCGGCGAGACGGCTGGCCGCCTTGGCCCGGTCGAACGCGGCCGGAGCGTGCCGCAGCGATTCCCCGCGCTCCCAGCGGGCCATGCCGGCCTCGCCGAGGGGCGGCGTCGCGCCCGCCACGGCGGCCATCTCGTCCATCCTGCCGTTGCAGTGCAGCACCACGTCGCAGCCCGCGTCCAGCGCCGCGCGGGCGCGCTCCGCCACCGTGCCCTCGAGCGCGTTCATCGACAGGTCGTCGCTCACCAGCAGGCCCCGGAAGCCGATATGGCCGCGGACCACGCGCTCGATCACCCCGCGCGAGGTCGTGGCCGGCGCGGCGGCGTCGATCGCGGCATAGACCACGTGCCCGGTCATGGCCCAGGGCATGTCGTTGAGCGCGCGGAACGGCGCGAAATCCGTGCGTTGCAGCTCGGCCTCGCTCGCGGTCACCACGGGCAGGGCGACATGCGTGTCGGCGGCGGCCCGGCCGTGCCCGGGGATGTGCTTGACCACCGGCAGCACCCCGCCCTCCAGCAGCCCCTCGCACACCGCGCGGCCGAGTGTGGCGACCAAGCCGGGCGCGGAGCCGTGGGCGCGGTCGCCGATCACGTCGTGGGCGCCGGGCACGGGAATGTCGAGAACCGGCGCGCAGTCCACGGTGATGCCAGCGTCGGCGAGATCCGCGGCCATCAGCCGAGCGTTGAGCCGCGCCGCCTCGCCGCCCAAGTCCAGATCGCGCTCCGCCAGCCGGGCGAAAGTTATGGCCGCGGGCGGCTGGCGCCAGTTGGGCGGACCCAGCCGCGCCACCCGGCCACCCTCCTGGTCGATCAGGACCGGGCAGTCCTGGCGGCCGACCGCGGCGCGCAATTCCCCAACCAATTCCTTGAGTTGCGCCGGGTTCTCGCAGTTCCGCTTGAACAGGATGAAGCCGAGCGGCTGGCTGTCCGCAAAGAACCGGCGCTCCTCGGGTTTCAGTCGCGGCCCCTCCAGCCCCAGGATGGCCGCGCGGGGTGCCGTCATCAGCGGACCAGGCAATTCTGCTTCTGCGCCTTCAGGCTCTCGCAAAGCTTGATCGCATCGGCGCGGCTGCCGAGCGGCCCGAACAGCACACGGAAATGGGTCTTTCCGTCGTTGGGATTGTCGAAACGCTCGACTTCGTTCTTCAGATTTCCCAGCAGGTCGGGAAACCGCGTCGCAAACTTCTTTGCCTCCAAGGCCGCGGCCTCGGGAGATTGCGCGGCCATGAGCTGTACCCGCGCCGGGCCGGCCGTGGCGCCGGTGGCCGCCGGAGCGGCGGCAGGAGCGGCCGCGGCGGGCGCCTGCTGCCCGGCCCCGGCCGCGCCCGGCGCCGCCGAGACGCGCGGGCCCGTGGCGGAGCGCGGAATCGGCGCGGGCGGCGGCGCGGCCTGCGCCGTGGCGTCGCCGGTGCTCAGCGGCGGCATGGACGACGCAGTCGCAGGCGCGCGGCCGCCCGGCACCAGGGCGCTGCGCGGCGGCGGCGGCGGCGGCGGCGGGACCGCGAGATTCGACTGCCTGGCGGGCGGGGTCAGCACGGTCTGCACTTCCGCCATGGTCGGCGCGGGCGCGGCCATGGGCTGGCCCGAGCCGGGCAGCGGCGGCGGCGGCGGCGTGACGACCGCGTCGCTCGCGGCCTGCGGGCCCGGCGACGCGGGCGCGCCCGCGACCGGCAAGGCGGGGGCGGCGGCGGGCGCGGCGGCGGCCTGGGGCGCCCCTTGGGGCGCGGCCGGGCGCTGCATCGGCTCTTCCGGCCTGGGCAGGATGCGCTCGGGGCCCGCGGCGGCGCTCTGCGCGCCCGGGCGGCCGAGCTCGTACACCTTCATGTTCTGGTTCGGCACGTCCATGCCGCCCGGCGCGGCGGGACGCACCTTGGCGGGGCCGTCCTCGGCCTTGATCAGCGGCGGGTTGGCCTCGCTGCCGGCGCGGATGCCCTGCTGGTAGGCGTAATAGACGATCACCACGAACCCCACGATCGCCAGGCTCGCGACGATGATCGGCAGCACGCGGCCCGAGCGCCGGCGCGGGGCTTCCTCTTCCTCCAGCTCCTCCTCCGGCTCGTCGTCGTAGGGGTCGGGCGCGGCCGTCGGCTCGATGCGGCCCTCTTCCTTGATTGCCATCAGCGCATCTCCTTCATGGGTTCGACGCCGAATACCCCAAGCCCCGAGGCGACCACGCTCGCCACTCCCGAAACCAGCGCCAGCCTTGCGGCGGTC
>Ga0233425_10002744_pt1 | contig 33795 bp, 32 predicted proteins | sample Watercolumn_Towu_2_FD_181712 | JGI IMG/M metagenome (GOLD analysis project Ga0233425, IMG submission 181712) | Freshwater microbial communities from Lake Towuti, South Sulawesi, Indonesia - Watercolumn_Towuti2014_140_MG | ecosystem: Environmental > Aquatic > Freshwater > Lake | place...
TTTGGATACCGCCTCGGATAAGGCGTTCGAGAACGTATTCTGCATCACAGCGATCCTTCGTCGGCAAACAAAGAATCGCTTTTGTGAATCGTCTCAACGCCTTATTCAACCGCGTCCAGTACGGTGGGCGCCACCAACTTTTTCGGATCTTGCTCTAGAGCATGTCCCGCAAAAGTTGAATAGACTCTTGCGATAAGGACATGCTCAACATTTTGACCTGGCGCGATTTCTTACCGCTCACGTGATTCCACGTGAGCGGAAAGCGCGCTAGCGATCCAGGAACGGATCGCGTTCCGCGATCCTATGGCCGGCGCCGAGTCTGGAAACATCGCGCCAACCTACTGCGTCACCTTGATGGTCCCCGCCATGTTGGGATGGTAGCGGCAAGAGTAGCGCACGGTCCCCGGCTTCGCGATCTCGATCCGTCCCGCCTTGCCCGCCGGCGCGATCACGTCGAAGGCGCCGTCCTTCGCCGTAATCGTATGATCGACGATGTCGCCATTGGCCCAGGCGAGCGTTCCGCCCGCGCGGATCGTGACGGCGGCGGGCGAAAACTCCGAATCGACGATCGCGATTTTCGCCGCCTCGCCGGCGAGCGCGCAGGCCGCGCCCGCCGCAGCGAAGAGAGCCGAGCACGCGACGCGTCGCGAGAGCTTCGGCATCGGCGTCACTCCTTGCTCGCGGACTTCTTCCAGCCGCCCGACATGTGGCCGATCTTCTCGACCATGCGCTCGGCGTGGCGCTGATGGCCGGTGAAAATCTTGAGGCCGGTCCGCAGCAGGCTCTTCAGTTCGCCGTTGCTGGCCGAGGGAATCAGCAGCTTCTCGACGGCGCCGTTGACGAAGCTGTGATAGGCGACCTCGTTCTGCGCATAGGCGCGGTCGAAGGCGGCGCCGGACAGGGCGACGAGTTCGGCGCGCTTCTCGGCGGCCTCCCTGGCGACGGTCTGGCTCGTCTCGTTGTCTTCGGGGGTCACGCCGAGCTTCTTGACGAGCGCCAGCGCCTTGTCGTTGACCGCCTTGTGGTCGCGGATCATCTCGCTCGCGAATTCGCGCACCGCCTTGTTCTTCGACTTTTGCAGCGCGATTTCGGCATAGGCGATGTCGACATTGCCGGCGGTGTAGGCGATATGCGCGATCTGCGGATCGGTGGGCGCGTCGGCGGCGCGGGCGGCGGGCGCGGCGCCGAGCAGCAGCGCGGCGGCGAGCGTGACCGTGGAAGCGGCAAGTTTCATGATGTCCTCCGTTTGTCTGCGCCGCGCGGCTTGGCGGCGGCGCATCGGTTACGGAGACGCGGGGAAATCGGATGCGCGGCGAGCGGAAAAATTCGCCGCGCGATCGAGCAGCCTGCGTAAACTTGCCTGCGAAGCGGGGGAAGGCTGGGGAGGGGGCTAGAGCAAAATCTTAAAAAAGTCGATAGACTTTTTCGAGAAGATTTTGCTCCAGCATTTTGATTCTGGAGCGATTTCTTATCGACAGAACGATTCCGTTCGGTCGGAAAGCGCTCTAGGCGCAACCTCCACACGACGACTGTATTACGCCGTCAGCCGTTCGAGCCAATAGTCGGACTTCGTCGCCACGACGTTGTAGCCGCGGCGGCTGTTCGTCTTCATGGCGGCGACGTCGGCGATGGGATTCGCCGACTTGCGGTATTTGCCGTCCCGGAAGACGAAAACCGTCATTGCGAGCGTCTGCGACACATATCGGGTATTGCCGTGAACGCGATCGGAGCCCTGCTCTTCGTAGATCAGCAGCGTGTTGCGTTCGAGCAGGTCTTTCGCGCCGCGCAGCGCCGCTTCCTCGACGCCTTCGACATCGAGCTTCAGGACGAACCGTTCGCTCCGATCGAGCCAGGGCGTGCGTCGGACAATGCCGTCCAAGGACATGCAAGCGACGGTTTCGGCGTCCTTGCCGGCGGACGCGGCGTCGACAATCGCCAATCCCTCGTGCGTCGGACCGCCGAGCGTGACGACGCCGCCGTCTTCCTGCGCGACGGCGGCGTGCAGCACGTCGAAGCGATTGCCGTTCAGCGAAGCGTTAGCCGCAAGCTCTCGGACGTTTCTTCCCGACGCTTCAATCGCGAGAACGCGATCTGAACCCAGCGCCTTGCCGGACGCCAGGATCGACCAGTAGCCGAAGTTCGCGCCGCAATCGATCAGCGCGTATGACTCGCCGCGAAGAAGTTGAAACAGAGCGAGGATCTCGGGTTCGTAGACGACGCTTTGCGCCGACAGGCGGCTCCAGTACGCATCGGCGAAGGGAAAACGGAACAGGCAGTCGCCGTCGAGTTCGAGCACGACGTGCCGCTGCGGCGCCACACGCCGCAGGATGTTGGCGATGCGCCCGTACCCCTTGAAATGCGTGGGTTGCAGGGCGCTCGACGCCACCCGAAGCCCGGCCAAGGCGAGCTTCTCCACGACCGAGACTTCGTTGCTTGTCGGCCGCCCAAATCTCATCGAAATGTCCGTCATCGCGGTTCTCCAATGGTTCTCGCGCTACGCTGCTCGATGAGCGACGCTAGAACCGGAAAATGTGCCGCTCAAATGAAAGAAAGGATCAACCTTAACGGCGTCGCAGTCACGTTTGACCCAACCCGATCACGCGGCGCGGCGCGCGCGCCCTTCCCTCGCGGCGCTGCAACCTCGTCGCCAGCGTCGGCGCGCTCGACTGATACCGAATCCGGTTGATCCGTTCGCCTGTCGCTGTCATTCCCGGCAGGCCGAAGGCCTGACCCGGAATCCAGAAGCACGGCTGGAACATCCGAGGCTATGTGGGTTTGCCCCTGGATTCCGGGTTCTTCGCTTCGCGACGCCTCGGAATAACACGGGGAAGCAATCGGCCGGAAACCGTATGACGCCTCCGCGCCGCGGCTACGAACCGGCGGGGGCGGCGCCGAACAGGATCAGGCCGCGCGGGCGGCTTTGAGCGCGGCAAGGATTCCTTGCGGGTCGCGCGCCACGAGGATCAACAACGAGCGCGCGGTCGGGTCGATGGCGTTGCGGCCCTGCTCCCAGTTTCGCAGCGTCGCCACGGGAATGCCGAGCGCCTGCGCAAACTGCTCCTGCGTCATGTCGAGCCTGCGTCGCAGGTTCCTGGGCGCAATCAGCATGTCGAGCGTGAGTTCGGGCGCAAGGTCTTCGTCCTCAGCAATCTGACGGGCAATGTCTTCGTCCGTCGTCGCGTCGATCTTCTCGCGGTCGATCCTGGGCTTCATGGCCCGGATTTCCTCTAGCGTCTTGCGAACGATCGCCATGTCTCACGCTCCTTACGGTTCGCCACCCTCGCCGAAATGATCCGGCGCGCCGCCCCGATCCGTGTAGACGACGACCAGAACCATCCCCTCGACTTCGCCCATGCCGATAATGCGATCCTCGCCATAGTCGCGCCGCTCATCGGCGACCGTTTGAACCGGGCCCTCGAATATGCGCGCGGCGAGGGCGAAATCGAAGCCGCGCACGCGCTGGGTCCATTCGCTCTTCGTCTCGTCCCACTCGAATTCCATTCGTTATCTACGCGAATCGCGTAGCCCGTCAAGCGGCGGCGAAACCGCTTTCATCGTCCCCGCCGCTGCTCCACCACCCGCACCGCCGCCGCGAACGCTTCCTCCCGATCCATTTCGCTCGTATCCAGCACCACCGCGTCCGGCGCCGCGACGAGGGGCGCGACCCCCCTCCCGGCGTCGCGCGCGTCGCGCTTCTTCACGTCGGCGAGAATGGCGTCGAAATCGGCGGGCTCGCCGCGCCCGGCAAGCTCCAGCGCGCGGCGCGTCGCGCGGGTCTCGGGGCTCGCGGTCACGAAGATTTTCACGCGCGCGTCCGGGCAGATGACCGTGCCGATGTCGCGCCCGTCGAGCACCGCCCCCTCGGGGCGCGCCGCAAAACGCCGCTGCATATCGACGAGCGCCGCGCGCACGTCCGGCATGGCGGCGACGATCGACGCCGCCTCCCCCATTTCGCGCGCGCGCAGCCTGTCGTCGTCGAATTCGGCGAGCGAGAGGCCTCGCGCGGCGGCGACCGCCGCCTCCGTGTCGTCGAGCGGCAGGCCCTCGTCGAGCAGCGCGCAGGCGGTGGCCCGATAGAGCAGGCCCGTGTCGAGATGCGGCAGGCCGTACTGTTCGGCGAGGCGGCGCGCGAGCGTGCCTTTGCCGGAGGCCGCCGGCCCGTCGATGGCGATGACGAGCCCGCTCACGAGAAGCGCGCCCCGAGTCCCTCCATCAGCGCACGAAAGGAGGGGAAGCTCGTCGCGATCATGGTCTGGTCGTCCACCGTCACCGGCCGCGCCGCCGCAAGCCCCATGACCAGAAAACTCATGGCGATGCGATGATCGAGATGCGTCTCGACCGGGGCGCCGCCCGCAACCTCCTCGGCGCCGCACACGATGAGATCGTCGCCCTCGATCGCGCAGTCGACGCCATTGGCCTCTAACCCCGCGGCGATCGCCGCAAGGCGGTCCGACTCCTTGACGCGCAATTCCGAAAGGCCGCGCATCCGCGTCTCGCCCTTGGCGAAAGACGCGGCGACGGCGAGGATCGGATATTCGTCGATCATCGAGGGCGCGCGCGCGGCGGGAACGTCGACGCCCTTGAGCGCGCCGCAATAGCGGGCGCGGATGTCGGCGACCGCTTCGCCGCCTTCTTCGCGTAGATTTTCGAAGGAAATGTCCGCGCCCATTTCCTTGAGCGTCGTCACGAGGCCCGTGCGCAGCGGATTGGTCATCACGCCTTCGACGACAATGTCGGAGCCCGGGACGATCAGCGCCGCGACGAGCGGAAAGGCGGCGGAGGACGGGTCCGCCGGCACGCGCACATGGCTCGCGCGCAGTTCGGGGCGCCCGTCCAGCGCGATCCTGCGGCCGTGTTCGCCATATGGTTCGCTTGTCGCCGCCGCGCCGAAATACGCCAGCATCTTTTCGGTGTGGTCGCGCGAGGCCTCGCTTTCGATCACCACCGTGCGGCCGGGCGAATTGAGGCCGCACAGCAGCACCGCCGACTTGATCTGCGCCGAAGCGACCGGCGTCCTGTATTCGATGGGAAGCGGCTCGCTCGTTCCTTGAAGCACGAGCGGCAGCCGGCCGCCTTCCGCCTGCTCCAGCACGCGCGCGCCCTGGAGGGCGAGCGGATCGAGAATGCGCCGCATCGGCCGCTTGCGCAAGCTGGCGTCGCCGTCGAAGCGCGCCGTCACCGCATGGCCGGCGACGACGCCCATCATCAGCCGCGACCCGGTGCCGGCATTGCCGAAATCCAGCGCTTCGCGCGGCTGCAAGAGCGAGCCCAGCCCCGCGCCGAACACGCTCCACGCGCCTTCGCCATGGCGCACAAGCCTGGCGCCGAGCGCGCGGCAGGCGTCGCCCGTGCGCAGCACGTCCTCGCCTTCCAGCAGCCCCTCGATCGTCGTTTCGCCGACGGCGAGCAGGCCGAAAATCAGCGCGCGGTGCGACACGGACTTGTCGCCGGGCGGACGGCGGCGGCCGGCGAGCGGGCCGGATTTTTCGCCCCGGAGCGGAGCGGCGGCGGAGGGAGAGGAGGTCCGCACGTCTTTCTTACAGCCTTGGATCGGGGGACATCGGCGAAGCGAGCGTCGCCGGCGCGGCGCGCGGGGATATACAACGCCCGCCGCCGTCCAGCAATTCGCAGCGCGTCGACAGAACCGCCTCGCCGCCGCTTTGTCGCGGTCGCAGCGTCCGCCTTGCGCGCAATTTGATATCCATCAATCCGCGGAGGGTCCGCGGCGACGAGGCGCCGAGATCGCTCCGTCGCCGTCGGTCGTATTGTTCGGGACGGCCATGACTGCTAAGACGCCGCCGAGACTTGGGTTCGTCTTGAGTTCGTCTTGGGTTTGGGGACGCGGCATGGCGGCGGCGATGAAATTACTGGCGGGCAACTCCAACCGGCCGCTGGCCGAGGCGATCGCCGCCTATCTGGGCGTCCCGCTCACCCGCGCGCAGGTCCGGCGCTTCGCCGACCAGGAAATCTGGGTCGAAATTCTCGAAAACGTGCGCGGGCAGGACGCCTTCGTCGTGCAGTCGACCTCCTATCCCGCCAACGACAATCTGATGGAGCTGCTGATAATGATCGACGCGCTGCGCCGCGCCTCCGCGCGCCGCATCACGGCGGTCATTCCCTATTTCGGCTACGCCCGCCAGGACCGCAAGCAAGGGCCGCGCACGCCGATTTCGGCCAAGCTCGTGGCCAATCTCGTAACGCGCGCCGGCGCCGACCGCGTGCTCACTGTCGATCTGCACGCCGGTCAGATTCAGGGCTTTTTCGACATCCCCACCGACAATCTGTTCGCCGCGCCGTTGATGGCCGCCGACATCAAGGCGCATCCGGAATTGAAGAACGTCATGGTGGTCTCGCCGGACGTGGGCGGCGTGGTGCGCGCCAGGGCGCTGGCGAAGCGCATCGACGCGCAGCTTGCCATCGTCGACAAGCGGCGCGAACGGGCGGGCGAATCGGAGGTGATGAACATCATCGGCGACGTTTCGGGCCGCGACTGCATCCTGATCGACGACATGGTCGATTCCGGCGGCACTCTGTGCAATGCGGCGGACGCCTTGTTCGCGAAAGGCGCGACGTCGGTCACGGCTTACATCACGCACGGCGTGCTCTCGGGCGCGGCGGCCGAGCGCGTCGCCGCCTCGAAGCTCACCGAACTCGTCATCACCGACACGATCCCGGCGACCCCCATGGTCGCGGCGGCCAGGAACATCCGCATCATCCCCATCGGCCCGCTGATCGGCGAGGCGATCGCCCGCACCGCCAAGGAAGAGAGCGTGTCGAGCCTGTTCGATTGAGGGAGAGCGCGCCGCAGCGTCGAAACTTTCGCCGCCCCGACCCGAAAGAACAGCGAGAATCCGTTTGCAAATAAGTGAATTGCAATGGACGTGATTGTTGCGTTGGGCGATTCCGTTGAACCGCACAACTTTATAACGTGCTGGAGGGATTGACGAATCGGCGATCAGGCCGCGCTTCGAGGCGCCGCTTCCCATGCTGGACGAGCGCTGGCGGCGGCGTTACGTGGACGACGGCGAGTGTCGAACGTCGCGCTTGCGGAACACGGTGGTGGATGCTAGAACAAAAAAAGAACACAATCGACGCCGGCGCAGCGGGCTGTGGACAACAAGCAGGCGGCGGCCCCGGCCTCGGCGAATTCCTTTAGAGTGCCGCGCGAGCGACGAGAGAGCGGAGAGCGACATGGCCGGCAGCGTCAACAAAGTAATCCTCATCGGCAATCTGGGACGCGACCCGGAAGTGCGCACGCTGCCGTCCGGCGACCGCATCGTGTCGTTTTCGCTGGCGACGACCGAGTCTTGGCGCGACAAGAACACCGGCGAGCGGCGCGACCGCACCGAGTGGCACAATATTTCGATCTTCAACGAAAGCTTGGGGAAGATCGCGGAGCAATACTGCCGCAAGGGCTCCAAGATTTATCTCGAAGGTCAGTTGCAGACCCGCGAATACACCGACAAGGACGGCAATCAACGCAAGGCGACCGACGTGGTGCTGCAGCGCTTCCGCGGCGAATTGACGCTGCTCGACAGCAAGGGCGGGGGACGCGGCGAAGGCGATTACGACGCCGGCGGCTACGGTCAGAACGGCGGATCGTTCGGGCGCTCCTCGCCGATGGAGCGGCCGGCCGGCGAACGGCGCCCGGCGCCCGCCGGCGGCGGCCGGCTGTCCGAGCAACTCGACGACGACATTCCGTTCTAACCGTACGCGTGGCGCGACGCCCTGCGCTGAATGCCCGGAATGAGCGCGCAAAAAATTCCCGCCGTCCTCGCCATCGCCGGCTCCGATCCCTCAGGCGGCGCGGGCGCGCAGGCCGACATCAAGACCTTTTCGGCGTTTCGCTGTTACGGCATGGCGGCGATTACGGCGATCACGGTTCAGAACACACATGGGGTGCTGGCCGTGCAGCCGCTGGCGCCGGAGCTCGTCGCGGCGCAGATCGACGCCGTTTTCGCCGACGCCGCGCCCGCCGCGGTGAAAATCGGCATGTTGGCGACGCGCGAAATCGCCGAGGCCGTCGCCGGCGCGCTCGAACGGAGTGCGGCGCGCGCCGTCGTCGTCGATCCCGTGCTGGCGGCGACGCGCGGCGCCCCCCTCGCGACGCAGGGACTCGCCGAGGCGATCCTTTCCCGCCTGCTGCCGCTTGCCGCGCTGATTACGCCCAATCTCGCGGAAGCCGCCGTGCTGACCGGCGCGCCGCTCGCGCGCGGCGTCGAAGAAATGGCGGCGCAGGCGCACATGCTCGTCGCGCGCGGCGCCCGCGCCGTGCTGGTGAAAGGCGGCCATCTGGCGGGCGAGCCCGCGGACGTGCTCCACGACGGCCGCGAGGTCAGGATTTTCCCTGGCCGGCGCGTCGAAACCCGTCACACCCACGGCACGGGCTGCGCGCTGTCCTCGGCCGTCGCCGCCCATCTTGCGCAGGGCGCAAACCTCCCGGAGGCGGTCGCGGACGCAAGGCGCTGGCTCGAAGACGCGCTCGCCGCGGCGGACGAGCTCGCGGTCGGCCGCGGCGCCGGCCCGCCGCATCATTTTTTCGAACTTTGGCGCGGCGCCTGAGAAAAAACCCCTCGCGCCCGGTTGCGGCCTAGTCCCTTCCCGAACTACAAGCCGTTGCGAACAATGCAGGCTCTTTGGTTTGTCGCGGTCTCTTACGCCGAACCGGCATCCGCTTCGGCGGAGACCGCTCCAAGAAGCCCGCTTCATTCGATGGATTCCAGGCGCGCCACGGGCCGACCCAAGAAAGGATAAGAACAGAAAAAATGTGCTGGAGCGGCGAAGCGTCCACCGCGCTCGCGAGCGTCGGCTTCGCCGGCGCCGCCTGGGCGGCCTATAAAAGAGAGCCTTTCGGCCTGTGGGGAACGCTCGGCTATTTCGCGCTGATGGAGGCGTTGCAGGCCTATACCTACACCGTCATCGATCGGTGCGGCCTGCCGGAAAACCAGATCGCCACCCTGCTCGGCTATCTGCACATCGCCTTCCAGCCGTTCTTTACAAACTTGATTTCGCTGCATTTTCTTCCAGAGCGCCTCGCCGGCAAGCTGCTCAAGCCGGTGTTCGGGCTCTGCCTCGCCTCCGCCTGTTTCATGATGATCCAGCTCTATCCCTTCGAATGGGCGGGGGCCTGCGAGCCGGGCCGCGCGCTGTGCGCGACGCGCCTTTGCTCGGTTTCGGGCAACTGGCACATCGCCTGGGACGTGCCGGCCAACGGCATCGGCAACTGGATGTACGCGCACGGGCTGACGGGATATTTCACCTATTCCTTCGTCGCCTTCGTCCTGCCGCTGCTTTACGGCTCCTGGCGATTTACGCTCTATCACTTCGTCATGGGGCCGTTCATGGCGCGAATGCTGACCAATAATCTCAATGAGGCGCCGGCGGTCTGGTGCCTGCTGTCGATCGGCTTCCTGCTGATCGTCGTCAAGACGCCGGTGCGCAGGATTCTCTACGTCGAGTGGAACTTGTGGGACCGGCTGTTGGAGAAGCGAGAGGCGCGCGCCGCCGTCCCGGCGCCGACTCTTGCGCGCGGCTCGAACGCTTCGGTTCTCGATTTAGGGATCGAGCCGGGCGAATAGCTCGCCTACCCGCCCAGCGCCGCCTTCACCGCGGCGCTGGCCTTGGCGAAATCCATGCGGCCCGTATATTTCGCCTTCAGCGCGGCGACGACCTTGCCCATGTCCTTGATCGAGGCCGCGCCGGTTTCGGCGATGGCCGCCGCAATCGCCGCCGCCGCCTCTTCTTGCGAAAGCTGCGCCGGCAGATAGGCGGAAATCACCGCGATTTCGCCGCGCTCCTTGGCGGCCAGGTCTTCGCGCCCGGCCTTCTCGTATATGTCCAGCGATTCCTGGCGGCTCTTAATCATTTTCTGCAGCAGCGCCAGCACGTCGGCCTCGCCCAGCGTCTTGCCGGCGCCGCGGGCCTCGATGTCCTTGTCCTTGAGCGCCGCGTTGACGAGCCGCAGCGCGTCGACCTTGGCTCTGTCGCCGGCCTTCATAGCGGCCTTCAGGTCGGCCGTGATTTGGTCGCGCATGAGGTTTCCACTTCGTGGACAAATGGGTTAGACGGAAGGCCCAAAGGGCCGGGTGCAACGGGCATAGAGCGGATATGAGCGTGGATCAAGGCAAGGAACAGGGTTGGCCGAAGCCGGTTCGCACCGGCGTTCTGGTGCTGGCGAGCGGCGAAGTCGTCGAGGGCCAGGGGGTCGGCGCCGTCGGCGAAGCGGTCGGGGAAGTGTGCTTCAACACCGCCATGACCGGCTATCAGGAAATCCTCACCGACCCCTCCTACGCCGGCCAGATCGTCACCTTCACATTTCCGCATATCGGCAATGTCGGAACCAACGACGAAGACGTCGAGACCGTCGACATGGCGAAGAGCGCAGGGGCGCTCGGCGCGATCTTCGCCGCGCCCGTCACCGAACCGTCCAACCATCGCGCCCGCGGCCATCTCGCCGAGTGGCTGACAGCGCGCAAGATCGTCGGCCTCACCGGGATCGACACTCGGGCGCTGACGGCGCTCATCCGCGAGAAGGGAATGCCCAACGCCGTCATCGCTTATGCGCCGGACGGCAAGTTCGACATTCCGGCGCTCAAGGCGAAGGCCGCAGCCTGGCCCGGCATCGACGGGATGGACCTCGTCCCGAGCGTCGGCGCGACGAAGAGCTATGGTTGGCGGGAGACGACGTGGCGCCTGGGCGAAGGCTACGGCGCGCGGGAGGGCGCGGCGAAATTCAAGGTCGTCGCCGTCGACTATGGCGTCAAGCGCAACATTCTGCGCCTGCTGGCGGACGCCGGCTGCGAGGTGATCGTCATACCGGCGACCGCAAGCGCGCAGGAGATTTTGGCGCAACAGCCGGACGGCGTGTTCTTGTCGAACGGCCCGGGCGATCCGGCCGAGACCGGCAAATATTCGGTGCCCGTCATCAAGGCGCTGCTGGAGCGCAAGGTCCCGACTTTCGGCATCTGCCTCGGCCATCAGATGATGGCGCTGGCGGTGGGCGCCAAGACCAAGAAAATGCCGCAGGGCCATCACGGCGCCAATCATCCGGTGAAGGACTTCACCACCGGCAAGGTCGAGATCGTGTCGATGAACCACGGTTTTGCGGTGGACCGCGACAGCCTGCCGGCAAACGCCGTGGAGACGCACCGCTCGCTGTTCGACGGCAGCAACTGCGGCATCGCCCTCACCGACCGCCCGGCCTTCTCGGTGCAGCACCACCCCGAGGCCTCCCCCGGCCCGCAGGACAGCCACTACCTTTTCGCAAGGTTTGTGGAGATGATGGAGAAGGCGAAGGGGGCGTGACGAGCGGCGCTGGATGAACCGGGTTCCATAATGGCGGGTTATGCGAACGGCGTCACCTTCGCGGCGGGCTGATTGACAACTCATGAGCCGCGTCTCATCCTACATTTTTAACCCGATGCGAAGGCAAGAGCGGAGAAGCCGAGCGGTTCAGTAATCTCGGAAACCAAGGCGTAGAGGCGCAAAAATGATAACACGACTATTGGATTGGATGGAGCAGAGGAAAGTGCTCATTGATATTCTTGGCGTAATAGGAATAATTGTGTCTGTTGTATACCTAGGGCAGCAAGTTGATGAAAACACCAAGCAATTACGCACGCAGTCGCACTTCAATGCGGCCTCCCTTGGACAGCGGCCGCTCGAAATTATTCTCGAAAACAAGGACGCATTCGAAGATGTCTCTTTTTGTAATATCACGCCAGGAGACGCAAGTAAAGACAGGCGTGAACGATGTAGTGCTTACTATTTGATGCTGCTCAATGCTTGGGAGTATTTCTTCTATCAAGAGCAGGATGAATCCATACCAAAATACCTTGGAACTGGAGCGGACGCTTGGTAGAAGGATTTAATTAAAAAGAACCGTGGCGTAGCTTGCTACTGGGACAAGAATCAGCAGTATTTCGGCGAGGCATTCCGTAACTATATTCGTAATGAATACGTTAGTAGATGTTAGAGTAGTAAGCGAATACGGCAATTAGATCTGCGCGCCTGGGCAACATGAGGCGGCGCGGCACCCTCTCCTCATTATTCCGGCGCCCGCCCCGCTGGAGATGCTGGAGTGTCTCGTAATTCAAACCTTTCGACACAAAACCAGCCCGTTGATTCATAACGGCTTTTACGTGTCGGAAGTCCGGCCCGGAAAAGCGCTCAATCCGCCAGACCGAAGATCACCGAAAGCATGTGATTGAGGGCGATTTTCGCGCCGTCGTCGATATGGCCGATGATCGGGTCGCATTTGGCGCGCGGCAGGGCGACGATTTTGTCCGTCATGATCTGCGAGGGCAGCTTGAGGCCGTTCGCCTCGTTCGGCTCAATCGTCAGCCGGAACAGCGGCGCATCGACAAGCGCGCTGGTTATCAGCGCGACGAGCACGCTGTCCGTCCTCAGCCAGTCGGATTGCACGACAACGGCGGGCCGCAGCTTGCCGTAATCACCCGCCGCGACCACGGCCACAATATCCCCGCGCTTGCGGAACGTGAGTGGGATGTGAGGCGCGCGTCCTTATCGTTTTACGACTATGAATATGCGCGGCCAAGGCCGCGGGCGGGAGAAAGAGCCGAGAAGTCCGCCAAGCCCGCGGCGCAAAAGGAGCTTTACGAACCCTATGGCGGATGTGTTGCGGCGCCGGCTTTGTCGCATACACTTCCCATCGATAAGTCGAGCCGATTCGGTTCGGCGGAAAACGGAGCGCGGCTTGTCGGGCAGCACGGACGCAGACGACTTCTGGGTGTTCGGCTACGGCTCCCTGATGTGGAAGCCGGGCTTCGACTTTGTCGAAAGCGGTCTTGCCTTCGTCCACGGCTATCACCGCTCCTTGTGCATCTATTCGCATGTGCATCGCGGCACGCCGCAGCGGCCCGGGCTCGTGCTCGGGCTCGATCGCGGCGGCTCCTGCCAGGGCGTCGCGTTCCGAATCGCGGGCGCGGCGCGCGAGGCGACGCTCCGCTGTCTGCGCGAACGGGAGCTCGTGACCTCCGTCTATCTCGAAAAGACCGTGCCGCTGCGCTTTGCCGACGGCGCCGGCGCGCGCGCCATCGCCTATGTCGTCGACCGCGGCCATCGCCAATATGCCGGGCGGCTGCCGGTCGACGACGTGACGCGCCTCGTCTCGGAGGGCGTCGGCGTCAACGGCGACAATCCCGCCTATGTGCGTAACACTTACGAACATCTCTTGCGGCTCGGCATTTGCGACGACGAACTGGCGGAAGTCGTGCGTCGCCTCGACGGCCAGTCCTGCCGCGCGCCCCTCCCGCGCCGCGCGCGCGGCTAGCGCAATGTATTCGATTGCGGCTTCGATGTCGGCGACGCGGCGCAGGACGCCGCGGCGGATGAAGCTTTTGGTCGGATGCCGCTTGAGCCCACGCGCCTTCCAGATGCGCGCCGCCACGCGATGAGCCCGGCGGTCGAAGAGTCCAGGCCCTGCGTCGGCGCCGCGTCGTTTTCGACGATCGGCCCCAGCCGATTGGCGAGCTCTTTGCCGAGTTCGACGCCCCATTGGTCGAAGGGGTTGATGTCCCAGATCACCGACTGCGTAAACACCTTGTGTTCGTAAAGCGCCACGAGCCGTCCCAGCGTGCGCGGGTCGAGCCGCTTGTATAAAAAGACGCTCGACGGCCGGTCGCCCGCAAACACCTTGTGCGGCGCCAGCGCCTCGACCTCCGCCTCCGCGAGGCCTTGCCGGCGCAGTTGCGCCTTCGCCTCCTCCAGCGTCCGCCCGCGCATAAAGGCTTCCGCCTGGGCGAGGCAGTTGGAAAAGAGCAAGGCGTGGTGATGCGCGTCGGCGTCGGTCGGCTCGGCGGCGACGAGAAAATCGATCGGAACCACGTCGGTTCCCTGATGCAGAAGCTGAAAAAAGGCGTGCTGGCCGTTGGTGCCGGGCTCGCCGAAAATCACCGGCCCGGTGGCGGTCTCGACCGGCGCGCCGGCGCGCGTCACCGACTTGCCGTTCGACTCCATGTCGAGCTGCTGCAGATAGGCGGGAAAGCGCGCGAGCCGCTGGTCGTAGGGGATGACGGCGTGCGCGCCGCACCCCAGGACGTTGCGGCGCCACGCGCCGAGAAGGCCCATCAGCGCCGGAATGTTCCGGTCGATGGGCGCCGTGCGGAAATGCTCGTCGACGTCATGTCCGCCTTGCAGGAACTTCGTGAAGTTCTCCGCGCCGACGCAGATCGCCAGAGCGAGGCCGATCGAGGACCATAAGGAATAACGTCCGCCGACCCAGTCCCAGAATCCGAAGACGCGGTCGGCGGCGATGCCGAACGCCGCCACCTTGTCGAGTTTCGTCGAGACGGCGGCGAAGTGGCTCGCGACCGCGCCTTCGCCGAGCGCGGCGACGACGCGGGCGCGGGCGCTCGTCGCATTCGCCATCGTCTCCTGCGTGGTGAAGGTCTTCGACGACACGATGAACAGCGTGCGCGAAAGATCGAGACCCTCCAGCGTGTCGGCAAGATCGGCGCCGTCGACATTGGAGACGAAGCGCGCGCGGGGCCCGCCGCCCGTGAAAGGGGACAGCGCGCGCGCCGCCATGGCCGGCCCGAGGTCCGAGCCGCCGATGCCGATATTGACGATGTCGGCAAAGGCGCCGCCGACGCCTTGGAACGCGCCCGAACGGACGGCCGTGGAAAAGGCGAAGACCTTCGCGCGCTCGGCCTCGATTTTCCCGCGCGCGTCCTCGCCGTCGATCATCAGCGGGCGCGTCGAAAGATCGCGCAGCGCCATGTGCATCGCGGCGCGGTCCTCGGTGTTGTTGACATGCGCGCCGGAGAACAGCGCGTCGCGCCGCGCCGCAAAATCGCGGGCCTTCGCGAGCGCGACGAGCAGTTCGACCGTCTCGCGCGTGATCTTGTGCTTGGAGAAGTCGAACAGGAAATCGTCGTCGAGCGCGATCGAGAATTTCGCAAAACGCGCCGGGTCGTCCGCGAAAAGATCGCGCGCACGCACGTTCTCCAGGGTCTTTGCGTGGGCGGCGAGCGCGGCGAAGGCTTCGGCGGCTTTGCTCATGGAGGGCCTGTGCGTGAGAGCGGGAGCGTCCCGAATCGCGGCTGCGGCGGGAGCGGACGGTTTCTACTACGTCTTCGCGGCGAAATCGTCACCGGGCGGAGGCGGCGCGCAGGGCCATTGGCTGAAGACCCGCAACTCCCTGTCATGCCCGCGAAAGCGGCCATCCAGCATTCAAGACCGCAGATGGCGGCGTTTGTCCGTGGATTCCCGCTTACGCGGGAATGACACGCGCCTTTACTGAAACGGCCTGCGGGCGTAGATATATGAACAATGTTCTGGATTTTCCGGGAGCCGAAATGAGGGCGATTCCGTTCATCGACGCGCGCCAGGGCGGCCCGGTCGGCTGCGCCGCGGCGCGATCCGCGGCGGCAAGGGAGCTGCGCGACGCCTGCCTGCCGCTGCCGCGCTGGGCGGAGGGCGCATTGACGCCGATCGACAGGATCGCCGCGGAGTGGCTGCGCCATTCGGCCTCGCCCTACCGCCACGAGCTCGAACGCGTCGTCGACATTCTCGGCTTCCCCGGCGCGATGGCGATGAACATGGCCTATCTCTTCGGCTGCACCACCCACGGCCGGCTGGACGAGACCGGCGCGCCCATGCTGCGCCGCTCGCTCGACTGGCCGTTCGCCGGGCTCGGCAAATGCGTCGAGGTCGTCTGGCAGCGCGGACCGGCGGGCGAATTCTACAATGTGACCTGGCCGGGCGCGGTGGGCGTGTTGACCGCCACGGCGCCGGGGCGGTTCTGCGCCGTAATCAATCAGGCGCCGATGCGGCGGAGCACCGGAACGATCTTCGGCTTTCCGTACGATTTTGTGGCCAATGTGCGCAGCGCGCTGGGGCGCAAGGGCGACTGGCCGCCCGACCATCTCCTGCGTTACGCCTTCGAGACCTGTCCCGATTTCGAATCGGCCATCGCCTTGCTGTCGCGCGCGCCGCTCTCGCGGCCGGCGCTGTTCACTTTGGCCGGCGTCGCGCCGCAGGAGATCGCTTTGATCGAGCGCGAAGAGCGGGACGCAAGACTGTTTCGCGGGCCGGTCGTCGTCGCCAACGACTGGCAGGAGCCGCGGGCCGGCTGGCGGCCGCGCCTCACCCGCGAAAACAACGAGCGCAGGAAAGCGGCGATGCGCGCCGCGCACGCCGAAGGGCCGGCGCTGCATTGGACAGCGCCGCCGGTGCTCAATCGTCTGACCCGCCTGGCGGTGGAAATATCGGCGGCGGGCGAGGGGGAACTCGTCGCCCGCGGCTACGAATGTCCGCTGCTCGGCGGCGCGCCGCAGCGCGCGACGCTCGATTTCCGGCTGCGGGAGGAGCGGGCCGCGTAGCGACCGGCCGTCGGCGGCGCGCGGCGCTCTTTTTTTTGGTCAAATTTTCGCCAAGAAACGCGGGCAGCTTGAGAAGGAGAGGGAAGAAAACCTCTGCCGCCGCCGCGTATTCGCGAAAAAGAAAGACCGACGCGGCCGACTCGCCACCCTGCAAGATAAGGACAATCGAATGCGTCCATTCGCCCTTGCGCTCGCGCTGACCCTGGTTTCGTCGTCGGCTTTCGCGGAGACCGTCGTCGTCGGCTGCTCTCTCGTCAAACAATACAGCGACTTTCAGGTCGGTATGCTTCTCGATCAGGCGCGCTCGGCCATCGGCGACAAGGAAGCCGCCAAGATCAGCGCGAAATATCAGAGCCTGAAGAGCGAATGCCGGGTCAACGACAACGCCTCCCGCGCCGTGGCCGTTCCGCCCGCGCTGCGCCAGATGCTGGCCGAGAACGGCGTCGACATCCGCAGCTTCGCGCGCGTCGCCTCGAAGTAAGGCGCCGATCGGCGCGGCGCCGTCGCCGCCAACAAAAAAAAGCCCGGCCACTTGGACCGGGCTTTCTTGTGGACCGCGAGCCTCTTCAGGCTCGCATTCCCGACTGCGCGCCTCTCCGCGCGCGGTCCAGCGTCAGTATTTCGCGAGAACCGCCGCCGGCGCGCCCCAGTTGAAGTGATAGTTGACGCCGGCGCGGATGATGTGGCCGTTGAAGCGGGTGGACGCTGCGACCGAGGTCGCGAAAGCGAGCCGGCCCGCCAGAGCGCCAGCGAACGGGGCGCCAAAGCCGAAGCCAGTGCCCAGCGAGGCCAGCGGCGTGCTGTTAAGCGCCACGCTGCCCAGGTCGTAATAGAGATATTCGACCTTGGCGGACCAGTTCGGCATGAACATCCACTCCAAGCCGCCGCCGGCCGTCCAGCCGACGCGCGTGTCGGAGAAGGCGGACGAGCCGAACATCGGGCCGAAGATGATGGGGGCAACCGGGCCGACCGGACCGGAGGTGATGTTCAAGCCGGTGTTGACGCCGCCGTAAGCGAGACCGCCCGTGCCGTAAACCAGCAGGGTCGGCGTGAACAGATAGCCGATGCGGCCGCGGACCGTGCCGAGATAATCGAGCGACTTGGAGGCCTGGATCTGCGACGCCCAGAAGTCGCCCGCGGGAAACTGCGGGAACAACGACGTTGCGCCCGTCACGCTGTTCCAGCCGCGGCTCGCCGCCACGCCCTGGATGTCGGCTTCGACGCCCGCGACGAAGTTCGAAGCGAACTGCCAGTTATAGCCGATCTGGCCGCCGCCGATGAAGCCGCCATTGTTACCGCCGGGCAGTAAGGCCGACTGGGTGGCCGCCGCGGCGGCCGCGACAAGTGTGTTGCCAACAATCGAGACGGGCGGGCCGCCGATGGCGAGGACGCTCGAGTTCACCCAGATGCTGTTGCTGTCGGAGAACGTATAGCCCGCGTTCAGACCGACATAGAAACCGGTCCACATCGGCGGCGGCGGCGGGATATAGGGCGGCGCCTTGTGCGAGGGAAGATCGGCGGCAAAAGCCGATCCGGCGGACAGCGCCAGCGCCAGCGCCGCGGCGGAGAAAAGAGGCTTCGTCATCATGGGTGGGCCTTGTCCATCGGGAGAATCGCACGGATACGCGGCAAGACGGGAGCCCGGTCAGACTCCAAGCTTGCGGAAACGCTAGTCCCGGGGGGGGGGGCTGGCTACGCGAAAGTCGCCCATCGCCGATGCATTGCGCCGATTTCGAGCGGTTGTGATAAATCCGCAACGCAATGAGACTGCCGCCGGGGCGATCGGGTGAAGGCGCGAACCCCAATCGCAAGGACGCTTACCTCCCCCTAGTGGGCTGCGTCATTGAAAGTGATAGGTTTTCGCGAGCCTGGAGGCTCGCGCTTGGCGATCCCATCAGTTCGATCGACGCAAGCCACTAGCGCGCTTTCCGCTCGAATTCCGATTGCTCGGCCGGCAGCGCCGTCTCCAAAAATGCGGTCATGAACCTTGGAATGCGCGGATCGGCGAGCTGCTCGCGGCGCGACACCATCAAAGCGTCGGAGAGTTCGGGATTGGCCTCCTGCGCGAGAAAGGCGCGCACCCGCGCCAGGATCGCCGAAGAGGCCTCGCGCGAGTCGACCGTCTTCATGCAGGCGACCCGCTGACGCTCGAAGACGACGGTCCAGCCGGACGCGAATTTCCCCTCCCCGGCGTCGAGGCCGGTCTCCTCGGCGAATTCGCGCAGGAGGCTGCCCTCCATGTCGACGCGCCCGTCCGCCAGCACATCGGATGGGTCGGGCGTGCCGGCGGGAAAATAGAGTTTGCCGGCGCTGGAGTGGCTGGGGCTCATTTCGCCGAGCAGGAAGGCGCCCTCGCGCGAGCGCAGCGCCGCCATGGCGAAGCAGTTGTAGACGCCCGTATCCGGAAAGCCGAAGTCGCGCCAGGCGAGAAAGCGCGAAAACCGCGTTTCGAACAGGCTCATGCGCAGCGTCGCGCGGCCTGCCTCGTCTTCGAGCTGTTCGACCCGGTTGGCCAGCAGCACGCGCCCGTCATAGAGCGCCGGATTGGCCGCGGCGCGCTCGCGCCAATAGGCGTCGATTTCGGCGCCGCGCGCTTCTTCGAAAGCCCAGCGGTGCTCCGTCACCCGGCAGTCCAGATGGTGGGCGCGCAGAATGCATACGTCGTTCAAATCGTCAGAACTCCCTCGGCGACGAAGACGACCTGTCCGCCCACATGGACGCCGCTCAGCCGTCCTCCCTCGATCTCCATACGCAAGGTGATGCGCGACGGACGCCCTATCATGTGTCCCTGTTCGATGAAAATCCGGTGTTCGCCGTCGTCGGGATTTTCGAATTCGTGCGCGGCGCCGGCGAAGGCCGCCGCCGCCGAGCCCGTCGCGGGGTCTTCCTCGAAGCCCAGGCCGTTGGCGAACATGCGCGCGCAAATGGCGGCGCGCTCGTCGAGCGTCTCCGAGGTATAGAGAAAGACGCCGGCCGCCGTCCCCGCCGCCGCGGCAAAGGCCTCCGGCTCGCGGCGGGCGCGTTCGAGCGCGGCGCGCGACCGTAGCGGCGCGAAGACGAAAGGCGCTCCCGCCGACCAGATCGACGGCGCGTGCGCGTCGAAGCCGATGTCGCCGGCATCGAGCGACAGCGCGCGCGCAAGGTCCGCCTGCGGAGGAGGTTCTCCGAGCTTTTGCGGCGGCGCGGGCGACGCGAATTCGACATAGACCGCGCCCGCGCGCCCACGCCCCGCGTCGCAATTCAAGACGCCCGCCGCCTCTTCCAGCGCGATGACGACGCCGTAGCGCGCGAGCGCGTCGGCCGCGCGCGTTCGCGCCAGAACCGCCGCCGCGCCGAGCGTGGGGTGGCCCGCAAAAGGCAGTTCGCGAGCGGGCGTAAAAATCCGCGCGCGAGCGGTGTTGATCGGATCGAGCGGGCTTTGCAGAAAGACGGTTTCGCTCAGATTGAATTCGCGCGCAATTTCGAGCATCTGCGCGTCGCCGAGCGCGTCGCAGTCCTCCACGACGGCGAGCGGATTGCCGCGAAAGCGCGCATCGGCGAAAACGTCGACGAGATGGAAGCGAAGCCCGCCCAGCGCCATGCGTCCGCTCAGTCCAACATATCCAGCATCGTGACGGTGTCGCGGAATTCAACGATCTCCGTGATGAGCCCGTCCTCGAAGCGCATGAAGTCTGCGAGCCGCACCTCGCCCCATCGGCCCGTGCCGCGGTTGCGCCATTCCACGGTCCGCAGCCCGGCGATGCGGCCGCCGTCGACGACGACGTCGGTGAGCTGCTGGTGCGTCTGTTCGAATTCTATGGCGATGCCGCGCACGATATTGGCCAGCGCCTCCACCCCGACATAGCGGCCGGCGAAAGGAATGCGCGTCCGGTCGCCGGGAAATTCGCAGACAATGTCCGTCGCGCACAGCTCCCTCATCAACCGCAGAGCCGGCCCGCTCGAGGGAAAGCGGGCGAACTCCTCGGAGCGGCGCACGATCTCGTCGCGGTCGAGTCCCGGCGGGCGCGGCTGCAACATGTCCTCGAAGCTCCTGAACGGCCGCAGGGCGCTGCCCGCAACCGCATAGTCCATGAATTCCTGAAGTTCGACGACCAGCCCCTCGCGCCAGCGCAGGAAATGCAGCATGTCGATCGTCGCGGATTTTCCCGTGCCGCGATGGCGCCAGCCGCTACGCCAAAGAACAACGCTCCGGTCTCCCTCCCCGATCACGTCGCGCACTTCGCCGCCCAGCGACTCGTACTCGATGTCCGTGAGGCGCAGGTGCTCGCGAAAGCCGTCGCGGCACATGCGGACGCCGGAGGCGTTGAGGCCGGGCTTGCAGCAATTGAGATAAATGTCGACGCCGGGCGCGAAATAGCTCAGCAACTCGTCGGTCCGGCCGCTCACGCGGCAGCGCGTGATGTCGGCCGTCCATCGGCGCAGATCGTCCGTCGTCGGGCGTTCGCCCGATAGTCCGCGCATGCCGCCCCCCACGGCTGGCCGCTTTTCGACGATGGCCGCCCACGGCTTTCTCCCCGGGGCGGGACGCCGCACCCCTCCCGGGACGATTCCTTTCGTCTTTTTCGTCTATTATGCGCTAATTTCTGTCCTTGTCGACAAGCTTGTTCTTGCCGATCCAGGGCATCATGGCGCGCAAGCGGGCTCCCACTTCCTCGATGGGATGCGCGTTGTTGCGGGCGCGCGTCGCCTTGAACGAGGTCTGGTTGACCTTGTTCTCCAGCATCCAGTCTCTCGTGAACTTGCCGGACTGGATGTCCTCAAGCACCCGCTTCATCTCGGTTTTCGTGTCCTTGGTGATAATGCGCGGGCCGGTGACGTATTCGCCGTATTCGGCCGTATTGGAGACGGAGTAGTTCATGTTGGCGATGCCGCCCTCGTAAATGAGGTCGACGATCAGCTTCACCTCGTGCAGGCACTCGAAATAGGCCATTTCCGGGGCGTAGCCCGCCTCGACCAGCGTCTCGAAGCCGGCGCGGATCAGTTCGACTAGGCCGCCGCAGAGCACGACCTGCTCGCCGAAGAGGTCGGTTTCGCACTCCTCGCGGAAGGTGGTCTCGATGACGCCCGCCTTGCCGCCCCCGATGGCGCTGGCGTAGGAGAGGGCGATGTCCTTGGCGTCGCCGGAGGCGTCCTGATGCACCGCCACGAGGCAGGGCACGCCGCCGCCCTTGAGATATTCGCCGCGCACCGTGTGGCCCGGCCCCTTGGGAGCGACCATCATCACGTCCAAGTCCTTGCGCGGCTCGATCAGGTTGAAATGGATGTTGAGACCGTGGGCGAAGAGCAGCGCCGCGCCCTGCTTGAGATTGGGCGCGAGTTCGCCCGCATAGATTTCGCCCTGGAGTTCGTCGGGCGTGAGCATCATCACGACGTCGGCCCATTTGGCGGCGTCGGCGACGTCGAGCACGCGCAGGCCGGCGCCCTCGGCCTTGGCCACGGAGGCGGACCCCTTGCGCAGGGCCACGGTCACGTCGGGAACGCCGCTTTCCTTGAGATTGAGGGCGTGAGCGAAGCCCTGGCTGCCGTAGCCGACGATGGCCACCTTCTTGGCCTTTATCAGATTGATGTCGGCGTCCCGGTCGTAATAAACGCGCATGTGATCCCGTTCCCTTGGTGTTCTCGCGCCGATCGCGGCGGACGGCGCCCCGCCATCGTCGAATTCCGTTGTGCGGGCTCCTTCTACGCGGCGGCGCCGCGAAGGTCAAAAGGGAGAACGTCGAAGACGGCGAGCGGACAGTGCGCCTCCTGGCGCGTCCTTCAGAATTTGGGCGGCGCCGGCGCGGCTCCCGTCCGCCTTGCTTCGGCGCCGGTTCGGCGCAATTGGCGACAGGCCCTAAAAATGGGCGGGGAGACTGGAAATTTTCCAATTTTTGGTCAATGATGGCCTTTAGGGGGCGAGACTCGGGAACCGGGCAGCCCCAACGGCGGCCGACGCGCGGCCGCGCCATGCGCTTCAGTTGGGCCTGAACAGGGGACCGCTGATCCCCTGAAGTCCCAGTCTTTACGATGGGGAAGGAACGATGGCGATTCTCGAACTCATTGACGGCCCGCTCCAGTCCGCGCCGGTCGCTCCGGGCGTGCGGTTCACTCTCAACGGCGTGGAAATCGAGGGACGCATGGGGGAGAGCATCCTCTCCGCCGCCAGTCGCGCCGGAATCCACATTCCGTCAATGTGCTCCGATCCTCGCATGAAGCCGTCCGAAGAGTGCGGCCTGTGCGTGGTGCAGGTCGCGGGGCGTCCCGAACTGGTCAAGGCTTGCAGCGCGCTCGTCGAGGCAGGTCTTGTCGTCGAAAGCGAAACGCCGGCGCTCGCCGCCGTCCGCAAGGCCCGGCTGACCGACTATCTCTCGAACCATAACGCCTATTGCTCGCCGCCGTGCCAGGCGGCCTGCCCCGCGGGCATCGACATCGCCGGCTACATCAACCTGATCGGCAAGGGCAAATATGCCGAGGCGACGGCGCTCATCAAAGAGATGCTGCCGCTGCCGGGCATTCTCGGGCGCGTCTGTCCGCGGCCTTGCGAGGCGCAATGCCGGCGGCTGCAGATCGACGGCGAGCCTGTCGCCATCTGCTCGCTGAAGCGCTACGCGGCCGACAAGGCGGCGGCGGCCGGACTGCCGACTCAGCCCGAACCCAAGCCCGCGACGGGCAAGCGCGTCGCCGTGGTCGGCGCCGGGCCGGCGGGGCTGTCGGCCGCCTATTATCTCGCGCTCGAGGGCCACAAGGTCACGCTGCTCGAAGGCGAAAAGGAAGCCGGCGGCACGCTCCGTTTCGGCATTCCGCCCTACCGCCTGCCGGACGACGTTCTGAACCGGGAGATCGCGGACATCTTGTCGCTCGGCGTCGAACTGAAGACCGGCCAGTGGATGGGGCGCGATTATCAGATCGAGAGCCTGCTGGCGGACGGCTACGACGCGGCGTACCTGTCGGTCGGGGCCATGGCGGGCAAGCGCGCCGGCATTCCGGGCGAGGACGCCACAGGCGTGACGTCGGCGATCGACTATCTGCGCCGCGTCAACTGGGGCGAGCGCGTCGATCTGGGGCGGCGCGTCATCGTCGTCGGCGGCGGCTTCACGGCGGCGGACGCGGTGCGCACCGCGCGGCGCGGCGGCGCGTCCGAGGTCGTCATGATGTATCGGCGCACCAAGAACGAGATGACGGCCTCGGCTCACGAGGTCCACGACTGCGGATTGGAGGGCGTGACCTTCGACTTCCTTGCGGCGCCCGTCGAGGTCGTCGTCGAGAACGGCCGCGCGGTCGGCGTCAAGGCGGTGCGCATGGAGCTCGGCGAGCCCGACGCGAGCGGCCGGCGGCGTCCGGTTCCGGTCGAGGGCTCCGAATATGTGACGCCCGCCGACTCCATCCTAATGGCGATCGGCCAGGACGTCTATCCGGACGTTCTCAACGAGCCGAACCTCGCCACCAACAAATGGGGACACATCGTCTCCGACGCCGCGACGACGCGCGCCAATCTGCCCGGGGTCTTCGCCGGCGGCGACTGTTCGACCGGCGCGGCGACCGTGGTCGAGGCGGTCGCGGCGGGGCGAAGGGGCGCCTACGCCATTCACGCTTTTCTCAACGGCGCGGACGATCGCGCGATCGCCAAGGCGATCGAGCGCACTGTTCCAAAGTTCTTCGATATCGCGGCGACGGCGCGCCAGCCCGCGAAAATGGCGCAGATGCCGGTCATCGAGTCCAATATCCGCGTCGAATCCTTCAAGGCCAACGGCGCAGGGCGCGCCTTCGACGAAGTCGAACTGGGCTTTGGCGACGATCAGGCGCAGACGGAGGCCGAGCGCTGCCTGCAATGCGTCTGCCAAGCCGCGGGCACGTGCTCGTTGCAGAAATATTCGATCGAATACGGCGCCGGAACGCTGAATTACACCGGCAAGCCGAACCCCGCCGGCAAGGAACGGGTGTACGAGCCGCTTGTCTCCTGGCCGTTCTTCGAACTCAATCGCGAGAAATGCGTCAAGTGCATGAGCTGCGTGACCATCTGCGACACGCTCCAGCACCGCGAGGTCTATACGACGGACGCCGAGGGCTACCCGGCGCTGGTGAGCGGCACCTTCGATTTCCGCGATACGGAATGCAACAATTGCGGCCAGTGCGTCGACGCCTGCCCCACGGGCGCCTTGAAGAACCTGCTCGACAAGGGCCATCTGCCCAAGAACCAGCGCAAGGTCACGGAAAGCGTCTGCAATTTCTGCGGCACGGGCTGCGCCATCGAGTTCGAGAGCGAGGACAACAGAATCGTCGCGGTCAACGCCTCGAGGAAGTCGCCCGCCAACGCAGGTGGCCTGTGCGTCAAGGGACGCTTCGGCATGGACTTCATCCAAAGCCCGGACCGCTTGACGAAGCCGCTCATCCGCCGCGGCGGCAAGGACAGCCCCTTCGAAGAGGCGAGCTGGGACGAGGCGATCGCCTATGTGGCGCGCCGGCTCAACGAGATCAAAGCCAAGCACGGCCCTCATGCGATCGCCGGCTTCACCTCGGCGCGCGTCAGCAACGAAGACGATTACGTCATGCAGAAGCTGGTCCGTTGCGCCGTCGGGACCAACAACACCGACCATTGCGCGCGGCTGTGCCACATGGCGAGCGTCGTCGGCCTGAAGCAGGCCATCGGCTCCAGCGCGCCTTCGGCCTCCAGGACCGACATCGGCCTCGCCGACGTCTATCTCGCCGTCGGCTCGAATCCGACGGTCTCGCATCCCGTGATCTCGAGCAGTGTGCTGCGGGCGAAATACGAGCGGGGCGCCAAGATCGTCGCCATCGATCCGCGCCGCTCCGAACTCGTCGATCACGCCGACCTGTGGCTTCAGGTCAAGCCCGGGACCAACGTGTCCATCCTGAATTCGATCGCGCATGTGATCCTTCAGGAGGGCTTGGCGAACGAGGAGTTCATCAAGGCGCGCACCGACAATTTCGAGGCGCTGGCCGCCCATCTGGCCGACTACAGCCCCGAGAAGACGCAGGCCGTCACGGGCGTCGACCCTGAGCTCGTCCGGCAGGCGGCGCGGCTTTACGCCAAGGCCGAGCGCGGCATGCTGCTGTGGGGCATGGGCATCACCCACCATCTCAAGGGCGTCGACAGCGTGCTGGCGCTGGCCAATCTGGGTCTGATGACGGGGCACGTCGGCCGCCCCGGCACGGGCTGGATGCCCCTGCGCGGGCAGGCCAACGTGCAGGGCGCGTCCGACATGCAGGGCCACCACAACTCCCTGCCGGGCTACCAGTCGATCACCGATCCCGCGTCGCGCGCCAAGTTCGAGGCGGCCTGGGGGGTCAAGCTGCCGGACAACACATACAAGACCATCATCGAGATGGAGGCGGCGGCCGTTACGGGCGAAATCCGCGCCATGTACATCATGGGCGACAACACCATGGGGGCCAGCCCGGACACGGGAACGGTCGAGAAGGGTCTGCGCAACCTCGAATTCCTGGTGGTGCAGGAAATCTTCATGACCGACACCGCCAAGCTGGCCGATGTCGTGCTCCCCGCCGCCGCTTTCGCGGAGAAGGAGGGCACCTTCACCAACACCGAACGGCGCGTGCAACTGCTCAACAAGGCGGTCGATCCGCCCGGCGAGGCGCGCGCCGACTGGGAGATCGTGTGCGACATCTCGACGGCGATGGGCTATCCGATGTCCTACCCGAACGCGGCGGCGATCATGGAGGAGATCGCTTCGCTGGTTCCGTCCTACGCCGGCATTCGCCACGAGCGGCTCAGGAACGGCGGCCTGCAATGGCCCGTCCCGGACGTCTCGCATCCCGGGACGCGCTTCCTGTATTCGGACAGGTTCCCGACCGAGGACGGCCGGGCGAGCTTCACCGTGCTCACGCAGCAACCGGCCATCGAGGGGGCGGACCCGGAATATCCTCTCATCGTCGACACGGGGCGCTGGCTCGAGCATTACGATACAGGCACCATGACCAGCCGGTCCTTCGGACTGAACTACATGCGGCCGCACGGCGAGATCGAGGTCAATCCGGAGGACGCCAAGCGCGGCGAAATCAAGACGGGCGACTGGGCGCGGCTCACGACGCGGCGCGGCTCGATCGAGGCCCGCGTGCGCGTCAACGACAGCATCCGGGAGGGCATGGTGTTCTATCCGTTCCACTATCCCGAGCAGTCGGCGAACCGTCTCGTCGGCGTCGAAATGGACAGCGCGTCGCACACGCCGGCGTTCAAGGGCGCGGCCGCACGCATCGAACGGGTGGCGCGGAACTGGTGACGCCGGCGCCGCATGGCGTTCCGGCCAAGCCGGCTTTTCGATTGGGCGCCGTCTCCATCGGCGGCGCGCCCGAGGCGGTAGCGCGCCGATTCCGACAAATGGTTCCGGCTTGGCATTCCCGGCGCCGCAAAGCGGCGACCGGGAATCGCCAGGGGCAGGGCCGACGACACTCGGATGTCGAACGCTCCGATTGCGCCGGACCCGTCGCCGGCGTATAACCATCCCATCCCCAGCATGGACCCTCGCGCCCTGTGGGCCGCCGGCGCCGGAAGGCGCGGCGCCGAGCGCCTCCGCCATGCCGCGACAAGATGCCCGCAACAAGGCGCCCGCGACGAGACGCCCGCGACAAGACAAGGACTGGATCGATGAGCAACGCACCGCTGATGCCCAAGGCGACGGCCGTCTGGCTGGTGGAGAACACCTCGCTCGCCTTCGATCAGATCGCCGATTTCTGCAAGCTGCATCCGCTCGAAGTGAAAGGCATCGCCGACGGCGAAGTGGCGGCCGGCATCCGCGGCCACGACCCCATCACCTCGGGCCAGCTCACGCGCGAGGAAATCGCCAAGGGCGAGAAGGATCCCGACCATCGGCTTGCGCTGGCCGTTTCGAAGGTGAAGCTGCCCGAGATCAAGCGTCAGCGCGGGCCGCGCTACACCCCGCTTTCGCGTCGCCAGGACCGGCCCAACGCCATCCTGTGGCTGGTGCGCAATCATCCCGAACTCAAGGACGCGCAGATCATGCGGCTCGTCGGCACGACGAAGTCGACGCTCAAAGCGATTCGCGAGCGAACGCATTGGAATTCGGCGGCGCTGACGCCCATGGACCCGGTGACGCTCGGCCTGTGCTCGCAGATCGATCTCGATTTCGAGGTCAACCGCGCGGCCAAGGACCGGCCGCAGCAGGCAGAGGAGCAGGGCGCGACGCTGGCGCCCGCGGAAACGACGACGCAGCCCTATTACGAGCCGACAAGCACCGAGGAAGTGTTCGGCAAGCGGCCGCTTGCGCCGCCGGCGCAGGACGAGGACGACAATTTCGACGCCGACAAGGTGTTCGGCCGGCTGAAGGACGTGGATTTCGGGGAGTGACGCGAAAGCCGCGACGCGCCCGGCCGCCGGGCGCGCCGCGTGGCGGTCGTTCCGTCACGGCGTTGCGGATTTGGCCAGCCGCGCGAGATTGACGAATTCGGCGCGATAGCCGAAGCGGTCCTCGCCCTTGGCGCCCCGGGCCAGTTCGATCACGTCGTCGTAGCCGTATTTCGCGAGGTGAGGCGCGCCTTTCAGCAACTGTCCGAACGCCGCCACCGCGATCGAGAAGCGCACATCGGCCGGCGCCGCGGCCACGCTCTCCTTCGCCATCGCGTCCGTAATCGGCTGCGACATCAGCCGCGACTCGTCTTCCTTCGGCAGCTTGTAGCGCAGCTTCAAGAAGCCGATCTCGGCGCTGGGCGAAGCGGGCGCCGCAACCTCCCGCGCTGCGCCGGGCTTGCCGTAGCGCAAGTCGTCGACGGGCTTTTTCTCCGCGCCCGCGGGCGTGATCTCGTAGATCGCCGTCACCGCATGGCCCGAGCCCACGTCGCCGGCGTCGACCTTGTCGTTGTTGAAGTCCTCGCGGCGCAGCGCCCGCGTCTCGTAGCCGATGAGGCGATAGGCACCGACCCGCGCAGGATTCCACTCGACCTGAATCTTCACGTCCTTGGCGATGGGGAACAGCGTTGAAGACGCTTCGTCGACGAGAACCTTGCGCGCTTCGTTGAGCGTGTCGGCGTAGGCGGCGACGCCGTTGCCGTTCTGCGCCAGCGCCTGCATCAGCGCGTCGTTGTAATTGCCCTGGCCGACGCCCAGGATCGAGAGAAACACGCCCTTCTCGCGTTTTCGCTCGATGAAGCCCTTGAGTTCGTCCTGATTGACGATGCCGACGTTGAAGTCGCCGTCGGTCGCGAGAATCACGCGATTGACCGCGTTCTTGTCGTAACTCTCCTCGGCGAGACGGTAGGCGTCCTGAATTCCTTGCGCGCCCGCGGTCGAGCCGCCGGCGCCCAGACGCCCGATGGCGGCGAGGATTTTGCCCTTGTCCGCAACCTTCGTCGGCTCCAGCGCGACGCCGGAACCGGACGCATAGGTGACGATCCCCACCGTGTCGTCCGGCTTCAACTCGTCGAGCAGCAGGCGGAAGGCGTTCTTGACGAGCGGCAGCCGGTCGTCGGGCGTCATGGAGCCCGACACGTCGATCAGGAACACGAGATTCGCGCGGGGACGTTCCGCCGTCTGCAGGCTGTAACCCCTGATCGCGACATGAACGAGGCGGTTGGCGGAATTCCAGGGGCTCGGCGTTACGGTGACGGTCGGCCGGAACGGCGTCTCCGCCGACTCCGGGCGCGGATAGTCGTAGGAAAAGTAGTTAATCATCTCCTCGACGCGCACGGCGTCCTTGGGCGGCAGGCGGCCGGCGTTGAGCGCGCGGCGCACGAAGGCGTAGGAGGCGGTGTCGACGTCGATGGAGAAGGTCGAAACCGGCTCCTCGGCGACGAGCTTGACCGGGTTCGCGTCCTTCGCGTCGAACTTGTCGCGGAAGTCTTCCGTCGCGCGCGGAGCGGGCAGTTCGTCCGCCTCTGCAATCGTCGGAGCGGCCGGGACGGCGCCGAGCCCCTGGGCCGACCCCACTTGCCGCGCGGCCGGCCCTTGCGAACGCGCCGGCGCACCCGCTGCGGGCTGCGCCTGCGGATTCAGCCTCAGACTCTCCATCGCATACGGATCGACTCGATAGCCGCCGACCGCGCCGAGCCCTTCGGACCGCTTCCTGCCGCCGTCGTCGGTGACGCCGATGGCCGAGCGGCCGACGAGATCCTGAACCTCGCCCGGCCCCGGGCCGACGGGCGGATTGGGCGGCGCGAGCGCATCCTTGGCGGGCGGCCAGTCCAGCTTGTGGCGCTCCACGCCGGAGGGAGCGAGAGCGCTCGGCGGCGCGACGGCGACGCCCTGGCGCGACGGCGGCCTAAAATGCTGAAACGCCAAAGGGGCGGCGATCATCAGCGCCGCGATCGACGCGGCGATGGCGAGATTGTGCGTGGTGGCGGAGCGCATCGGCGGTCTCCTTTCGTTTTGAGACGATGCGCTTCTTGGACGGACAGGCGGCTCATTTCCTTGGACGTGTCCATGGACGCCTTTTTCTTCGCCCTGCCCCGCGTCGAACGCCGCCATCGCCGCGTCGAGCGCAGCGCGCCTCGCCTCCGCGCGCGGCGCGGGGACGGGAGCGTCCTTCAGTCTGGCGAGGTCTTTGTCGGTCACGGCGTCAGCTCCCGGCCTCCAGTTTGATTTTGAGGAGTTTACGCGCCTCGTGCAGGCGCCAGGAGACGGTCGCTTCCGCGCAGCCCAGAACGGCCGCCGCCTCCTGATGCGACAGGTCTTCCCCGTAAACGAGCAGAACCGCGTCCCGCTGCGCTTCGGGCAGCGCGCGCACGGCCCGCCACAGATCCCGATCGGCGAGGTCGTCCTCAGGCGTGGGCGCGGCGCCATCGCCGTCGATCAGCGCCGCCATTTGAGACGGTTCGAGAACCGCGATCCTTTGCCGTGCGCGCAGATAGTCGACCGCCGCCGTATAGGCGAGACGATAAAGCCAGGTGGAAAACGCCGCGTCGCCGCGAAAGCCGCGGATCGCGCCCGCGAGCTTCACCATCGCGTCCTGGGCGACGTCTTCGGCGCTGGCGCGCGCGCCCGTCCACCGCCAGGCGAGCGCGTGGACTTTATCGTAATGGCGAGCGGCCAGCGCGGCGAAAGCGACGCGGTCGCCCGCCGCCGCCCGCTTCGCCAGTTCGCCGTCCGGATCGCCGTCCACCTGTCGCCGTCTCGCCCTAGCGCGCTTTCCGATCGGACGGAATCGTCCGATCGATAAGAAATCGCGCCAGATCAAAAACCTGGAGCAAGTTCCGATCGAAAAAGTCTGTCAATTTTTTGCCTAACTTGCTCGAAGGCCGCCTCATGAAGCTTTGACGCCGGCTCGGGGCGATTCCTTGGCGAGGGGCGAAAAAATATCCGGGAACTTTCGGCGACGCGACCGCGGCAAAGCGCCGGCGGCCCCCGCCCCGCCGCGCGCCGCTTCGAATTCGAGTCAGCGTCTCGAGGCTTTCCCGCGCTTCTTTCCCGTCCCCCGCTTCACCGGCCCGCCAGGGCGGCCCGCCGGCGCGGCCGGTTCGCTCGCAGCCGGCGCCGGGGCGCCGCCCGACGCCTCCGGCGCGGCGGGAGCCGGCGGCGGGGCCGTCGTCGCGCCCGTCCCGGTCCGGATCGCCGGCAGCGCCTCCTCCGTGGCGGCGGGCGCGGGCTTCGGCTCCTGGTCCTTTGTCGTGAACAGCCAGGTCAGGCCGCCGATGACGACGATCGCCGCCGCAAGGCCCAGCGCGGCAAAATTCGAATTCGAGCCTCCCGACGGGGCCGCGCCGTTTCCACCCGCCTGCTCCGGAGCCGCCGCCGAAGCGGGCTCTTGCCTCGGCGAACCCTCTGCGCCCGGCGAATCGTCCGCCGCGCTCTTGTAATGGCTCCATGTCCAGGCCTGCGGCGTCTCCGGCTCCTGACCCGGGCCGCCGCCATTCGATTCTTCCATCATGCCCGCCTCCCCCTGGCGCCGATCGGCAAGCGCTTGCGATCAAGTCCCTTGCCGTCGCGTTTCTATTGCGCGCCAACTGCACGATTTTGCGCCGGATTTTCGTCGGTCACAAGAGGGCGCGACGATTTCTGACCCGCGGCGCGAAGACGAAGGCGACGATCGTTCACCCTGCGAGGCGAAAGGCGTCGCGCCCGGCTTTCGCGCTTGCTAAGAAGGATACGCAAAATCCAGGAGATTTGGCGTGGACGAGGCGACGAAGCAGGAGGAAGGCAGGGGACGGCTGGAGGCGATTCTCGCCTGTTTCGAGCGCCGGGGCTTCGCGCGACGCGAACCGCCGCTGCTGCAGCCCGCCGGCGTGTTCCTCGATCGTTCGGGCGAGGATTTCCGCGGTCGGCTCTACCTGACGAGCGACGCGTCGGGCGCCGAACTCTGCCTGCGGCCGGAATACACCATCCCCGTCTGTCTCGACTATCTGGCGTCGCCGCAGGCCGGCCGGCCGGCCACGGTCGCCTATGGCGGCGCGGTGTTTCGCGCCGGCGCGCCGGACGGCGGCGAGTTTCTTCAGGCCGGCGTCGAAAGCTTCGGGCGCGACGACCGCGAGGCCGCCGACGCTGAAATCCTGGCCAGCGCGCTGGAGGCGGCGCAAGCGACCGGCACGGCGGATTTCGAGGTTCGGATCGGCGACGCCGGCATCGTCTCCGGCTTTCTCGACCGGCTGACTCTGCCGCCCGTCTGGCGCCGTCGCCTCGCGGCGGGACATGCGCGCGGCCGCCCGCTTTCCGAGATTTTTTCGCCGCCCGGACCCAACGGCGGCGGCGAGCACGCCGGCGTTCTCGCGGCGCTGGCGAAAGTCGAACCCGCCCAAGCGCGGCGTCTGGTCGAGGATCTCCTCTCCATCGCCGGCGTCGCGGCCGTCGGCGGGCGCGGCCCGTCGGAAATCGCCGAGCGCTTCCTGGAGCAGGCCGAGCTTGCCGAGGGCGCCGGCGTCCCGGCGGAAAAGCGCGCGCTGGCGGAGGCCTTCTTCGCGATCGAGGGCGCGCCCGACGCCGCCTCCGCGGCGCTGCGCCGCCTTGCCGCCGAGGCCGGCCTCGACCTTGGCGCCGCACTCGATTGTTTCGACGCGCGCTCGGGTTTCGTCGCCGCGCGCGGGCTGGCGCTCGACGACATGCGCTTCTCGACGAGCTTCGCCCGCCATCTCGACTATTACACGGGCTTCGTCTTCGAGGCGCGGCGACGGGGCAGCGAGGCCGCGGTCGTCGGCGGCGGGCGCTACGACCGTCTGCTGAAGACGCTGGGCGCGAAAGAGGACATTCCGGCCGTCGGCGCCGCCGTCTGGGTCGACCGGCTGCAAGGAGACGCCCCATGAGCGGCGCCGGGAAACTCATCGTCGCGGTCCCCTCCAAGGGCCGCCTGCAAGAGAATGCCGCCGCCTTCTTCGCGCGCGCCGGGCTGGAGCTGACGCAAGGGCGCGGCGCGCGCGACTATCGCGGCGCGATCGCCGGCGTGCACGGCGTCGAAGTCGCTTTTCTCTCCGCCTCGGAAATCACCGGCCGGCTGGCGCGCGGCGAGGTTCATCTCGGCGTCACCGGCGAAGACCTGGTACGCGAGGAGATCGCCGACGCGGAGAACCGCGTCGAACTCCTGGCGCCGCTCGGCTTCGGCGGCGCCAATGTCGTCGTCGCGGTTCCGCAGGCCTGGATCGACGTGCGCGGCATGGCCGATCTCGCCGACGTCGCCGAGGGCTTTCGCGCCCGACACGGGCGCGGCCTGCGCGTCGCCACCAAATATGTGAACACGACGCGCCGCTTTTTCGCCGCGCATGGCGTCGCGGATTATCGCATCGTCGAGAGTTCGGGCGCCACCGAGGGCGCGCCGGCGGCCGGCTCGGCCGATCTCATCGTCGACATCGCCACGACGGGGCAGACGCTCGCCGCCAATGCGCTGAAAATTCTCGACGACGGCGTGATCCTCAAATCGCAGGCCAATCTCGTCGCCTCGCTTCTTGCGCCCTGGGGCGAGGACGCCCGCGAAGCCGCGCGCGTCATCCTTTCGCGCATCGCCGCGGAAGAGGAGGCGCGCACGACGCGCGAAGTGCGCGCGCGTCTGCCTGAGATTACCGACAAGATGGTCCGCAAGGCGGAGTCGAAATACGGCGCGCTCCTGCGCGAGCGCGGCGCGGACGGGACGGCGCTCTTCGCCTGCCCCGCGCAGAACGTGGCGCGTTTCGCCGACTGGCTTATCGGCCACGGCACGCCCACGGCCACCAGCGCGCGGCTGGATTACGTGTTCCGCGCGGACAACGCGCTGTGGGGGAAGCTGGCGGCGCGGATCGTGGGGGTGTGAGGACGGGGCCGGCACGCGCGGCGCCGCAGGCGCGGAAGCGATTTTACGCTCGTGAATATGGGATACCTTTTATATCGTGTCATCGTAATTTCATTTCTGGTCAGGGTCGCCGTGTCCCCTGCAAACAACGTTTTGACAAAAGGTCGGGGACAGGTCGTGTCCCCGCTGGTGGTGTAGCTTGGCGGGAGCAAGCCGCTCGCGAAGCGCGCTTTTCATAGCGCCGTAGCGAGCGAGCGGCTTGCGGCGGTCATCGGCGATTCTCCGGTTAAGGTCGGTTT
>Ga0233425_10002745_pt1 | contig 33795 bp, 36 predicted proteins | sample Watercolumn_Towu_2_FD_181712 | JGI IMG/M metagenome (GOLD analysis project Ga0233425, IMG submission 181712) | Freshwater microbial communities from Lake Towuti, South Sulawesi, Indonesia - Watercolumn_Towuti2014_140_MG | ecosystem: Environmental > Aquatic > Freshwater > Lake | place...
CTAAAAATTTATATCTTTATAATTAGCCATTGATTATTGACTACAATTTGTATATATTTGACTACCCAAATATGTGCATAGAATCAGGATATTTTCGATAAAATATACTTGTTAACCGATACCCCTTCTTCAGCTGATTTTATTGCCAGTTTTCTGTGCACTTCAGCAGGTACCCGCAATGTTAAATTACCTTTATATTTTTTTAATCCGAAAGGCTCAGGAATTTCTTCATTTTCCTCTCTCATCCATTTTATTGATTCTTCAACAACTTTTTCAATCTCTTTAAGTGCACTTTCAACAGTACTTCCATGCGCAGCCAGTGATGGGAATTCAAGACACCTGCCAATATGCAGTTTATCTTCCTCTGACCACTCTACTCTATAAGTATATTTCTCAATTAATTTATTAGTTTCCATTTTCCACCTTCAATTTTTCCAATGCTTTTAATGCAAGTTTTACCTGGTAAGGCTTAGCCATTTTGCCTTCTTTTTGTATATTTATTCTGGGATCACCTTTCCACGGTGTTTTAAAAATATGATGACTGCCACTGACCCTGGGAGACCCAAAATACTTCGTACATATCTTTAATAAATCATCAAATTTAACATTTTTAGGATTAGACAGTTGCCTCTTTTCCATGCATAGATGATAGCTCATAAGCTATCGTTAGTCAATAAGTTTTTCAGGGAAATGGATGTATTGAGGTCGATCCGCTTACTTGCACCAATTGCGGAGGCAGCATGCGCATTATTGCATTTATTGAGGATTATAAGGTAATAAGAAAAATACTTGACTGGCTGGGCATAGATGAGTTTAAAAGGGACAGGCCTCCGCCAAAAAGATTGTCAGCTACGGATTTGTTTGAAGACTTCTCAAAAGATGATTATATAAATGCTGATTATTCGGATTTTTAAAAGGGGAGTTAAGGCTTCTTATATAAGGCCCTGGCCCAAAACAGTCTGGCATGCTTGCAGATTTACATAAATTAAATTTACGGAAGTCAGTTATTCCTGATTTTATTTCCTACACCTGCTTTTTTATAAAAAATCCATCTATTTGGTTAAACAATCACTAAACGGGGCAGAAATCCCGTCGTTAATTGTATTTTATACCTGGGGGATCCAAAAGCAAGTTCTTATAAATTTAAGACAGATGTTTCAGAATAAAATAGAAGCTTTAATCAAAAGGAAAGAAATAAGAGATGCTTTCGATATGGAATTTTTATTAAAAAAAGGAATTGAAATAACACAGGGCAGTAAGGAACTTATTAAAGTCAGTAAAATTATCAGGCAATTCAGTAAAAAAGAGTATAATGTTACCCTTGGTTCAATTCTTGAACCCCAGTTAAAAAATTATTATAAGAATAACAATTTTGAATATCTGATGGATATGATTTCTGAAAGGCTTGGTTAAATTTTGGAAAAAACAGACTTTATAAGGGATATAATCAGGCAGGATATTGAAAACGGGAAGAATAACGGCATGGTCCAGACAAGGTTTCCACCGGAACCAAACGGCTATCTTCATATAGGCCATGCAAAGTCAATATGCCTGAACTTCGGGCTTGCCGGTGAATTTGGCGGAAGCTGTAATTTAAGATTTGACGATACAAACCCTACAAAGGAAGAGCAGGAATACGTAGAATCCATAAGAAAAGATATCAAATGGCTCGGATTTGACTGGGGAAAACGGCAGTATTATGCATCTGATTACTTTGACAGGCTTTATGAATTTGCAGTGATACTTGTAAAAAAAGGTTCAGCTTATGTATGCGATCTAAGTTCAGAACAGATTCGCGGGTACAGGGGGACACTTACAAAACCTGGCATAGAAAGCCCTTACAGGAACCGGACTGCCGAAGAAAATTTAAAACTTTTACAGGAAATGAAGGAGGGAAGATATCCTGACGGTTCAAAAGTCCTGCGTGCAAAAATAGATATGTCCAGCCCCAACTTAAATATGCGGGACCCTGTAATGTATCGGATCCTTCACAGAAGCCATAACCGTACCGGGTCCAAATGGTGTATTTACCCGACCTATGACTGGGCTCACGGACAGTCGGATTCTATTGAAAATATAACACACTCCATATGCACCCTTGAATTTGAAGACCATCGTCCGCTTTATGACTGGTTTATAGATAACCTTGAGATATATCACCCGCAACAGATAGAGTTTGCAAGGTTAAATCTTACCTATACTGTAATGAGTAAAAGGATGCTGCTTGAGCTTGTAGAGAAGAAATATGTAGATGGCTGGGATGATCCCAGGATGCCGACCATATCAGGTATGAGAAGGAGAGGCTACACTGCCCGGGCAATCCGCAATTTCTGACTGGCAATTGGTGTTGCCAAGTCTGAGAGCACAGTTGACATGGCATTCCTGGAGCATTTTGTGCGGGAGGATTTAAATAAAAAAGCCCTTAGGGTTATGGGAGTGATAAAGCCTTTGAAAGTCGTAATAGACAACTACCCTGACCATGCTGAGGAGGAGATCACCGCCACAAACAATCCAGAGGATCCGGCAGCAGGGACTAGAAAAATACCTTTTTCAAAAATATTATATATAGAACAGGATGACTTTATGGAAGAGCCTCCTGATAAATTTTACAGACTCTCCCCGGGCAGGGAAGTCAGACTCAGGTACGCTTATTTTATAAGGTGTGATGATGTTTTAAAGGACAGGTATGGCAATATTTTAGAGATTCACTGCAGTTATGACCCTTTAACCAGGGGAGGAGATGCGCCTGATGGCAGGAAAGTAAAAGCAACACTTCACTGGGTATCCGCAAAGCATGCAGTTCAGGCAGAAATCAGGATCTATGAAAACCTGTTTTTAAAAGAGAATCCCCTCAAACTTAAGGAAGGTGAGGATTTCAAAGACGGCATCAACCCGCTTTCACTGCAAATAACAGAGATGCAAAGCTTGAACCTTCTCTGGCTGTTGTAAAAACCGGAAATCCCCGAAAAACCGGTCAGGTATACCAGTTTGAGAGGCTTGGATATTTCTGTGTAGATTCGGATTCAACTGGCACAAGCCTTATTTTTAACAGAACCGTGACTTTAAAAGATGAGTGGGAAAAAATAAAAAAGGAAAAAACTTATTTTGAAAAATAAGGAAGAGATTATAACCACGACCTGCTGTTATGACTGCGGTGCAAGATGCCTGCTTAAGGTGCATGTAAATGATGGTAAAATTCTCCGCATAAGTACTGAAAGAGTCAAGGACTTAAATATTGTCGCATGTCCAAAGGGGCTTATGCAAAAAGAAGTTGCATGCCATAAGGACCGCATTATGCAGCCGATGCTAAGGGCAGGCAGAAGAGGACAGGGTAAATTCAAAAAAATATCCTGGGATAAAGCTATTGATCTTATTGCAGAACAAATCCAGGCAACAGTAAAAAAACACGGAAGCGAGTCAGTATATTTTCTTGTTAATACAGGTTCACTTTCCACCCTGCATAATTCCCGAAATGTAACAAACAGGTTCTTTGGCCTCCTTGGCAGATGCACCACGGCCTGGTGCAATGTTTCTTTTGAAGGAGCGCTTCAGTCATCACTTGCGACATTTGGTACCCCCTACACAGGATGCACGAGAGATAATCTGTTTCACTCAAAACTTATGATCTTATGGGGATGGAATCCCCTGATTTCAAGGTTCGGATCCGATACTGAAGTGATTCTTGCAAAGATTAAAAAATCCGGTGTCAAAGTGATAGGTGTAGATCCCAGAAAAAATAAGTCCTGCCAGATACTTGCCGAACAGTGGATAAAAATAAGGCCCGGTTCAGATGCAGCAATGCTGATCTCCATGGCGCATGTGATGATAAAGGAAGATCTTTATGATAAGGATTTTATCGCAAAATATACAACAGGTTTTGGAAAATTTTATGATTATGTCACCGGAAAAGATGACGGGGTTAAAAAAACCCCGGACTGGGCACAGTCTATATGCGGGGTCCCTGAAGAAAGTATAATAAAGCTTGCAAGACAGTATGCATTAACAAAACCCGCAGCTCTTATTACCGGGTTTGCTCCCGGAAGAAGTATTTTTGGTGAGCAGTTTCACAGGGCTGCTTCTGTGCTTGCAGCAATGACAGGAAATATTGGCATAAAGGGAGGTTTCGTTTCAGGAGGAGTGGATTTTATAGGTCTGGGATTGTTCAAAGACAAGATCCCCGTACCGGAAACAGAACATAACCTTCTACACAAGGCTGATTTTTATGATGCAATTTTAAATGGAAAGTCAAAGAAATATCCTGCAGACTGCAAAATTTTATATATTGTAGGCTGCAACATGCTGAACCAGTATCTTAACCTTAATAAGGGCATAAAAGCCTTATCAAAGCCTGATCTTATCATCCTTCATGAGCTGTTTCTTACTCCTACTTCAAATTATACTGACATTATACTGCCCATTACACATTTTTTTGAAAATTCAGATATAGGCCATCTGTGGCTTGGAGGCCCATACCTGATTTCAATGAATAAAGTCCTCGAATCTTTGCCGGATGGTCCAAAATCTGATCTTCAGATTTTTGGTATGCTCGCAAAAAAAAATTGGAATAACCCATTATAATGAAAAAGCAGACAGTGAGTGGCTTGAGCTTCTGATGGAGCGTGAACCTGATTTTCCTGATTTTAAAACATTAAAAAGAAGTGAAGTGCACAAGCTTAAATTTGACCGGCCAAAAATTGCATTCAGGGAGCAGATAGAAGATGTTGAAAAAAACCCTTTCCCGACTCCTTCGGGCAAAATAGAAATATTCAGCAGCATGTTTGAAAAAATGAACAATCCTTTAATTCCTGCAGTACCGGAATATATTCCTGTAGAGAAAGGTAATGAAGATAATCTGACGGGTAATTTTCCCATCGCACTTATAAGCCCCCATTCAAAAGCCAGGGTCAACTCACAGTTTGATAATATTGAAAGTTTTGAAAAATTGAAAGACGATGACTTATGGTTAAATGCCGGGGATGCAAAAATCAGGGGAATAAAAAACGGTGACATGGTTTTTGTATTTAACAGGTCAGGCCGCATCCATGTAAGAGTAAAAGTTACACCGGATATTATGTCTGGAGTTGCAAGCCTTGACGAGGGGCAGTGGTATAAACCGGATATGGATGCAATTGATAAGGGCGGATGTGTAAATGTTCTAACCTCAGATGACAGATCACCGGTCGGAGCTTTTCCTTCAAATACCTGTTTTGTCCAGATAGAGAAAGCATAGTGATTTTTAAAGATCTGCTTGTAATTTGCTTTTCAATGAATTACCATAATGTAAAAAATTTAGTATATTTAAATAAAAATATAAATTTTTTACATTTTCTTTTTTATGACTGGCAAAAGTAAAAAAATTCTATTCTCATCTTCATCAGAAAACCGATTAAACCTGCTTACACGCATGAAGACATTCAGCCTTGAGATGACAGATTCTGAAAAGCTTATTGCAGACCATATTTTAAATAATCCTGAGGAAATATATAACCTCAAAATAGAAGACCTTTCAAAAAAACTGGGTTTGAGCCTGCCCACAGTTTTCAGATTTACGAAGAAACTTGGTTTTGAGGGTTTTAAAGATTTTAAGGTAGAACTTATCAAAGATATGGCTATTGGTATGAATATAGAAATCACAGATATTTCCGATGATGGTGTTGAAGCTGTCACAAAAAACATGTTTGAAAAAATAACCGGAAACCTGAAAGAGACTCTTTCATTCATAAATTATAAAGACCTGGAACAGGCGATAAACATGATAGCTGCCTCAAAAAGGATTATTTTTTTTGCTGTCGGTTCTTCCACATCAGTTGCATCAGATGTTTATTCAAAATTTCTGCGTGCAGGTTTTAATTGTTTCTATAATATAGATACTTATAACCAGAGAGATATATCAACCCAGTGCAGGCAGGGTGATGTCGCCATAGCAATCAGCTTCTCAGGTGAATCTATTGAGGTTGTGGAGTGCATGAGAAATGCAAAAAAGAATGGAGCCGGCACTATTTGTATAACGACCTTTATGAATTCACCGGTCACGGAATATTCAGATACCTGCCTGTATACTGCTCCTGTTCATTCATATTATCAGAAAATAGATCTCCCTTCGAAAATGTCCCAGACAGCAATTCTTGATGCTATTTATTTGAATGTAGTTCTAAAGAACAGAAATAAGGCATTAAATAATATCAGCCGTTCCGAAGAGGAGCATATCAGATTTAAGAAATTATTTAAGAAAATATGAAAAGAAGGATTGCATATGGTAATTGATGCAGCCAGAACAGCGTTTGGGTCCTACAGCGGCCAGCCGGATATTGACAGGCTCCTGCGGGCTATGAGGAGGCAGGAAGTTGACAGGGTTCCTAATTTTGAAGTACTGATAGAGGATAAGATTGTAGAGCGCATACTTGGAAAATATGCAGGAAATACCCTTGCATATGGAGGTGACCCTGCCAAAGGTGTGGTTGACGAGGATAAGGTAAGACCCATGTTTGCCGCTGACTGGATAGAAATATGCAAAATAATCGGACAGGATTCCATAATCCTTGAAGCCCTCTGGACCCCTTTTAAGATAGCCGGACCGGATGGAAAGATAGTGCCTGTGTCCGGTAAACCTGTTAAAACCCGGGCCGATTTTGAAAGGCTGATCATGCCTTCAGATGAAGACATAGAGAAAAAAATGCGCTATGTCCGTGAGTACAGTAAAGCAGTCAGGGGTACCAGAATAGGTGTTGGAATAGTGTTTGCCACCTTTGTGATGACCATATATGAGTTTCTGATGGACCTTAATGATTTTATGATCGATGTCTATGAAGACTATGGCTTCATCGAATATATGTTCGATATAAGCACAGAATACTGGATCAAATTTTCAAAGGCTCTTGTAAAAGAAAAGATAGACTGGTGCTACACCGCAGATGATTTTGGTTTTAAAAGCGGGTTATTTCTACCTCCAAAGATCCTAAAGAAACTCTGGTTTGAAAGGTATAAAAAAATAATGGATCCTATAAAGGATGCGGGTATTGCTATTATGTGCCACAGTGACGGCAAGATAGATGAGATTGTGCCATGGCTTATCGAATATGGTGTTGATGCACTGAACCCTATGGACCCTTACTGCACAGATTACAGGGAATATAAAAAGAAATATGGTGCTGACATTGCCCTTTGGGGAAACATTGATATTGAATGGCCTCTTACAAAAGGTACACCGGAAGATGTGGCAAGGGATGTTAAGGAGCATATGGAAGTATTAAAACCCGGCTATGGCTATATATGCAGTTCTTCCCATTCCATAGTCAATTACATCCCATATGAAAATTTTATAGCATTCATTAAAGCGATCCATAAGTACGGGGGGTACTGATATTATTATGAAAATTTTTGGGTTTTTATGCATGTAAAAATTGAAAAGATGAACGAGCTTTTAATAGAGAATAACAGAATAGCAATGGCAAGACAGGTTTCTTTCTGGAAAAGGGAAATGCCCGATAGAATACTTGCAGAATTTATTTTTGGTGCAGATGCAACTCTTGCAGCGACAAAAACTACAGGAGCTGTTTCAGCAGATTTTCCGCCACTTTATGATAATATCCCTGGAATGCTAGAGGATTTCGAGAAATCAGTGGACCAGTACTTGCTTTCGGGAAACTGGAAGATTGCAGATGATGGATTTAAAACACCAATTGCCTGGCCCGAACTTCAGTTTGGAAACGGAATGGCCGGTGCAATATTTGGTGGAGAACTGGAAGTTGTCAGTACTAAAGATCATACCTATACCTTCAACAGGCCAGTAATTAAAGATTGGCCGGATATTTATAATATTAAATTTGATGAAAACAATGTCTGGATATTACGCATCCAGGAAGCCCTGAGATATTTTATTGAGAACTGCACAAGGGAATTTGTCATAAGGCCTTTCTTTATATATGAAGGAGCAGATTTTATTGTTTCGATGCGTGGCACGACACAAGCCTTTTATGATTTAATTGATAATCCTCCGGAGTTAAAATTCTTATATAAAATCGGAAGAGATGCCGGGATTAAGTTTTTTGAGATGAAACGGAAACTGATTGCAAGGCACAATGAGAATAGCCTGAAAAATGATCATTTCTCAAAAATGGCTCCTCTTCATTCTATTCCAATGCTGGATATGGATGCATATGCATTATGCTCTCCGGAGATTTTTGAAAGAATAGGTTTTGAAAATAAACAGATAATTTTAAACCATTTTGGCGGGGGATCTTTTTATATACATGCCATGGGAAGATTTATTATCCCCATAGCTTCACATTTAGAAAACCTTACTGAAATGTGGCTGTTTGATGACCCTAAATGTCCTGCTTATTTCGAAGACAGAATCAGATGGAGAAAAGAAACATTTGATATACCACTGCAAGTTTATTGCAGTTTAAAAGAGTTTACTGGTGCATTTGAAGAAAAAAGCCTGCCCGGCGGTATTAAATACAATATCTTAACTGACAGAAATGAAATCAGCATTGAAGACATAACCAGATTATATAGTAGAATAAAAAAATATCAAAACTCTGACCTTGCAGGTAAGCCAAAGTCTTAATATAAACGGAGATTAAAATGACAGAAGAACAAAATCATGCAGGAAAAATACCAAATATAATTGTTAAACCACCTGGACCTAAGTCCAGAAGCTGGCATGAACGTGCAGCCAGGCACATGAAGGGCTATTCAAGCCAGGTGAAACAATTCCCGGTCGTATGGGAAAGCGGACAGGGCAGTATAATGACAGATGCGGATGGAAACACTTATATCGATTTTTCAGCAGGTATTTATTGCAACAGCACCGGGCACTGCCACCCTAAAGTCGCAGAGAAAATAAAAAAGTATGCAGATAAGCTCATGAACTGCCATGATTTCACAACTCCTGTAAAGGTCATGTTTCTGGAAAAACTTGCGTCTCTTTTACCGGGTAGCATCAATGGTATCCAGCTCTATTGCGGCGGTTCTGAAGCGGTCGAGGCAGCCCTTCGGGCTGTCCGTGTAATAAAGGGCGGAAAATATGAAATGTTCTCTTTCTGGGGAGACTGGCATGGAAAGACGATGGGTTCAATGAGTCTGTCATCACTTGGGAATGAAGCATTTGGCCCCCGGGCTGCCGGATGCCATCTTTCACCCACCCCTAATTGTTTCAGGTGCCCCTTTAAGCTTAAATACCCATCCTGCAGCCTTACATGTATGGATATTCTTGAAGGAACAATAGATAACGAAGGGACCGGTATGCAGGCAGCAGTTGTCATAGAGCCAATACAGGGTTACAGCGGAACAGTCATTTATCCGGATGAAGTGTATCCCAGGGTTGCAGATATATGCAAAAAAAGAGAAATGCTTCTTGTAATGGATGAGATTCTTACCGGGATGGGCCGCACGGGAAAAATGTTCTGTGTCCAGCATTACGGTCTTGTGCCGGATGTAATAACACTTGGGAAGGGAGTTGGCGGAGGTTTTCCCGTCAGTGCATTTGCAGTAAAGGAAGAATATGGATGGGCCCTTGAAAAAGCATCAGCATCAACAACATACGGTGGAAATCCAATGGCGTGTGCTGCTGGACTTGCAACTCTTGAGGTGATTGAAGAAGAAAAAATACTTGAAAATGTAAACATTGTTGGGAATTTCCTGATGCAAAAATTAAATAAGTTAAAAGAAAGACACCCGATAGTCGGTGAAATTAGAGGTAAAGGATTATTGCTTGCAATAGACCTTGTGAAGGGAAGGGGTACAAATGAGGCTTTCAATGAAGCTGGAAAGATAGTCTATGAAAAGGCGTTTGAAAAAGGCCTTGCCTGGATTCCTGCCGGAAATATTCTGCGTCTTGCTCCTCCGCTTACAATAACCGTCGATCTTGCAGGAAAAGCTATTGATATTATAGATGAAGCAATTGCAGAAACTGAGAAACATTTTGATATAAATTAAGAATTTATGAAAGTTGATGGTAAAGCTCTTTGAAAACTTAATATACAGAAAAGATTTATTATAAATCAGCAGCCTCATGATTTTTTATAAAATTTTGTAGAATATTATATAGTTTTGTAATAAAATTATCCTGATTTACAATTCTTTTATTTGAAATTTACACATTATGACTGAAGTTATGCATCCCGAAGATAGAAGGCAAAAAATCATTGACCTTATTAAGAATAGCAGTGGCAGGGTATCAGTAAAAGAACTTGCACAAAATACCGGGGTTTCACAATCTGCGCTTTATAAGGATTTAACCATACTTGAAAACAAAAGGATCATAAAAAAATCTTATGGAAAACTTGAGTTCAGTGAGTCTGACGAGAAAAATCACAGTTTCTTCTTAAACCTGCAGAAGAATGCAAAACAGAAAAAAACGATTGGAAAACTGGCAGCAGAAATGGTTGAAGATAACGATACAATATTTGTTGACGGTTCGTCTACAACATTTTATTTTTGTGAGGAGCTAAAAAAAAGAAACCTTAAGAACATCACCCTGATGACTAATTCTATTTTTATTCCGAGAGAAATGATAATGGAAACCAATATTGAACTTATTTGTGTAGGCGGAAGGGTCACCAAACCAATTGGTACAAGTAATGGCGATATCTGGGAGCTTCTTGTAAAAAACAATTTTTATGCAAATAAGTTTTTCTTTTCATGTTTCAGCATATCAACCGAAGTAGGGGTTCTGGATCCTGTGCAGAATGATTCAAGCATGAAGGCGGTATTTGCTTTAAAATCCCAGAAAATCATATGCCTTGTGGACAGCAGTAAATTTTACCTTTTGAGTACTTTTAACTGGATAGGTCTGGATAAAATAGACCTGATTATTTCAGATTCCGGACTCAGCAGTGAGATAGCGGATAAATTAATCTCAAAAGGTGTTAAATTACTGATTGCGGGTTAAAAATATATTGAATAATTTATTTTTATATTTGAAGAAATTCCGTATTCTTCACGGAAAAATTTTAAAAAAAAGGAGGTGAATCTCATATAGTAAAGTAAATAACTCAAGTTATCTGATAATTTGAGTGTAAAAAATATGAGGAGGTAAAATGAAAAAGACAAAAATTGCATTATTTGTCAGTCTTATCATGTCGGTGGTTGTAACATTTACGATTTTGCCTGGCTGTAAAACCGGGGCCGCACAGGAAACATCTGCACCTGAAACAGTTGTAGTGACAGAGACAGTTGTCGTAAAGGAAACTGTAGAGGTAGAGAAGGAATCACCTTACACTTATGAGAAATTGAGAGAAATGGCTAAAGCAGGCGCATATGAAGGAGAACCTGCAAAGGGACACACTATGGCTTTTGCAAACATAATAAAGTCATTTCCGTTCTGCACATCAGTTGAAAATAATATCATTGAAGAATGGCAGTTAGCCGGTGGTTCAATGGATGACTTAACAGTTCTTGACAATGCTGCAGATACAGCTCTTGCAATACAGAACGCAGACATTATTTTCAACAAGAAACCCGAAGTTTTCCTTGAATTCCAGCTCGATGCGCAGGTAAATGCCCAGATTGGAAGAAGAGCTGAAGAACTTGGAATATTTATAATCGCAATCGATGTGCCAGTTCCGGGATTTCCATTCCAGGGTGTAGACAATTATGGTACTTCAGTTCTTACGGGTAATTGGGCAGCAGACCAGATTGATGCAGTTTATGGTGGCTGGGAAAATGTTGACAGGGTATTCTTCATCTGGAATCCTGTGATCGGTGAGACAGTAGCAATGAGGATATATGGCTCAATGGATGTATTTAAGGAAAGATTCGGAGATGAAGCAGACACCAAGGTAGAAGGTTCAAAAGCAGTACTGGTTGATGCCGGCAGCACCACTGACGAAGCAAAAGCCGCTATGGCAGATATCCTTGCAGCTTATCCTGAAGATGAAAATATCATGGTATTCTGTCTTAATGACCAGACTTCTGCAGGTGTGCAGGCTGCAGCAGATATAGCTGGCAGGTGGGATCCTGAAAAATGGATGATCATGTCACAGGGTCTTGATGATCTTGGTATGCAGCTTGTAAGAGATGGTATTGTTGACGGTGATAGTGCATACTTCCCGGAAAAATATGGCGAATACCTGATTCCTGGAGCAGTAGCATATATGTATGGAAATCCTGTACCTGCATATATGTTTATAGAAAATACGATTATCACACCAGATAATATCAGTGATTACTATCCGCAATAAAAATGAAAAGCTGCCTTTAGGGTCTTTCAATTATTACGGTCGCAGTTTTCTTTGTGTGAAAAAACGTTAGAGACAGATGGAGGGCTGCAAGCCAGCCCTCCAAAATAATACTTTTAAGTGGATTTTTTAAAAAGATGTATCTGTAAATAATCTGTGAGTAACATTTGTGAATAATATTTTAAAAACAGAAAATTTTGGAAAGTAAATAGTTAAAGTGAGGCAAAATATGCCAGATAATGAAATAGTACTGGAAATGTCCAATATATCCAAAAACTTTCCTGGAGTACTTGCCCTGGACGATGTAAGCATAAACTTGCATAAAAGAGAAATATTGGGCCTTCTTGGAGAAAACGGGGCAGGAAAGTCAACACTTATTAAAATACTTTCAGGTGCCTATACTCTTGAACAGGGAAAGGTAATAATTGACGGGGTAGAGCATAGATTTTCAAGCCCCTATGAAAGCCTCTCTGCAGGAATACGTGTTATATATCAGGAGCTTACTTCATTTGAACCGCTTACTGTGCTTGAAAATATTTTCGCCGGTGAGGTAATAACAAACAGGGCCGGTTTTGTAAGCTGGAGAAAGATGGCAGCAGAGGCAAAGAAAATACTTGAGACTCTGGGTTCAGAAATAAACCCCTATGCACTAATGGAGAATTTAAGTGTAGCCGGAAAGCAGATTGTGGAAATAGCAAAAGCTATACATGGTAATGTAAAGATACTTGTAATGGATGAACCCACATCTGCACTGGATGAAAAGGATGTAACTAATCTATACAGTGTCATAAGAAAGCTCAGGCAGCAGGGTGTTGCAATTATTTATATAACACACAGGATGGAAGAAATAGTCCAGATTACCGACAGAGTCATTGTACTGAGGGACGGAAAAAAAGTCGGCGACAGCAAGACATCCCAAACCAATAAATCCAATCTTGTCAATCTGATAGTTGGAAGGGAGCTTTCGGATCAGTACCCGAAGAGAGATATAAAAAAAGGTGAAGTAATTTTCGAGGTTAAAAAGCTTTCATACCTTAATAAAGTAAAAAATGTCAGCTTCAATCTCCGGGAAGGCGAGATTGTTGCATTTTTCGGTCTTCTTGGTGCCGGCACACATCAGCTTTTTTCAGTGCTTTTTGGGGACAAGAGAGCAACAACCGGGGAAATATATATTGAAGGTAAAAAAATAAATATTTCAAGTCCGAATGTCGCCAAAAAAAACGGCCTGGGCTATATCCCGATAGACAGAAAAGAAGAAGGAATCGCTTTAGTAATGGATATAAAGCAGAATATCACTTCCTCAAATATAGAGGAGATGGGCAATGGTTTTGTTCTTAACAGGAAAATAGAAAATGAGCATGCTTCCAGATGGTTTAATGCTCTTAATATAAAAGCTCCGTCAGTAGACACGCTGGCAAGCAGCCTCTCCGGCGGGAATCAGCAAAAAGTAGTTGTTGCGAAATGGCTTGAAAAAAATTCCAGGATTCTTCTTATGAATGAACCAACCAGGGGCATAGATGTGGGCGCCAAAGCAGAGATATACCTGATTGCTGAAGACCTCTGTGAAAAAAGGGTCGGGGTGCTGATGGTATCAAGCGAGCTTCCTGAAATCATGGCAATCTCAGACAGGGTAATAGTCATGAGAGACGGAGAAATCGTTGGACAATTTATTACCAGGCAGACTTCACAGGAAGAACTCATGCATTTAGCTTCCGTATAATTTACAAGAAAGGTTAAAATATGCAAACAAAAATTAAAAAAAGGTTCAAGCTTACGGATACCTATATACTTCTCATAATCCTTTTTGCATTGTTTGCTTTTTTCTCACTGGTAAACAGGCAGTTCATTGCCTACAATAACATAAGTACCATGCTTAAGAACATGGTATTGACCGGCGTCCTTGCGCTGGGGCTCACTCCCCTAATGATTGCACGGGGTCTTGATATTTCTTTTGGAAACTCTATTTCCTTCACATCGGTTGTGATGGCAGTACTTTTTACTGTAGGCGGACTGAATCTCTGGCTCTCGTTAGTGATTGGAGTGCTGGTAGCAACGTTAATCGGATTTATTAACGGGCTGCTTATTGAAAAATTCGACCTTATACCAATCATCCTTACCCTGGGGACAATGGCAATACTTCAGGCGCTTGCGCTTGTCGTTGCCAATACTTTCACCCAGACTTACTCGATACTGATGCTAACGGACCAGTTATATTATTTTTCAACAAGAACATTCCTGAAAATCCCCCTGCCGCTATTTGTACTTATCGTATTTGTTGCAATTTTCTGGTTTGTTCTTTCAAAGACAAAGGTCGGAAGGACGATATATCTTATAGGGGCAAATCCAAAGGTAGCCTATCTTTGCGGTGTTAAAGTAACAAAAGTAAAGATACTGCTTTATACATTCATGGGATTTATTGCAGGAATTGGCGGCGTGTTAATAGTTGCGCTTACGGGTGTCGGGATGTCATACCATGGATCAAAGCTTGCACTTCCAACTCTTTCTGCAGTTCTTCTGGGAGGAATATCTCTCATGGGGGGCAGCGGAAGCGTCTGGGGAACATTGATAGGAATTTTGATTGTCACTGTCATTTTTAATGGGCTTTCGGTTCTAAATGTGCCTTCTTATTTCATACAGCTCTTTCAGGGTCTAGCGCTCATCACAATAGTTGCCGCTTATGAAATAAGAAATAAAAGAGCTTTGGCTTTTTAACTTTAAAAAAGTTTTAGATAGATGAGGTTTTATGATGAATAAGAAAAAGAAAAATGACTTCTTAAATACAATTAATCCATTTAATAAAAACTCCATGACACCAACGCTTTTGATAGTCTATGCCTTCATGATACTGATATTTTCTCTTCTTAACCCGCTTTTTGTCAGCATTGCAAACATAAAGAGCATTATGGCAAACCTGACGATTTCAGGTATTATGGCTGTAGGACTGACAACTGTAATACTCACAGGTAATTTTGACATATCAGTGGGTTCAATTCTGGGTGTGTCGGCGATTGTATGTGCCAAACTTTATAATATAGGCAATACTTATATACCACTTCCCGTTGTTATACTTGCAGGAATTGCTGCAGGTACAGCAATAGGTGCAATAAACGGATTTCTTGTCACAGTAGTGGGTATAAACTCCATTATAACAACCCTGGGGACACTTGCAGTTTTCCGGGGGCTTGCGTTCCTGTATGGAACTGAAACCGCCCAGATTTACTATAAACCATATGTTACAATGGGCAGGGGTTATATTTTCAAAGATATCCCGCTCACCATGGTTTATTTTATTGTGATCCTTTTATTTATGTACCTGATTCTGCGGTTTACCAGGTTTGGCAGGAATGTATACCAGATCGGCGCAAACTCCCAGGCTGCAAGGCTTGCAGGCGTTTCCATCAAGAAAACGACTTTTTATACATTCATTATTTCAGGAGCAACTGCTGGAATAGGTGGTATACTTTTATCCTCACAGCTTGCATTTGCACAGGGCGAGTTCGGCCTTGGTTATGAGTTTAAAATACTTACCATTTGTGTCCTGGCCGGCATATCGCTTGCAGGTGGAAGAGGTACGCTTGTCGGAGTGCTGGTGGCAACTCTGATACTGGGTTCCATTGCAAACGGTCTTTCACTTTCTAAAGTTCCCATTGAGTGGCGGGATGCATTCGAAGGCCTGATACTTATCATTGCAATAATGGTCGATTCTATCAGGGTAAGAAGAAGGGCACTGCTGAGAGCTTAAAAGGTTTAAAATCATATAAATTTAGTAAGGGGTGCTAAATGGAAAAATTAAAGGTCGGATTTGTAGCAGGTTTCATGGAAGGTTTTTCAACAAAGGGTATAGAATATTTTAAAAATTATCAGCATGAACTTGCAAAAATGGCAAACACCATGGGGTTTGAGCTGCATGTAATTGGTACCATAATGCAGAACATGGAACAGGCTGTAAATGTGCGCAGGGAAATCGAGGCAGCCCGGCTTGATTTTGTTATGCTGTTCCATCCGTCTTATATAATCGGTGATTATGTCTATGAGATTATGAAATCAGACAAAAATTTCGGGCTCTGGGCAATAGAAGAGCTCTCCGAAACCGGACCCATGACATTTGCATCTTTTGTGAACATCTCCCAGAATATCGGAATATCAAAGCACAATTTCCTGAGAAAGCCTGTAAAAACCAAGTGGTTTTTCGGTGATATGGAAAGCATATTCTTCAAACCCAGGTTTGAGATAACAATGAAAGCCCTCACAACTTTAAAAAGCATAAAGGATGCCCGGGTAGCACAGATTGGAAAGCTTGCAGACGGGCATATAAACCACATGGCAAATACAAGGGAGATATATAAGTACCTCGGTGTCGATGTGACAAGGGATTACGAGGTCGAAGATATAATGGCTCTGGGTGATAAGATGCCTGCAGCTGAAGTGGACAAAGTATTTTCAGCTGTAAAAAAGGCTTCAAAAATAAGCCGTGTCTCTGAGGAAAAGGTGCGTGATTCAGTAAAGATGTATCTTGCAATAAAACAGGTATGCGAAAAGAACAACTACAGCGCAGTGGCATTTTCATGCTGGCCCAAGCTCATGCCCCAAAAGGAAATGGTGGGATGCCTTATCAATTCGTTATTAAACAGCGATGGCATAGCGGCAGGTTGTGAAGCAGACATAATGGGAACTGTTTCAATGCTTGTGCTGCAAAAGCTTACAAACCAGCCGGTAGCGCTTATGGACCTTCCGAAGTTTGACGAAGAGGATGAATCACTGCAGTTGTGGCACTGCGGCTCAGCCCCTTTTGAGATGGCAAACGAGAGAGGAGTGATCTGTGAAAAACATTACTTTGCAGATTATGCAGAAAGCGTAAAGAACTGCGGTCCTGTAACCGACATTATATTTAAAAAAAGTGATGTAACAGTTTTCAGGCTCTCCGGCGAAGGTGACGAGTTTTTTTACTTTACAGGCAAATTCTTTGATCCCAGGAAGAATTCTTTCTGCGGCAGCAGGGGATGGGTAAATGAACTGAAGTTCTACGAGCAGCCCATAAAAGCGTGGGACCTTGCAAACACATTTTTAACAAACGGGCTTCCTCACCATTTCCCGATGGTGATGCAGGATGTAGGGGCATATCTTGAGGAATTCGCATTCTGGGCAGAACTTAAAAAAGTCAGGAGATACGACTACAGGGATTATCTGTATGTATAGACTGGCTGGAGTTTACACGCAAAACTAAGGAGTATTTAAGGTGAATATAAGATTTGAAGAAATGCGTTCTCCTGAAATCGAGCAGTTCATAAAAAATGACGGGATGGCAATAGTTCCCATCGGGGCCTGTGAGGTGCATGGGCGGCACCTGCCGGTCATCACCGATACCAGGATGACTTACAGCGCTGCAATCGATGCAGCCGAAAAGATGTCAGATAAAATACCTGTTGCAGTACTTCCTGCTGTTTGGTTTGGATACTCCGTATCCATTCTGAAAAACTGGCCTGGCACCATAACTGTAAGACCAAAGGTGCTGATTGATTTGATGTATAATATCTGTCAGTCACTCATTGATATGGATATAAATAAAATTCTTATTGTCAATGGACACGGCAACAACCCTGGCGTACTTGATGTAGTGGTCCGTTCTATTGGAGATGATTTCAAGGTCTTTCCCGGCATCACGAATATTTATGACTGCTGGGACAGCGAATTTGTAAGACAGAACCGTAAATCAAAACCAGGTGGGATAGGCCATGCTTGTGAGATCGAAACCAGTGTCATGCTTCATTTGAGCGAAAACCTTGTAGATATGAGCGTTGTAGATGATACGGATATTATGAAAAGTGACCTGCAGACCTGTCCTGTTGACTGGGGCACTGTAAAAAAACGAAAGCTTTATCTTTCGACATGGTATCTTGAGAACAGCAAATATGGCGGAGCAGGCGATCCCAGTTGTGCAACAAAAGAATTCGGAAAGATAATACATGAAATGACTGTAAATGGTTTATGCGAGGTAATAAAGGAATTTTACAGTACCCAGCAAAATCTTAAAGGGCGCAAGCTTAAAAGGAAATGCCAGAAGTTCTAGATACTAAAATAAATGAATGCTAGGCAAAAATTTCTTTCAGTAATAAACTTTGAGGATAATGCATGCATACCTAAAAACGAGTTTGCCTACTGGGCTGGGACAATAAGGAACTGGTTTTTGCAGGGCCTGCCAAAAACCGGGGGACTACCTGATGCTATTATAAGTTCTGAATCCATACGGGGCTCAAAACCGCTTGCAGAACAGTATGCGACCGAAGTGGACCAAAATGTCGCAGCTTATTTTAACCTTGATTCATTCCCTGAAAAATTTCCCATAGATTACAGCCCCATGCTTGCCGGCAGTATAATAGAAGATAATGAGGATTACAGAATTTATTCTGATAAATACGGTCTGACAAATAAAGTCTTAAAAAAGAAGTCATCCATACCACTGGTTATAGATTTCCCCATAAAAAATAAAAAGGATTTCTATGATTATATTTCCCTCTATGACAGCCCCTGCAGAGATATTCCAAAAAGACTGCCAAAAGATTTTGACAGACTTGCAGAAAATCTAAGAAACAGAGATTTTCCCATAAGGCTTGGAGGCAATCCTTTCGGCTTTTCATTTCTTGCAAGACACCTTATGGGAGAAGTGACTTATATGTTAAGCATGTATGATGACCCGGGGCTGATAAAGCAGTTTAATGAATACTATTTAAATTTTACAATGGGTTACTGGTCAGAAATACTTGAAAAGGTCGAAGTGGACTGTGTATTCATACTTGAAGATATAGCATACCGTTCAGGTTCTTTTATCTCAAAAGAGATGTTTAGCCAGTTCATAAGGCCATATTATTTAAAATTTATTGATTTTTTAAAACAGTACCGGATAATAAATATTTTTGTTGACTGTGACGGCCTTATTGATGAACTCATACCACTCTGGATTGAAACAGGTGTTACCGGGCTTTTCCCCTTTGAAGCTGTAAATGATATTGTCGCCATAAGACAGAAATACCCGAACCTTAAAATGATGGGTGGATTTAATAAGAAGGTGCTTTTTAAAGACTCTTCAAGGAAGAAAATCGATGATGAAATTGACAGAATATCCAATGTGATGAAACTGGGTGGATATATCCCGCATATAGACCATTCAGTGTCTGAAGATGTCACATGGGAAAATTTTAAATATTACAGGGAAAAACTAAACAATCTTATAGACACAATGCAGAAAGGAAACTAAATTAAGCTGGAAAGGAAAGATATATGAGAAAAGGCTTTACACGGAAAACCCCTTCTTTAAAAGTCCTTTCAGACGTCCAGGTGGAATATCTGCATAGCCTGACACTGGAAGTGCTTGAAAAAACAGGTGTGAAGCTGGAAAGTGAAAGGGCTTTAAAACTTTTAAAAGGAAATGGTTGCAAAGTCGATTTTGAGACAAAAACTGTCAGATTCCCCCCATACCTTGTAGAGGGATCGGCAAGACTTGCACCAAGCTGTTTTTCTGTAAAAGCCAGGATCCCCGAAGACGATCTGCGGATCAGCCCGGCAACCCTTTATTTCATGATTGCTGCGGGTGCAAAGCTGCATAATGAGAAGACCGGAGAACTGTCCGTTGCAACACTTGAGCAGAACAACCAGTATGTAAAACTCTGCGACGGGCTTGAGGCACTTGACTTCCAGGCATCATATGGCCCGTTTTTCGAGCTTAAAGATGTGGAGCCTGTAATGCTTCTTGCTGAAAGTCAGGCAAGTGTTGCAAGATACAGTACACGTGTTTCCAGGGGGGCTCAGGCGACAGATTCATTCATCTGGGAATCACTGATTGCAAATGCGGCTGGCAAGCAGTTGATAGGAACCATAGAGGGGGCGGCACCTTTATGCTTTCCGGAAGATGCTGTAAATGCGGCATTTGAATATATGGATAACGGTTTTCCTATATGGGCGACCGGCGGCTCTGTAATGGGGGGGGGCTCACCCGTAACAGTTGCCGGTGCAAGCATCAGCAATAATGCTGAGACTCTTGCCGCTGTCACGCTTATTGAGTGCTATAAGCCGGGACACCCTGTGCTTGCCAATGATTTTGTAATACCCATGGATATGGAAAGCGGAAACCTGTTTTTTGGTGCAATAAGCTCAGGTTTTCACCAGATGGCTTTCAACCAATTATACAGAGATCTTTACAGGATACCGACATGCAATGCAATGGCAGCATTCCCGAATTCCAAACTCATTGACTACCAGAACGGTTTTGAGAAGACACACCTTGCAATGAGTGCCGCATTATCAGGGGCAAGCATGATAGCATTTATAGGCTCTGTCAGCCAGGAGCTTGCATGGAGCCCGATTCAGGCAGTGATTGACAATGATGCGGTAAATATTATTGGAAGGTATATAGAAGGGTTTGATGTAAACAATGAGACAGCTGCTATGGATCTGATTGCTGAAGTGGGACCCACACCGGGTTCATATCTTGGCAAGAAACATACAAGGGAAAACTGGAAAAAAGAATATTATGTGCCCCGGGTCTTTGACAGGCTCTCTTATCAGGACTGGGATAGATCCGGCAGGAAAAGTGTGCTTGATAAGGCCAGGGGAAGGGTCGAAGAGCTTCTTTCTTCACATAAAACTGTTCCGCTATCACCCGGACAGGAAAACGAAGTGGAAAAAATATTAGAAGATGCCAGAAAGTATTATAAAAAGAAAGGGCTTTTATAGCCGTAAAGGCTATTTTATATGAAGTTTTATTAATGGGATTTTATTATGTTCGGGAATAAAGAACGGGTGCTGAAAGCAATAAAGCGCAGTACTGTGGACAGAATACCGTTTATGTACAGGGCTCTACCGGAAGTTCATAAAAAGATTCTTCTGCACTACGGTCTTAAAAAAGACATAGAGGATTGCTGGACGGATCTTATGGATTTAATGGGGTTTGACCTTTTTTCGGGGGGCAATGGTATAGGAAAGTTTACAAAGTTCAAACCAGTATATAAAGGTCCTGTAATTACCAGATCTGCTGACCCCAATCTTTTTTATACTTTTGGAATTGATTCGTTTTTTGATTCAAGGTCAGGGTCTCGTAATTATATTGTAAACGGAGATTTTGCTAAAACTGATTCACCTGGCAGGATAAAAGCATACCGCTTCCCTGAAATAGATGATTTCGAATACAGGTGGAAAAATCCTCCCCTGGAACTTAAGGACAGGCATTTTCTTGGGGCGGGGACTTTGAATTCGCTTTTCATGATTGCCCTTTATTTAAGAGGCCCACAGCAGTTTATGATAGAACTTATTACAGATAAAAGATTAGCTTCGTCATATATAAACAGGATAGGAGAATTCATACTGGAATTTACAGCCAGGACATTTGAAAAAAATAAAGGGTGCCTGGAGTTTTATGCTCTCTGGGACGACCTGGCAATGCAACAGGGTCTTATGATACCATACAGTGCATTCCGTGAGTTTTTTTTGCCATGGTATAAAAAAATATTTGCTCTGGCAAAAAAATACGACCTCATCACTTATTTTCATATCTGTGGAAATGCAAATGAAGTGATCAGCGACCTTATTGATATAGGAGTGGATATACTCGACCCGGTTCAGACTTCTGCAAGGGATATGAAACTGGATTTGTTAAAGAGAAAATATGGACGCGACATTTGCTTTCATGGCGGAATAGATGTACAGAACCTGTTGCCGTTTGGAAGCCCGCAGGATATCAGGTCCTATATAAAATGGGTTCTTGGTCTGTTTGGAAATAATGGAGGGATAATCATCGGTCCTGCCCATGATATAACGGCTGACACACCGGTTGAAAATATTCTGGCCATTTATGATATGTGCAATCAGTAAGAAGATTTTAAGTAGATTAAAAAGGGATATCTGATGATAAATTCTGAAATAATTGATCCCTGCTCTGGTGAGCCTGATATCAGCAGGCTTCTGGCAGCATTCAGGAGAGAGCAGGTGGACAGGGTTCCCAATTTTGAAGTTCTGATCGAAGATAAACATGTTGAAAGATTTCTGGGAAGATACGGAGGCAATACTCTTTCATATGGAGGAGATCCTGCAAAAGGTGCAGATGTGGAGCAGGGCAGACCAATGTATCCTGATGATTTCATAGATCTGTGTAATATTATAGGCCAGGATGCAATGTTGTTTGACGCAGGCCTCTGGACACCGTTTAGAAGAAAAAATAAAAATGGAGAGCTGGAACCGGCATTTGACAGAACTGTCAAATGCCGAAAAGATTTTGAGGAACTGGTTCTTGATTCTGACAGTGCCATTGAAAACACGCTATTTTATATCGGGGAATACAGGGATGCGTTGAAAAGGAGAAAATCAAAAATCGGTCTCGGAGTGGGATTCGGCTGTCTTATCCAGACGTTATATGAATTTGTTGTGGGCATGAATGACTTTATGATGATGGTCTATGAAGATTTGGAACTTGTTGAAGATATGCTTGAGGTCTCATGCCGGCATTTTATAAAACTTGCCAGAGCCTCGGTAAACGCTGGAGTGGATTTCATTTTTCCTGCAGATGATGTTGCATTCAAGACCGGTTTATTTATACCACCTGTTCTTTTTAAGGAACTCTGGACAAAAAGAATGGCAAGGATATTTGAACCTGCAGTCAATGCCGGCATTCCTGTCATGTTTCATTCTGATGGAAAAATCGATGACATTATCGAAGACCTTATCGGAATGGGGCTTAGTTGCCTTAATCCCATGGATCCATATGGCGTTGATTACAGGGATTATAAAAAAAGATACGGCAGCAGGTTATGCCTGTCGGGTAATGTCGATATAGAATTTCCGCTTTCCAAAGGTACTCCTGAAGATATCGATGCAGATGTCAGGGAGCATATGGCAGTATTAAAGCCGGGTTACGGGTATGTGGCAACAGTGTCACATTCAGTTGTGAATTATATACCACATGAAAATGTGATCGCTTACTTTAATGCGATCCATAAATATGGTTCTTATGAGGCGCAGTAGAGATGCAATCAGTAAATTTCCATGACATAAATTTCTGGGTAGGGGAAAATAATCTTTTAAAAAAGTATTCTGTTTCAGAAGATAAATTACCCGGCATACTTGAAGTCAGAATTAAAGAATATAGAATAATTTCTACAACAATCACTCATTTTAATTCTTTTTTCTACTGGCCCGCTTCAGGTAATGAATTGCTTGCAGGTTTATTAGGTAATTTAAAGACCAGTCAATAGTACAAAAAAGATAAGGCTGGTTATCTTTTTGGTGCGATGTTACTTGAACAAGAATAAATTTATAATCCCGGAGGTTTTGAAAAGACACTTATAAGAAGATATAAACAGGGGTTCAGGATCATAAGGTTATTTCCTAAGACCCAGAAATACCCGTACAGCTGCCGTCTTTTAAGCGATATTTACAGGGTCCTGGACCATTATTGCTTTCCTGTTATGCTAAGTCTTGATGAAATAGATATCACCGGTGATAAATGTATCGAATGGGAAAAGCTGCTTGAAATAGCTGATAGTTTTAAAAACATGCCCCTTATAATAGACGGGGGCGACGCTAAGGAGCTTATGTTTAACAGTTATTTTTTTATGATATTGAGAAACAGTGCAAACATATATTTAAACACTCATAATCTTTTTGTGATCAGTCAGATTGAGGTTCTTGTCTCTGTTTCAGGTTCAGACAGGCTTTTATATGATTCTTATTTTCCCTTTTATGAACCGTCGATTTCTGTTGAAAGGATACTGGAGTCAGACATGCCTGAAAAGAGTAAACAGATGATTGCTTCCAGGAGTATAGAAAAAATTTATTCCGGCATAAATATCTCGTGATTTTTTAAAATGGTTTTAAGATTAAGATTACTACAATAAGAATATTTACCGCATCAAAATGCTTAAACTGAAAGACAGGATAAAAAAATTCAGGATAATTGATACACATCTTCACCTTGGCTGCCTCTCAAACTTGAATTTCCCTTCCAGGTCAGATAAGGAGATTATCGGTTTACTTAAGCAATACGGGATTGAAAAAGCCATTTTTTCTCATCATGCAGCTCTTTCAACTGTGTCTTTTGGTTTTGAAAAAACAATTGAGGTACTTAGGGAATATGATGATTATTTATATGCCTATCTTGTTTATAATCCAAATTTTGCAGCTGAAAGCCTTGATATAATAAAAAAATACGGGAACATTAAAAAAATCGCCGGCATTAAAATCCACCCGTCGTGGCATTGCTGCTACCCTTATGATGAAAAATATGATGTTTTATGGGATTATGCAGATAAAAACAGTATGATTGTACTGACACACAGCTGGAAGCCTGATGTAGCAAATGAATCACAGAAGTTTTCAGACCCTTTTTTCTTTGGAAAAATACTTGAAGAATATCAGAATGTTAAGCTCATCCTGGCACATGCCGGCGGAAGAGGGGAATACCTTTACAGGGTCATGGACCTGCTGGAAAAATATGAAAATATGTATGTTGACTTTTCAGGTGATATTTTTGTGCCAGGCCTTGTAGAAGAATATGTCAGAAAGGCGGGTTCCAAAAAGCTTCTTTTTGGTACAGATATGCCATGGATAGACCTGAGGTATTACCTTGCAAACATCGATTCGGCACATCTTGATGATGATGCCAAAGCAGATATTTTTGGTCTTAATGCCATAAGGCTATTTGACCTTTGAAATATTTTAAAATTCACTTAGAAAGGATACAGAAATGAGAAGATACTGTCTTGTACTTGAATTGAAAGAGGAGTTTGTAAATGATTACTGTGACATACACAGAAACCCCTGGCCTGAACTCCTCGATTCAATAAAGGAAAATGGCGCAAAAGAGCTTCTGATCTGGAATTATAAAGATCTTTCAATTGTCTATTATGAGTGTGAGAATATAGATTTGCTGTATGAAAAGCTGAATAAGCTTGAGGTCACAAAAAAATGGAATGCGACTGTAGGACCCTGGTTTAAAAAATCACTGCCTGTTGACAGTGAAGGTAAATTCATTGTATGCGAAAAGATATTTGACCTCAATCAGCAATTGGAAGGAAAGCTTGAACGTTACTGATGTCAGGCCACTTTAAGGAGCGGTTTAGTTGATAAAAATTCCCTTATCCAGTCCAGAGCATGACTATGAGGAACTGCTTTCTGTCATCGATGGAAGCAAGGGTCCCCAAAGGGTCCATAACATCGAGGTCATAGTCGATGAGGAAATAAAAAAGCATATCATTGAAAATTTCTTTGAAATTGATTATTTCCCTTCTGTCGGAATAGATACAGGTGCCTTAAGAAAATCAAAAACCCTTGCTGACAATGATGACTATAGAAGGGCAAAACAAAACTATTACCGTATGTATGTCAAATTTCATTATGGTATGGGGTATACCATTATTCCTGATCATGATTTTATTATTAATCTCGAGAGTTTCAATACGGTTTCCTTAAATACAAAGGACACAGCTGCATTTTCAAGGGGAGACAGGACATGGGCACAGGAGGGCAGAGGTTTAATAAAAAACTGGAGGGATTTTGAAGAATTTGATTGGGATATGCTGGATATTCTGCTTGAGGATTACGGCAGGCACCTTGACTTTATGCGGACTATAATTCCGGATGGGATGAAGATAGCTGTTGTGGGCGCAATGTTTTATCAGGTATATGCCTGGCTTCTTGGATCCATGGGCCTTTTTTACCTTATTAAGGACGATTTTGAGCTCGTAAGATCTGTAATTGACAGGATGGGTGCACTGACGCTAAGGATGTATGAGATTGCAGCTTCCAGGGATTGTGTGGGAATCCTCCTGCATGGAGATGATCTGGGTTTTAAGACTTCGACCATGATATCACCACAGATGCTTAGAAAACTAGTCTTTCCATGGTATAAGAGATATTCCGAAACAGCACATAAAAACGGTAAAAGATTCTGGGTGCACTGCTGTGGTTTTAAGGAAGATATAATGGAAGACCTCATTACAGATATGAATATGGATGCGCTGCATTCTTTTGAAGATGCTTGCTGCCCGGTAATTGAGTACAAAAAAAATATGGTGACAGGACAGGTATAATTGGCGGAGTGGATGTGGATATGCTGTGCAGGCAGGATGAGGAAGGGCTCAGAAAATATATAAGGAAAATCCTTGACAATTGTATGGCGGGTGGAAGGTTTGCGCTTGGTTCAGGAAATTCAATCACGAATTTTGTCCCGGTTAAAAATTATCTTGCCATGCTGGATGAAGCAAACAGATGGGGTGTAAAAAAACAGTACACTGTTACATCAGGGTAAAATCAATCTGCAGCATCCTGCAAAGCTGGATGAGTTCCTCAATATGATATAATTAATGGAAAGACATATAAATACCATAAATATGTAATTGACTATAGGCCATCATATGGGGGCAGAGTCTATGCTATAAAATATGTATGTAATTATGTTCTGCAAAGTACAACAGAATTTTACCAGGTATGGGTTAGTTCCGGATACTGGCAAAGTTATACTGATTCATACTGGGTTGATACTTCCCACTGGGAAACCAGGAACGAAAGAAGGTGGGTTGATACCTCTAATACAGTATCGCAGGGCTACTGGGAATATTATACCACCAGGGTTTGGATAGACACATCTTATACGGTTTCACAAGGGTATTGGCATTATTACAGCACAACAGATTGGATAGACACATCTTATTGGGTTTATGAGGATGTTTGGATTGAAGACGGCCACTGGGTTGAAGCAGTTATAAATCTGGAAGGAAAAGTTCTACATACCCTGCAGTGGGATAAAAACAGGATAAATTATAATTTGTCTAAAAATGGAAATGAGAATAGCCCAAGAGGATATGAGATATTTTTTAATGGCGAAAGGTTCATATTAAATGCTTATGCTACAGGCGAATTTAAACCTGAATCAGTTCTTGTTAAATTAATGGATACAGAATTTGAGGATGATCTTGACAACTCTTCAGGCGAAAAGTGGGAGGGGAGTATCTGGGATGAGTCTTTTATTAACTTTTATGACATGGAATGCGTTTTTAAATTTACAGCAAATTATGATAATGGAATAGTGCTTGAAGATGAAGTTACAGTTTATATAGTAAGAGATTACTACTGGTTGCTCCACAGAGGATTTTAATTAAAACTATATCTGACAGATATAGTTCTATAAAATTCATATTCTAAATTCTTATTGATCACTTTGCATTAGATTTTTTTCATAGCAAGTTTTTGGGCGTAATTAAAGACATCATCAGTTATGGAAGGATTACTCTTTAATAATTTATTAAGTTTATCAATCCTGTATTCTAAAAAATATTCAGGAGGAATTTCTAGTCCTGCAGCAATACTTTTAATTGTTTCTATGGGAGGATGATTTTTTCTTTTTTTTTAACACGCAGAAGTAAGTAAAACTGAAATTAGTTTTAGATGCTAACTTTCTATGAACAGCATCCTTTTTTTCCATTATTTCCTTCAAGGCTTCAGGAAAAGATTTATTTGAATATTCCATATACCTCTCTAAATAGTTTTATATCAATAATAAAATTTTGTATTAATTATTACTGATATAGATACTGTATAGATTTTTACTATAACAACTGATTCAGATGTTTTAAGGGAGTAAAGTTAACAGTACTTTAAGCATTATTAAAAGAGGTTGCTTTTTAGGTAATGTTGTAAAAGTAACAATATAGTATGTTTTTTTAGGAGATTAAAGTTAAGCTTTAAGGTAAAATATTAAATAAAAATATTCTTAAAAATATTTTAAATGGTCCAGGAAATTAAAAAAATATCCAGATTTTACAATAAGGAAAACAGCGGAGATGAGATCTTTTTTGATGTCTATGAACTGATTTTATCAAAATTAGATAATGGGTTATTGGTAAAACAGGCTTAATTTTATATAATACAATTCGATATCATTTTAATTTTATTTTTGTTAAAATTTAGCATCGCTGGGCGAATGGCGGAACTGGTAGACGCGCTAGGTTCAGGGTCTAGTGCCTAAACAGCGTGGGGGTTCAAATCCCCCTTCGCCCACCATAGGAAGGATTTTCTTTTGGAGGGAAAAGGCAGAAGAGATGTAATAATCATATTAATTTTAATGATTATTATTGCTGCTGTCATAGTAAGCTGGCTTTCAGGTTTATGGGGCTGTGAGGCCAAAAGAAAATATCTCAGCGAAGAAGAAAAACTTACAATAGCGGATTATATAAATTCAATATCGGTGCTTGTTCAGCATTCAAATAAACTGTCAATAAATTACTTTACAACACTGAATAAATTTAAGGATCTTTCATCAGATGAACTTGAATCAAATCTTTCACAGGTTATTGAAGAGAGCCGGGTACTGTATGAAAATAGTCGGGAGATTAATCCTCCCCAGTATTTTGAGGTTGCCAACGGTTATTTGATTCTTGTTTTTCAGACCAGGAGCAGGGCCTATGAGAATTTTAAACCGGCCCTTTATAATGTCCTGCAGGATCTGGATTTTGAACAATCAAGCAGACAGCTTGCAGACTCTTTTCTTTACATGTTCATGAGCGATGAGATTTATGTTTATTTCCAGGATGAGCTTAAAAATGCAGGCGAGGAGATCGGAATCAGCAATCTTACAATTATTGATTCAGAAATACTTGAGGATAATACACTTCTTTCTGATGGTGCTGTTTCAAGTATGATTGCTGATTATAAGTCAGTAACAAACCTGCAGGAAAGAAGGGGAGTTGCAGTTATAGCTCAAAGCATAGGCTTCAATCCGGTAATTGTAAATGAACAGGACACATATTTTATAATAAAAAACGGGGACCAGATCAATGTCTCAATAAACGTTGAAAACCAGGGAAATATATCAGAACAGGAAGTCCCCGTAAAATTGAAATATAAATCAGAGGGGCAGGCAAAAACAGAGGAATTTCAGCAGATTATAGACCTCATAAATCCTTCTGAACAGAAAACAGTAACTTTTACAGGTTTAAATGCATATCCGGGGAAAAAATGTGAGATAACTTTTGAGGCGGGCCCGGTTGAAAATGAAGTTCTTTTAACTAACAATACCGTCACTTTTAAATTTTTAATGGAGAATTAAATGGAAAAAATAAAAAAGATAGCATATCTGGGACCTGAAGGAACATTCACCGAAGAGGCCCTTATCAGTTTTATTGAATCAGCAAAAAAAAGCAAATATGGCAATAGCAGAACTTGGATTGACGATATTCTGAAAGTACCGATGCAGACAATTTCTGATGTGATAAAAAGTGTCGACAAGGGAGAGGTACAGGAAGGCATAGTGCCCATGGAAAATTCCATTGAAGGATCGGTCAATATAACCCAGGATGTCCTTACCTTTGAGAGTGAATCAAAAATCACCGGGGAAATAATAATGCCGATAAACCATTATCTAATTGCAAAAAAAGATTCGGAACTGGATAAAATAAAAAAAATTATTTCACATCCCCACGCCACTGCACAATGCAGGATTTTTCTCAGCCGGAATTTTCCTGAAGCAGAGATAATTGCTGCCAACAGCACTGCAGAAGCTGTAAGAAAATTGAAGGAATCTGATGAGAGTTATGCGGCAATCGGCACAAAAACCGCTGCCGAGCTTTATGGGCTGGAAGTATTTTTAAGCGATATAGAGGACAACAAAGGTAATAAAACAAGATTTGTGATGGTAAGTAATTTTATTGCCGGGAAAAGCGGTAACGATAAAACTTCAATTGTATGTTTTCTAAAAAAAGACAAACCTGGAAGCCTTTATAATATATTGAAAGAATTTGCAGAACGAAACATTAACCTGACAAGACTTGAATCAAGGCCCGCAAAGAAGGACCTCGGGGATTATGTTTTCATGATTGATATGGAGGGACATATTCATGATAAAAATATTTATGAAGCTATGGAAAGCCTGAGAAACAATGTATATCTTGTCAAACTGCTTGGTTCATATCCTGCATGGAAAGAATAGAAGGTTAGGTGCAAAATCTAAGAAATGATAGATCTGGAATTGTTGAGAAAAAATCCTGAAAGATTCAGGGAAGAACTGAAAAAAAGAAATATTAAAATCGATCTTGATAAGGATCTTGAACTCGATAAAAAAAGAAGAGAACTTATTTTTAAGGTTGACCAGTTTCGGGCAAGGAAGAACCAGGCCTCAAAACTTATTCCTGAAGCTGCAGGGGAGGAAAAGAAAAAAATAATTGATGAGATGAAACAGATAAACAGCGAACTTGAGTTTTTTGAAGCCGAACTGGAAAAAACTGATAAAGAATTTTTTGAGAAACTGTCAGCGTATCCCAATTTTTCACATCCTACCGTACCAGTCGGGAAAGATGAAAATGATAATATGGTCGACCATTTAAAAGGTGAAAAACCAGTCTTTAATTTCTCACCAAAAAACCATATTGAGCTTGGAAGATATCTCGACATACTTGATGAAGAAAGAGCCTCAAAAATATCAGGCTCAAGGTTCGTTTTTTTAAAAAATGAAAATGTCAAACTCCAATTTGCCCTTGTACAGTATGTTATGGATATTCTTACCGAAAGAGGGTTTTCACCGCTAATACCGCCCGTACTGGTAAAAGAAAAAGCAATGTACGGAACGGGTTTTTTTCCGGTAGAAGCCAGCCAGTATTATAAGACAGAGCTTGATGATTTGTTTCTTATAGGAACCGCTGAGGTGCCGCTTTGCGCATATCATTCCGGTGAAACTATTGAAAATTCAAGACTGCCCCTGAAATATGCAGCATATTCAACATGCTTCAGGAGGGAAGCAGGAAGTTATGGGAAAGACCTGGGGGGATTATTTCGTGTTCATCAGTTTGATAAAATTGAAATGTTTATTTTTTCCCTTCCCGATAATAGCTGGAAAGATTATGAGTTCCTTCTGGATACCCTTGAGACGATCGTCGGAGGCCTTAACATACATTATCGGATAATGAATATGTGCACCGGTGACATTGGCACCCCAAATGCAAAAAAATTTGATCTTGAAGCCTGGATGCCCGGGCAGCAGAATTACAGGGAAATAGCATCGTGCAGCCATGACACTGATTTTCAGGCAAGAAGATTAAATATCAAGTATTCAGACAACGCATGCAAAGATTATCTGCACACCATGAACAGCACCGCATGTGCAATGGGAAGAATGATTATGGCAATAATGGAAAACTGCCAGGATTTGGATGGTAATATTTCCATACCGGAAAAGCTTGTACGTTACATGGGTGGAGTACAAAAAATAGCCAAAAAAACTTAAATTATATTTATTATAATGGTATAATTTGGCATTCCGGAGAGGTGGCAGAGTGGTTGAATGCGGCGGTCTTGAAAACCGTTGAGGGCTTTGTCCTCCGGGGGTTCGAATCCCTCCCTCTCCGCCATTAAGTTAAACTTAAACTATAAAGTTATCGGGTTAGCAATATGCCTGTGCATGTTGCTAAGGGATTCGAAAGGACGGACTGAACGAAGGTGAAGGAGTCCGCGGCTCTGCAGCTAAGCCAGCAGGCTTAGACGGAAGACCGAATCCCTCCCTCTCCGCCATGTGAGTCCCCAGCTATATTTGCGCCTGTAGCTCAGTTGGAAAGAGCGGTGGTCTACGAAACCAAAGGTCGGAGGTTCGAATCCTCTCAGGCGCGCCATTATATTAGACAGGTTATCAGGTGATGCGCCTGCGAAAAATGACTAAGACATTTTTCGGGGATTCGAAAGGACGGACTGAACGAAGGTGAAGGAGTCCGCGGCTCTGCAGCTAAGCCAGCAGGCTTAGACGGAAGACCGAATCCTCTCAGGCGCGCCATTATATTAGACAGGTTATCAGGTGATGCGCGTGCGAAAGATGCCGGTGGCATGAAAAGATATCATATTAGAACTCTAGGTACAGTAATTACGATTTTAATTGTTTTTACATTTGTTTTATCTTGCGCTAAGAATGGTATCATCAGCAGATATCCATCAGATGGGGAAGAAATAGAATATAAACAAGATTCAAGAATTGTTGTAAATATAGAAGCCGGCAATTGCCGGAAAGTTGTTTTTTACAATAATTTTGCATATGTTCTTGACAGTCTTTATGGAATGCATGCGATAAATCTTAATGATATAAATGAACCTGTTGTTGAAAAAAGTATCCGAACACCGCAGCCAAATGATTTGTGCTTTATCGAAAATAAAATTTATGTTTCGGATTATGTACAGGGTATTAAAATAATTGATATAGAAGACAATAGAAATATAAAAATATCAGGTGAAATCAAACACCCGAACCAGACCTTTTCCATATGCTCGTATAAAAATTACCTTGTCGTGACAACCCTTTATACATATTATGAAAAAAAATACAGTGATTTGATAATCTATGATATAAAAAACGGGAATAATCCTGAAAAAATAAGCGAGATAGATAAACTGCCATGGATAAATGATATCCAGTTGAATGAGAATTTCATTTATGCCGCTTTTGACGACTCAAATAATAATTCAGCGGGCCTTCTAATCATTGATGTCTCTGATATTACTTCACCTGCATTAAAAGGGAATATTTATATTTCAGGGTTTGCAACAGGTCTTGCTGTGCTTGATAATCATGTATTTCTTCTGGAAGATACATTCGGATTGAAAATTATAGATGTAAGCAGTGCTGAAAAACCGGTTCTATCCGGAGGTCTTGAAATCGGGAATCACTCGACAGATGTAATCCTTGAAGACAATTATGCTTATATATCAAATGGTTACGACGGTTTAAAGAAGATTTATTTGACAGATTTAAAGAAACCTGAAATTGTTGATAATATTGAGACTAATGGATTTGTTAAAAGTCTGTTCCTGTCAGATAAATATATTTTTCTTGCAGCAGGCAGATATTTGACAGTTTTAAATAAATTTTAAACCATTGCTTTAAGGTTTATATTCTTAAAATAAGATCTTCTCAAAAGACCAAATTTAGGTGCTTTTTTAAAAAAATACTGTTATCATATTGCTTGCTAATTTCAGGTATTGATTCTGCATAATAGGGAGAGGTGCTTGAGAGGCCGAAAAGGGCCGCCTGCTAAGCGGTTAGGCGAGTGTAAGCTTGCCTCGAGGGTTCGAATCCCTCCCTCTCCGCCATTTAAAAAAATTTATATCATGCAACACATTAAAATATTAAAAGCAGTGTTATTAATTATCCTGCCATTTATACTATAGATAAAATCAATAGAGTCATTAATTTTAATGTCGATTTAATAAAATGAAAAAATTTTATGAAAATAAATTCTAATTTTATCAACGAATACAAAAAACTTGTAAAATCTACAAACCTGCAAAAAGGCTACCAGGAGTTTATCAAATTTTTTAAGGGCCTCAGGTCTTATCTCTCTGGCAATATGACTGAATATAAGTTTACGGCAAATATTGTTGAAAACAATATGAATTACTCTTACTTTCAATTCATTGGCTCTAAATTGCAATCCAAAAAACTGAAATTTGTTGTTGTCTTTATCCATAATATATTTGAATATGAAATATGGCTATCAGGAATGAACCGGAAGACACAAATTAATTATCATACTAAATTAAGCAATATTAAACATGATTATATTATGTCTCCGGACCCTAACAGGTTTGATTATATTCTAAA
>Ga0233425_10002746_pt1 | contig 33769 bp, 37 predicted proteins | sample Watercolumn_Towu_2_FD_181712 | JGI IMG/M metagenome (GOLD analysis project Ga0233425, IMG submission 181712) | Freshwater microbial communities from Lake Towuti, South Sulawesi, Indonesia - Watercolumn_Towuti2014_140_MG | ecosystem: Environmental > Aquatic > Freshwater > Lake | place...
GGGGGGGGGGGGGGGTAACTTATAAAGGTGTCTTCGCAACTGCATCAATTAAGGCGGGCGAGAGGCTTGCAATATTCGGCGGCAAACTGATACCGGCGGTTGAAGAAGCCGGAGACTATGGCATTCAGATTGATGAGGAATTTGTGATCAATGCCTATGACGAAGATACAAAGAAACTGGAAGATGCCTTTTTCTTCAATCACAGCTGCACCCCAAATGCAGGTGTCAAAGGACAGATATTCCTTGTTGCTATGCGATATATTGAGAAGAATGAAGAAGTGACTTTCGACTATGCTATGTGCCTGCACCGGGTTGAGGGCCTGCCCCCTTATCGCCTTGAATGCCTTTGCGGTTCGGATAACTGCAGAAAGATGATCACCGATGATGACTGGAAGATATCTGAGCTTCAGAAAAAGTATGATGGTTATTTTTCGTGGTATCTGCAGGAGAAGATAGGCAGAATCCGGAGACAAGGAAATTAGGCTTGGAATCTGCACCGCTTAACGCTGCATGGAGCCGCCTGAAGAAAACAGGTGAGATTATTTCAGAAGGCTTGAAAGCTTTTGCCGGGATCAAAACAGGGGACAGCATTGCAACAGGTACAGGCAAAGTAGCGCTGGTTGCCGCAAAGAGAACAGTCTATACCATTGCCGACTACTGGCTGGCGGCACTCTGCGCTGCGGCGAACATTGCACTCAAGGCATGGGGAGTTTCTCTTTTATATGCTTTTGCCGTAATGTGGCTGATCAACATCATCATAGCCGGGGTGTTCCTTATCATCTATGCAAGGACAGGCCATGACATCAGCCTTGGTGAAGACCTCAGGCGGGCTTCAGATGCAATTCATGAAAGATCCAAAATTGTTGGATATCTTTATATGCTTGGTGTCATTGCGCAGGCAGCAGTCTGGTCCGGTCCTGAACAGGTTGTAATCTTCTTTCGAAAAGAGATCGGGGCAATATCGAAGATGGTAGCTGTTATGCTGTGCCTCACTGCGTTACAGACCGCTGTCTGGATGTATCTCTACCGGACAGGGTATGACGCCCTGTCTCCCTTGTTCGGATGATACCAGCCTCAGTATGAACTCAAGGACCAGAGTTATCTATATTGGCTATCATGCAGAGACGCTTCTGTTACTTTATAAGGAAAGAAGTTTTGAGGTTGTGACAATCGGTCGTATCCAGGAGTTTTTATCAGACAGAACCGTTAATCCCATTAACCTTCTCTTTAAGGCTATTTACGCCTTGCGCTGTCGCAACAAATACAGAACGCTCGAAAGCCTCTTGCTGCGCTTGTGGACAATAACATCAGGCTTATCAACATCCTATTATCGCAGATACAGCGACTATCTGAAGGCAATATCAAAGCATAATACGGTCATCATAAACATTGACAACAGTCAACAGACAGCAGATTATCTGAAATCAGAACGCATTGATCTGATGGTCGTTTGCGCCTGGGAGATTCTCCCTGCAGAAATGATAGCTATTCCAAAATATGGAACCGTCAATATCCATCCGTCAAAACTGCCGCAGTATCGCGGGGCCTTGCCGACATTATGGTCTTTGAAAAATCGAGACAGTGAATCTGCAGTGACATATCAGCTGATGAAAGAAGCAATGGATTCCGGCGACATAATAGGCCAACACACATTTTCAATAACTGAGGCTGACGATTGGAAGAGCATTGAAATTAAGATCGATAACATTCTACAGGCAACGCTGGCGGCTGACCTTAAGGGTTATATCGACGGTAGGATTATGCCTGTTCCACAGGGCGAACTGAACAGATCAACGACCGGAAGGTACGACGAATACAGAAAGATAGATTGGGTTAATGAAGACGGAGCATCGGTTTATAATAAGGTCAATTTATATCCCGAAATAGTGCCGGCAGATTATTGTTATACGTTTTTCAACGGCAGGAAGATCATGTTTCAGAGTATGTCAATCATCAAGGAGGGGTCATCGCTGGCAACCGCGGGGCAGTTTTGGGTAAAAGGTTTGACGCTTTTTGTCAAAACAAAGGATGTGAGTGTTGCCGGCAGGTTGTTCTCCGAACTGAATCTCAACGACAGTATCCTATTTCTACTAAGGAGAAAGGGCGAGTTTAGATGAGCCAAATAATAGCGATTCTCGGCCTGATAGTCTGTCTGCTGCCTGTGTCCGCTACGGGTGTCGCTGCCGAGGACATACGAATTGACAGAAGATTCGGGCTGGCAGGTTATCTTATGCTCGATTCATACAGCACCTATGTTGATAAGGTCTCGGGTGAAACACTTCACCACGGCCCGTTGATACAACCCAGGTTTTCGGTAATGGCTGAACCCTGGGGTGTCTATCTTTCTGTCGCTGGGTACAGCAACCTCAAAAGTTTCAACAAATATTCGGCCAATTCCATGGAATATGCGGTCGGCATTGAAAGAGAATTCGGCAGTGTCAAGCTTGATGCAGGGTACGGATATTCAGACATTAAGAGTTCAAAAGGAGATGTGCACTTCTTTTACTCGACGATTGAGCTTCGGGAACTTGTCGATAAAGTATCGCCCTACGTAATGCTCGAACTTGATCTGCCGGTGAACAAGGAAATCCTCGAAGGCGGCTTCATGTACCGCATGGGCGCAAAATATCCGGTGCAGGTATCCGGGCAGATTTTTGACTTTGACCTGTCCCTTGCAGGACATGACGGCATATACGGCTACCGGCCCGAAAAGATCAGCTCCGCAAGACTGACACTTTCTACACTCTTCAAACTCGGCCACCTGGAGCTTACCCCTGAACTCAATTTCCAGAAGCGCCTTGGTTATTCTGACGGCATAGCACGAGACAGAATCTATGGAGGGCTCAAAATGATATTACCGTTTGATATCTTGTGATCAATACCTCTTCTTCACCGCAATCTTCCCGATGATCCGCAATAATAAAGCTGGTAAGTTTAAGTCCTAATCCCTTTTTCTGCCTTTGCTGCCGGTTATCTCTTTTCTACCCTTCAGAAAATTACTCTCTGATACTATAGACCGCCCCAGCGTTCTTTCAATCTGCTTCCTGGTTGTGCCGGCAATCTGTCCCCCGGCCCTGGCATCGTCCTTCAGTCTCGGCAGCCCCTGCGTATCTTTTGTCTTGTGAATCTCGGTCGTAGTCCTTTCGCCAAGCATTGTCAGGATCAGTTCAAAGTCATCCATGTGGTCGCGGAGGTTCTCTTTTTTCAGACCCTTGAGCTTCTTATACTCAGACGGTACAAGCCCGAAGGTAGCCTTTGAAATCTCGGCAGTCAGAATCTCGTAATCCTTTTCCTTCTCAGCTCCCCGGTTCTTCCATTCCTCGGTCAGTTCTTCACGGATAGCAATACCCCGCATCCTCTTTTCTATCCAGTCATCAGGATAGCCTTTGAGCTTATAGAGCATCCTTGTCCTTTGTGTTGCAAGCTCAGGGTTCTCGATCTCCTGCACTCGCTCATAGCCCACCTTTGCAAGCCATCTTTTGAAGGGCTCTGCCTTGGGTGAAGGGATAGACTGGATAATGCGGAACATGCCTTCGGTGTTGGCGCAGTCGGTCTCACGCATCTTGCCGTCAGGGGCCTCCAGTTTCAACCCGTGACAAAATGTCACGACTTCACTTCCTTCCTCAGCAAGCCTCTGCTTTAACTTTCTCCAATAAGCTCCTGCATCAAGGCTGTCAGTGAGAACCGCACAAACGTCTACAACCGAAAACCACCACTCCTTGTTATGCAGGGTCCGCCTGATCGCCTTGCCCTTAAACAGGGCGATATGATTGCCCTGGCCTTTATCGTCCATCTAATAGACCGTCACCTTCTTCACTACCTTCCCGACGATATGATACTTCTCTCCCTTATGCATCACGATATCCGAATACTTCGGGTTGAGAGGATGCAGGACAGTCGTGTCCCCGTAAATCTTGAGCTGCTTAAAGGTTGCCTCTTCCTCATCGTTTTTGACTACCACATAGTCATTTGCATTTGCCTCGACATGAGGATTGACGACCACAATCTCACCTTCCTTGAACTCAGGCTCCATTGAGTCGCCCTTGATCTTCAAGGCAAAGACATTCGGGCCTTTAACATCGATCTCTATCCATTCCTCAGCATCCCCAGGCTGGAAGTTATCGCAGACATCCTGCCACTTGCCGGCCATGACCCAGGAGACTATCGGCACCTTTCTCATTTTGCCTAACGCGGCAGGCTCGATATTGACGGGCAGATATCCGGTCTCTTGCAGAAATTCCTGAAGATCGGCGCTCAGGGCCTTTAGCACCTTCATCACAACATCAAAGGTGGGCCTGCGCTGTTCGTTTTCGATATAGAGGACATGGGCGTCAGAGATTCCGGCACGCTTGGCAAGTTCCCTTGCAGAGTAGCCTTTTTCCTCTCTTTTGGCCCTTATGTACTTGCCGACAGTCTTCATTTGATTTAACTATAGTTTATATTTATGGTGCTTGTCAAGAACTTTTTGCTACCGTTAGTTAATTTTTTCTTGACATCAGGGTAACATCCGTGATTATACTACCCATAGTTAGCTGAAAGGAGGTGATCCGATGAAACGGTTTGATCCGGGCAAGGTGATCGAGAGACGAAAGCGCCAGAAGATGACACAGTTTGACGTAGCAAAGGAGGCAGGCCTAAGCCTTGCGTCTGTCTCGTATATCGAGCACGGCAAGAAGATGCCGAAGGCAAACACGCTGATGAAGCTGGCAGTTGCCCTGAAGTGCAAAGTTGACTATTTTTTTGTCTGATGAGCTAACCATAGTGAAAAGGAGGCGGAATGAGGCAGGTTGTAAATATCAAAAAGGTATCTGTTGACAGCGATCTCCGGGTTACGGTTGTCCTGGAATTTATCGCTTCCAGCGGCGCAAGCAAGGAAAACGTCTTCAGTCTTATCGAGATGCAGGGGGATGTTGTGGAGGCATCCCTTACGCCATCCCAGCAGGAACTTCCTATCGGCGATCCGGTCGAGCGTGAGTTCGTGGCCGGGCCAGCCGGGCCGGTGGGATAAACAAGGGCATGTCCGGCAACGACGTAAATAAGGATATCAGGCTTAAGGTCTCCTTCTTCTCCCACTTAAAGACAAAGCGGCTAAAAAGGGAACTTGGCTGGGAGGGAATCATATCCCTTATCAAGCTCTGGATGTATGCGGCTGTCAACAAGCCGAAGGGCGATCTTTCCGGCATGTCTGCCGAAGACATCGCCATAGCCTCGGACTGGGAAGGAGACCCCGGCGAATACCTGAAGGCCCTTATTGACCTTGGCTTCCTCGATGAACAGGAAGGCCGCCTGAGTATCCACGACTGGCAGGAGCATAACCCCTGGGCTGCATCAGCGCCGGAGAGAAGCCGGAGGATGAGCGACCTTGCACAGAAGAAATGGAAAAAGAGGCTCGGAGTATGCGACACGCAATGCGGCGCGCATTCCGGAGCGCAATGCGTAGAGGATGCGGAGCGCAATGCGCCATATCCTTTTCCTATTCCTTCTCCATCTCCTTTACCTTCTCCTTCTCCTAATCCATGTATTGATAGTCATTCACACAAAGACGTTGTGAATGACCAACGCAACGGAGGAGATCGAAAGAAAGGGAAGTCTTCTTTTCCTGATGAGCAGTGGTTGTCAGAGATCAGGAAGAAATACGACTGGCTGGACGTGGACCGGGAACTGAAGAAGGCAGAGGCATGGTGCATCACTAACAAGAAACAATTAACGCGAAAACGGTTTATCAACTGGCTCAACAGGGCCAACAGTGAAAAGCCGGTAACAGCAGGGAGGTTTTTAGATGATTAGCTGGGAAGACTTTAAAGAGCACATGCACGAGGTCTGTCTTTTGATAGGACAGAACCCACCGACAGAGCAGATGCAGGCTATCTATACGAAGGTCAAAGACATTGATCTCCGGGATTTCAGGAGGGCCTGTAATGACGATGAGCTTCTGGAAGAGCTCGCCTATCGCAGGATGAATTACCCCTCAATCAAGAGAGCAGTCATGAAATATCAAATCATCCGCCTTGAGAGGGAACACGCAGAGGCGAAAAGGCGCGAGGCCGAGGAAATGAAAGAATCGCTCAGGGATAGTACCATGCCTGAGGAGATCAGGATTTTCATAGCTGGTTTCGGGAATAGGGACAGAAGGAATGCGGATACAGTTCTCAGTGCAGACTAAGCCGGTTCCGCAGGCAAGGCCGAGGTTCTTTGTTCGACATAAAGGACCGCAGCACTTTGTCGGCGCCTATGACCCAAAGCAGTGCAAGACGTTCAAGGAGGTTATCGCATGGCATGCAAAGTTAAAGGCAAAAGAAAGCGGCCTGAGAGAGCCAACGACGGCCCCTATCGTTATCTCCCTTACCTTCGGGATGGGGAGAAACGGAAAGGGCGCATATCACACGAAAAGGCCGGACATCGACAACCTTGCAAAGGCTGTCAAGGACGCATTGAAAGGCATCATCTACGCTGATGACAGCCAGATAGTCGAGGCCCATCTGTACAAGCAGTACGGAGGGTCTGAAGTGAGAATTGAAATCAGAACACTGGAGGAAAAAGGATGAAAGAAGCTATTTCAGTTGTACAGGCAGGGCACAGTATTTTCGCTCATTCTCGGGCTGCCGCCCTCCGAGGTTTTTGCCTCTCTATTATCCGGATTATTAAATTCCGGACTATCGGCAAAAAAAGCCGCTCAAACACAATGCCCCGCCCGCTTGTTCAGTCTGTGATAGTTTTGGTATTGCTGCTGTGCCCCGGTGTATCTACCGCAGGCACAGAGATGGTTATTGACTTCATCATTGCCAATAACCCGGAGCTGGTGGAGCTGAAGGCCATCAACCGGAACATCCTGAATCAGTTGAAGGTCGAGGCGAAAGGGACCGGCTCTTTCGGCCAGCTCACGCAAGAAGGCACTTCGACACTCGACCGGGCGCAGACAAGATACAGTGTCGGCATTACAGCCTCTATCCCCTTGATCAGTCCTTCAGAGAAGGCGCAGAGAAGAATTGAAGAGGTCCAGAAGGAGAGGACGCTAAGGCTCGATGTCGCAGAGCTTATCAAGACCTATAAGGCCGAGCAGAAGGCGATTGAGGAAGAAAGCAAAATCCTCATGACCCTTTACAACGAACTTCAGTGGCTGGGGAAGAGGGTCAATGTCGGTGTAGATTCTCAGAAGGACTATAACCAGAAACTGAACGACTACCTTACCAAAAGAAAAGACCTTGAGCTGAAGAAAGAACAGGTTTCATACCTGCTCGATAAGGTGCTTTCCTTTGTGAGTGAAGACAAGAGACAGAGATTGAAAGGAATGCTTGATGGTCAGGATATATCCAAAAATTAAGAAGGCCGCAAATAATGTCTTCCTGTACCTTCAGAAGGTCGGCAACGGGAAGCATGAGCATATCCTTGTGAAGATCGGCGAGACTATCGTTGTAGAAGGCGGGCCGTCAACCGGGAAGACAGAGTTTTTGAAAAAGACGATAAAGCAGCTTAACGACAACGGAGAAAAGACACTATTCATAAACGCAGGTCTTCCAATAAGCGACTGGGTGAAAGAATTCAAACTGTTCGGCAAGAACCTTGATAGCAGGATAGATTATCTGCTGCGGACCTTGCCGGAGAAGTTCTATCTTTTCATCGACAATGCAGAGAAGATCACGGATTCGCGGAAACTGGAAATCACGCTGTTGCTGATCGAGAAGGCCAGAAGCTCGATTATCTCATGCAGCAACTTCTCTCATTTGATCAGTAAGCTCAAGGTGCGGCTCCGGGGCGCAAAAGTGCATTCCCTGGGCGCTGGAGCAGACACCTTTGACATAACCTATATGGTGCTTGCCATGATGATTATTGTTATTGCACTCGTAGGTGCGCATAGCCTCATATTTCTGGCCGCAGCTATGCGGTATATGTTTCAGGGCACAAGAATGGGAGGAAGGAAAATATGACCTGGGCAAGTCACATCATGGTTGGTGCTGCAACAGCAAAGGTCTTCGGCCTGAACTATGTTCTTACCACGCTTGGCGCGATCCTGCCGGACCTCGTGGAGATGCTTTCAAAGAAGATGTCGCACCGTGGCATATCTCATTCCGTCGTTATCTCTCTGGTTGCGCTCGTGCTTCTCTGGTCCACGCCGCTTAGGGACGCGTGGATAGGGGTCGTATTTGGACATCTTGTCATGGACTCCCTTACCATGATGGGAGTTCCCTTGCTTGATGAGAGAAGCAGGCGGATAACCATATTCGGCGGAAAGCTCAGGACAGGCTCACCGGGCGAGTTTGTGGTATCCGGGATTATCGCCTTTGTCGCCTTCGTAATTCTCGGCTCCTTCAGTGTTGAAGCAGAACGCCGGAACTGGACAGAGCTTTACCGCAAGGGTGTTATTGACAAGAGTGAGTATTACAAGAACAGGTTCAATTTCTTCTGACCGCAGGGAATACCTAAAGACTATATACACAATAAATTTGAAAATATTTGCCGTGCACACATGAGAAAGGCTATTGATTCAAGGCCCCCAAAGAAGGCAGCGCTCCGGTGCTATGTATGTGACCGGCTGATAAAATCCGACGCCGTGTATATCGGTCAAGATACGTACCGGCATCAACGCTGCTGTCCGGGTTCGGCGCGGTGGCTGGAAAGCGAAGTAGGGCAAAAGAGCAGGCTACGAGAATTCTTCTTGCTCGAAAGAAAGTCTTAGGCAGTTCCAGCCCGGAAATGATAGAATAAGAGCACAGCGCCAATGATGAACCTATTCATCTTGACCTTTGCTTTTTGTCGCTGTTAGACGGTTAAAAAGGAGGTACAGGAATTATGAGCAAAGCACTTGCTAAGGTTATGGGCCAACCCCGCGTCAGCACAAAGCTGCATAGGCACGCAAAGGCACATAGCCACACAGACGTTACATTGAAGGATGTTCAAAAGAGTCTTTCAGGTCTTGGAGTTTCTCTTTCAAAAAGAGTTATTGAGGACAGGGAAAAGCGATAGCGGATGCCGGTTTTCATAGACACAAGCGCACTCTTCAAAAGATACCAGACTGAAAAGGGCACAGCAGCAGTCAACCGCATTATAGAAGATCGCAGCCAGCCTCTATACATTTCCTCAATATCCATTGTTGAGATGATTTCCAATCTGAAGCGCCTTTGTGAAGTAGACAAGCTTACCACCGAGGAACAATTTCACATCCAGCGTGATTTCTTTTATAAGGACATCATGGACCTGAACGTGACAATTCTCGATATCTCGGCTGACGACGTTATCAAGGCCGAGGATCTCATACTGAAAAGATACATGAAGCCTGTTGACAGCATTCAGCTGGCTATTGCCCTGAATATGAAGAATGATGACATTACCTTTATTTCTTCGGATCAGAGGCTTTGTAAGATAGCAGCCCAGGAAGGACTTAAGACTCTGACGCCGTAAGGCTCGCCTCAGCCTCCCCCACCCATTCCCCCTTGCGCTTCGCGGCCCCCCTTTCCGTCGGCCTCGCCCCAACGGGGGGAAGGACGAAACCAGCTTATAATCAAAGAAGAGACTCACAGGAAACAGGGAGTGTCCAGACCTCTCATTTCTTTCCGTGGACTGGGCACCCCTGCCTTGTTTTCTTATGACGCTCCGGCAGACTTCCGACCGGACCCATGCGACCGGGACCGGACGCAAGACTGCCTTCGCTTAAAGACTACCTGGTAACGTGGAGCACACAGCCCCCTTCGTTTCCCTGCGTGGACTGTGCGCACCACGCTTTGTTTTTTGAATAGCTCCAACTCCAGCCAGCTCCGCAAAAAAACCTGCAGAGCCGACTGGAGTTTACGCTAAAGACTACACTGGAAACGGCAGTCTTCAAGTCAGCTCCGTTTCTCTCTGTCTTCGCGCCGCTTCACTCCGCCGACTTCAAGACCGCCGCACGGCTTTTCATCTGATCCGCTCCGACTTACAATCGCCTGTTCATGCATCCTGCAATTAAGGGCAGGCTGCTTGCCAGTCAATAGAAAGCCTCCGCTCCTTATAGACACTAAGGACAGGGCTGTCAGGCTGTTTGCAATCAGACGGCAAGCATCACGCCAGCCCTGAATTTATCCATAGCCCCCGCCCTCCCAGCAGCAAAGGCCGCGCCTGTCACTACCCCTGCTGATGCAAGCTCGTGCCAGTCACGTCCCTTGCTTGCCCCCTTCCGCCCCCAAGGGCTCCCTCGATCTCAAAGATTGAAGCCAACCTTTGCCCCTTTTTCAGAAAGGATATTCCGTGTCTAAGAACCCGTCAAGGGCAAGCTTTGTGCGATGAGACCGCACCCTTGACAGAACCTTAGACACTTCATTGTTTTCTCTCTTATCAGGGGCAAGGGTTTTAAAAAAGAATGGAGGATTCCGAGATGAGGCCAAAGGGTGTTTGTAATTGTCCGTTTCGTTCCGGTCAGGGTGTCGCCTTCTGTGCCCTCGATAACGAACGATGCAGGGTCATTTCTGATGCCTCCGGCCTGTGGTGCCGGGGCTGGTCTCCGGCAGGCAAGCCGTCAAGTTTGCAGGTCTCGTTTCTGTCTCAGGGGCGGTTGTTTTAAGCGAAGTTAGCACCAATATCTAACATCGCTAACTATAGCTAATAAGGCCATAAAAAGTATTAATTGGACTAAAGCTACCTATAGTTAGTATAATTAAGTTAACAGGAGGTCGGAGTTATGAAAGGTATCCTCGATATGTATCAGGAAGTAAAAGGGCTGGGCAAAGTCATTGCCAGTCATACCACTGCTGACGGAATAAGGGCTTATGTCAATGTCGGCAACAAGCAGATCATAAGGGTCGATATGAACCTAAACGCAAAGAAAGAGGTTGAAGCCTTGCTCAGGCAGGCCCCTTTTTTTGCCGTCATAACTAACCATAGTTATCAAAAGACAGAAGGGAGGCAATAATGGTTGTCCCGATAGTCATAGTCAAAAACGGCACGCTCACCGTAAAACTTGCAGACCTGAGCGCGAAAGAAGGTGACAAAGAAGATGGGTATGAGCAAAAACCTGATGATTGCAAAGTACCCCGAAGTTGAGGACGAAGCAGAGGAAATGCAGGCTGATGATTGGTTAAGAATCACCAGCCTGGGGCTCAATCTTCCAGAACCGGAAGATTATCAAAGAACCGCAGTTCCATTTTAACACAAAGGGGAGGGTCTTCCGGGCCTCCCTGAAAGGAGATCACAAACCATGTTCAGGAAAGCTGAAAGAAAAAAGGCAAAGTTAAGGCTGGGAATACTTGGCCCGTCAGGGTCGGGAAAAACATACTCAGCCATTCTTATCACAAAAGGTCTCGGCGGCAAGGTCGCGCTGATCGACACAGAGAACGGCAGCGGCGAACTTTACTCACACCTGATGGACTATGACGTTGCAACGCTCACAGCGCCGTTTTCACCTGAAAAATATGTCCAGCTTATTCACAGTGCAGAGCAGGCCGGATATAGCGCTTTGATAATTGATTCTCTTTCTCATGCATGGTCAGGAGACGGCGGAGTCCTCGACATGCACGACAAGGCAACGGCAGCCACGCGCAACAGCTTTACCGCCTGGCGTGAAGTCACACCGCAGCATAACGCCCTTGTGGATGCAATCCTGCAATCACGCCTTCACATCATCGCAACGATGAGAACAAAGACAGCCTATGAAGTCACCCAGGACAACGGAAAGGCAAAGGTCGTCAAGGTCGGCCTTGCTCCGATTCAGCGCGACGGCATGGAGTACGAATTTACGGCAGTCTTTGAATTATCCGTTGACGGCCACATTGCAACGGCCTCGAAAGACAGGACAACACTTTATGACGGCAGGCACTTCAAGCCCGCTGTCGAGACAGGGAAAGAACTTCTTGAATGGCTCGAAGCCGGGATAGATGCAGATGCAGCAGCAAAGGAAGCGGTCAAGGCGATGGTGGAGCGTATCAGCAGGATAGACAACCTCTTTGAACTTCGGAACTGGTGGAAGAAACACCAGCTTGAAATTGAAGCCCTCAAGCTTGTTGATAAAACTCTTGTTGTCAATGCGAAGGATTCCCGGAAAGCAGAACTCGAAAAGACAGACCAAACCGGGAAGGCGCAGAGCGCGGGAGGGTAGATCATGCCGGCCATAGGGTTTATATGTCCCGATCATCAGCGCGTCACATTCGAGGAGTGCTTCAGGGAGTGCCGTCTTAAAGACGGCCTCCCTTGCAACAGATGCAAGGCCCTTCCTTTCCTTCGTAAATGCGCACGACAGCGGGAATGGACGGGAGAGCCGAGCACTACGCAGCTTCTTCGGGGTATCCGGGAATCATGGCTTAAGATCACCCGTGATTATTACATCAACCCGGATGATCACGCCTTTAGCATTCTCGGAACACACGCCCACGCCGTGCTTGATAACTTCGGCAAAGGCGATCACCTGACAGAAGAAAGATTGAAAGACGAAATATGCTCAGGCGCATTTGACTTTTACGACGGCGAGATACAGACACTTTATGACTATAAGACCTGGGGAAGCTACAAGGTGCAGCAGGCCCTTGGTATCAGGTCAATCGAAGTCCTGGAGACAGACGAGAGCGGCCAGCCAATATTAAAGAAGTCCGGCAAGAACAAGGGAGAGCCGAAGACCCGGAAAGTTTACGTCAACGGCGATTCTGTTGCCCGGATAAATGCACTCTTTGAAACAGCGATACAGCTTTCAGACTATAGAGACAAACTGCTATCAGTTTTACCCGGCGAATACACGGTAAAGAACATGGCAGTACAGGTTATCTCTCGTGACGGCGGCCTGATGGTATCTGCCATGCGCGGCATTGAGGAAAAAGCCCCGCTTGTCCCGATCAATGGAATATCGAGCCGATGGATACGGAAGTATTTCAGCCGTAAAAGAGAGCTGCTTCTTGATGCACTTCAAAAGGACTATGCGCCGCGATGCAGAAGGCGCGAGACATGGGAAGGCAGAAAATGTGCCGGTTACTGTGAAGTAAGCGAGCTATGCACAGCCCTTGACGGAAAGGAGGCTTCATGAAGGCGGTCATTGAAACCAGAGAAGATTTGTATTTGATCCGCATCTATGGAAGCGATGATATCCCCTGTGATGTCTATGTAGTGGATCAGCTTGAATTCAGAACGGATAAGGGCGGAATAACAATGCCTGCGAACAGTCAGGACGTAGAGCTTGCTCTATGGATTTTAAATTAAGGAGGAAGAACGATGAAGGTTTACGATCTTTTATGGAAGAAGGCAGAGGACGAGAAGACAGGAAAGGCACGCTGGGAGAAAGTCGGGGTCCTGATCGAAAAGGACGAAGGCAGGATGTCGGTCAAGATTGATCTGATACCGGCTGCAAACTGGACCGGCTGGCTTGTGGTCTCAGAGCGGAAGGCGAAGGAAGACGCAGGCGCAGAACCGGAGTTCAGCAGCGAACTGGAACCGTTTTGATAATCACAATGCCGGGCCTGTCACTTGCCTTGCACTAAGAAGCAATCCCGTGCCAGGCCCCGCAAAAACAATCAGGGAGACAATGGAAAAACTACTCGACATAGACGACGTTTCAGAAATGCTGGGCGTGACAAAGGCCACGATCTATTCATGGACTTCTCAGAACAAGATACCTCATGTGAAGCTCAGTAAGAGGCTCTTGAAATTCAGAGCGACTGAGATAATGGCATGGATCGCGGCGCGGTCTTTCAGTATGGACACCTGCACACCTCCTGAGCGTATCGAGAATTTAAAGACAGACTTGAACGGGTCTGATGATTTCATTGAAAGGATCATCAATACAGCGAAGAAAGAAGCGCTTAACTGAAGCATGGCAACTGCGGTAAAATATAGACGGTATTTTCAAGCCTTGTTAAGTCCCATCTGTCTACTGACAAGGAAGGAGGAAAGGTAAGCATGGGACTATACAGGCGCAAAGACTCACTTGTATGGTGGATATCCTTTTCTTTTGAAGGCAGGCAATTCAGAAGGAGTGCAGAGACTGAAGATAAAGAGCTTGCCAAAAGGATATTAAAAAGTATTGAAGGAAAAATCGCCGAAGGGAAATGGTTCCCTGAAGTAAAGGCAAGGCAGGCGGAATACACATTCCCGGAACTTGCGGAAAAGTATTCAGCTTGGGCGGAGGGAAGGCAAAAGGCTTATGACTGTTGGAAACGCTATATCATCAAGCAGCTGGTGCGGAGATTTGAAAGCATGAAGCTGAACAAGTTCAATACTCATCTGCTTGAGCAGTTTCAGTCTGAGCGGATCAGGAAGGGCAACAAACCCGCAACAGTCAACCGCCTAATTGCCGTTATCTCTCATATGTTCACAAAAGCCGTGGATTGGGAAATGATGGACAAAACTGTTGAGGCCTCCATAAAGGTCAAGATGCTGCCGGAGGATAACAGGCGACTGAGGTACTTATCAAAGGATGAGTGCCAGCATCTGATCAGTGTCTGTGATCCTCATCTTAAACCGATTGTCATTACCGCTCTTAACACCGGTATGCGGCGCGGCGAAATTCTTAATCTCACATGGGACAAGCATATTGATCTTAAGCACGGCTTTATCCTTCTCGATAAGACGAAGAACGGTGAGCGCAGAGAAATTCCGATCAATGGGACATTAAGAACTGTGCTGCAGGGCGTAACCAGAAGGCTTGATATTCCGCACGTCTTCTTTGACAAGACAAGCGGCCTGCCTTACAAGGACATGAAAAAGAGCTTTAAGACTGCTCTCAGAAAGGCCGGGATACAGGACTTCCACTTTCATGACCTCCGGCACACATTCGCGTCACATCTGGTTATGGCAGGAATTGACCTGACGACCGTGAAGGAGCTTTTGGGACATAAGGACATCAAGATGACGCTCAGGTATGCACACCTTGCCCCAAGCCACAAGATCAAGGCTGTTGATATCTTGGACAAGACCTTGACGGAAAATTATCACGATTTTATCACGTTGGCAAAAAGAGAGGTCACACCGACATGCGTAAGTCATTGAAAAATATGGTGGAGCTGATCGGGATCGAACCGACGACCTCTTGAATGCCATTCAAGCGCTCTCCCAACTGAGCTACAGCCCCGGAGAGGATAATATACCGGTTTTTTTCAGGTATTTCAACCGATTATGCCGTTCAGATCCCTGATCTGCTGCCTGGCATTTTTTTGATTGACATAACTTATTTGATTTGCTTAAATAACTTGCTATTTGTAGCTTTAGACTGTTCTGCTAATCATAAATATATAAAGAGCAGCCTGAAATATTCTGGGGAGGATCATACATTTTTTCGTAGGGAATGTTTTCAGCTATTCGAAGTAATAGCTATCACCATATGCAAGAGGTGCCTATGATCCGAAGCAAATTGTTTGTTGTTGCTGCACCTTTCTTTTTACTCCTATTTCTCAATTCCACAGTTTTTTCCGAAGAACCTTCAAACTGCCTCTACTGCCACGGCGCCATGAAAGGCCAGATCAAGGCCCAATCAGGAGCAATGACCGAGCTTAATGTGGATGCAGAGAGGTTCAAGGCATCTGTCCACGGATCTCTTTCCTGCGCTGAATGCCATCTCAGATTCAGTGACGGTTCGCATGACAAGAAGTCCCAGGTACCCGCCAACCTGATGTCTCTGTCTTCAAAGATCAGCAGCAAGTTCAGAGACCCGGTTGCAGGCGCTGCCTGCCTGAAGTGCCATGAGGATATCTATCAGAAGGTGCTATCCAGTGTACATGGCCTTAATATCACCGAGAAGAAGCAGAAGGACGGAGCACTCTGCCTCGACTGTCATGGTTCACCTCACTACATAACAAAGGCAAAGGACGGGAAGTCCCCCATGAGCCGCAAATATCAGGTGGAGACCTGCGGAAAGTGCCACGGGAACAAGGAACTTGTAGAAAAGTACAAGCTCGAAGAGAATGTGATGGACAGCTTCAGTGAGAGCTTCCACGGAAGAAAGCTGCTTCTCGGCCACAACAGGGCCCCGGTCTGTGCAAGCTGCCATAACTCTCATGACATAAAGAAGAAGGACGACCCGGCATCTCCGGTATTCGGCAATAACAGGCTCGAAACCTGTGGAAAGTGCCACAAGGGCGCAAGCCCGAAGTTCGTTCCGGCGATCACCCATAAGCGTCCCGGCCCTATCCCTCATTACGGAGAAAAGCTTCTTATACTTCTTACCATGGGGACCTTCGCATTTATCGTGGTCCATGTAATACTTGAAGCCTTCTCCGACATCAGAGACTCGATCACAAAGAAAAAAGGAGGGAAATAATGAGCGAGACCACTACAAAGCCGCAGTCCATCCCTGAAGAGATAGAACGCTTTAATGTGACCTTCAGGATACAGCATGTACTTATGTTCACGACATTTCTGCTCCTGAGCTTTACAGGCTGGGGCCTTAAATACGCACATGACCCTGAGGGGCTTTCGAGCGTATGGATACGCATATGGGGCGGGGCAGAGACAGCAGGCCTCATTCACAGGATAGCCGGGGTAACCATGCTGCTGGATTTCATATGGCATGTAATCTATCTCTTCTACCTGTTAGGTACAGGAAAGATTAAGATAAGGGCAAAGACCACAGTCCTTCCGCTTCCGAAGGATGTCGTCGATGTCATCAAGAACTTCATGTACTTCCTCGGCCTGTCAAAGGAGAAGGCAAAATTCGGCAAGTTCTCCTATGCTCAGAAGTTCGACTACTGGGCAGTCTTCTGGGGCATGTTCATAATCGGATCATCAGGCTATGCCCTGGCATTCCCGATGCAGATAGCTCCCATAGTGCCTGAGTTTGCTGCCGGCTGGATATGGGAACTGCTTGGTCTGATGCATAGCGATGAGGCCCTGCTTGCGATAGTTTTTATACTTTTCTGGCATTTTTATAACGAGCACCTGAAGCCGGAGGTTTTTCCGATGAGCTGGATATGGATCACCGGGAAGATATCAACAGATACGCTGAAACACCATCACCCGCTCGAATATGAGCTCCTCTTCCCTGAAGATGCAGAAAAAGAGAAGCATGGCCAGGAGGCGAAATGATAAGGATAATATCTGTACTCTCAATAATACTTGCGCTTTCGGCCTGCAAATTCAAGGGCAATGTAGAGACAAAGATAGAGGAGCCGCAGTCTCCTGTGATATCTTCGCTTAAGGACTCCGGGCTTCCCTGCTTCAAGTGTCATTCATTCGACAGGTTCTCGCAGGAGAAGGCCGGTCTGTTCTCTCATGAGAAGCACAAAAAGCTCGGGATCCACTGCAACACCTGCCATATCATTAAGGAGCACAAGGAATCCAATGTTAACAAGGATGCCTGCAATTCGTGCCATAATCTGACAACATTCTCATATTCTTCAGCAGGTATGCCTGCGAGCTTCTCGCACCAGGGCCATTCAAAGAAATTCGGCTGCAATGAATGCCATCCAAAACTCTTCCTTATGAAAAAGGGCAGCACAAAGCTGACAATGGACGAAATGTACAAAGGCAGCTCCTGCGGCACATGCCACAACGGAAAGAAGGCCTTTGCATCAACAGACTGCGCAAAGTGCCACTCAAAGATGACATCCTTCAAAAAGGAGATCAAATACCCTTCAAAGACCATGTCTGCTGTCTCGTTCGGACATGAGCTGCATACGGCCATGTTCAAATGCGACGACTGCCACACAAAGCTCTTTAAGTATAAAAAAGGCGGATCAGGAATGAAGATGGACGATCTCTACCAGGGCAAGTTCTGTGCAGCCTGCCATAACGGCCAGTCTGCCTTCAGCACAACAGACTGCCAGCGCTGTCACAAATAGCATTATTATTTAAATACAATGGGCGCCATACCAGAACATAAGGTATGGCGCCCATTTAAATGGAGCCGCGCCCGGGGCAGTTTCTTTGGACAATCTCAACTGCGGCCATTTTTGCTCTTCCGCCGCGCTGCTGCTAAGAATCACCCTCCCACCCTGCAACGGCTCCAGAATTCTATCGCGATGCCCCAGAGCCGGGAAACCAAAAGCTTCTTTTAAGTGGGTGCTTCGAAAGGTGCTTCAGGCTTCCTTCTCGATTCAGAAGGCTTGCTCACCGCACCCTACTCCCGCTCCCATGCCAAGTTGCTTGATCCTCTGGTTTAACCCGGTCCAGAGTATCGCAAGACCTTTTCCTGATTTTATTTTAACGCTTCTGCAGACCAAGTCAAGAAGTATAAGTATGTCAAATCATACTTATAAGAACGGTTAAGCCTGCAGGTAAATAAGGGCTGAACTTCTTTCAGTTCTCAGATATGCCGAACTTCTTGAGCTTCCTGTAAAGGGTGGCAAGATCAACTCCAAGTTCCTCTGCAGTGCTCTCCTTGTTTCGGTTGTGCGAGGCAAGGGTTTCCCTTATTATCAGGATCTCATACTGCTCAAGCTTGTCCTTCAGGCTCTTAATGCTCCTGGCCCCCTGCTGCGAGACTATCCTTTCAGGAAGTTCCTGAACCCCTATCCGGTCTGAAGAGGCAAGGACCACAGCCCGTTCGATCACATTCCTGAGCTCTCGTATATTTCCAGGCCAGTGGTAGCTGTTCAGCACCTGTGCCGCAGCTTCTGTAATATCTGACACCTTCTTTGAGTTCTCTGCCGCGTATCTGCGGATAAAATGCCTTGAAAGCACAAGGACATCCTCCCTTCTCTCCCTCAGCGGCGGAAGCTTGACCTCTATGACATTCAGACGATAATAGAGATCTTCCCTGAAAAGCCCCTTGCTTATCTGCTCTTCGAGGTTCCTGTTGGTCGCAGCTATAATGCGCACATCAACATATTTAGACTTGGTATCTCCGACCGGCATCACCTCTCCTGTCTCTATAACCTTCAGCACCTTGGCCTGAAGGCTTAACGGCATGTCGCCGATCTCATCGAGGAAGAGTGTGCCCTGATCAGCCATCGTGATCAGCCCTTTCTTGTCTGAGGCAGCGCCAGTGAATGCACCCTTCTTGTATCCGAACAGTTCGCTCTCGAGAAGATTCTCGGGAATGGCAGAGCAGTTTATCGATATGAAGGGCATGTCCTTTCTCTGGCTGCTGGAATGGATGACCTCAGCTACCATGCCCTTTCCCGTGCCGCTCTCTCCGAGGATGAGGATGTTGCTTCTTGTAGGTATCACCTTCTTCAGCATCTCGAAGACCGAGAACATCTGCGGAGAAACTCCGACAAATTCCCTGCTGCCGAACTGCTGGCTCAGCTGCTGTTTAAGAGCAAGGTTCTCGAGCACTACAGACTTGTGTTCAAGCAGGCGCCTTATTGTAAGCTTAACATCCTCGTTGATAAAGGGCTTAACAATATAATCTCCTGCTCCTTTTTTCATGGCCTCGACTGCTGACTCAACAGATCCGAAGGCGGTCATGATCACAACGATCAGATTGGGGTTGATCACAAGCGCCTTCTCGAGCAGTTCCATGCCTGTCATACCTTCCATCTTAAGGTCTGAAAGCACGAGATCAAAATCTCCCTCCTCTATCTTCCTGAGGCCTTCGGCCCCATTGAAGGCTGTTGAGACCTTATAGCCCTCCCTCGAAAGCAGGAATTCGAGCGCCCTGCAGATGTCCCTCTCATCATCAACAATAAGTAATTTATTTGGCTCAGCTTTCATTATATGGCAACCTCACCCTGAAGATTGTACCGCCCTCCGGCCTGTTCTCGGCTATTATATCACCCTGATATCCCTTGATAATATTGTAGCTTACCGCAAGGCCGAGCCCTGTTCCCTTCTCCTTTGTCGTAAAGAAGGGATCGAATATCTTCTCTATATGCTCGGGATCTATGCCGGGACCTGTGTCTCCGAATATTATCTCTATGTCCCTGTCATACTTCTTTGCAGATATTTCGAGCGTCCCTTCATTCAGCATGGCATCTGCAGCATTGAGCACAATGTTCATGAACACCTGTATGCATTGCGTCTCGTTGACATACACCCTCGGAAGGTTAGCAGGCAGATCAACAATGACATTAATATCCTTCATCCTCTTGTCATATCTGACAAGGTCCAGGGTCATCCTGACCAGCTCTCCGATATTGTGATACTGAAGATCTGCAATCGCGGTCTTTGCAAAGCTCGACATCTGTCTTACGATATCCACGATCCTGCTTATATGCTTGGCTATGGTATCAAGGCTCTCATTTGTGAACTCGTCATGCTCCATCTCTCTCAGTATCTGCACATAGGACGAGATGGAGGTCAGAGGATTGCCGATCTCATGGGCAACACCTGCAGATATCCTCGCAAGGGCGGATATCTTCTCGGAATGCATCATCTGCTCTTCTATCCTCTTCATGTCTGTTATGTCCTGTATCAGCACGAGTGTCTGGGATGATCCGTCATGCGCTGAAAGCGTCGTGGAGGTGAACTGGAAATAGCCGCTCTTTCTGCCGAAATCGCGCTGTATGATCTCCTGAACATTGCAGTCATCAACAACAGCCTTCTCAATGTTGTCGCCGCCATAAATGTCGTACAGGCTGATCTTCTCCTCCTCTTTCCCGATCCACTGCCTGAGGGTCTTGTTGACCCAGGTTATCCTGTTGCCGCTGTCAACAAGGAAAAGGCCTGCGCCTACAGTTTCGACTATGGCATTCAGCTTCTCTTTTTCGCTTATAAGCTCGTCCGTTCTCTCCTTCACAAGGTCCTCAAGCCTTGCTGCATAGTCCCTGAGGACCTCCTTCAGATTGACCTCTTCAGTGACATCATTGCTCGAAAGTATTATTCCGGAAACTTCACCGTGCAGCACGAGCGGATTGATATTGATATTTATATGCAGGCTTTCCCCTCCGCGCATGTATATGAAGTCACTAACCCTGTGGCTTGTCCCCTCAAGACAACCCTGCATATGTTTCCTGAACCTATCCATGTCCTTTTCGGTCGCAAATGGAAAGACCTCAAAGAAGTTTCTGCTGAGCAGCTCCTCCCTGCTCCTGCCGCAGAAACGCTCCTGGGCAGCATTCAGTGTGCGTATTATCATTTCCCTGTCGAGCACCATGATCTTGGACTCTGTGCTCGCGAGAATATTTTCGAGATAGTCCTTTGCCTGTATTATTTCGAGCTCTAACTGCCTCTGAGTCTCGAGGTGTCTGGTCCTTTCCTGCGCCTTGATCCTCTGCCTGTTCATTATCACTATGCCGAAGGCAGATGCAACAGTAGCAATGAAGATGAATATCACCAGAGCAGAATGCAGCTTCATGCTCTTTCTTATGCTGAATGTCACCTCAGAGTATGGAATTGTGACACAGACGATCCATGTCATCTCCCCGATCTTCGCCTTTGAGAAGGCTATGATCTTGTCCTCTCCATATGGGGCAACATAAGCACTGAACCCGACATCTTCGCTTTTGAGTATCTTCTTTTCCACATCAAATGATTCATGGCACTGGAAACATGAAGTATCAGCCTCATAGATGTTCTTTCCAACCATCTGCGGCTGGGTAGGATGATAAAGTAGAGTGCCATTACCGTCCATCATCCATGCGTGTCCTTTTGTCCCCTCCTTGATCGGAGAGAGGTATTTCTGGCTGATCGTGTGGAGCATGATGTCCACAGTCATCACACCCTGCCGTTCTGATGACCTGGCTACCGGCGTTATCATTACTATCTTCCTTGCCTCTTTTGCCAGATCGATGATCTTCACCTTGCCGGGCTTAATATCTTCTGCAAGTCGATAAAAATCCCTGTCATTTTCTGTCAGGGACTCGCCTGAAGAACTGTATACAAGTTTTCCTGCATTGTCAAAAAGTTTAAGGTTGATTATGACTTCCTCTCCGACCTCGGCAAAAGCATCCTTAACAAAGCTCTCCATGTTCCTGACCGCAAGGCTGCGGTCAGCAAGGAGCCTGACAAATGCAAGCGACTCCTCTTCTATATGTTCAATGTGGTCCTCCACACTCTTTGCGACTGCCTTGGCTATAAGGAGCTGTTGCCGGTTGAACTGCCCTGCCATCTCGCTCTGGTAGTTCTGCTGAAAAAAAACATTGAGGGTAATTATGAGAGAAATAATAAAGACGGACAGAAGCAGAAGGAGTATGTTCGTCTTCATTGCAGGATCATCCCTGTTCTGCACTGCATTTTCATTGCAGGCAGCACTGAGAGTTCAGCATTTATGGTCAATATCATCCGGACAAAAAAATCCCCCTGTTGCCCTGTAAGGGAGCAGCAGGGGGATTTTGGCATATCAGTTATTCTGCCGGGGCAGGCTCTGCAACAGTTACAGGAGCATGTTCGCGCTGGACAAATGTGTTTTTGTAGCGCAGCATGCCTGTTCCTGAAGGGATGACCCTGCCCATTATCACATTCTCCTTGAGTCCTCTCAGTTCATCGATCATGCCGTTTATGGCAGCCTCAGTAAGGACCCTTGTTGTCTCCTGGAATGATGCAGCAGAGACAAAGCTGTCCGTTGTGAGCGAGGCCTTTGTAATTCCGAGGAGAAGCGGCTTGCCGTGCGCAGGCTTTCCGCCTTCTGCCTTGATCCTTGCGTTCTCCTCCTGGAACTGCATCCTGTCTACCTGCTCACCGATAAGGAAGGTCGTATCGCCTGAATCCTCGATCCTGATCTTTCTCATCATCTGGCGCACTATCACCTCGATATGCTTGTCATTGATCGAGACGCCCTGGAGCCTGTATACCTTCTGCACCTCATCAACCAGATATCTCTGGAGTTCCTTCGGTCCGAGTATGTCAAGTATGCTGTGCGGATTGACTGCTCCGTCCATGAGGGCCTCTCCGGCCTTCACCCAGTCACCCTCATGTACGCTGACATGCTTGCCCTTGGGTATATCGTACTCCTTTGTCACCTCGCCGCCCTTCACTGCAACTATGCGCTTGCCTTTCTGGGCGCTCCTGAACTCTACTATGCCGTCGATCTCGGACACGATTGCCTGCTCCTTCGGCTTCCTTGCCTCAAAGAGCTCTGCAACCCTCGGAAGACCTCCGGTGATGTCCTTTGTCTTGGTCGTCTCCCTCGGTATCTTTGCGAGTATGTCGCCGGGATAGACGATATCGCTCTTGTCCACCAGTATATGGGCGCCCGAAGGCAGCATATACCTTGCAAGATTGCCTGTGCTCGGGATCTTTAGTGTTGCCTTGCCGTGCTCATCCTTTATGGATATCCTCGGCCTCATATGAGCAGGATAGTCGATGATGACCTTATGGGAGAGGCCTGTTGTCTCATCAAGCTCTTCCTTGACAGTCTCGCCTTCCTTTATGTCTCCGAATGCGATCTTTCCTCCAACCTCTGTAAGAATAGGGGTTGAGTATGGGTCCCATTCGACCATCTTCTGGCCTATCTCCACCCTTCTGCCTTCCTCAACAAGCAGTTTTGCGCCGTACACTACCGTATACTTTTCCCGCTCCCTGCCCTTGGAATCTGTTATTGCAACGCTTCCGTTCCTGTTCATCACAACATAGAAGCCTTCGCGGTTCTTGACAGTATTGATGCCGATGAACTTGATCGTTCCGGAATGCTTTGCCTCGAGGACCGTCTGTTCAACGACCTTAGATGCAGTACCGCCGATATGGAAGGTTCTCATCGTAAGCTGTGTACCGGGCTCGCCGATTGACTGTGCTGCTATGATCCCTACCGATTCTCCGGTCTCAACATATCCGCCGCGGCCGAGGTCTCTGCCATAGCACTTTGCACATACTCCGAACTTGGAGTTGCAGGTGAGCACAGACCTTATCTTAACCTTGTCAACTCCGGCCTCGATAACCGCCTTTGCAACCTCCTCGGTGATCTCGTGGTTCCTCTTGACGATCATCTCCTTGTCAGGGTCCCTGATGTCTTCAACAGAGTACCGGCCGATGATCCTCTCCTCAAGATGCTGGATGATCTCACCGCCCTCTATGAGCGAGGTGACTGTAATGCCGTCCGGTGTTCCACAGTCATCCTCAGTGATAAGGACATCCTGGGACACATCCACAAGCCTTCTTGTAAGGTATCCTGAGTTTGCCGTCTTGAGCGCTGTGTCAGCAAGACCTTTACGCGCTCCGTGAGTCGATATGAAGTACTGAAGAGGCGTAAGGCCTTCCCTGAAGTTTGCGGTGATAGGCGTCTCGATGATCTCGCCTGACGGCTTTGCCATAAGACCTCTCATGCCCGCAAGCTGCCTGATCTGCGCAGCGCTGCCTCTTGCTCCGGAATCTGCCATCATGAAGATGCTGTTAAAAGACCTGCGCTCCTTAAGCTCATCTTCCGAGAGCGACTTGCCTTCTTCCGCTCCGAGCTCTTTCATCATCTCGTCAGCTATGCGTTCTGTAACATTCGCCCAGATATCGATGACCTTGTTATAGCGTTCACCCTGGGTTATGAGACCATCAGCATACTGGCTCTGGACCTCCATGACCTCTTTTTCTGCCTGGTCGATCAGCTCCTTCTTCTTCACAGGAATATGCATGTCTGACATGCAGATAGAGATGCCGGAATTCGATGCAAAGCTGAAGCCGAGCTTCTCAAGGTTATCAAGGAAGATGACGGTCTGGCGCCTGCCCGATTTCTTGTAAACGTCCTCGATGATCTTGGAAAGCGCCTTCTTGGTCATGTCCTTGTTGATATCATCAAAGGGGATCTCTGCTGGAACGATCTCAAAGAAGAGAACCCTGCCGACCGTTGTATCGACTGTTCTGCCATCCAGCCCCACCCTTATCTTTGCATGCTCGCTGAGCTGGCCTGCATCATACGCAACCCTGACCTCTTCAGGATCGGCAAATACCTTGCCTTCTCCCTTTGCACCGCTTCTCTCTTTCATGAGGTAGTAGATGCCGAGAACCATGTCCTGCGTAGGCAGAAGGATCGGCTTGCCATTTGCCGGAGAAAGTATGTTATTGACAGACATCATAAGCACCCTGGCCTCTACCTGCGCCTCTATCGAAAGCGGCACATGCACTGCCATCTGGTCTCCGTCAAAGTCTGCGTTGAAAGCTGTACATACAAGCGGATGGAGTTTTATCGCCTTGCCCTCAACAAGGACGGGGTCGAATGCCTGTATGCCGAGCCTGTGAAGGGTCGGGGCTCGGTTCAGAAGAACCGGTGTTTCGCGAATCACCTCTTCGAGCGCATCCCATACCTCTGAGGACTCTTTCTCAACTAACTTCTTTGCTGCCTTTATGGTCGTTGCATAACCCTTCTCCTCAAGCTTGTTGAATATGAAAGGTTTGAAGAGTTCCAGTGCCATCCTCTTTGGAAGACCGCACTGATGCAGCTTGAGATCAGGACCGACAACAATAACAGACCGGCCTGAGTAATCAACACGCTTGCCGAGCAGGTTCTGCCTGAACCTTCCCTGCTTGCCCTTTATCATATCGCTCAGGGACTTAAGCGGCCTCTTTGTCGCTGTCTTGAGGACCTTTGACCTGCGGCCGTTGTCAAACAGTGCGTCAACCGCTTCCTGAAGCATCCTCTTCTCATTCTTTATGATCACGCTCGGGGCCTTTAGCTCCACAAGCCTCTTGAGCCTGTTGTTCCTGTTGATGACCCTCCTGTAAAGATCATTAAGGTCAGAGGTTGCGAAACGGCCTCCCTCAAGAGGAACAAGCGGCCTCAGCTCAGGAGGAAGCACAGGTATCACATCCATTATCATCCACTCAGGCTTATTGCCGGATTTCCTGAATGCCTCAACGACCTTGAGCCGCTTTGTGAGCTTCTTCTTGACGCCTATGGATGCAGCCTCTCTGATCTTGTCCTTGAGCTCTTCGCTCAGCTTGTCAAGGTCAACGACCCTCAGGAGCTCTCTTATCGCCTCTGCACCCATTCCGACCTTGAACCTTGTTCCGTACTCTGAGAACTTCTTCTTATGTTCGTCATCTGTCAGAAGGTCTTTGGCCTTAAGGGAAGTATCTCCCGGGTCAATGACAATATAACTCTCGAAATAGAGCACTTTTTCAAGGTTCCTCATTGTCATGTCAAGCAGAATTCCGATGCGGCTCGGGACCCCCTTGAGGAACCATATATGTGCAACAGGACTCGCAAGCTCAATATGCCCGAGTCTCTCGCGCCTCACCTTCGACTGTATGACCTCAACGCCGCATTTGTCGCATACGATGCCGCGGTGCTTCATGCGTTTGTACTTTCCGCAGATGCATTCCCAGTCCTTTATCGGTCCGAATATCTTGGCACAGAACAGTCCGTCCCTCTCGGGCTTGAATGTACGATAATTTATTGTTTCAGGTTTTTTGACCTCACCGTATGACCACTCCCTGATCTTCTCGGGCGATGCAAGCTTTATGCGCAGCGCTTCAAAGTCTGTAGGATTCTTCGGCTTCTGGAATATGGCGTAGATATCTTCTGCCATTCTATTCCCCCTTCTTCTTTTTCTCCAGGAGCTCTACATCCAAACCAAGACTCTGGAGTTCTTTTATTAATACATGGAACGACTCGGGAACGCCCGGCTCAAGGGTCGCATCGCCCTTGACTATTGCCTCATACATCCTCGCCCTTCCGGATACATCGTCGCTCTTGACCGTCAGGAACTCCTGAAGGGTATGAGCAGCTCCATAGGCCTCGAGCGCCCAGACTTCCATCTCTCCGAGTCTCTGGCCGCCGAACTGGGCCTTTCCTCCGAGAGGCTGCTGGGTGACGAGAGAATATGGTCCGATGGAACGGGCATGTATCTTGTCATCAACAAGGTGATGCAGCTTCAGCATATACATAATGCCGACAGTGACAGGCCTCTTGAAAGGCTCTCCCGTCTTGCCGTCATAAAGCTGTATCTGGCCGTTCGAAGGGAGCCCTGCCTTCTTGAGATGCTCCTTGATCTCCGACTCTTTTGCACCCTCAAAAACAGGCGTTGCAACATGAAGGCCAAGCGCCCTTGCTGCCCAGCCGAGGTGTGTCTCGAGTATCTGTCCGACATTCATACGGGAAGGCACACCGAGAGGATTAAGCACAACATCTACCGGCCTTCCGTCCGGCAGATACGGCATGTCCTCCTCAGGAACAACTGTGGCAACAACACCCTTGTTGCCGTGGCGGCCTGCCATCTTGTCGCCGATCTGTATCTTGCGCTTCATTGCTATATAAACCTTGACCAGCTTGTTCACTCCGGGAGGAAGTTCATCACCCTTTCTGACCTGGTCAACCTTCTGGTCGTAACGCTTCTCAAGTTCGCGGACATACTGGTTTGCATCATTGCTGATGGCGTCTATCCTGTCCTGAACAGCGATGTCAGAGGTCTTGATCTTCCTAAGATGTTCATCCCTGATGTTCTCGAGATGCTTTTCTGTCAGCACCTTGCCTTTCTGGCAGATGACCTCTTTTGTCTTGGGATGTATGACATCGTCAGCCATTTTCTGGCCAAGGAAGAACTGGCGCATCTTCACATACTTCTCTTCCTGGATTATCTTTATCTCTTCTTCAAGGTCACGCTGGAGCCTCTGGATGTCCTCATCCTCAATGCTCTTGGCCCTGCCGTCCTTTGCAATGCCCTTGCGCGAGAATATCCTTACATCAACTACCGTACCTTCAATGCCCGGAGGCACATAAAGACAACTCTCCTTGACCTCCTCAGCCTTCTCGCCGAAGATCGCCCTGAGGAGCTTCTCCTCCGGTGTAAGCTGGGTCTCTCCTTTAGGGGTTACCTTGCCAACGAGAATGTCCCCGGCCTTTACCTCGGCGCCTGTCCTGATTATGCCGAACTCATCGAGGTCTTTAAGAGCCTCTTCGCCGACATTCGGGATGTCCCTTGTGATCTCTTCAGGGCCGAGCTTTGTCTCGCGGGATTCGACCTCAAACTCTTCTATATGTATGGAGGTATATACATCCTCCTTAACAAGTCTTTCGCTCAGTATGATCGCATCTTCAAAGTTATAGCCGTTCCACGGCATGAATGCGACCATAACATTCTGTCCGAGTGCAAGTTCACCGAGGTCTGTTGACTGGCCGTCTGCAAGCACATCACCTTTTCTTACGGGATCACCGACTGTGACAATCGGTCTCTGGTTAATGCATGTGGCCTGGTTGGATCTCTGGAACTTTACGAGATTATAGATGTCAACACCGCCGTCATTGCCTGTTGCCCTTACAACTATTCTTGTGGCATCAACACTCTCGATCTTCCCGGCCCTTCTGGCAAGTATTGTGGCCCCTGAATCCCTTGCTGCCACAAACTCCATTCCTGTGCCTACGACAGGGGCATCCGGCTTGAGCAGCGGTACAGCCTGGCGCTGCATGTTCGATCCCATAAGCGCCCTGTTGGCGTCGTCATTCTCAAGGAACGGAATGAGTGATGCCGATATTCCGACGACCTGCTTGGGGGAAACGTCCATATACTGGACCTCATGCGGCGTCACCATCCTGAAGTCTCCGCCCTCTCTGGCAGATACATGCTCTCCCGTAAGCTTTCCGTTCTTGTCAACAGGAGAGGTGGCCTCAGCAATAATGAACTTTTCGCCCTCAATTGCAGAGAAGAATTCAATGTCCTCTGTGACCTTGCCATGTGACACTTTCCTGTAGGGCACCTCTATGAACCCGTAATCGTTCACGCGGGCATACGAAGCAAGTGATGTGATCAGTCCGATGTTCGGACCTTCAGGCGTCTCGATCGGGCATATTCTTCCATAATGCGTAGGATGAACGTCACGCACCTCAAACCCAGCTCTCTCTCTTGTGAGACCGCCCGGACCCAGGGCTGACAGCCTTCTCTTGTGGGTTATTTCTGACAGAGGGTTTGTCTGGTCCATGAACTGGCTGAGCTGGCTCGAGCCGAAAAACTCCTTTACTGCAGCCATGACCGGCTTTGCATTGATAAGGTCATGAGGCATCGCGCCGTCAAGCTCGGTAAGGGTCATCTTCTCTTTGATCGCCCTTTCCATCCTTACCAGGCCGATGCGGAACTGGTTCTCGAGAAGCTCTCCCACTCCGCGTATCCTTCTGTTTCCGAGATGGTCTATATCATCCACCTCTCCCTTGCCTGTTCTGAGGTTCAGGATATATCTTACGATCTCAATGATATCCTTGTCGGTCAGGACCTTGACATCAAGGGAAAGATCTATGCCCAGTCTCTTGTTAAGCTTGAGCCTTCCGACAGAAGAAAGATCATACCTCTTCGGGTCGAAGAAGAGCCCGTTGAACAGATCACGGGACGCAGCCTGTGTCGGCGGTTCGCCCGGCCTCAGCTTCTTGTATATCTCTATAAGAGCCTCATCCTGAGTAGTGACCTTGTCCGTAAGAAGTGTATCTCTCAGCGAAGAGAGATAGTTGAGATTGTCAATATACAGCAGGTTCAGCGTATCGATCTTTAAAGTAAGGATCTTCTTAAAGACATCCTCGGAGACTATCTCATTCCCTTCGAGAATTATCTCTCCTGTTGACGGGTCTACTATGTCCTTAAGCGTTATCCTTCCTACAATTTCCTCTTTTGTGATCTGTATGGTCTTGATGCCGGAGGCCTCCATCTTTCTGATGGCCCCCTTTGTTATCTTGGTGCCCTCTTTTACGATCACCTCTTTTGTATCGGGCGCCACTATGTTGCCGGATGACTTTATCCCTGCAAGTATCTCGCTTACTCCCCTTGTGAAGGTGCTGCCCTTAATGAATATGGTCTCGACAGGGTAGAAGATCTTCAGGAGGTCCTCATTGGAGTAGCCAAGCGCCTTGAGCACGATCGTTGCAGGCAGCTTCTTTCTCCTGTCTATCCTTACATACAGAATATCCTTGGAATCGAACTCGAAATCAAGCCATGAACCCCTCGAAGGAATGACCCTTGCAGAATAGAGCAGTCTTCCGCTCGCATGGGTCTTGCCCTTGTCATGACTGAAGAAGACGCCGGGGGACCTGTGCAGCTGGCTCACAATTACGCGTTCTGTTCCGTTTATGATGAATGTCCCGGTCTCGGTCATGAGCGGCATCTCGCCGATATACACGTCCTGTTCGCGGGACTCCTTAAGCTTTTTCTTGCTGTTCGATTCAGTATCAAATATATTCAGTTTGACGCTGATCTTGAGCGGCGCGGCATAAGTTATGCCCTTCTGCAGTGATTCCCTTACGGAATATTTGGGCTCGCCGACATTGTAGCCGACATACTCGATCTCGGCTGTCTCGTTATAATCGGATATCGGGAATACACTGACAAAAGCAGACTGCAGACCCATATCCTTGCGTCTTTCAACAGCAATATCCTTCTGCAGAAACTGCTCATAAGATCTCTTCTGTATCTCTATAAGATTCGGGACTTCAAGGAACTGCGGAACCTTGCCAAAATCCAATCTTTTTCTCAATGCCCTTGCCATATGTCTCCTTCTCTCAGTAAAGGCAAAGGTAGAGGCGGTTTTTCACCGGCCTCTACCCGTCTTCAGCACCTTTATTTGATGTTATTTTATTTCTATTGTTGCGCCCTGCTCTTCAAGCTTGGCCTTCATTGAATCAGCCTCTTCCTTTGACACGCCGGTCTTGAGCGGCTTCGGAGCGCCGTCAACAAGGTCCTTTGCCTCTTTGAGGCCGAGGCCGGTAAGCTCTCTGACAACCTTTATGACCTGGATCTTCTTGTCTCCGGAAGATGCGAGTATGACATCAAAGCTTGTCTTTTCTTCTGCAGCAGGGGCAGCTGCAGCTGCAGCGCCGCCGACAGCAGCAACAGCCACAGGGGCAGCTGCGGTAACACCATACCTCTCCTCGAACTCCTTGATGAATTTGGACATATCAAGAATAGTCATGTTATCGATGAATTCAAAAACCTGTTCCTTAGTGATAGACATTATGCAAACCTCCTTATAAAATTATTAGTTCTTTTTTGATTTAAGCGATTCCATCGCATAGGCAAAACTTGTAACTGTGGCATTAAGTGCTCCGGCCAGCTTCGAGAGCGGAGCCTGGAATGCACCAGCAAGCATGGACAGCAGTACTTCTCTTGACGGCAGATCTGCTATTGCCTTCAGATCTTCCGGTGCATAAAGCTGGCCCTCAACTACAGCACCCCGTACCTTGAGCTTGTCATTGGTCTTTACAAAATCAAGGACCTTCTTGACAGCCAGAACAGGATCATCATAACCGATGGCAACACCAACAGGGCCCCTAAATACCTTATCTGCTACTGCACATTCGGTATCTTTGGATGCGATCCTTGCAAGTGTGTTCTTTACAATGCTGTAATCGATTGAAGAGCCGGTAAGCAGCCTTCTCAGATCGGTCATCTCGGCAACTGTCATGCCCTTGTAATCGGTAAATACGACCGACTTGGCCTTCAGGAACTTCCCCTTAAGGTCGTCTATTATCTGTGCCTTCTCCTGCTTGTTCAGATGAGACCTCCTTTCCCAGAGACCGTGGCTGGTTCAAAAATCCGGGATAAGAATAATGGGAGGTTGTATACGCTGCCCCCGTAAGTTCTGCCCACTTTATTTCTTACCATCCCTTTTAGCCTCGGCAGGCCTGCATTTCCCCGGTTTCTGTCTCCGGGGAGAAGCAGATTAAGCCTTAACGCCTGCTGTCTCTGACTAATATGAATATGGACAATGTCCGTGTTTAACTACTTTACTGAAACCGTAGACAGATCAACCTTCAGGCCAGGTCCCATTGTTGATGAGATGCTCACAGCCTTCATGTACTTGCCCTTGCTTGTTGACGGCTTGGCCTTTGTGACCGAGTCGATGATGGCCTTTGCATTTTCGAGCAGCTTCTGCTGATCAAACGATACCTTGCCGATAGGCACATGCACAACTCCGGCCTTCTCTGTCTTGTACTCGACCTTTCCTGCCTTGATCTCCTTTACTGCCTTTGCAACATCAAAGGTGACTGTGCCGAGCTTTGGATTCGGCATAAGGCCTCTCGGGCCAAGCACTTTACCGAGTTTTCCGACAACTCCCATAATGTCCGGGGTTGCAACGACCTTGTCAAAGTCAAGCCAGCCCTTTGAGATCTTTTCTACCATATCATCAGCGCCGACAAAATCCGCTCCGGCCTCTTTTGCCTCCGTCTCCTTTTCTCCCTTTGCAAAGACAAGCACCCTTAGGGTCTTGCCTGTACCGTGAGGAAGAACTACAGTACCCCTGACCATCTGGTCAGATTTCCTCGGATCAACACCGAGATTGAAGGCGAGGTCAACGGTCTCATCGAACTTTGCATATGCAAGTTCCTTTACCTTCTGTATGGCATCAGCAAGAGAATATTCCCTGGCTGTTTCAACCTTATCCTGTGCTGCGTTCATCTTCTTGCCCATGATTATCTCCTATTCCGTTACATCAATGCCCATGCTCCGGGCTGTTCCTGCAATTATCCTGGCAGCAGCATCCACCGAATAGGCGTTAAGATCAGGCAGTTTTGTCTGCGCTATCTCCATTACCTGTGCTGCTGTAAGCTTGCCGACCTTTTCCTTGTTGGGAGTGCTTGAACCCTTGACCACCCCTGCCGCCTTTTTTATAAGCTCTGATGCGGGCGGGGTCTTTGTTATGAATGTAAAGGTCCTGTCCTTATAGATGGTAAGCACCACCGGAATTATAGTGTCGCCCATTGGAGCCGTCTGCGCATTGAATGCCTTGCAGAACTCCATGATATTGACACCATGAGGGCCAAGTGCCGGACCTACCGGAGGGGCCGGTGTGGCCTTGCCTGCCGATATCTGAAGCTTAACCTGTGCTGTAACCTCTTTTTTAGCCATTTTCTATCCTCCTGCTGTTTCGCAACAACTGTAATCTACTGATTTTTCTCGACCTGGAAGAAGTTCAGCTCAACAGGGGTCTGCCTGCCGAAGATACTCACCATTACCGTGAGCCTTCCATGATCCATATCAACATTCTCGACAAACCCGTTAAAGTTGCTGAACGGTCCGTCTGTTATCCTTACATTCTCACCCTTCTGATATTGGGTCTTGAGCTGGGCAACAGGTCCGCGTTCCACCTGCTGCATAATAAGCTCGACCTCCTCAAGAGGTATCGGTATCGGGTTCTGGCCTCCGACAAAGCCTGTAACCCTGGGTGTCCCCTTCACGAGGTGCCAGGTGTCGTCGTTCATCTCCATCTCTACAAGAATGTAGCCGGGATAGAACTTTTTGTCGCTCTCCTTCTTCTTTCCGCCCTTCAGTTCAACTATCTTCTCTGTCGGGATAAGGATGCGGGCTACCCTCTCTTTAAGGCCCTTGCTCTCGGCACGCTCTTCTATTGAGATCTTAACCTTCTCTTCAAATCCGGAATATGTGTGTACTACATACCAGTTCATAATATGCCCCTACCTGAGCGCAAGGCCGACTATCTTTGCGAGGCCAAGGTCAACGACCCCGAGAAAGACCGATATAACGACAACGGTTATAATCACCACCCAGGTCGAGCCTATCAACTCCTCCCTGTTCGGGTAAACAACCTTCTTTGTCTCCACCTTCACATCGCTAAAGAACTGTTTTATCTTCTCTATCATTCCTTCTTCCTCGCTTTTATTGGCAGGCCAGGAGGGATTCGAACCCCCAGCCCTCGGATTTGGAGTCCGATGCTCTAGCCGTTAGAGCTACTGGCCTGCAGTCGAAATCGTAATGAGCAATCAGTAGTGAGTGATCAGCAGTCAAAGCCTGCAATTTCAGAACTGACTCTTTACCCATCACGCATCACCCATTACGGCCGTTACGCCTTTGTCTCCTTATGCATCGTATGTTTCATGCAGCTCCTGCAGTACTTCCTGCGCTGGAGCTTGTCCGTCGTGTTCTTCTTGTTCTTCATTGTAGAGTAGTTCTTGCTCTTGCACTCAGTGCACTGGAAAAGAAATATGTCTCTCATGTCTTACCCCATGACCTCGGTAACAACACCGGCGCCGACTGTACGGCCGCCCTCTCTGATAGCAAACCTCAGCTCCTTCTCCATCGCTATCGGAGATATCAGCTCTACTGTCATGCTTATGTTGTCTCCCGGCATTACCATCTCTACTCCCTCAGGTAGC
>Ga0233425_10002747_pt1 | contig 33766 bp, 32 predicted proteins | sample Watercolumn_Towu_2_FD_181712 | JGI IMG/M metagenome (GOLD analysis project Ga0233425, IMG submission 181712) | Freshwater microbial communities from Lake Towuti, South Sulawesi, Indonesia - Watercolumn_Towuti2014_140_MG | ecosystem: Environmental > Aquatic > Freshwater > Lake | place...
CCCGTACCGCAGCTTCACGATGTTGGCCAGCGTCTGTTCCTTCCACGATTTGGCGACCGCGTCGTTGTAGTCGGTGCGGTCCCGAGTCACGGAATCGGCGCCGATGGACCCGCACCCCGCCACTGTCAGGAGCGCCACGGCAAGCGCCCAGTGCGCCGGCTTGCCGCGCCAATTGCCATCCATGTCCTTCCTCCCTCGTCCCGTGTGCGCTCCTGCCGTCGCCGCCCCGAATGGCTCTATTGCAACAGCGCCTTGATCCTCGGTGATCGCATGATCGCGCCTCCCAGCGCATGGAACGCGCCCCGATCGGCGGGCGGATCGGCAAGGCCCCACTCCCGTCCTCCGGCCCGCGGCGCCCACACCCTGTGCTCGTCCAGCAGATAGACGCCGTAGAGGGCGCGAATGCTCCGCTTGCGCGCCCGGGCGATCTCGTGCCGGAGCGTGAACGCGGACAACGCCGCATTCGCCGCGACCGCCCCTTCGACCAGCGCCTCGCGGTATCCCGGCCGCTCCACGACACCCGGACCCAGGAATTCCGCCAGCCGCATGGCCGTCGCCTGCACCACCACCAGGATGCGGTCGAGTACCCCGCGCAAGGCATGGTTGGCGGCAAGGTCGAGATACTTCGATGGCGCAAGAAACACATCCACCGCCGCCGACACGGCGCCGCAGCCGCTATGCCCCAGGACCGCGACGACCTTGAGGCTGCCGCCCAAGTGCTCGATCGCGTAGCCGAGGCTGCCCAGCACCTCGGCGCCGAGCACGTTCCCGGCCACGCGGACCACGAACAGGTCGTTCGGTCCCTCGTTGAACACCAGCTCGACCGGCACGCGCGCGTCGGCACAACCCAGAATCGCGGCATAGGGCTGCTGCTCCGGCGCCGCGCGGCCGCCGGCAGCGAAGCCAAGATCCCCGGGGTCGACCTCGACGGTCCGGCGCGCGACCCCCCGCCCGCATACGATCCCGTCGAGGAGCTCCGAGAATGCCCGGTTGCCGTCGTCGAGCCGGCGGCGCGCCGCGTCCGCATCCGCGGGCCTTGGGCGCCTCAAGCCGGCTTCGCGCCCGTAACGGTAGGCGATCTCTACGGTTTTCATGGGCCCCCAGCCCTCACATGCCCGCCGGTGATTTGGCCGCGGCGGGAGTTGGCCGCGAAGTAGATTACCGTATCGAACTGGCGCCGTGGGGGCGTTCTCGCCATGGCTTATGTGGGAAAACGCCGATGCAACCGCACCCGGCGCAGGGCCGACCAATCCGATTGACGCAGGTCAATGCGTCAACGATTTCAGGCGGGTATGGGCATCGTGCGAGTGCACCCGGAGGGAACAAGATCATGGCCAAACACGACAGCGAGCCGAGCGGGCCCGCCACGGCGTTTCCCATGCCGGATTTCGGCAAGCTCATGACCGGCGGCGCGCCGATGCTCGACTCGTTCGCGCAGTCGGGCAACGCGGTGCTCAAGTCGGTCGGGGAGCTCAACGCCCAAGTCTTCGAGTTCGCCAAGCAGCGCTTGGAGGCCGGCGTTGCCGCCGGCCAGTCCCTGGCGCAATGCAAGTCGATGCAGGCGGCGATCGAAATGCAGATGGAATTCGCGCGCAGCGAGATGCAGGCTTATCTCGACGAGGCACGCAAGCTTCTGGAGCTGGCGGGTCAGGCGGCCGCGCAGGGCTTCAATACGTTGCAGGGCGCGCAAAAAGGCGAGTAGCCGCGCGGGAATCCACCGGCGCGTCCGGCGCCGGCCTTGCCGCGCGGCGGCGTCGAGAACGGGGGAGGCTGGCGGTGCAGACCATCTCGGCCGAGAATGCAGCCGGCATGATCCCCGACGGGGCGATCCTGATGATCGGCGGGTTCATGGCCGTGGGCACGCCGGAACGCCTGATCGACGCGATCGTCCGACAGGGCAAGCGCGAGCTCACGGTAATCGCCAACGACACGGCCAAGCCCGGGGTGGGCATCGGCAAGCTCGTCGACGCCAAGCTGGTGCGCAAGGCGGTCGTCAGCCATATCGGCCTCAATCCGGAAACCCAGCGTCAGATGATGGCCGGGGCGATGGAAGTGGAGCTGGTGCCGCAGGGAACGTTGATCGAGCGCATCCGCGCGGGCGGGTTCGGGCTCGGCGGAATATTGACGCCCACCGGCGTCGGAACGCTTGCCGCCGAGGGCAAGCGCGAGATCGAGGTGGGTGGCCGGCGCTACCTGCTCGAGACGCCGCTGCGCGCGGACTTCGCGCTGGTGCAGGCATTCCTGGCCGACTATCTCGGCAACCTCACCTACGCCCTGACCGCACGCAACTTCAATCCCCTTGTGGCGATGGCCGGCGATACGGTGATCGCGGAAGCGGAGCATATCGTGCCGACCGGCGTCATCGCGCCCGATCATGTCGCCACGCCGGCGCCGGTCGTCGATTATGTCGCGGCCCAGGGGTGACGGCGATGGACGCCGGCACGGTCATCGCCAAGCGGATCGCCCTGGAGTTGCGGCCCGGCATGCTGGTCAACCTCGGCATCGGCATTCCGACGCTGGTGGCCAATTTCGTTCCGCGGGGCATGAGCATCTTCTTCCAGTCCGAGAACGGGCTGATCGGCACTGGCCCGGTTCCCGAGCAGGGGATGGCGCAGGCACGGCTCACCGACGCCGCAGGGCGCCCGGTGACCGCGCTTCCCGGGGCATCCACGTTCGACAGCGCCGTGTCGTTCGGGCTGATCCGCGGCGGCCATGTGGACATGACCGTGCTGGGCGGCTTGCAGGTCGATGGAACGGGCCGGCTCGCGAACTGGATGATCCCCGGCAAGATGGTCCCGGGGATGGGCGGCGCCATGGACCTGATCTCGGGCGCGAAGCGGGTGGTCGTGGCCATGCAGCACAGCGCCAAGGGCAAGCCCAAGATCGTGCGGCAATGCACGCTGCCGCTGACCGCCGTGCGCCCCGTCGACCTCGTCGTGACCGAGCTCGCGGCGATCGCATTCAGCGGCGGACGGGGCGTGCTTCTCGAAACCGCGCCGGGCGTCGGCGTGCGCGACGTGCTCGCGCTGACCGAAGCGGAACTGACGGTCCCCGACCGGGTGCCGGTGATGCCGATTTGAAATCCGGTGTATCGTCGGCGCCGGGCCGCTGCCGGGGGCGGCGGAAGGGGGGCGCATGAATTGGGGCCGCTGGTACCGGGTCGTCAGCTATTCCCGGTCGTCGCTGTGGATCGTGCCGGTGTTCGCGGTCGTGATCGAACAGATCGCGATTCGCCTGACCGACCGCTTGGACCCCCTCTTGGACTGGGGATATTACGGTGTCGGGGTCAACGGTGCGCAGGGCACCCTCGACGCCGTCGCCACGATGACCTTGTCGTTCATCGTGTTCACTTTCGGCTCGCTGCTGGTCGCGATCCAGGTGGCGAGCGGGCAGCTCACCCCGCGGGTCATCGCCACCACCCTGCTGAGAAACGACGTCGTCCGCTACACGGTTGGCCTGTTCACGTTCACGTTCCTCTACAGCCTCGGAATGCGGGCGCGAACCGAGACCTCGGTCAACGACCTTGGCCTCGCCGTGGCGGTCGTTTCCGCGCTCGGTTCCATCGTCGCGTTCCTGTTTCTGATCGACTACGCCGCCAGGCTGTTGCGCCCGGTGGCGATCGTCACCCGGGTCGGGGAAGCCGGTCTCAAGGTGATCGAGGCCGTCTATCCGCGCGAGCTTGCGAAAGCCCGCCGCGGGCAGGCGCCGATAGCGTTGCCAGGCAACCCCAACCAGACGATCGATCACCAGGGAAAGTCTGGAATCGTCCTCGCGGTCAATTTGGACGAACTGACGGCCGAGGCGCGGCGCGCGGACTGCGTCGTCGAGTTCGTCGCCTATGTCGGTGACTTCGTCGGCGTCGATGAGCCCCTGTTCCGCATCTATGGCGGTGGAGCGGTCGACGAGGAGCGGCTGCGCGCGGCTGTCGCGTTCGGGCCCGAACGGACAATGGAACAGGACCCGCTGTTCTCGTTCCGCATCCTGGTCGACATCGCCATCAAGGCGTTGTCGAAAGCGATCAACGACCCGACCACGGCGGTCCTGGCGATCGACCAACTTCACCGGCTGCTGCGAAAAGTAGGCAGGCGGCACACCCGCAACGAGCAGATGAAGGACGCGGGCGGCGCCTTGCGGGTGGTGTGGCGCACGCCCAACTGGGAGGACTTCGTCCGGCTTGCCTGCGTGGAAATCCGCACCTATGGGGCCGAAAACATGCAGGTCGCCCGGCGCCTGCGGGCGATGATCGAGAACCTGATCCAGACCCTGCCCGAACACCGGCACCCCGCCTTGCGCCTCGAGCTCGACCTGCTCGACCGCTCGATCGCCAAGTTCTACCCCTTCCCCGAGGATGCGATGGCCGCGCGGGTGGCGGACGCGCAGGGCCTGGGCGGCTCGGGCATGGGTCCGGGCGAGGCGGCGTAGACGAATGGCGTTCGCTATGGGAATTGCCGCCGACGCCGCGGCCCCGCCGCGTCGATCAGGGCGCCGGGCGGCGGAAGTTCTCGACCAGGATGTGGAGGCTCATCGCCAGCACCCAGACCGGAAACACCAGGAAGCTCCACGTGATCCAATAGCTGCCGAACAGCAACGCGGCCGCCAGCACGTATCCCAAGACCGCAATCCAGCGCGCCGCGAACCCGGTGCGCAGCGCAAGCGTCGACGTGCTGAACATGAACACGCCCGCCATCTTGATCGCGTAGATGTTCATTATGTTGTACGTGAGCGACCGGGCGATGAAGAACGCGGCCGAGTTCTGCAGCGCCTCCGGCTGGACGGTATGCACGGCGACAATGGCGCCAACGATCGCCGCCGACACGAACAGCAGCCCCAGGAACAGGAATCCGCTGCCCAGGAACACGGTGGCGAAGAACCGGTCCTCGCGTACGCCCAGCCGGTCGCGCAGCACGCCCACGAACCAAAGGAAGGCGATCCCGGCGAAGGGTATCAGGTTGAGCGCCGCGACGACGCGGTGCAGGTCGCCTTCGAGCCAGGCGCCGCGGTCCATGGGATCGGCGGGGATCGACTGGCGCAGCATCAGCAGCGAGGCCATCAGCAGCACGGAAAACGCGATGCCGGCGATTCCGGCCGCTCGGGGCGTCCGGAGCCGCGCCTGGGTGATGGTTTCGCCGCCGGTCATGGCCTTCCCGCGTGCGGCGCCGGCCGGAACGGCGGCGCTCGTCGTACAGATTTGCCCTGCAACGTCGGCCAAGCGGCGGCGCGAGTCAATCTTGCGGCACCGCCGGAATTGACGCCCGGCGTGCCGCGGCGCTCCAAGCAATCATTGTCGAAGGATCTTGTGCGATGAAAACCGCTGACTTGCCGGAAGTCCGGAAACTGAAGAACAAGGCCTATATGAAAGCACTGCGGAAGCTGCAAACGCAGCTCTGCGTCCTCCAGGACTGGGTGAAAGAAACCGGAGAACGCGTCATCGTGGTGTTCGAGGGGCGCGACGCGGCCGGCAAGGGCGGTACGATCCGCGCGCTGACCGAGCGGGTCAGCCCGCGCATTTTCCGCGTCGTCGCGCTGCCGGCGCCCAGCGACCGCGAGAAAACGCAGATGTACATCCAGCGCTACATGCAGCATTTTCCCGCCGCCGGCGAGATCGTCATCTTCGACCGCAGTTGGTACAACCGCGCCGGCGTCGAGTACGTGATGGGGTTCTGCACTCCCGAGCAATACAAGCGGTTCCTGACGCTGTGCCCGGAGGCGGAGCGCTACATCGTCGGCGGGGGTATTCGCCTCATCAAGTACTGGCTCGAGGTCAGCAACGAGGAGCAGAAGCGCCGGTTCGAGGCCCGTATCGGCGATCCTATGCGGCAATGGAAGCTCTCGGCGATGGACCTGCCGTCGCGTGAGCGGTGGTACGACTATTCCCGGGCGCGCGACGCGATGCTGAAGGCCACCGACACCGGCTTCGCGCCGTGGAACATCGTGCGGTCCGACGACAAGAAGCGGGCGCGGTTGAACCTGCTCAACCATTTCCTCAAACAGTTTCCCTACAAACCCATCAAGCGCCCGAAAGTGAAGCTGCCGAAACGCTCGAAAAAGGGCGCCTACGACGACGAGGCGCCGATGCGCGCGCGGCGCTGGATTCCCGAGGTGTTCTAATTCGCCTGCGCTGCTACCCGTTTCTCAGCCGATCGGAGTTTGAGTCTGGGACCTTAAAATCGTGGAATCCTTGCAGCACAAGGCGTTCAGCGTTTTCCGTTTACTTTATAGGTTCGCTATAGGCTCTGTAGACGCAGAGAAACTATGTGCCGGTATGTGGCCTCTTGTCCATTCGCAAATGGGCGCCAGGTCGGTGGCCAATGATCGTTTCCGCTTTAGGTCTGACACCGGAACTCGCTGGAGGGTCTGACTGCTTCCGGGTTGTGCCAAGAGCCGAAATACCGACAGCAGTAACGGTAAGCGGATCACGGCGTCCGTGGGATGACCGATCAAATGGGGAATCTACGACGGCTCAGGGCCAACGCATCCGCGATGAATGCGCTTGACGCCATTCAATTCGCTCGGCGAGCTCCTGCTGTTCCCAGTCTCTCAAGCTCGCCGGCGCTGCGTGCGGCGCACCTTATCGGGCCTCCGTCTGTCGCTTGTACTCGTCCGCGTCGTACCACCCGCGCGACGCCTTCACCTTGAAGTCTGCATCCAGATCCCATTCCTCCCATCCGACAATGCGCAGGGGGTTCTTCGTCCCGGAATGGGTGCCCGTGAAAGTCCAAAGGTAGACGACGTGACCGCCGGCGCACCGCAACCCATCGCAAACTAGCTTGAGGTCGGGCACGTCGGTGAAAAAGCCAGCAGCCATTTCGGCGACGCGTGCCCGCCCCTTCCAAGGCTCGCCGCGATTGATGACGATTCGCCCGTCCTTTGCGTAGAACGCTGCGACAGCTTCCGCCGATCCGGAGTTCCAGGCTGCCGTATAGGCCTCGGCGATTTGCTTGGCCTTGTTGTGATCAGGCGTCATCGGACCATCCTTTCGGTGACTCGCCGCCCAAAATGCATGTGACTACACAGTTCGGGCGCTGAAATCCTGCATAGAACAGATCGTAAGTCGAGGCGTATGTCATCACGACCGAACCGGGTCATTTGCCGAACTCAAAATCAAGCGCCAAGCCGCCGATCCGGGCTTAAGCCGGGCGGAGGCGCTACGCCGGTCCATGCTGGCGGCATCGACGAAGGCATTCACCCCGCCTGAATATAAGAAATCTGCGGCGTCCTCGCCCCCTTCACAAAGATGTACTGGTACGCGGCCATGCGGTCCTTCTGCGGCGCTTTGTCGGGGTTGTCGCGGCGGCGCGGTCTTGTAGCGGTTCGCGGGCGACGGCGCAATTGCCGACTGCCATATATGGCACCGCGGCCGGGATGCAAGAGGCCCGCGTCCCCGGGGCCCGTGCGCCCCTGCCGACCGGGGCGGGCGAAGCGGCCGACGTGCCGCCGCGGGCTAGAGGATCTGGCTCAGGAACTGGCGCGTGCGCGGGTCCTTGGCGCCGGTGAAGAATTCCTTGGGCGCCCCGTGCTCCACGATCACGCCGCGGTCGGTGAAATAGATGTGGTCGGCCACCTCGCGCGCGAAGCCCATTTCGTGCGTGACGATGGCGCAGGTCATGCCCTCTTCCGCGAGTTCGCGGATCGTCACCAGCACTTCCTTCACCGTCTCGGGGTCGAGCGCGGCGGTGACCTCGTCGAACAGCATGATCTCGGGGTTCATCGCCAGCGACCGGGCGATGGCGACGCGCTGCTGCTGCCCGCCCGACAGCTCGCCCGGGTAGAACTCTTCCTTGCCCTCCAGCCGCACCTTGGCGATCAGCCGGCGCGCCCGCGCTTCGACCTCCTTGGCGTCCTGCTTCAGCACGTGGACCGGCGCCATCATCACATTCTGCAGCGCCGTCTTGTGCGGGAACAGATTGTACTGCTGGAACACCATGCCGACCTTGCGGCGCAGCTTGAGCTTGTCGAGCCTGGGGTCGTTGACCTCCTGTCCATCGACGACGATCGAGCCGCGATCGATCGGCACCAGCGCGTTGATGCAGCGCAACAACGTGGATTTTCCCGATCCCGAAGGGCCGATGACGCAGATCACCTCGCCCTTGGCGACGTCGAGCGACACGCCCTTCAGCACCTCGGTCTTGCCGAACGATTTGTGCACGTCGGCGATGTGGATCAGCGGCGCCTGGGTGCGCAGGACGTGGCCGGCCGGGCTCATGGCCGCGCGCTCATTTCACGGCGAACCGCTTCTCGAGCGCCGCGGTGGCGCGCGAGATCGGGTAGCAATAGACGAAGAACGCGACCAGCAGCAGCGAATACATCGGCACCAGAAGCTCGCTGCGCGCCTCGGACGCCAGCGCGTCGCGCGTCAACGTCATCGCCTCGCTGACGCCCACGACCGAGGTGAGCGGCGTGGCGACCGTCAGGATCGCGTACAGGTTCATCCAGGGCGGCGTCATGCGCTTCACGCATTGCGGCAGGATGATCATCCACAGAATCTGCCGGCGGCTGAACGCGAGGGCGTCCGCGGCCTCCCACTGCCCGTAGGGGATCGAGCGCACGGCGCCGCGCACCAGTTCCGACACGTTCGCCATCACCGGCAGCGACAGGCCGATGGTGGACTTGAGCCAGCCGGGTATCGGCACGATGTGCCCGGCGACGCTGACCTCGAACGGCAGCAGCAGCATGCAATAGAACAACAGCACCAACCAGGGCGAATTGCGGAAGAACTGGGTCACGAACCACGAACCGGCGCGCACCGGCGGCAGCAGTGAGATCTGGCACAGGCCCAGCGGCGCGCCTAGCGCCGTGCCGATCGCCATGGCGAGAAAACTGATGGCGATGTTGAGCGCGAAGCCCTGGGCCAGAAGCGGCGCCCATTTCCAGATCGTGGCCAGGATCGCGGGCTGGCCGGCGCCGCTTTGCGCCTCGGCCGCGCCCACCGACAGCGCGAACACGGCGGCCAGCGCCAGCCCCCAGCTGAGCGACGGCGCGAAGGCCGGCGGCCGCTCCGCCGGCGCCGCGAGCCGGAACGGCAGCAGCACCGGAAGCTCCGCGCGGTTCGGCACGCCGCGCCTCATGAAACGTAGCCGGGCACCCGCAACGCCCGCTCCCACTTGTTCATCGCGTACACCACCACGCCCACCAGCGAAACGTAGATCACCAGCAGCACGTTCATCATCTCCGGCACGTTCACCTCGTCCGACCAGATCTGGTTGGCGACGTACAGCATCTCGGGCACGGCGATGGCGTAGGAAATCGTGGTGGTCTTCACCAGGTTGACCAGGTTGTTGTTGAGCGCCGGCAGGCTGATGCGGAACGCCAGCGGCAGCACGATGAACACGTAGGCGCGCAGCCGGCTGTAGCCCAGCGCCTCGGCCGCCTCGACGGTTTCTTTCGGCACCGCCTCGATGCCGGCGCGGAAGATCTCGACGTTGAAGGCGCCGGCGTAGAGCGACAGGCAGATCACCGCCCAGGTGAAGTTGCCGATCAGCGCCGTGCGCAGGCCGGCTTCGCCCTCGACCGACAGGTAGTAGCCGAGCGCGAAATAGAAGAAGTAGAGCTGCACCAGCGGCGGCGTGTTGCGGAAGATCTGGATGTAGCCCTGCACGGCCCAGCGCAACGGCCGCGCCCGCGCGCCTTGCAGCCAAGCGCCGACCACGCCCACCGCGACGCTCAGCACCAGGCAGATCGCCTGGAGCCGCACCGAAGTCAGGAATCCGTTGAAGAACCGCCAGCGGTCGAAGCTGTCGTAGAAGATCGTCAGCTTGATGCCCGTGGCACCGTGCAGCCAGCGGAACCAGTCCCACAGCGGCGTGAAGTCCATGGCGCGCCCCGGAAAAGCGCCGCCCCTCTCCTTTACCGGGAGAGGGGCGCGACTTGCGAAAGCCGACGACCGCGCGCGATCAGCTCTTCGCCTTCTTGGCCTCCTCGTGCATCTTCTTCAGGTAGGCCGAAGCGGGGATCTTCCACTTCTTTTCCAGCTCGATCAGGCGGCCGGTGCGGTGCCAGTCCTGGATCATCTGCGACATGAATTTGCCCCAGGGGCCGTCGCGTTCCTCCAGCCGCACCGCCAGGCCCCACGGCTCTTCCATGATCGTGGGCAGCGACATTTCGAAGTCTTTCCACTTCGCGTCGGCCAGACGCTCGGCGAACGCGGTGTCGTCGTACACCCAGCCCACGCAGTTGCCCTGCAGCAACGCGGTTTCGGTTTCGGCCTGGCCGACGAAGTTCAGGAATTCGGCGCCGTACTTCTCGGCCACGGGCTTGTTGTACCACGCGCCCTGGATGCCGCAGACCTTCTTGCCCTTGAGCTGCTCCCAGTTCTTGAGCCCGGCCTTCTTTGCCGACAGAACGTTCACGCCCGAGGCGTAGTAGAGCGGCTCGATGATGCCGACGACCTGGCGGCGGTCGGGCTTGTCGTTCATCGTGGCGATCATCAGGTCGATCTTGCCCTGTTGCAGGAACTGCATGCGGTTGGACGAAACCACCGGCTCGAGCACCAGCTTCACGCCCAGCTTCTTGGCGACGTCCTCGGCCATGTCGGGCTCGAATCCGACGATCTTGCCCGAAGGGTCGCGGAAGCCGAACGGCTTGTAGTCGGCCTTGGAGCCGACCACGATCTCGCCGCGCTGCTTGATCTTGTCCAGCGTTTGCGCCGCGGCGGGCCCCAGGGCCAGGGCGACGGCCGCGAGCGCGAACACACCAAATTCCAGCAAGCGTTTCGTCATTTGGTTCTCCCCGTATGTTATGCCGCCCCGCGAATTTCCCGGGGCAAGCGCATGAGTCCCGCCCGGATTTGAGCATAGGTCATGACCGCCGAGCAACCGGCGCGCCTTCAACGCCGCGCATGGCTCCCCTACGGCGCCGTCAGCAGGTCCCGGACCAGCAGCGGCAGCCCGTCGAGGCCCTTGACCGCCTCTTTGAGTCGCGTCCGGGCGGCGCGGCCGAGGCGCGCAAGCTCCACCCGCGCGGACGGCTTCGTTCCCGCGGCCAGGTCCGCGAGCTGCTGCACCAGCACGAATCCGAGCAGCGTCTCATGCACCTGGCGCAGCCGGTCCGCCTCGTCCGCTTGCACGGCGCCGCCCGCAGCCGCCGCGGCGAGGCGCACCGCGGTCGCCGTATCCGCGACGCCGCGCTTCAGCGCCACGACGCGGGCGAATGCGGTCAGCGGCAACAGCCCTCCCCGCTTGAGGTCGACGCGCCCGTTCTCGGTCCTGAATCGCCCGAAATAGCCGAGCGCCGATCCCGCGTCCTCGACGTTCGCGGCGAGCATCCGCAGGAACGGCGGCGACGCGCCAGCCGCGGTCAGCGCATCGCGCCTGAGCTCGTCGGCGAGCGCGGGATCGCCCCGGGCGCGGCGGAAATCGTAGAAGATGTCGACGTTGAGCAGGTTCTGCCCTTCCGGCTTGGCGATCCAGTGTCCGATCTGCTCGCGCCAGCCCTTGAGCGACCGGCGGAATTCCGGCCGCGACGCCATCACCCCGCCCTTGCAAAAGGGAATGCCCGCGGCGTTCAGCGTGTCGCACGCGCGCCGGCCCAGTTCCGCGAACCAGCGGTCCTCGGTCTCGCCGCCGTCGTGCACGATCGCGTTGTCCTGGTCGGCCGCGAGCAGGCTTTCCCCGCGGCCGCCGGAGCCCAGGACCAGGAGCGCATAGCGGGCGGGCGGCGGCCCCCAGCCCTCCTCGGCCATCTCGGCCTCGGCCAGTTCGGCCGCGCGCGCGGTCGTGTCGCGCAGCACCTGGCTTATAACCCCGGCGATCTTCAGGGCCGAAACTTCATCCTCCAGCAGCGCCCCGGCCAGCGCGGGCAGCGCGTCCCGGACCGACTTCAGCGCCGCGGCGCCGGAGGCGGTCGCCACCGCGTCGCCCAGCACCAGCGCCTTGCCCGCGCGCAGCTTCAACAGCGCGCGCGACGACACGACGCCGACCACGCGCCCGGCGCCGTCGACCGCGGCTAGGTGGCGGAAGCCCATGCGCTCCATCCGGCCCATCGCCACGTAGAGCAGTGCGTTTTCCGGCACCGACGCCACCGGCGCGGACATGATGCCGCTCACTTTCAGCACCAGGGCCGCCGCACCGTCGCGGGCGATGGCGTTCATTATGTCGCGTTCGCTGACGATGCCCGCGGCAATGCCGGGCGCTTCGCCCTCGACCAGCAATGCCCCGATCTTGAGTTGGCGCATGCGCTCGGCCGCCTTCTGCACCGTGGCGCCGGGGGCGACGAACTGCGGCGGCGCGCCCATGATCGAGCGCACACGATGGCGATAGGGAAAGCTGTCGAGGCGTTCCGGCCCCGCGCTCGCCGCTCCCGCCTGCGGGATTTCCGCCATGCCGTGCCCTCCCGTCCGACACAATAGGCCCGCCGCGGCGAGCGCGCCAAGCTAGGCCGGCGCTACGTCGAAACCCCGTGCCGGCTCGCCGCGCTCCGCCCGTTCCCGCATCGTCTCGTAGGCGCTTTCGATTCCGCGCCGGAAGCGGTCGGTGTCGAACAGCGCGCAGGTGTCGCGGTTGCGCGCGAGTTTCGCCCGGATCGCCGCCAGCAGGCCGCGATCGCGCGCAAGCCTCAGCGCCAGGGCCTCGTAACCTTCCAGCGAATTCACCGCGAGCTCCGGCAGCCCGGCGGCGGTCACCAGGCTCGCCGCGACTCGGCCGGCGAAGGCGCCGCCCGGGCAGGTCACGAGCGGCAATCCCGCCCACAACGCGTCGCTGGCCGTCGTATGGGCGTTGCAGGGCAGCGTGTCGAGGAACAGGTCGGCCAGGCGATGCCGCGCCAGGTGGTCTTCGACCGCGACCTGGGGCGCGAACGCCAGCCGCGACGCCGCCACGCCCCGCGCCTCGGCTTCGCGGTGCAGATTGGCCTCGCACGCGGCGTTGCTGCGCAGCAGCCACAGCACGCTGTCGGGGACCTGGGCCAACAGGCGCATCCACAGATCGAAGACCGGCGGCGCGATCTTGTAGGCGCTGTTGAACGAGCAGAAAACGAAGCCCCGTTCCGGCAGGCCAGCCCCGGCGCGCGTCGGCGTGCGGCCGGTGATGGGCCGTTCGTTGTCGTTCACCTGATAGCAGCCGGGCAGGCGCACCACGTGTTCCGCGAAGAACCCGGCATGCTGGTCGGGAATCACCACGCGGTCGGCCAGGATGTAGTCGATGAACGCCGTTCCCATGGTGCCCGGGAAGCCGAGGTAGCTCACCTGCACCGGCGCCGGCCGGTGCGCGAGAATCCGGCTGCGCGCATCCTTGGTGAACCCTTTCAGGTCCACGGCGATGTCGATCTCCATCTCGCGGATCAATCGGGCAGCCGCCAGATCGCTCATCGCGCGCACGTCCACGAACCGCCCGAAGGCCGCCTTCAGGCGCGCTCGCGTCGCGTCCGCCCGGTCCGGGCCGAACGAGATGGCGGTAGTCTCGAACCGCGCCCGATCGTGCCGCTCGAACAAGCCGGCCGCGAGAAACGCCGTCGCATGGCCGTAGAAGTCGGCCGACAGGTAGGCGACCCGGATCTTGCCGTGGCGATACCGTTCCCCGCGCCACAGCGGCGCGCCGTCCGGGGGGCATTTGTCGCGCGCCCAGATGCGCGCGCATGCCAGTTGGTCTTCGGCGGAGTCCGACAGCGCCAGGAACGGAAATGGGTGCGTCGCGCGCTTGCCGGCGCGCACCCCCTCGGCGAGCGACCGCACGTCCGAGTCGTAGCTCCGCCAGTCGCAACAGTGCAAGCGCGCATGGGCGAGCGCCCCGGCGGCATAGGCCGCCCCCGGGTCGACCGCTAGCATCCGCTCGAACTCGGCGGCGGCGAGATCGTGGCGGTTGGCGTCGGCGTGTGCCAGGCCGAGATTGCCGTGCGCCTCCGCGAAATCGGGCCTTGCCGCCGCGGCGCGGCCGTAGCTCGCGATCGCCTCGTCGAGCCGGCCCAGCGCCTTCAAGACGGCGCCGCGATTGTTCCACGCCTCGGCATGGCCGGGCTTGAGCGCAACGGTCCGATCGAATCCGGCCAGCGCCTCGGGCAACAGGTTGAGGCCGCGCAACAGGTTGGCGCGGCCGAACGCGGCGTTGGCGTGGTCCGGGCGCAGGGCGAGCACGCGATCGTAGCTCGCGATCGCCTCCTCCGGCCGGCCCAGCTCCTCCAGCACGCGCGCCCGGCTCAGATGGGCCGCGGCGAAGCCGGGATTGACGGCGACAGCCCGGGCGATCGCGCGTTCGGCCTCCGCGAGCCGTCCGCGCCGCGCCTCGACCAGACCGAGGAGATGCAGCCCGTCGATATTGTCGGGCGCGCGGGCTAGCACCCCTTGGACAAGGTCCAGGGCCGCTTCCAGGCGACCGGCGCGGAACGCGGCCAGCGCGCGGTTGAGCGCCTCGGACGGTACGATCGTTGCCTTGGCCATGGTCGCGCCGCGTGACCCCCGGTTTGGCGCCGTGCCACCGGCGCTTGGCGCTGCGGCGGGCCCGACATAGGATATGCCGCAGGCGCGGGACCCCGCCAGCGCGGAAGCCGGCCGCACCCGCCAACGCCGCCGGGCCGAGGCGCGGCTGCGCCGGTTGTCCGCCGTCCCCGCGGGAAGGAGGCGCGGCCATGGCGCGTTCGGTGCTGGTGGTCGACGACGAGCCGAACATCGTGCTGTCGCTGGAATTCCTGATGCGGCAGGCGGGCTACGACGTGCGGGTGGCGCGCGACGGCGAGTCCGCGCTCAAGGCGATCGAGGACGATCCGCCGGCGCTCGTGCTCCTGGACGTGATGATGCCGAAGCGCGACGGCTTCGACGTGTGCCAGGTGATCCGCGCCAATCCGAAGTGGAACGACGTGCGCATCGTGCTGCTCACCGCCAAGGGACGCGACATCGAGCGCGAGAAAGGCATGGCGCTGGGCGCGGACGACTACATCACCAAGCCCTTCTCCACGCGCGACGTGATGCAGAAGGTCAAGCAGATGCTGCCACCGGGCGGTTGAGCGGTGTGACGCGCATGCGCTGGCGCCGGCCCATGCTGCTGTTCCTCGCCGCGGGCGGCTCCACTTTGGCCCTCTCCGCGGGCCTCTACGCGCTCATCGTCCTGGCGATCGGCGGCGATGCCGAGGCGCGGCGCGTGGCGACCGGCAACGCCATGCTGGGCGCCATCGTGGTGGCGGCCGGCTTCGGCGCGTTGTGGTGGCGGCTGACCGCGGACCTGAAGCGCCGCACCGCGGCGATGGCCGAGGAAACCCAGCTCATCGCGCGCGCCAATCCCCGCCATGCCCTCGATCCCGCGCACTACGCCGAGTTCGCCCCCGTGCCGCAGGCGGTCAACGAATTGGCGGCGAAGCTGCGCGACGCGCGCGAGGAATCCGACCGGCGGGCCGCGCGCTCGACCCGGCAGATCGCCGAGCAGAAGGCGTGGCTGGAGGCGATCCTCAGCGATCTCAGCGAAGGCGTGGTGGTGTGCAACATGAACCACCAGGTGCTGCTGTACAACCAGGCCGCGCTGAAACTGCTGCACGTCTCGGGCGAGCTCGGCCTTGGCCGGTCGCTGTTCAAACTCGTGACGCGCCAGCCCGTCCTGCACGCCCTCGAGCTGCTGACCTTCCGCCTGCGCACGCAAGGGCCCCCGCCGCCCGACCTCGCGACGGTGCCGGTGGTGTGCGCGTCGACCGACGCCAAGGCGCTCTTGCGCGCACGCACGGGCTTGATCCTCGACGAAAAACGCGACCCTACCGGCTACGTGCTGACGTTCTCGGACGTCACGCAGGAGATCGCGACGCTCGGCAAGCGCGACACGCTGCTGAACGCCGCCACCGAGGGCATGCGTGCGCCGCTGGCGAATCTGCGCGCGGCGGTGGAGACGGTCGCCGCCTACCCGTCGATGCCCGCCGAACAGCGCGCTTCATTTGATCAGGTGATCGTGCGCGAGAGCAACGCGTTGAGCGAGAAGCTGGAGCAGATCGCCACGGGGTACCGCGAACTCGTCGCGGGCAGCTGGCCGATGGCGCCGATCTATTCGCTGGACCTGCAGAACTGCGTGGTGCAGCGCGCCAGCGAGGACCGCGGCGTATCGCTGGTGGGCCTGCCGGTGTGGCTCTATGGCGACAGCTTCGGACTGATGCTGGCGTTGACGGCGCTTCTCGGCCACGTGCGCCGGCACGTCGGCGGCGGCGCGATCGACCTGTGCACGGCGCCGGGGCAGAAACGCCATTACCTCGATTTCGCCTGGGACGGCGCGCCGATCCCGTCGGCCGAGATCGACCGTTGGATGTCGGACCCTTTGGACGCGGCGAGCGGACTGACGCTGCGCGACGTGCTCGACCGCCACCGCAGCGAGATGTGGAGTCAGTCGCTCGGAGCCGGCCGCGCGATTCTGCGCCTGCCGATCGCGGCGGCCGAGCAACCCGGGCTCGCCGGCGAATCCGGACGCCTGCCCCCGCGGCCCGAGTTCTACGACTTCGCGTTGATGCACCAGTCGCTGCCGACGGCGTCGCTCGGCGACCGGCCGCTGAAGTCGCTGAGCTACGTGGTGTTCGACACCGAGACCACCGGCCTCGACGCCGCCCGGGGCGACGAGATCGTGCAGATCGCCGGCGTGCGCATCGTCAACGGGCGCATCCTGACCGGGGAGACGTTCGAGCGGATCGTCGATCCGGGCCGGCCGATCCCGTCCGCCTCGGTGACGTTCCACGGCATCACCGACGCAATGGTCAAGGGCAAGCCGCCGATCCAGGTGGTGCTGCCGCAGTTCCGCAGCTTCGTGGCGGACAGCGTGCTGGTGGCGCACAACGCGGCGTTCGACCTGAGCTTCCTGAAGCCGAAGGAGCTCGAATCGGGCGTGGCGCTCGGCAATCCGGTGCTCGACAGCCAGCTGCTGGCCGCGCATGTGTTCGAAAACATCGACGACAACTCGCTCGACGGCCTCGCGCACCGCCTGGGAATCGAAATCGAGGGGCGCCACACGGCGCTCGGCGACGCGATGATGACGGCGGCCGTGTTCCTGCGCCTGGTCGAGCTGCTGGAGACGCGCGGCGTCCACACGCTCAACCAGGCGATCGAACTGAGCAACGTGGCGGTCGAGCTGCGCCGGCACGCGGCGCGGCACTGAGGCGGAAACGGGGCGGCAAGGGGGCGGCGATGCGGGCTGGTTTGCGCGGCGAGCGCCTGGTGGCGCTGTTTATTCTCGCGGCGGTCGCTTTCCACCCGCCGATCCTGAACCTGTTCGCGGTCGACTCCGCGGTTTTCGGTCTTCCGCTCTTGTACCTTTACGTGTTCGCGGCCTGGGCCGTCGTCATCGCGCTGATCGCCCTCATCACCGGCACCACGGAGGAGACGGCGGCGGAGCGCGGCGTCGACGCCAAGCCGGCACCGGAACGCGAGGTCTGAGCCATGCTGCAGCCCGCCGTCATCCTCGCCACCGCATTCGGGTATCTCTGCCTGCTGTTCGCCATCGCCTACTGGGGCGACAAGCGCGCGGACCGGGGCCGCAGCGTAGTCAACAATCCGTACATCTACGCGCTGTCGATCGCGGTCTATTGCACGGCCTGGACGTTCTACGGCAGCGTCGGCCGGGCGGCGTCGAGCGGCATCGACTTCCTGACGATCTATCTCGGCCCCACGCTGGTGTTCGTGCTGGGCTGGTTCCTGCTGCGCAAGATCCTGCGCATCAGCAAGGCCAACCGCATCACGACCATCGCCGACTTCATTTCCGCGCGCTACGGCAAGAACCAGCTTCTGGGCGGGCTCGTGACCGTGATCGCGGTGGTCGGGATCGTGCCCTATATCTCGCTGCAGCTGAAGGGCGTGTCGACCAGCTTCAACGTGCTGATCCACTATCCCGCGATCGCGATGCCGAGCGCGGTTTCGACCGTGCCGCTGTTCCAGGACACCGCGCTGTACGTGGCGCTGGTTCTTGCCGCGTTCTCGATCCTGTTCGGCACGCGCCATATCGACGCCAGCGAGCACCACGAGGGCATGGTGGCGGCGATCGCCTTCGAGTCGGTGGTGAAGCTGGTCGCGTTCCTGACCGTCGGCGCGTTCGTGGTGTACGGCCTCCACGACGGCTTCGGCGCGCTGTTCGCCCGGGCCATGGAGACGCCGAAGCTGGCGCCGCTGTTGACCGCCAGCCCCGCGAGCGCGTTCGGCAACTGGATGACGCTGATGGTCCTGTCCATGGCGGCGATCGTGTGCCTGCCGCGGCAATGGCAGGTGACCGTCGTCGAAAACACCGACGCCAAGCACCTGGACAAGGCGGTGTGGCTGTTTCCGCTCTATCTGCTGCTGATCAACGTCTTCGTGCTGCCGATCGCGCTGGCGGGCCTGATGGAATTCCCCGGCGGCCAGGCCGACAGCGACACCTTCGTGCTGGCGGTGCCGATGGCGGCGCGCGCGGAGGGCGTAGCCCTGTTCGCCTTCATCGGCGGCCTGTCGGCGGCGACCGGCATGGTGATCGTGGAAACCGTGGCGCTCAGCACTATGATGAGCAACGACCTGGTGATGCCGGTGCTGCTGCGCCTGAAGTGGCTGCGCCTGGCTGAACGCACGGACCTGAGCCGCCTCTTGCTCGGCATCCGGCGCGGCAGCATCGTCGGGGTGCTGCTGCTGAGCTACCTCTATTTCCGGCTCATCGGCGAGTCCTACGCGCTGGTGACGATCGGCCTCGTGTCGTTCGCCGCCGCCGCCCAGTTCGCGCCGGCGATCATCGGCGGCATCTTCTGGCGCGGCGGCAACCGCTTCGGGGCGCTGAGCGGACTTGCGGCCGGGTTCCTGATGTGGGGCTACACCCTGCTGCTGCCGAGCTTCGTCAAATCGGGATGGCTCGCGGAAAGCATCCTGACCCAGGGCCCGGGCGGCTTGTCGCTGTTGCGCCCGCAGTCGCTGTTCGGGCTCGCCGGGCTCGATCCGCTGTCGCACGCCCTGTTCTGGACCATGCTGGCCAACATCGGCATCTATGTCGGCGTGTCGCTGCTGACGCGCCAGTCGGCGATGGAGCGGATTCAGGCCACGGCTTTCGTCGACGTGTTCCGCCGGGCCGAGAGTCAGCAGCAGTTCTGGCGCGGCACCGCCACGGTCTCGGACCTGGAGTCGCTGCTCGGCCGGTTCATCGGCGCCACGCGCACGCGCCAGGCCTTGGTCGAGTACGCGGAGCGCCGGGGCCTCAACCCGGGCAAGATGCGCGAGGCCGACGCCGAGCTCGTCAACTACGCCGAGCGGCTGCTGGCGGGCGCCATCGGCACCGCCTCGGCCCGCGTGATGATCGCCTCGGTGGCCAAGGGCGACATCGTCGGCCTCGACGAGGTGATGAAAATCCTCGACGAGGCCTCGCAGATCATCGAGTACAGCCGGCAGCTCGAGCAGAAATCGCGGGAGCTGGAGGTGGCCACGGGCGAGCTGCGCGCCGCCAACGAGCGGCTGAAGGAGCTGGACCGGATGAAGGACGACTTCATCTCAACCGTCAGCCACGAGCTGCGCACGCCGCTGACCTCCATCCGCTCGTTCAGCGAAATCCTGTTCGACAATCCGGGCCTCGGCCTCGAGCAACGGCGCGAATTCCTGGCCGTCATCGTCAAGGAATCCGAGCGCCTCACCCGCCTGATCAACCAGATCCTCGACCTGGCGAAGATGGAGGCCGGGCGCATGGATTGGCAGATCGCCGAGATCAAGCTCAAGGACGTGGTGGCGGACGCGCTCGCGGCCGCCAGCGGCATTTTCGCGGAGCGCGGCATCCATCCCGAGGTCAAGGTGCCCGACGACCTGCCGCTGGTGGAGTACGACCGCGACCGCCTGGTGCAGGTGATCGTGAACCTGCTCAGCAACGCCGCCAAGTTCTGCGACCGCGAGCGCGGCTGGGTGAGTGTGGAGGCGGCGAGCGAGGACGACGCCGTCAGGATCAGCGTCGCCGACAACGGGCCGGGCGTGCCCCTCGCCGACCAGCCCAGGATCTTCGAACGCTTCCAGCAGGCCGGCAACACGCTGACCGACAAGCCGCAGGGAACCGGCCTCGGCCTCGCGATCTGCCGCCAAATCGTCGAGCGGTTCGGCGGGCGCATCTGGGTCGAGAACCGCCCGAGCAGGGGCGCCGTGTTCTCGTTCCTGATCCCGATCCGCCGCGCGGCCCAAGCCGCGCAGTAGGCACCGGCGACCGGGCGCCTATGCCCGGTCGTCGCCCCGGGCGCGCGCGGCCTGGACGTGCGGGCACGGCACCGAGCCCCAGGAGCAGAACACGCAGCACTGCCCGGCCTTCGCGCGTATCTGCCCGCCGCAGGCCGGGCAATCGAGCGCGATGCGGCACGCGTCTTCCCGCATGCGCGCCTCGTGCGGGCGGCGGCAATGCGGGCAAGTGACGGTCGAGATCAGGATCGGCGCCGTGGTTCCTCCCGCGCCGGCTACACCGCCTGGCCCATGAGATCGAGCTGCACGCGCTTGCGCAAACGGTCGATGGCCCGGAGCGAGTCGGCGAGCAAGGCGCGCTCCCGATCCGTCAGCGGCTTGAGCTCGACATGCGGTCCCGGCGGGTTGCCGGCGCGGATGTCGGCGGCCTGCTGGCGCAGCAGCAGAAAGACGATGTGGCAATAGGCCGCGTCAAGCGCGTCGGCGTCGGCGCGGCTGAACACCCCGTGGGCGGTCAGCGCCTCGATCCGCTTCAACGTCCCCGTCTCCCCGATCCCAGCCGCAAGCGCCAAGATGCGCGCGCACGCGACCATCGGCAGCAGGCCGCGGATCTTGAGCTCGATTCGGCCGCGATGGATCGAGTTCTCGCTCTCGCTCACCAAGCGCCCGAACAGGCCGAGCGCCACGTTGCTGGACGTGTCGTCGCGCGCCATGGCCGTCAGCAGCGGCCGGCTGCGCCGCGCCATGTCGGTGACGTGTCCGCGCAGGTCCGTAGCCATCGCCGCCTCGCCGTGGATCGGCTGGAAGTCGAAAAAGATGTCGGCCATCAGCGTCGCCCCGATCGAGCGGCGCTCGGCCCAACCCTCCATCTGCCGACGCCACTGCGGCAGCGTCTTGCGCCAGGAGGGGTTGGTGGCCATCACGTATCCCTCGCAGAACGGGATGCCGATGGCGTCGAGGTCGCGGGTCATGCGCTCGGCCAACTCGACGAAGAAACGGTCCACGGCCGCGTGCGCCTCGTCCGGGTAGTCGCCGAGGATGAAACCGTTGTCCTGGTCGGGGTCGAGGTTGTTCTCGGCCCGGCCGGTCGAGCCCATCGCGAGAATGCAGAACGGCACCGGCGGCGCCCCCCATCCGGCCTCGTGCATCGCCTCGAGCGCCCGGTCGATCACGCGCCGGTGGATGTCGCGGTTGATGTCGCTGAGAAAGGACTGGATTTCCGGCCCCGGCACGCCGTCGGCCATCATCTCCTCGACCACCTCGGCCTCGGCCGCCTTGACCGCCCCGAGGCCGGCCAGCGAGCCGTCGCGCGCCAGGCGCTCCATGCGGCCGACCGCGGCGCCCGCGGCGGTCGCCAACGCTTCCTCGAGTTCCAGAAGGCCGTTCGGCAGCCCGAGGGAATCGACCACGAGCAGGCGCCCGAGCCGCTGCCGGCGCATCCGGGCGACCGCCCGGTACAGCGGCTCGCGCGCGCCCACGCTCGGCACCTGGCGCGACATCACGGCCTCGACCGGCATGCCCGGCGGCACCTGAAACGCGACGCGACGCGTCACGTCCTGGTCGGTCAGCATGCCGACGGCGCGGCCGGCGGCGTCGACGATCAGCACGCAGGGCGCCGCCAGCGCCGACATCCGCGCGACCGCGGCGGCGCACTCGGTGCCGAGCGGCACCGCCGGCGGCGGCGGCCGCATGGCGTCCGCGACGACCTGCCGGAACACGGCGGTGGAGCCGGTCATGCCCGTTTCCGCGTGCCTGATTGACGCGCCAATGCCAGGACAAAACCTAGCTTACGCCCCGGCGCGTCAGGGGCAAAGACCCGTCAATCCGCCGCCCCGTGCCGGCTGGCGGCACCGGCCTCCATGTCGTGCACGATCCCGTGGGGGTCGATCTGGCGGCGCATCCGGTCGGACAAGGCCACGAATTGGAACTGGACCGCGGCCGTCACGACCTCCTCGTCGAGCTCGCGATGGCTGGCATGGAACGGCAGCACGTCGAACAGGCGCCGGGCGGCGGGGGCCGCGATTTCGGCGAGCTTCGGCAGGGGCTCGCTACGGGCCCAACGCAGCCGTTCCGGCAATTGTCCCACCAAGTCGGACCAGCCCTGGGGGCGGTGGCTGGGCAAGGGCTGTCCGGCAAGAATCTTATCCACAAGGCCCACCAGGCACGCCTCGACCCGCTCCCCCGGTGCGCCGGCTTCGATCAATTGGCGCTGGGCGACCGCTGAAACCGCCATCAGCATGGCCGCGTACCCCTCCCAGCGGCAAACCGCCAGGGCCTTCCGATAGGTAGTTTCCTCACTCAGTGCATAATGGCCGACCCCGGCCTTGCCCCGGCAATAGTCGTCGGCGCATTTCTGCGCGATGAACGCCGCATGCCGGTCGATGAACGCAGCAAGGCCGTCCACGGTCCCGATGCGCGGCGACCTGCCAGGAATAATTTGTTTCAGCCAACCAAGCATGCGGTTCGGGTGCCCTGCCCTCCAGCCATGTTGTCTCAACGCCCGTATAATGCTATCAAATCCCCACGCCTGGGGGAGGCGGTGTCCGTGAGGTTGGGGGGCTTTTCGCTCTTCCAAGGTCTCCGTCCTTACCCTGGCCGTCGATTTCTGTGGGCATAAAAAATCATAATCGCCCACGCGTGCTTCAGGAGAGGGGACCTCATGGCAGAAAATCTTACCCGTGAACAACGTGATGCCTATTGGGCGAAGACGTCTCGGCTCATGTGGATCATCATGGCGTTGTGGGTGTTCTTCAGTTTCGTCGTCCATTTCTTCGCCGTTCAGCTCAACAACATCGTCATCGCCGGCTTCCCGCTCGGCTTCTACATGGCCGCGCAGGGTTCGCTGATCGCCTACGTCGTTCTGTGCTTCTGGAACGCTTCGGCCCAGAACAAGATCGACGAGGAATTCGGCGTGGCGGAAGACTGATACGGCGGGGGGGGTAACGACCATGGCTTACAGACTTTCCGGCGGTTTCGTAAACAATCTGGGCAAGATTTACGGGACCTATACAGGCGGATTCATCGCCTTCACGATCATCCTGGCGATTATGGAGCAGATGGGGGTGCCGAACCGCGTGATCGGCTACTGCTTCGTGTTCCTCACGATCGGCGTGTACGCCTACATCGGCATTCTGTCGCGCACGACCGACCTGTCGGAATACTACGTCGCCGGCCGCGTGGTGCCGCCGTTCTACAACGGCATGGCCACCGGCGCCGACTGGATGAGCGCCGCCTCATTCATCTCAATGGCGGGCGGGCTTTACCTCGGCGGCTACAACGCCATCGGCTACGTGCTGGGATGGACCGGCGGCTATGTCCTGGTCGGCGTCCTGTTGGCGCCATACCTCAGGAAATTCGGCCAGTTCACCGTGCCGGACTTCCTGGGCGTGCGCTACGAAGGCAACACGGCGCGCATTTGCGGCGTGATCGTGCTGTTCTGCGCGTCGTTCACCTATATCGTCGCGCAGTGCTTCGGCATCGGCATCATAACCTCGCGCTTCATCGGCATCCCCTTCGAGGCGGCGATCTTCGTCGGCCTCCTGGGCATTCTGGTGTGCTCGATGCTGGGCGGCATGCGGGCGGTGACCTGGACCCAGGTGGCCCAGTACATCATCCTGATCATCGCCTACCTGACGCCGGTGGTGTGGCTGTCCACCAAGCTCTACGGACTGCCGATCCCGGAGCTGACCTACGGGCAGGCGCTGCAGAAGATCGCCGAGCTGGAAAAGACCCTCGGCATCGTGAAGCCGCATGTCAGCGCCTTCACCGACGCCAAGGGGCAGTTCAGCTGGGTGGAGTTCAACAACTTCTGGGCGCTGTGCCTTTGCCTGATGGTGGGCACCGCGTCGCTGCCGCACATCCTGATGCGGTACTTCACGACGCCCAACGTGCGCGACGCCCGGGTTTCGGTGGGTTGGAGCATCTTCTTCATCTTCCTGCTCTACTTCACCGCGCCCGCCTACGCCGCGTTCGCCAAGCTCGAGGTCTACTCGGCGGTGATCGGCAAGCCGATCGCGAGCCTCCCCGCCTGGGTGCAGAACTGGTCGCAAGTGGGCGGCCTGCTGACGATCCGTGACGCCAACAACGACGGCATCCTGCAGCTCTCGGAATTCGTCATCAACCAGGACATCATCGTCCTGTCGATGCCAGAAATCGCCGGCCTGCCGTATGTCATCTCGGGCCTGGTGGCCGCGGGCGGCCTGGCGGCGGCGCTGTCCACCGCCGACGGCCTGCTGCTGGCGATCGCCAACGCGCTCAGCCACGACATCTACTACAAGCTGATCGATCCCAAGGCGAGCACGATGCGACGCCTGGTCGTGGCGCGCGCGCTTTTGGTCGTCGTCGCCATCGTCGCGGCGGCGGTGGCCGGCACGCGTCCGGCCGGCATCATCCAGATGGTGGCCTGGGCGTTCTCCCTGGCGGCGGCGGGGCTGTTCGCTCCGCTGGTGCTGGGCATCTGGTGGAAGCGCACGACGTCCATCGGCGCGATCCTGGGGATGATGTCGGGCTTCGGCATCTGCCTCTATTACCTGGTCGCGACTCGGTACTTCGACATGCCGCTGTGGTTCGGCATCCGCAACATCTCGAGCGCGTTGTGGGGCCTGCCGCTGGCGTTCGTGGTGACGTGGATCGTCAGCCTGATGACCGCGCCGCCGTCGCAGGAAATGCAGGACTTCGTCGACTCGATCCGGGTGCCCAAGGGCAAGCTCGCCTGGACCAAGGACATGTCGCACGAGTAGCCGGACACCGGTTCGACCTCGGCAGGGCCCGCCAACGCGGGCCCTGTTTTTTTGAGGGGCTTCTGTTAGGGTTGCCGGCGGGGCTCCGGCCCCTTGCAACCCTACGGCGGGAATTCGGCGTGACCGGCGGCAACATCTGGTGGTCGTATCTCTATTTCCACCTGCCGAACTACGCGATGTCGGTACTGTTTTATACGCTGTGGGGCCGGTTCGCGATGAGCCTGTTCCTGCCCCCGGACTCGCCCAACTACATCTTTCGCTGGTTCCGCCGCCTGACGGATTGGTTCGTGGGCCCGGTCGCCTTCATCACGCCGTCCGCGATGCCGGCCGTGTTGCTGGCGCCGGCGGCGGCGTTCTGGATGGACGTTCTCCGGGTCCTGTTCTTCGTGGCGATGTACCAGGCGGGGCTCACGCCGCGCATGGCCCCGGCGGCGGCATGATCAATCGCAACGCCCTAGTCCACATCATCGTCGCGCTGTGCATCGCGAACGGGATCTTCTCGCCGTATCTGGCGATGGCATTGCAGATCGTCCCCGCCCTGATGCCTGAGGTGTTCCCGAAGACCATCGGCTGGGTGCTGTTTTTCAGCTCCCTCTTCGTCGCCACGGCGACGCTGCTGTTCGCGGGCGTTCCGGCGGCGCTCTACGAACGCTTCGCCGGCGCAGCGCCCGAGAGCACGGCGCCGATGTGGATTTGGCTCATCGGCGTCATGCTCCTCAGCCTTCCGGCCTTGGAAACGATCGGCAATCTGCTGTGACCGGCGGAAAGTCTAGTTGATGACCTTGAACGAGTTGTCCACCTGCTTCTCGGCGATGCACTGATAAAGGCCTTTCTTGCCGTCCAACTCGTACGGCACGTTGACCCTGAGGTACGCGTCGCCGGTCGAGGCCTGGATGTTCGACTTCTCGAAGCTGGCGAAGGTGGCCTTGCTGATGAATTTGTCGTTCTTTACGGCCTCCATGCACACGTCATAGGCGACCTTTTCGTCCTTGCCGGTCTGGCCGCAGCCAAACAAGGCGATGGCCGCCGCCAGCGCCAAGACCGGAGAAAATGGGGCCCTTCCCGCCCTGGGGGTGAACGATCCGATTGTCGAATTCATGTGCCGAATGCTCTTTCCGTACGCAGGCGACGCGGCCAAGGCGGCCGCGACGTTCCGATACCGGACCGGGCCGGGGCGGGTCAAGGCCTGACCGCCGGGCGGCCGAAGCGGCCATTCGCCGCGCCGCGGAGAGCGGCAAGTCCGCGCTCCGGCCTGTGATTTGCTTCGCCCGCCGCGGGGCGCAATATTTGTCGGGCGAGCCGGGAGCAAAGGAGAGCGATGGACCGCATCAAGTACTTCGCCGATCTTTCGATCCGCCGCGCCTGCGGGTTCGGGCTGATCGCCATCGCAACCGCCGTGGTCGGGGCTTCGTCCGACGCCTTTCTGGCGCTCAAGTTGGCGGCGATCTGCGCGACCGCGATGGTCGCCATTCTCTGTGCCAAAGCCGCGCAGGCCCCTACCCGCAACTACAAGCGCACCGAGGTATGGATTCTCTTGGATCGGCGCCACGACCTGCCCGAGGCCCGCGCCCAGCAGGTGTTCGGCAACATCCTGCGCGATCGCTATATCTGGCACGCCACGGTGACGGCGGGCGCGGCGGCGTTTCTGTGGCTCGCGGCCTTGGCCGTGGCCCTGTTCGGCCGCCGCTACGGCGTGGCTTAGGCCCCGACCGCAAGCAGCCTGCCAGCCGCGGTTCCACGCCACGCGCTCCCGGGCGGCGCGGAACGACGATCTATGGCTTGGAATGATTCTAAATTTGCTGGAACTTCGACGCCGCGGCGACCGCCCGAATCGCGCCACAGTCCCGGCTAAGATCGGGTCCCGCGCGGACGGCCCCTGCCGGCCGCCGCCCGGGGTCCGATGTTGTTTCCGATCCGCCTTCTGTTCCACGTCGCCCTGGCGCTCTTCGCCGGCGGGACCATGTGGCTTGTCGCCGCCGGCCTGCCGCGCCAGACCGAAGAGGAGGCCGTGATTGCCGAGGTTCGGCGCGCGGCGGGCGCGCATCGCGTGGACGAGGCCGTGGCCGCCGCCCTCGACCGCGGCGATGTGGAGGATGCCTCGGCCTATGCCGAGTTGGCCGGCCATGCCGCCCTCCCCTTTTCGGAAGACCTGCGCCGTCGGCTGGCCGAGGCCCTGGCGTTCGAGGAAAGCTGGGCCGGGCGCATGCAGCGCTGCCTGCGCGGCGTGTTCGAGGGCGACATGAGCGCAACGCTATCGGCGATCTGCACGCTGGCGGCCGACTTCACGCCCCTGGGCGACGCCCGCGACATCGCGGTCCAGGGCAGCCGCTGGCTCGGCGGCCGGGACCACGACGCGATCGTCCTGGGCCTTTCGGCGGCGGGGCTCGGCGCCACGGCGCTCGCCTATGCCAGCGCCGGCACCGGCGCCCCGGCCAAGGCGGGCCTGTCGGTGCTGAAAGGCGCGCGGCGCACCGGCGCGATGAATCCGAGACTTTGGCTCAGCCTGGAGAAGCTCGGCGCCGGCGGCGGGGCTAGACTCGTGCGCGCGGCCGAGCAGGTCAATGCCGTGCGGCGCGAGTTCGGCGCGGCGGAGGCGGTCAAGATGCTGCGCTACGCGGAGAAGGCCGAGGACCTGGGCGAGATCGCCAAGCTCTACGGCAAGTTCGGGCGCAAGGCGCGGCCGATCATGGAGCTGACCGGCAAGACGCCGCTCCGCGCTTTCAAGGCCGGTTACAAGGTGACGGCGGCCCTGGGCATGCAGCTCGCCTTGATTTTGGGCTCGGGATTCGCGCTCCTGCTCGCGCTGGGGCTGCGGCGGCGGATTGTCCGCATGGCGTGAGGGCTGAAGCATGGCTTGCCGAGCCGGAGCTCGAAGAGCGTAGGCTGGTGGGCCCGGCAGGGATCGAACCTGCGACCACACCGTTATGAGCGGCGCGCTCTAACCAACTGAGCTACAGGCCCGCGTGAATATTGGGGGCTGGGGGACGCCCCGGCAAGGCCGATCAGCGCGCCGCCGGCCAGGCGCCGAGCCCGATCTGCATTCCGCGCCACTCCACGGTGCCGGCGTCCGCGTCGAGCGTCATCAGGTCCTCGCCGACCACCACCGGGCCGGGGAAGTCGCGCCGGACCTCGGCCAGAAGCGCCGCCTTGTCGAAGCCGGGCGGCACGAAGTGCGTCAGCGCCAGGCAGCCCACGCCGGCCTCGCGCGCCACCTTGCCCACCTCGTCCGAGACGGTGTGGTAGGACATCACGTTCCTCACCGTCTCGGCCGTGCGCACCCCCGGCACCACGGGCATCTCGCGGTGGATGAACACCTCGTGCACCAGGATGTCGGCGCCGCGCGAAGCCGCGGTCAGGGCTTGGGAGCGCCGCGTGTCGCCGCTGAACGCGATGCGCCGCCCCCCGCCCGCGCACACGAAGCCGTAGGCGTGCCTGACCGGCTTGTGGTCCACCTCGACCACCGCTACCGATATGGACCCAAAGGCGAGCGTCTGGCCGGGCGCGATCTCCGTCACCTCGACCTCGAGGGCCGCGGTCGACGGCCGGCGCTCGTGCGCGATGCGAAGGTCCAGCTCGGGCTTCCACAGCGCCATCAGCCCGTCGACGTAACGCTTCGTGCCCGGCGGCCCGAACACGCGTTGCGGCCTATCGCGCCCCTGGTGCCAGGACGAGATCACGAGCTGGAACAGATCGACCAAGTGGTCGGAGTGCAGGTGCGTCAGCAGCAGCGCGTCGATCGCCTTGCCCGGACAGCCGGCCGCCACCAGGCGCTGCGTGACGCCCGAGCCGCAGTCGATCAGCAGCGACGCGCCTTCGTGCCGCAGCAGTTGCGCAGGCCCGAACCGCTCGGCATGCGCGACCGGGCACCCGGTGCCGAGCAGGGTCAGGCGCATGAGCGGACTCGCGCGGTGCCAGAGGGATCCACCACCCCCTCCCTATCCCTCCCCCGTCGAGGGGGAGGGGACTCGAAAAAAGAGTCCCCCCTCCCCTTGCGGGAGGGGGACAGGGGGAGGGGAACGTGCCCCATCGCCCTGCCGGAGATTAGGTGTCCAGGAAACTGCGCAGCTTGCGCGAGCGCGAGGGGTGCTTGAGCTTCCGGAGCGCCTTGGCCTCGATCTGCCGGATGCGCTCGCGCGTGACCGAGAACTGCTGGCCGACCTCCTCCAGCGTGTGGTCGGTGTTCATGCCGATGCCGAAGCGCATGCGCAGCACGCGCTCCTCGCGCGGGGTCAGGCTCGCCAGCACGCGCGTGGTGGTCTCGCGCAGGTTGGCGTGGATCGCCGCGTCCAGCGGCAGCACCGCGTTCTTGTCCTCGATGAAGTCGCCGAGATGCGAATCCTCCTCGTCGCCGATCGGCGTCTCGAGGCTGATCGGCTCCTTGGCGATCTTCAGCACCTTGCGCACCTTCTCCAGCGGCATCATCAGCTTCTCGGCCAGCTCCTCGGGCGTCGGCTCGCGGCCGATCTCGTGCAGCATCTGGCGCGACGTGCGCACCAGCTTGTTGATGGTCTCGATCATGTGCACGGGGATGCGGATGGTGCGCGCCTGGTCGGCGATCGAGCGGGTGATCGCCTGGCGGATCCACCACGTGGCGTAGGTCGAGAACTTGTAGCCGCGGCGGTACTCGAACTTGTCGACCGCCTTCATCAGCCCGATGTTGCCTTCCTGGATCAGGTCGAGGAACTGCAGGCCGCGGTTGGTGTATTTCTTGGCGATCGAGATCACCAGCCTCAGGTTCGCCTCGACCATCTCCTTCTTGGCGCGGCTGGCCTCGCGCTCGCCGCGCTGGACCGTCTGCACGATGCGGCGGAACTCCGACAGCGGCAGGCCGCATTCCGCGGCGATATTGCCGATTTCGGCGCGAATCTGCGCCACCTCGTCGGCGGTGCGCGTGGCGAAGGTCTTCCAGCCGCGGCCCGGCAGCTTGCCGACGCGGTCGAGCCACCCCGAGTCGAGCTCCTGCCCGTGGTACTGGCCGAGGAACTCCTCGCGCTTCACCCCCCGGCTCTCGGCCAGGCGCAACAGGCGGCCTTCGAACTGCGTCAGGCGCCGGTTGAGGCCGTAGAGCTGGTCGACCAGCTGCTCGATGCGCGCGTTGTTGAGGCGCACGGCCTGCATCAGCGTCATCAGCTCGGTCCTGAGCTTCTCGTAGCGGCGCTCCGTAGTCTTGGCGACCGACTCGCCCTTCTGCAGGGTGTGCAGGCGCGTGTTCTGGGTGCGGTGGATCTTGGAATGGGCCGCCGCGACCTTGCCGAAGGTCTCCAGCACCTGCGGCTTCAGCGCCAACTCCATGGCCGAGAGCGAGATGCTGTTCTCGTCCTCGTCGAGGCCGTCGCCCTCGCCGCCCTCCTGGGCCTCGCCGTTCTCGCCGGCGAGCGGGGGATCGCCGGCCTGCTTCTCCTCGGCGGCCGGCTCGGCGGCCTGCGGCGCCGCCGGCGCCTGCGCGGCTTGGCCCGGCCCGCCGCCGTAGGTGGCGTCCAGGTCGATCACGTCGCGCAGCAGCATGCGACCCTCGGCCAGCGACTCGTACCACTGCACCACGGCGCGGATCGTGAGCGGGCTTTCGCAGATCGAGCCGATCATCATCTCGCGGCCGGCCTCGATGCGCTTGGCGATGGCGATCTCGCCCTCGCGCGACAGCAGCTCCACGCTGCCCATCTCGCGCAGGTACATGCGCACCGGGTCGTCGGTGCGACCGATGTCGTCGTCCAGGTTGCCGGTGGTCCGCGTTTCGGTCTCGCTGGGCTCCTCGGCCTCGGCCGCTGGGGCCTCGTCCGGCTCCTCGCTCTCGACCACGTTGACGCCCATTTCGTTGAGCATCGCCATCGTGTCCTCGATCTGCTCCGAGGACACCTGGTCGGAGGGCAGCGCGGCATTGAGCTCGTCGTAGGTGACGTAGCCGCGGTCGCGCCCGCGCGCGAGCATCTTCTTGACCGCCGCGGCGACGGTGTCGAGCAGCGGCTGGTCGCCGCCTTCGGCGGGCGCGCCCTCGGGACCGGCGGTACCGGGCTTGGCGGTGCCCGCGGGCTGGACCTTGACGGCCCCGGCGGCAGCGACCGCGGGCTTGACGGCGGCAGGCGCGGAGCCGGCCTTTGCCGCCAGCGCGGCCACGGCGGCGGTCACGGGCCGCCGCCGCGGCTTGGCGGTCTCGGCTTTGGCGGTTTCGGTCTTGGCTTCCTTGGTCTTCATTGCGGCTCCTTGACGGCGTGCGGTCGCAGGCGGCGAAGGGTCACGGAACCCCGGGGGCCGGCCCGGCGGCGCCGCGCATCCCCTCGTCCTCGGCCTCGGCGGCGCGAGCGACCATATCCGCGCGCAAACGTTTCGCGTTCAGCAATTGTTCCACAAGCTCGGGGCTCTGCTCCTGTTCGGCCCGCGCTTGCAGTGCCTCTATCTCTATGTCGATTGCCTCGCGTTCCAGATGATCCAGCGCGTCCAAGCAGATAGCCCGCGCCTCGGCGGCCTGCGCGGTGGGCGCGGCACCCCGCGCCATGGCATAGACCTGGTCCGTCAGCAGGCCGGCAAGCAGGTCGGCGAAGCCTTCGGCTTCGAGATGGCTACGCAACCCCTTGGAATCAAGGTTGAAAGAGCGGGCGATATGAAGTTGCTGGACCAGCTTGTCAAGCGCGACGTTTGGGGGATGGACCGCCGCCAGACGCTCGTCCAGCTCGTCCAGCAGATCCGGGTGATTGATCAGCGCCGTCAACAGGATGCGCCAGCGCTGCCCGGCCGCATCGAGCGGCGCGCGCCGCGCGGCGTCGCCGTAGCCCGGCATCAGGTGCCCGGGCGCCTGGCCGAAGGGACGGCCCGGCGCCCACGGACGGCGGCCATGGCCGCCCTGCCCCGGCCCGGACCAGGGCCTGGCGCCAGCGGGTCTGGCGGCGCCGTAGCGCCCCTCCCCGAACAGCTGGTCCAGGCGCTTGCGGAATTCCTGGCGGTAGGCCTCCTGCACTTGGCGGTCGGCGATCGCGGCGGCGCGGTCCTCGAGCGACCGGCGCACGGCCGCGCGCCGCTCCGGCGTGTCGATGGCCTTGCCCGCGGTCTCCAGGCGCCAGACCGCATCGACCAGCGGCACCGCCCGCTCCAGCACCTGGCGCATGGCCTGGACGCCCTTCTCGCGCACCAGGTCGTCGGGGTCCTTGCCGGCGACCAGCTCGGCGAACCGCACCGACCGGCCCGGCCCCACCAGCGGCAGGGCGCGCAGCGCCGCACGCGCCGCCGCGCGCTGTCCGGCGGCGTCGGCGTCGAAGCACAGGATCGGCTCGCCCGCGACGCGCCACAGCATCTCGAGCTGCGACTCGGTCAAGGCGGTGCCGAGCGGCGCCACGGCCGTGACGATCCCGGCTTGGTGCAGGGCGATCACGTCCATGTAGCCTTCGCACACTACGATCTCGCCGCGGTCGGCGGCGGCCACGCGCGCCAGCGAGAACGCGTAGAGCGTGCGGCCTTTGTCGAACAGTGGCGTGTCGGGAGAGTTGAGGTACTTGGGCTGCCCGTCGCCCAGCGTGCGCGCGCCGAACGCGACTACGCGCCCGCCGCGGTCGGCGATCGGGAACATCACGCGGTCGCGGAAGAACGCGAACGGCGCGCGGCCGTCCTCCGGCTTCTTCACCAGCCCCGCCTGGACCATCTGCTCTTCGCTGACGTTCCTGGCCGCGAGCGCGCGCTTGATCGCCTCGCTCGAGTCCGGCGCGTATCCCAGGCGGAAGCGCTGGATGGTGGCGTCGCTCAAGCCGCGGCGGCGCAGGTAGTCGAGCGCCGCGCGGCCCTCGGGCGCGCGCAGGCGCGATTCGAACCATTGGCACGCGGCCTCGGTGACGTCGCGCAAGGATGCCTGCGCCTTGTAGCGCGCGGCCTCCTCGGGCGACGCGCGCGGCACCTCGAGCCCAGCCTCGCCCGCCAGGCGTTCGACCGCCTCGGGGAACGACAGGTTCTCGGTGCGCATGACGAAGCCGATGGCGTCGCCGTGCGCGCCGCAGCCGAAGCAATGGAAGAAACCCTTGTCGTCGCTAACGGTGAAGGACGGCGTCCTCTCGTTGTGGAAGGGGCACAGCCCGGTGTGCTCGCGCCCGCGCTTGGCGAGCCGCACGCGCCGGCCGACGATCCCCGACAGCGACACGCGCTGGCGCAGCTCGTCCAGGAACGACGGAGGAAACGCCATCTAGCCTTTACGTCCCTTCTGCCGCGCCGGATGCGCGGGTGTGAACGGCTTCACGCGGACAAATGCTGCTTCACGATCGCGCCGGCCTTCGCCATGTCGATCTGCCCGGCGTGGCGTTCCTTCAGCGCCGCCATCACCCGGCCCATGTCCTTGACGGTCTTGGCGCCTAGTTCTTCGACCAGCTTCTTCACCGCGGCCTGGGTTGCGGCTTCGTCCATCTGCTGCGGCAGAAGCTTCTGGATCACCGCGATTTCGGCTTCTTCCTTGGCCGCGAGTTCCGGACGGCCGCCCTTCCTGTAGAGCTCGATCGAGTCGCGGCGGCTTTTGATCAGGCCCTGCAGCATCGCCATGATCTCGGCCTCGCCGATACCCTCGGCCTTGCCGCGGCCGCGCGCCTCGATGTCGCGCTCCTTCAGCGCCGCCAGGGCCATGCGAAAGGTCGAGGTGCCGACCTCGTCCTTGGCCTTCATTGCCGCTTTGAGGGAGTCGGTGATGGTCTGCCGCAGCATCGCCGCCCCGGGGTTCGATGGAAGCGGTGAAGCTAACGCAACCACCCGGCGTTGGCAAACGGTGAATTGCGTGTAAAACATTGAAACAGCACCGTTTTCTTTTCCCGGCGCGGCTTGACGCCGGCACGGGGTTTGCTTTACAAGCGGGCGATCAAGCCGCCGGGCCAGCGTTTCCTTGCAAGCCGCGCCGCAACGCGCCGCGCAACGGGCGCGCGCAAGCCCTAGGCCTGAAGACACAGGCCCGGCGCACTGGAGCCGCCCCGATGTCCGCATCCGCAAGGCCGACCGTCACGCCCGGCGCAAGTCCAGGGCGGGG
>Ga0233425_10002748_pt1 | contig 33763 bp, 28 predicted proteins | sample Watercolumn_Towu_2_FD_181712 | JGI IMG/M metagenome (GOLD analysis project Ga0233425, IMG submission 181712) | Freshwater microbial communities from Lake Towuti, South Sulawesi, Indonesia - Watercolumn_Towuti2014_140_MG | ecosystem: Environmental > Aquatic > Freshwater > Lake | place...
AATAAAGCCCTCATCATGGGTTTTGGGCATCGAGTGTATAAGATTTCCGATCCTCGGTCAGACATTATTAAAAATTATTCTAGACAATTGTCAGAAGCGGCGGGAGACAAGGTATTATATCCCGTGTCCACCGTGATTGAAGAAGTGATGTGGAATGAAAAAAAATTATTTCCCAATTTAGATTTCTACAGTGCCACAGCGTATCATTTTTGTGGAATTCCCACGGAAATGTTTACTCCCTTATTTGTGATGTCTCGCATTACAGGATGGGCGGCTCATGTTTTTGAACAACGAGCAGAGAATAAATTAATTCGACCCACAGCAGATTATGTGGGTCCTGATTTAAAACCTTTTACTCCCTTACATGAACGAATTGAATAGGAGCAATAAAACCCATGTCCACCATGGCCGATGCGAATGTAAAACCTCCCTTTGATAAAGAATTAATTGCCATTGCACAGTATGCCTTAAAAGAAAAAATTCATTCGGAAGAAGCCTTCACCACGGCTCGCTATTGTTTAATGGATACTTTAGGATGCGGCATGCTCGCTTTGAGCTATCCTGAATGTAGAAAATTGCTAGGTCCCTTAGTGCCGGGCACCTGGGTGCAACAAGGCGTAAAAATTCCTGGAACTTCTTTTGTATTAGATCCCATTCAAGGGGCCTTTAATATTGGCACCATGATTCGCTGGCTTGATTTTAATGACACGTGGTTAGCGGCAGAGTGGGGACATCCTTCCGATAATTTAGGGGCTATTTTAGCTATGGCGGATTATTTAAGTCGCCAAGCCATTACAAAAGGTCATACCCCCCTTACGATGAAAGTGGTGTTAGAAGCCATGATTAAAGCTCATGAGATTCAAGGCGTGTTGGCCCTTGAAAATAGTTTTAATCGAGTGGGTTTAGATCATGTGGTATTGGTGAAAGTGGCTTCCACCGCCATGGCGGCAGTATTACTCGGTGCGGATGAAAATCAATTGTTGAATGCCTTATCCCTTGCTTGGGTGGATGGGCAAAGTTTAAGAACCTATCGCCATGCGCCCAATACGGGATCTCGAAAATCTTGGGCGGCGGGGGATGCCACCAGTCGTGGTGTTCGATTGGCTTACATGGCCATGCAGGGAGAAATGGGTTATCCCAGCGTATTGTCTGCAAAGCAGTGGGGATTTTACGATGTGTTATTTAAAGGGAAGCCTTTTCAATTTCAGAGACCTTTTGGTTCTTATGTGATGGAAAATGTGTTATTCAAAATTTCGTTTCCCGCAGAATTTCATGCGCAAACCGCGGTGGAATGTGCGGTGCAACTTCATCCCTTGGTGAAAGATCGATTAAAAGACATTGAAAAAATTATTTTAACCACTCATGAATCTGCCATTCGCATTATTAGTAAAACAGGACCTTTGCATAATCCAGCGGACCGAGATCATTGTTTACAATACATGGTGGCTATTGGATTAATTTATGGAGATTTAGCGGCTCATCACTATGAAGAAGCTGTGGCGGAAAATTCTTTGATTGATATGCTAAGAAGCAAAATGGTGGTGGAGGAAGATAAACAATTCAGTGTGGATTATCATGATCCTGAAAAACGATCCATTGCCAATGCCATGGAGATTTTTTTCAAAGATGGAACAAAAACAGAAAAAATTCAAATTGAATATCCCATTGGTCATCGCCGTCGCCGAAAGGAAGGGCTTCCTGTGTTAATTCAAAAATTCGAAAGAAATTTATTAACTGTCTTCCCCAAGGCGCGAGCTTCAAAACTCATGGCCCTTTGCCAAGATGAAAAAGCCCTATGGGCACTCCCTGTGAACGAATTCATGGATTTGTGGCAGATTTAAAGGTTGCCCTTTCCGCTGTTATCCCTGCGAAGGCAGGGATCCATCCTGCGCGCCGCTACGAGTTAGATGAAGCGAAAGGGGATGACATCGAAGAGAATTCTTGCTCCACTCGCTCATGATGGGGAGTTGCGAAGGGATGAATGGATCCCCGCCTTCGCGGGGATGACAGCGCAGAGAGTTGTAGACAGCAAAGAGAGCAAATTAGCGCTTAACACGTTTAAATGTTTTTCTGGCAATCCAGTAATTCTGAAGAGGGGTGAGGCGGGTTTGATGAGTGAGAAGATTGAAGCCCTCCTTTTCAAGAGTGTCTAAAAGAGACATCATGAGCGCTCCGTGAATTAAATGGGGTGCGTATATTCTTTTTTTCTCTGAAGGTAAAGCGCGAAGCGCTTTTTCATAATAAGAGCGAGCCAAAGTGGCTTCTTCTTTTAAAAAGGGAAGTAGTCCTGGATTTTTTTCTTTCCCAGAAAGTTCTTTTTTCAAAGATTCCAAAGTTAATTCAAAGCGACTCAAAGTAGTGAGTGGAAAATAGAGGCGATTTTTTTCAATGGAATGTCGAAGCTCTTGGATTTCATGAAGGATGGCAAAGAAAATTCCCAAATCATAAGAAAAAGAAACATTCTCTTGAGGTGTTTCATCCATGAAATAACTGGCTAGTAAGGTTCTAATACTTCCTTCACGATAACAGTAAAATAAAAAATCTTCTTCATGACAACAATGATCCACCTCTAATTTTAATAAAATCCCCGATAATAATTCTTCAAATAAGGCATAAGGTAATTGATGTTTTTGAAGGGCAGGATAGAGGGTTTGAGTAAAAGGATGATGGGGGTGTCCTTCATAGGTATCTTTTAATTCTTGCTGCCACCAATATAATTTAGCGCGTGCTACGGATTCTTCATGCACCTTGTTGGGAATGTCTTGAAGATGATGGCATAAGGCAAACAAGGTTGAAACATCTCGTTTCATTTCTGGAGATGCTTTCAATAAGCTGTAATAAAGTGGGGTGCCTCGAGGCAAAGTGTTCGTGGCCATCATGATGTGCACCTTTCTTTTAATTGATAGAGAAGATTTAAAGCTTCTTTGGGGCTCACTTCATCCAGGGAAAGAGTTTCTAATTGTAATAACACAGGATGTTTTTCCAGGGGCAGAGAAGAAGCTGTGAGTGGAGGGGGTAAGGGTTCTAACTCTAAACGTTTTAACTTTTCATAAGCTGCAGTAATCACAGCTTGAGGCAAGCCCGCTAATTTCGCCACTTGAATGCCATAACTTTTGTTGGCGGATCCCTTTTTCACTTGATGTAGAAAAATCAAATCATCTCCATACTCCGTGGCGTCGAAATGAAGATTTTCCACGAAAGACAATTCCGATGCTAAATGAGTTAATTCAAAATAATGGGTGGCAAATAAGGTGAGGGCTCCATTTTTTTTTGCTAAATGGCTCGCGCAAGCCCAGGCTAAGGCAAGTCCGTCATAGGTGCTGGTACCCCGACCGATTTCATCTAGCAATACTAAGCTTTGAGGCGTAGCGTAATGGAGGATATTGGCGGTTTCTGTCATTTCCACCATAAAGGTAGAACGGCCTTGCGCTAAATCATCAGAAGCTCCAATGCGAGTAAAAATGCGATCTAAGGGGCCCAAGGTAGCTGCCTCCGCAGGCACAAAAGAACCTGCGTAGGCTAATAAAGCAATGAGGGCAGTTTGTCGCATGTAGGTGGATTTCCCGCCCATATTAGGTCCCGTGATGATGAACATTTTTTTAGAATCATTCATGAAAATATCGTTGGGAATAAACGCTTCTTGCTGGGTTTGTTCGATGACAAGATGCCTTCCTTTCCGAATGTCTAGAAGAGATGTGTTTACAAATGTTGGTTTTGTTAAATTTAAAGCGTGAGCCCGCTCACTTAAATTGAGTAATACATCCAGTTCTGCCAGGGCTTGGGCAGTGGTTTGTAAAGGCTGTAGGGATTGAATCAAGGTTTCTAATAAAGTGTCGTACAACCATTTTTCTCGAGCTAAGGCTTTTGCATTGGCAGACAACACTTTTTCTTCAAATTCTTTTAATTCAATGGTGAGGAAGCGTTCTGCATTTTTTAAGGTTTGGCGACGAATGTAATAGGAGGGGGCTTGTTCTGCTTGATGGCGACTCAGTTCAATGAAGTAACCATGAATTTTATTATACCCCACTTTCAAACTGGAAAGTTTGGTGGCTTCTTTTTCTTTTGCTTCTAAGTCTAAAAGAAACTGATTGGAATGTTGGTGAAGACTTCGTAATTCATCTAATTCTTTATCGTAACCTTCGGCAATCACACCGCCCTCCCGAATAAGAAGGGGAGGATTGTGGATGATGGCTTGTTGTAATTCATAAAGAAGATCAGGTTGTGCTGTTAGGGAAAAATGTAATTGTTGTAATAAGGGATTTTTTGAATCCCCTAAATGTTCTTGTAAAGAAGGTAAAAGTGCTAAGGCTTCTCGCAATTTTAATAAATCCCTGGGACGAGCAGATTTTAAAGCAATTCGCGTGAGAATGCGCTCAATGTCTCCTATGCCTTCCAAAGTGGTTTGAAGTTCTTGTTGAAACTTATGTTTCATGAATTCTTCAATGGTATTGAGTCGTTCCTCTAAAGAGGCTTGGTTTCGTAGAGGATTTAAAATCCAGCGCTTGAGTAAGCGACTTCCCATGGGAGTTTTTGTATGGTCCAATACAGAAATTAAAGTATTCTCCACACCTCCTTGAGGATTTTTTAAAATTTCCAAATGTCTTAAGGTGGCGGCATCTAAAATCACTCGCTCATGAGATTGCTCCACTCGTAATTGAGTCAAGTGGGCTAGATGCATTCGCTGAGTGAGTTTAAGATATTGTAAAAGAGAGCCGCTGGCTTTTAAAGCTAAGGGAGTTTTATCCACTTCAAAACTTTTTAAATCACTACAATGAAATTGCTCGCACAACAAACGTTCTCCTAAATCAGAACAAAACTCCATGGTGGGGCGAGTCGTGATGCGAGTGTTAAATCGTGAAAAGGGAAGGGTTGTATGTTCGGGAATTAAAATTTCTGCGGGATTTAATCGTTCTAATTCTGTTTCTAAGGCTTCTTCTCCTGTGATTTCTTGTAGGGAAAGAGACCCTCCTGTTAAATTTAAAATGGCTAAACCTCGTTGAGAATTTTTTTGAAAAATAGCAATGAGTAAATTATCTTGGGTTTCCACCAGTAAAGCTTCATCACTCACTGTACCGGGTGTGATGATACGAGTGACTTGACGTTCCATGGGGCCTTTGTGAGTGAGAGAATCTCCTATTTGTTCGCAAATGGCGACAGATTCTCCCAATTGAATTAATTTCGCAAGGTAAGAATCCACTGCATGATGAGGCACCCCTGCCATGGGAATGGCTTTTCCTGCCGATTGTCCACGATGAGTGAGAGTTAAATGTAATAGATGAGCCGCACGTTTTGCATCTTCAAAAAAAAGTTCGTAAAAATCTCCCATGCGATAGAACAATAACAAAGAGGGATACTCGTTTTTAATCCGCAAGTATTGTTGCATCATGGGCGTATGTTGTGCTATTGAAGCTTCTGCAATGGTCATGGGGATCCCTAAATGAATGTTATGGAGGTAAGAAATGACAATGTTTTCCTTAGCCACCCAATTGGGCGCCATTTTACAACAACAAAATAAAATGTGTACCACGGCGGAATCTTGTACAGCCGGTGTTTTATCCGCTGCCATCACGGAAGTTCCAGAGAGTTCCTCTTGGTTCGAGAGAGGATTTGCGGTGTATTCCAACGAAGCCAAAATGGAATTACTAGGAGTTCCCTTATCTACCTTGCTAGAAGAAGGCGCCGTGAGTGAAGCCACTGCCCACGCCATGGCTCTCGGCGCTTTAAGACGAAGCCACGCCCACACTAGTGCCGCCATTACAGGCATTGCAGGACCAGAGGGAGGCACCCTGGAAAAACCCGTGGGTACCGTATGTTTCGCCTGGGCCCTCAGTGAAAACTCCGTGATCACAGAAAAAATGTTTTTCAAAGGGGACAGAGTTTCTGTACGAAACCAAAGCGTGCTTCACGCTTTATCTCGATGGATTTTTTATTTGTCAGATAAAGCATTCTAAAATGTTTGGAATTTCTAGAAAGAAGCCTTAGAAGATATTCAAAGAATTTCTCAGAACCCTTTATCTATGGGATAATGGCCCACTGTTCTTAGGAAGAACTGGTGAAAAAATTTTAATTAATGACTGATGAAAGAGGCACAGAAAATGGCAACAAATGAAAAAAAAATGGATAGCGAACGAGAAAAAGCGTTACAGTCCGCCTTAGGACAAATTGAGCGTCAATATGGAAAAGAAGCCATTCGACGATTGGGAGATCGCCCTGTGGAAGGCATTGAACGAATTTCCACAGGTTCTCTGGGTCTTGATATTGCCTTAGGAGGTGGATTACCCAAGGGGCGAATTATTGAAATTTACGGTCCTGAATCTTCAGGAAAAACCACACTCACATTGCAAGTGGCCGCCGAATGTCAAAAGCAAGGGGGAACCGTTGCTTTCATCGATGCAGAACATGCCTTAGATCCTAACTATGCACAAAAATTAGGGGTCAATGTAAAAAATTTATTAGTATCCCAACCGGATACAGGGGAACAAGCCTTAGAAATTACGGATACCTTGGTTCGTTCCGGCGCGGTGGATTTAATCGTGGTGGATTCCGTAGCGGCTTTAACACCGAAAGCAGAAATCGAGGGAGAAATGGGAGATTCCCACATGGGCTTACAAGCGCGTCTCATGTCCCAAGCCTTACGAAAACTCACGGGGAATATTAAACGTTCCAATGTGCTCGTCATTTTCATTAATCAAATTCGTATGAAAATCGGCGTGATGTTTGGCAATCCAGAAACCACTACGGGAGGAAATGCCCTAAAATTCTATGCTTCTGTTCGTTTAGACATTCGACGCATTGGTTCCATCAAAAAAGGAGAAGAAATTCTTGGTAATGAAACCCGTGTGAAAGTGGTGAAAAACAAAGTGGCTTCTCCCTTTAAAGTGGCGGAGTTTGAAATTCTTTATGGAGAAGGTATTTCTCGTTTAGGGGAAGTCATCGAGTTAGGGGTTCAAGCAAAACTCATCGAAAAATCCGGCGCGTGGTATAGCTATAAAGGAGAACGCATGGGGCAAGGCAAAGAAAACGTCCGTGCTTTCTTAAAAGAAAATCCCGCCATTGCGGAAGAAATTGAAAATCAATTGCGTAACAATTTGGAATTAGAAACTGTCTCTGTTTCTGAAGAAAACTTCGAAGAAATGGATGCTTGATGAAAACGAGTTCTGAGTTACGACAATTATTTCTTCATTACTTTGCAAACCAACACCATGAAGTGGTTCCTTCCAGTTCCTTAGTGCCTGTGAACGATCCCACCTTATTGTTTACCAATGCGGGCATGGTGCAATTTAAAGATGTTTTTTTAGGGCTTGAACATCGCCCTTATGAAAGAGCCACCTCTGCTCAACGTTGTGTGCGAGCAGGGGGAAAACATAACGATTTAGAAAATGTGGGATATACAGCGCGGCATCACACTTTTTTTGAAATGCTAGGTAACTTTAGTTTTGGTAATTACTTTAAAAAAGAAGCCATTCACTTCGCCTGGAATTTCCTTACTAAGGAATTAAAACTTCCACCAGAAAAACTTTGGATTACCATTTACGCGGAAGATGAAGAAGCCGCGGACATTTGGTTAAAAGACATTGGGGTTTCTCCCGAGAGATTTTCAAGATGTGGCGAATCCAGTAATTTTTGGTCCATGGGAGAAACAGGTCCTTGTGGTCCTTGCACTGAAATTTTTTACGATCATGGTCCTTCCATTCCTGGAGGGCCTCCAGGGTCTCCCGATGAAGATGGTGATCGATACGTGGAAATTTGGAATATTGTATTTATGCAATATGACCGAGCCAGCGATGGATGTTTGACTCCTTTACCAAAACCTTCGGTGGATACAGGCATGGGTTTAGAGCGTTTATGCGCGGTGATGCAAGGAGTTCACAATAATTACGATACGGATTTATTTGTTCCCCTCATTAAAGTCATTGCAAAAAAAGCAAATGAAAAAGATTTAACTCATACTTCCTTGCGAGTGATCGCGGATCACATTCGCTCCTGTGCTTTCCTCATTACAGATGGGGTGATCCCTTCCAATGAGGGGCGGGGGTATGTGTTGCGACGCATTATTCGAAGAGCTCTTCGCCATGGCCATGTGTTAGGATTACGAGAACCTTTTTTTCATAGCCTCGTAAAACCTTTAAGTGAAATCATGGGAGAAGCTTACCCTGAATTAAAAAGGGCACAAGATCATGTGGCTCATATTCTTCTTCAAGAAGAAGAACAATTTGCAAAAACCTTAGAGCAAGGGTTGCGGATTTTAGAGCAAGCTTTAAAAGAATTGGAAGACAAGGAAAAAATTCCAGGGCCCGTGGTTTTTAAATTATATGACACGTACGGATTCCCTCCGGATTTAACCGCGGACATGGCTCGGGAACGGGGATTGACCCTGGATATGGAAGGTTTTCATCAATGCATGGAACAGCAACGAGCTCAGTCTCAAGAGCACCAACAATTCACGGTGGATTACCATGATCGCGTGTCTGTCAGTGGAGAAACTATTTTCGAAGGTTATCATACACTTACTCAAGAAGGAGAAGTGCTTGCCTTATTAAATGAAGAAGGCCAGCCGGTTGAATCCCTAAACGCTTCAGAGAAAGGCACCGTTTTTTTAGATAAAACTCCTTTTTATGCGGAAAGCGGTGGTCAAGTGGGAGATGAAGGAATTCTTGAAACCTCTCATCATGAATTTGTAGTGACACAAACAAAAAAACAAAAGAAACTCATTGGCCATCATGGCTTTTTAAAAAAAGGAAGTTTAAAAGTAGGCGATAAAGTGTTTGCAAAAGTGAATATGGATTTACGGCAAGCCACTGCATTGAATCATACAGCCACCCATTTATTACATGCCGCCTTACGCCAAGAGTTGGGAACCCATGTGACTCAAAAGGGATCTTTGGTGGAGCCCCTTCGATTGCGTTTTGATTTTACCCATGGTGCCCCTTTAACGAAGGAAGAACTTCGTCGAGTTGAAAATTTAGTGAATCAAAAAATTCGTGAAAATATTCCCGTAGAAACTCACATCATGCCCGTGGAGGAAGCCTTAAAGAAAGGTGCCATGGCCTTATTTGGTGAAAAGTATGAAGAGGAAGTAAGGGTGCTGGGCATTGAAGATTTTTCTGTGGAATTGTGTGGAGGCACCCATGCCCATGGAACAGGAGACATTGGATTTTTTAAAATTCTGAGTGAAAGTGGGATTTCTGCGGGAGTTCGTCGTATTGAAGCCCTCACGGGCCAAGGCGCTTTAGAATGGGCTCAGGCCATGGAGGAATCTTTAAATTCCATGGCAGAACAATTGAAAGTAAAACCCGACGCCTTGGTACAACGAGTGAATGAACTATTACTAAAAAATAAAAATCTAGAAAAAGAAATCACTCAACTCTCTGCGAAGCAAGCCTTCGCCCAAGGAGAAGCCTTATTATCTCGAGCCATTCCCATTGAGGGCGTGTCACTCATTTGTGAAGAAGTAAAAGGAGATATGGAGACTTTACGCCATATTTCAGATGAATTAAGGAATCGTTTAGAAAAAGGTGTTATTGTATTAGCAACGGTGGAGGGCTCTAAAGTGAATCTTATGGCCGCCGTTACAAAAAATTTAACCTCTCAAATTCATGCAGGGCACTTAGTGAATGAAGTGGCCCATCATGTAGGAGGAAAAGGGGGCGGACGTCCTGACATGGCGCAAGCCGGGGGAACCGTACCAGAAAAATTATCGGAAGCCTTGGAAAAAGGTTCTGAATGGGTTCGCAAGAGGTTACAAACATCATGACCTTAATCGTTCAAAAATACGGTGGCACCTCCGTTGGAAGCTTAGCTCGTATTCGTCGAGTGGCGGAAAAAATCATTCTCACAAAACAATCGGGATATGATTTAGTGGTGGTGGTTTCTGCCATGAGCGGGGATACAGATCGCCTCATTGATTTAGCATATGGAATTACGGAAGAACCTTGTCCTCGAGAATATTCTGTATTAGTTTCCACGGGGGAACAAGTTTCCATGGCCTTATTAGCCATGTGTTTAGTGGGGGAAGGGTATCCCGCCGTATCTTTAACCGGTTGGCAAGCAGGTATTGCCACAGATACATTGCATCATAAAGCGCGCATTATGGAAATTCATCGAGAACAAATCGATAAGTTGCTCGCAGAAGATAAGATAGTGATTGTGGCTGGTTTTCAAGGGATGGATGTTAACAATAACATTACCACCTTAGGGCGAGGGGGATCGGATACCACCGCCGTGGCTTTAGCAGCCACCTTGGGCGCGGAAGAATGTCAAATCTATACGGATGTAGATGGTGTTTATACGGCAGATCCTCGTATTGTTCCTGAAGCCCGTCGTTTGTCTCATATTACCTTTGAAGAAATGTTAGAAATGGCAGGAGTGGGAGCGAAAGTACTTCACAAGCGAGCCGTGGAAGTGGCAGGAAAATTAAAAACGCCCTTGCGAGTTTTATCCAGTTTTGAAGAAGGTCCAGGAACCTTAATTACCTTTGAGGAAGAAAATATGCAAAAACCCGTAGAAGAACCCCTTGTTTCTGGCATTGCCTTTAACCGAAATGAAGCAAGGCTTACCATTATGCATGTTCCCGATAGCCCTGGGGTGGCTTCCGCCATTTTAGATCCCATTGGTAAGGCGAATATTGATGTGGATATGATTATTCAAAATTCTTCGAGGGAAGGTACTACGGATTTTACCTTCACCGTGCATCGAGAAGAATATAAAAAAGCCCATGAAATTTTATCGAGAATCGCTAAAGAGTTAGGTGCTCAGGGCGTTCAAGGGGATCAAAAAATTGCAAAAATATCCTTAGTGGGCGTAGGAATGAGAACAAATTCCGGGGTGGCTCAAAAAATGTTTACCATTTTGGGTTCGGAAGGTATTAATATCCAACTTATTTCCACTTCTGAAATTAAAGTTTCTGTAGTGATTGATGAAAAATACATGGAACTTGGCGTGAGAGCATTACATGCGGGATTTGGATTAGGTATTGATCCAAAAGAAGAATTTGATCCCCTCTCTATGCTTGCCAAGGAAGCAAAAGAGAGATAAAAGGTTTAATCGAGGATAATAAGAGGATTCTTAACAAAGTTCTTAATAATTTCTTAATATTTCTAAAGTATAATCCGGTGCGTAGAACTTTGTTTAGTAATTAATCAATCAGAAAGCCGGCATTGCCATTTAGTTTTGCGAAAGCTTGACCACGTGTAGATGCAACGGGATAAGGAGGTTTTTGGTATGTTGATCTTAACAAGACGAATCGGTGAAACGTTAATCATTGGTGATGATGTCACGGTAACCGTATTAGGTGTGAAGGGAAATCAAGTGAGAATCGGTGTGAATGCACCGAAAAATGTTTCTGTTCACCGAGAAGAAATTTACATGCGGATCCAGCAAGAAAGAGAACATGATTCTGATGTTCCCTCAGAAGCAAGCGTAAAAGCAGATCCTCATCACGAACAAGAATAACTTTTTATACTATCTTTACTCTTTTTGTTCTCCCTATTGCCACTTCTTATGGCATTCCTTCCCTAAGTTCCTTCTCTCAGATGGAGGAGGGCTGGGAAGAGGGGGAAAATCTTTCTCCCCACTTTCTTTCCTTTTCATTAGCTCTTTAACAATGCTATACTCTGCGCCTCGAAAAGTGCGGAGAGATGGCCGAGTGGCTGAAGGCGCTCCCCTGCTAAGGGAGTATGGGGTTTATAGCTTCATCGAGGGTTCGAATCCCTCTCTCTCCGCCAGTTTTCACAAAGGTCTTTAAGATGCGCCCGTAGCTCAGCTGGATAGAGTACCTGGCTACGAACTAGGGGGTCGGGAGTTCGAATCTCTCCGGGCGCGCCATCATAAGCGAATGAGGATTTCATGGGAAATCCATTCCACGCCATACAATAAAGTTCTTTTTCCACGAAGAGGGATTTGTCGGCTTAAATGTTCTTCTTTTCCATTTTCCGTGATGTGAAGATTTAAAGAAGTCACATGGTTTTTTTCATCTTCCCAGTATTCATGAAATCCTTCAATGCGTATTTTAAGGTGGGGAGAATTCGCAGATTCTTTAGAAAAATAAAGTTGATGATAGGTGTTGGGATTTAATAGAGTCGTCGCTAAATATCCTCCCGTGGCGTGATCTTCAATGAGTATTTTTTTATGTTTTTTTCCTAAAGCAGAAAGAAGAAGTTCTGACGCTTTCTCATAGGGTGCGCTGAGTAAATAAGGTTTTAATAAAGACTCCATGAGTTCCCACAACTCTTCTGTGGTACCCTTTTCTTCCTGAACAAATAATTTAAATTCAATATAAGGCTCATCAATGCGATATCCGGTGGTGACAGGATAATTAATTAAGGCGTTTTCTATTTCTGTGGCCACATGCCCTTCACTCACTCCAAATAAACGCCATTTTTTCAAACAAGGTTTTTGAGAAAATAATTTTTCTTTGAGGATAGGAAATACTTGTTCTGAAAAAATAGGTAAACATTCTCGAGGAGGACCAGGTAGCATAAAAATATGAGTTTCTTCATAACACACATAACATCCTGCCGCGGTCCCCCTAGAGTTGGGAAGTATGATGGCTTTTTCAGGAAATAAAGCTTGTTGTCGATTGCATTCAGGAACACTGAGATGAAAGCTTTCAATTCGAGCTACAATAGCATTCCAAGTGGGTTCGTGAAAGGTGAGGGGTTGTTGAAGGGCCTTTGCCAAGGCGAAACGGGTTTTGTCATCCAGAATAGGGCCAAGTCCTCCTGTGATAATGATGGCGGCGTGGCGAGGAATTAAATAGGAAAGGGCTTCAGTGATTTTTTCTTCTTCATCTCCTAAGGTTAAATGGATCTCCACTTGAAATCCTTCTTCAGTGAGGGAGTGAGCTATTTTTTGCCCATTTGTATTGAGAATATCTCCCGTTAGAATTTCATCTCCTGTGGCTAATAAAGCAATGGATTGGGGTTTCATGGGGGGATTTTTTCCTTCTTTTTTTGCCTTCTCTCTTAAAATGGGTTAGGCTGCTTTTCTTTAAAACGAAATAAAAAGAATCTTCATGAAGAGCCAGTCTATCATGATCCCCTGAGTTTTGTCTCTGGAGGTCCGTGTGCTGCTTTCCATCAAATTGAGGTGAGTTCTATGGAAAAAAAACGCTATCCTTCTTTTAACTGGTTTAAATTGCCCTTATGGCAACAAATTTTTATAGCGCTGATTTTAGGTATCATTGCAGGACTTGTTTTTAAAGAAAAAATTTTAGTGTTACAACCTGTGGGTGTGCTTTTTATTCGAGCCATTCATATGATCATTGTTCCCGTTTTGTTTTTTTCCATTATTAATGCTTTTTTATCCGTGAACGACGTGCGTTCCATGCGGCGAATTGCAGGTAAAGCAGTGGTGTTATATGCCATTTGTATGTTATTAGCGGCCATTTCTGGAATTTTAGCTGCCACCTTATTGGGAGCTGGGAAAGAAGCTCACTTCTTTGTAAATGGTGCAACGGATCTGGGAGCAATCCAGCAGGGAGGACTTAATTTACGATCTTTTGTGGAAAATCTCATTCCAGAAAATCCTGTCATGGCCTTTAGTACAGGGAATGTGGTTCAAATTTTAGTGTTTGCCATTATTTTTGGTGTTGCCATGAATCGAACTCAAGAAACTGCGGTTCCTGTGGCCCAATTTTGTCGTTCTTGTTTTGATGTAGTGATTAAACTAGCCCTCATCGTAATGAGTTTTGCACCCTATGGTGTTTTTGCCTTGATTGCAGGGGTGATGGGGCAGTACGGATTTCATGCCTTGCTTCCTTTGATGAAGTTTATTGGCAGCGTTTATTTAGGCTGCTTTGGTATGTTGATTTTCTATGGTGTGGTGCTTTATGTGGTGTGTGGAGAATCTCCCCTCCATTTCTTTAAATGTATTTTAACGCCTTTGCTCACAGCCTTTACCACCGCTAGCAGCGCAGCCACCATGCCAGTGACTTTAAAAAGTGCGGAAGAACAATTAAAAATTAATCCTGTATATAGCCGTTTTTTAATTCCCCTGGGAGTGAGTTTAAATTTAAATGGGGTTTCTATTTATTTGAGTGCAGCAGCGGTCTTTGCTGCTAATGTGTATGGCATTCATTTAGGAATGGAACAATACATTACCATGGTGGGGCTCATTGTTTTAACTGCCATGGGTGCTGCGGGAGTTCCTGGTTCCGCGGTGGTGGTGATGGGAGCTGTACAAAGTGCTGTGGGGATCCCTTTAGGCATGTTGCCCTTGATTGCAGGAGTGGATCGTTTTAACGATATGGTGCAAACAGCCACCAGCGTGGCAGGAGATTTATTTGCGACCCGTCTTATTTCTTCCTTGGAAAAACATTCAGTGCCTGAAGAATTAGAAGAGCTGGAAGAAGTTTAAAGCGAGGATGACCGCGGAAAGAGCGAAGTTGAGTCTCATGGGATTTAAAATGTTCAGTTGACTGGTAAGGTAAATCCCCTTATTCTTTTTTAATATTTTCAGAAAAGGGATGTTATTGGTGAAGGGAGCTCGCAATCATAAAAACACCGGAATGCTTCCCCTTTCTCTTGCGGCGTTAGGGGTTGTTTATGGAGACATTGGAACCAGCCCTTTATATGCCATGCGGGAATCTCTCGGTGGATTACCCATTAATTTAATCGACGTACTGGGTGTTTCTTCTTTAATTTTTTGGTCTCTTATTTTAGTCATTTCTATTAAATATTTAACTTTTGTATTACGTGCTGATAATGAAGGAGAGGGAGGAGTCCTTGCCTTATTGGCTTTGTTAAAACGTCATCGCCATCGTCGAGTGGGGGGCGTTATATTTTTCTTAATTGGTATTTTTGGTGCGGGGTTAATGTTGGGAGATGGCATGTTAACACCTGCCATTTCCGTATTGAGTGCGGTGGAAGGACTTCAAGTAATGTATCCTTCCTTATCTGTTTTAGTAATCCCCTTAGCCTGTGTTATTTTATTTTTTCTTTTTTTCTATCAATCCGTAGGAACTGCAAAAATTGGTTTCGCCTTTGGGCCTATTTTATTACTTTGGTTTATTGTGATTGGAGTCATAGGAGCGAAGGAAGTGATCCGAGTTCCCATTGTATTTCACGCCATGAATCCTTTTTATGCCGTTAACTTTATTGTTCAAAATGGGTGGAAGGGATATGCATTGCTGGGAGGTGTTTTTCTAGTAATGACGGGGGGAGAAGCCCTTTATGCTGATTTAGGTCATTTTGGAAAGGCTCCCATTCGTTGGAGTTGGTATACGGTGGTGCTGCCTGCTTTATTATTGAATTATGCGGGGCAAGCCGCTTATTTATATACGCACCCCATGGCTATTGAAAATCCTTTTTATTTATTAGTCCCCCAGGGATGGGGGATCCCCTTATTGATCCTTGCCACCATGGCGACGGTGATTGCTTCTCAAGCGGTGATTTCAGCTACTTTTTCTTTGACAAAGCAAGCGGTGCTTTTAGGCTTATATCCTCATCTTCCCATTATTCAAACTTCTAAATCCCATCGAGGACAAATTTATATTCCTCAAATGAATAACATCTTGTGTGTTGGGGCCTTATTATTAGTTTTGGCATTTAAATCATCCAATGCTTTAACCCATGCTTATGGTATTGCGGTGAATATGGTGATGTTATTAGTCACCATCATGATCACTTATGCAGCTCATAAAGTGTGGAAATGGCATTGGGGGGTGGTGTTAAGTATTTTCTCCATTTTCTTACTGGTGGATTCTTTATTTTTGGGAGCCAATCTTGAAAAATTATTCACAGGAGGTTGGGTGCCCATCTTATTTGCCATGGCGTGCGCGTTTATTATGTATACTTGGAATCAAGGAATGAAATATCTTCGAGAACATTACTATACGAAGAAAAGCAGTATTCCCACCATTTTAAAGAATTTAGAAAGTCAGCATTTTGTAAAAGTGCGCCATACTACTTCTATTTTTATTACAGATGTTTATGATCAAAGTGGTGGTAGCTTTTTACAATTTCTGAAATTAAGTCAAACGGTGCCAGAGCATATTGTGTTGGTGAGTTATTTTGTTCGCGACATTCCTTATGTGAAGTGGAAACATCGAGTGGAAATTAAAGAGATTGGGGGCATTGGATTTCATGTGATTTTGTATTATGGATTTATGGACTTTATTTCTATTCCAGAAGCATTAGGTTATTGTTTGCAAGAAAAATTATTGCCATTCTCTTTTGATTTAGAAACCATGATGTACTTTGTGGAAGTTCCAAATATTTTAGCGTCCATTACGAAAAAAAGTCTTTTATTTGAATGGCAAGAAAAATTGTTTGCTTTTTTAATGAGGAATTATTCAGTGAATTTGAATATTGAATTTTTTCAACTGCCTTATGATAGAACCATTGCCATCGGAACTTATTTCATTATGTAAGAAATAAATTCATGATTATTTCTTTTTCCTCCGCAGATAAATTTGTTAAAGAAAGAGTATGATTTCCCAAGAGAGCATATAATTTTTGAAGTCCATAGGGTTGAAGTGCGTGAAGGTGAGTTTCCAAGGTGGAAATATCGCCCCGTTGAAGAGGACCTGTGAGTGCTTCTTTAGGAGTTTCATGATGAGAAAGATTTTTTAAAGTACTTTCCATTAAGGTTTCCGTTAATTTTTTTGCTATGGCTGAATCTATCTTACATTGTTTAAATAGACTATTTGCTACCTGATATAAGGTGACAAGATAATTAGAAGCAAAGACACTTGCCGCATGATAAAGAGGTTTTTCCTGAGAGGAAATGGGAAAAACAATGGCTCCCAGTTCACGAAATAAATGAGCAATTTCTTCATACGCTTTTTCATCTCCCTCATAAGCGCAATAAGTTCCCGGAAAAGACTGGACCGCAGTGGCGGGGGCAGAAAAACTTTTCATGGGATGAATACTGGCGGTGAAGCATCCTGCTTCTTTTGCAGAAGCAAGAATTTCGTGAGAGAGCACGCCGCTGCAGTGAAGTACTATATTATCTGGGTTTAGTTTTTTTTCTTCGTAAAGTGCTTCACAAACCTTTTTAATTTCATCGTCTGGCGTGGTAATAAAGTAAATATCTGCGGGAGAGAGGTATTTTAAATCTGAAATGGGAGTTCCACCACCAATCCATTCACAGGTTTTCTTTGAAGAGTGCGGTGAATAAATGTCACCTAATAAATAGGAACTTTTTTTTGAAACTAAGAAGGCAAGAGTTTGGGCCAATCGGCCTGCGCCTAGGAAAGTAATTTTTTTAGAAGTCATCATACAATCTCATTTTATTTCATCGTGGGCATGTGAAGTTCAAATCCTTTGACATGTTGTGTGGGCCAGCGAGTGGTTATATTTTTTAATCGGGTATAAAAGTGAATACCTTCTGTACCATACATGTGGGTATCGCCAAAAAGAGATTGTTTCCAACCTCCAAAACTAAAAAATGCGGCAGGTACAGGAATGGGGATATTAATACCCACCATGCCCACTTGAATATTTGCAGCAAACTTTCGAGCAAGATCTCCCTGTTGGGTGTAAATAGCCGTTCCATTGCCATAGGGATTGTTATTAATTATTTCTATGGCTTCTTCAAGAGTTTTAACGCGAAGAACACACAGTACAGGACCAAAAATTTCATCCTTATAAATATCCATGTTACAAGTCACATGATCAAATAAACAAGCTCCCATGAAAAATCCTTGAGGATATTGTTTTGCATGAAAGCATCGTCCATCCACCACCAACTGAGCGCCTTGTTCAACGCCCTGAGTGACTCGTTGTTTCACTCGTTCTAAATGAGAGCCGGTGATGAGTGGTCCCATGTCTATGGAGGGATCTATCCCAGATCCTATTTTTAATTCAGTGATTCGATGTTTTAATTCTTCAATTAACAAGTCTGCTGTTTTTTCGCCCACAACCACCGCCACAGAGATAGCCATACAGCGTTGTCCGCTGGAACCAAAGGCGGCCCCTACTAACCCATCTGCCACTAGATGAATATTTGCATCGGGCATTACAACACAATGATTTTTGGCACCTCCTAAGGCTTGAACTCGTTTTCCTTGAGCGGCAGCTTCTTTGTAAATATGGCGAGCCACGGGGGTTGAACCTACAAAACTGATGGCACGAATATGGGGATGTTCTAATAAAGCATCCACTGTATCCTTATCTCCTTGTATCACATTGAAGACACCGGAAGGTAAACCAGCTTCTTGCAGCAGTTCCCCTAATCGAAGACTCACGGAAGGGCAACGCTCAGAAGGTTTCAGTAAAAATGTATTGCCACAGGCCATGGAAAGAAACATCCATAAAGGCAACATGGCAGGAAAATTAAAAGGAGTGATGCCAAGACAAACTCCTAAGGGTTCTGGAATATTATAACTATCCATTTCTGCAGTAATGTCTTTTGCATAATGTCCTCGAAGTAAGTTAGGAATGCCGCAGGCATATTCCACAATATCAATGCCTCGAAGCAATTCTGCCTTGGCATCATTGAGGACTTTCCCATGTTCTTCTGTGAGAAGCAGGGCCAGTTCATCTAAATGTTCATGTAATAAATGATAAAAATTAAAGAAGATACGTGCTCGCTTTAAAGGGGGTGTTAGGGACCACGTTTGAAATGCCTCAAGGGCTACAGAAACTGCAGAATGAATATCCTCTTTATTTGAAAAATAAACTTCTTTTGTTTTTTCTCCTAGGGCAGGATTAAATACCTCGCCTCGTCGCGGGCTGTTTCCTATACTGTGAGCATTGCCTATGTAATTTGAAATCAGAGGGTAGGTCATAAAGCCTCCTGTATGGTTATGAGGAGCACATCCTATTTGCCATGTATCCTACAGTGCCCGCGTAGAAATTTGAATGATTATATTCTTTAATCACATCAAAATTATGAAAAATCATAAAATAGGGTCCCCCGGCAGGTGTAAAAATGCGCGCAGGTAGGTGAGAAGAAATATTGGAAGAAGATGAAAACTGAATTCCCATGTTTAACCAATCCCCCACGTTTTTTTCATCACTCACCTCATTTCCAGAGAGTGAAAAACTGGGTGGCAAGGAAATTTCTAAAGCCCAGGGTTCTCGGGCCTGCCATCCATTGAGAGAGAGATAATTGGCAATGGAAGCAAGGCCATCGGGAATATCTGTCCATATATTTTTGTAACCATCTCCATCATAATCCACCGCATATTTTTTCCAGCTGGATGGCAAAAATTGAGGATGTCCTGAAGCTCCCGCCCATTCTCCCTTGAAGTGTTCATTATCAATATGACCTTCATCTAAAATATGTAAGGCAATGAGTAATTCATTTCTGAAAAAAGCAGCTCTTCTCGTGTCATAAGCAAGGGTCGCTAAAGTTTGAATGACGGGAAATGTTCCTAAGTAACGTCCATAACTTGATTCCATTCCCCATAAAGAAAGAATGATGCAAGAATTAACTCCATAGCGTTGTTCTAAGGAATTGAGTAAAGGTTTATATCGTTTGTATTGAGAACGTCCCAATTGAATTCGGTAAGAGTCACCACGAGTTTTTAAATATTGTTTAAAGGAAATACGTTTTTCAGGTTGAGTTCGATCAAGAAAGAGTGTTTGTTGTAAGGGAAGCATGTGTTGAAAAACACGATCAAATAATGCGGGAGATATTCCTTGGGACAGAGCTTCTTTTCGCAAATTTTCTACCCATTGTTCCCAATGACTTTGAGATAAAACGGGAGATGATATGACAAAGAAGGTGAGAGAAAAAAAAGTCAAAATCCTTTTTTTGATCATATTCATTTAAAATCTTTCCATAGAATTTTTTAAACATGCAAATGGAAAGATACCAAATTCTAAGAGTGTTTGCTATACTCGCGCCTTAATAGAAAAAAGCTCCAGGAAAGGAGTGTTTCATGCCACAAATTCGTTTAGAGTACACAGCTCATCCAAGCATCTCTCCTCAAGAGATGGAGCGATGTGTGAATTCTTTTTTTCCTCGATTGCATCGTTTGTTAGTAGACACCGTTTCAGGCATTGATATTCATGCCTGTAAGTCAGGCATGATTCCCCTGTCACTTTATTGTCTTGGAGAAGGGGGGACAGAAGATACATTTTTACATCTCACCATCGGTTTATTGTCAGGACGTTCTTTAGAAGAAAAGAAAGAATTGTCTTTGGCAGCATTAAAGTTATTAGAAGAACACGCCCAGTGGGCAAAGACATCAGGGACTCTGCAGGTTACAGTAGCTATTGAGGATATGACGAGAGAAACTTACAGTAAAATAGCTATTAAATAGCCTGGTAGAAATAAAGGGAAAAACATGCAAAACACAATATCCTCTTATGATGTTGGTGCTAAATTATTACGACGAATTTCTTGGTTAGTTCCTTTCACACTAATCTTCGCTGCGTTAGGTGTTCAGATGGAATGGTGGACTTATTCGGGGGGACTTTCTGTGATGAAATGGACAACCCTCTTGGGAGTGGCCATTGCTCTTTTTTCTTTTGTGGGATTTGTTTTTTTTATTATTAAGTCAGATGGGCAAAATCAAAAAAGAGTACTAGCGGCTTTTGTTCTTTCTTTTGTTCCAATTCTTTTTATTTTACATCAAGAATATTTAATGAAGGCTCGCCCCGCCATTCATGATATCACCACGGATTTTACTCATCCCCCACTTTTTTTCGCAGTGCTTCCTCAAGGACTTTCGAGTGATCATTCATCGAATTATCTCGGAGGATTGATTTCGAAAGAGCAAACCTCTTTTTATCCAGAAGTACAGCCATTAGTATTAGAGGGAACTCCCCAGGAAGTGTTTCAAAAAGTATTGCGATTGGTTCATCGTAATCGTTGGGAAGTGATTCAAGAGGATGAAGCTCATTATCAAATACAGGCCGTGGCCAAGAGCTTTTGGCTAGGTCTTAAGGATGATGTGATTATTCGAATTACGCCTGAGGGAAAAGAATCTCGAGTGGACATGCGTTCTGTTTCCCGCTCAGGGGAAAATGATGGAGGCGTGAACGCAGAGCGTATTGAAACCTTTATGCAAAAATTGGCAGTGATTCATAATCAAGAAAAAGCCCGACAAGCATCTTGAACTTCCTTCGCCAAAAATGCTTGACTCTTTGCCAATATCTTGCAAGCATTGCCATTTGAATTTTTCAATGAACCCCAGTTCGGAGTTTTTAAGCCATGGCGGGGTTCCTAATGAAGGCAGGTGGCTATGTGGAGTTTAAGGCGAAAAAAGGCAGGATGGGGGTCATGGTTATTGGGAGGGCTCACCCTGTTGGCCTTTGGCTTAGGATGTTGGTATTTTTTCCTTTCAAAACAAAAACAACTTCAACCTTATGTGGCCTACGTGGATGCCACGCAAGTTGTAAATGCTCAATGGCAAACAGAAATTAATGCCACAGGCACTATTTCTGCCATTAAAGGTGTGATGCTTAAAGCAGAAGTGCCAGGGCAAGTGACAAAAATCTCTTTTAAATCGGGACAATTTGTGAAGGAAGGACAATCCATGGTGCAAATTTATCCCGACGTTCTTACAGCTCAGTTAAAAAAAGCTCAATCTGCTTTAACACTTGCAAAAATGGAATTTCAACGAGGGCAAAAATTAATAGGAAGAAATATTATTTCCCAACAAGATTTTGATCGATTAAAAGCCCAATATGAAGAGTCCCAATCCTCAGTGGATGAGCTACAGGCACAATTGCGTCAACATAATATTACAGCGCCTTTTTCTGGCCGTGCGGGCTTACGACGAATTTCTTTGGGGGATCGTCTTTCTCCAGGAGATAGCTTAGTGAGTTTGCAACAATTGGATCCCATTCGTGTGGATTTTAGTGTGCCAGAAATTTATATCAATGAATTGAAAGAAGGGGAGTTGGTGGAAGTTCGCCCTGCTTCTTTACCAGATAAGGTTTTTTTAGGAAAGATTTACGCGGTTGATTCCATGGTGGATCCTGACACTCGAAGCATTGATGTGCGAGCTTCCATTCCCAATCAAGAGGAAGTATTAATTCCTGGCACTTTTGCCAAGGTTCGTTTATTGGCTGGAAAAAATCGTTCCGTGGCTACCATTCCACAAACCGCTTTAACTTATGACTTAGCGGGGGCTTTTGTTTACCAAGTGCAGCAAAACATAGTGAAGAAAGAGCGAGTCAATATTGGTGAGCGGCGGGGAAATGATGTGGAAATTTTATCAGGTCTTCGTCCCAGGGATTGGGTGGTTACGGCGGGGCAGGTAAAGTTATTTGATGGTGCGCGAGTTCAAATTGAAACACCAAAAACCATGGTGACTTCCACAGAAAATCCGGTTTCCACGGAGAAAAAAGCCACATGAATTTTACGGATATTTTTATTCGACGTCCTGTGTTCGCTACGGCATTGAGTCTTTTATTGTTAGTGGTGGGAATTGCAGCTTTTATTAAAATGCCTCTTCGTCAATATCCTAACATGGATGTTTCCACCATCACTGTCACCACCGTATATCCTGGAGCCAGTGCTGACTTAATGTCAGGATTTGTCACAACACCTTTAGAAAATGCCATTGGTAGCGTGAATGGCATTGATTACATGACGGCTTCTAACACTCAATCCACCAGTATGATTACCATTAATTTGCAATTAGGGTATTCCATGGAAAAAGCCATTACGGACATTGCAAATCAAATACAATCCATTCGTTGGCAACTACCCAGAGACATTCAAGATCCAGTGATTCAAAAATCCGATCCTAATGCTCAACCCATTTTGTACATTGCTTTTAAAAGTCAAAACATGTCTCCAGAAGCCATTACGGATTACTTGTTAAGAGTGGTGCAACCTCAATTGAGTACGTTAGATGGTGTGAGTGCCGCAAGAATTTTTGGGGAACGTGAATATGCCATGCGAATTAATTTAGATTCGGAAAAAATGGCAGCTCTTCAAATCACAGCAAATGATGTATTTCTTGCCTTAAGTGCTAATAATTTACAAGCCGCAGCAGGGAAGGTGGAAGGAGAGTTACAAACTTTCAATGTCACTGCCAACACAGACATGGAAACACCCGATGAATTTAATCAGATGGTTATAAAAACCGTAGGAAATAAGATTGTTCGATTAGAAGATGTGGGAGAAGCGCTGCTGGGGGCAAAAGATTATGACACCAGCGCTTATGTGGATGGACAAAAAACCATTGTTATTGGAATCGTTCCCACCTCTGACGCAAATCCTTTAACGGTAGCTCGAAATGTTAAAAAAGTATTACCTCAGATCCAACGTGGATTGCCCCAGGGATTAAAGGCACAAATTTCTTATGATTCTACTCGATTTATTAAAGCCTCTATTCAAGAAGTAAAAGATACGATTTTAATTGCCATTCTTTTGGTGGTGTTAGTGATCTTTTTATTTTTAGGATCTTTGCGAGCTGTTCTCATTCCTTTGGTGACGATTCCTTTATCCTTAATGGGTGTTTGCGGCATCATGTTGGCGTTGCATTTTACCATTAATACCTTAACTCTTTTAGCATGGGTTTTAGCCATTGGTCTCGTGGTGGATGATGCCATTGTGGTTTTAGAAAATATTCATCGTCATATGGAAAATGGATTGGAAGCCATTCCCGCAGCGATTATTGGGGCTCGCGAAATTGGATTTGCCATCATTGCCATGACTATTACTTTGGCCGCCGTGTATGCCCCCATTGGTTTTACCAGTGGATTAACAGGAATTTTATTTACAGAATTTGCTTTTACCTTAGCTGCAGCGGTTATGATTTCTGGATTTGTGGCCTTAACTCTCTCTCCCATGATGTGTTCTCGTCTCTTAACACCTAAATTGATGGAAGCTTCTTTTCCCCAATGGATTGATAAACAATTTCATCGGTGGATGTTAGCTTATAAAAATTTTCTTCAAAAAGCCTTGAAGAAAAAAAAGTGGATTTTATTAGGTGCCTTAGGATTGTATGGGGTCTTTTATTTTTTAGTCACTCACACACGTTCAGAATTAGCGCCCCCAGAGGATCAAGGGGTCATCTTTGCTTATATCCAAGGACCCTCTTCTAGTAACATTAAATACACGGAAAAATATACTAATTTGTTAAATGGAATTTATAAAAAAATTCCTGAATTATCCCATTATGTGATTGTGAATGGGTGGGGAGGAGCTACCAATCGGGGAGGCTCCATTATTACTTTGAAAGATTGGGATGAGCGTCATCGTTCTGCAATGGAAATTTCTGACAGTTTAGCCCCTGATTTAAGTAGTATTCCAGGGTTAATGATTGGTTCTTTTAATCCGCCCCCTTTACCAGGAGCTCAAGGATTAGTTCAATTACAATTTGTTTTAAAAGATCCCATGGGGATGCAAGAGTTGCAACCCATCATGCAAGGTTTAATGATGGCGGCCCGTCAAAATCCAGGGTTTATTTTTGTGGACACGGATTTAAAACTAGATAAACCACAAATTCATTTGGAAATTGATAGAAGTCGTGCGGGAGATTTGGGTGTTTCTATGACGGAAGTTGCAAATGCCTTAAATGTGATGTTCGGCCAACCCCTCAATGCGCGCTTTTCAAGGAAAGGGCGTAGTTATTATGTAATCCCTGAATTAAAAGGTAATTTTGATTATTTAGCAAATCCTAAGGATATTCATAATATTTATCTTCATTCTCAAAGTGGGAAGCTGGTTCCTCTTTCTAATTTCGTCACTGTGACCGAATCCATAGAACCCCAGAGCATTAATCACTTTCAACAATTACCTGCAGCCACTTTGTATGCTAATTTAAATTCTCATTACACCGTGGGGCAGGCTTTAACTTATTTAGAATCTTTTATGGAAAAGAATTTTCCCAACATTTCATATGACTTTTCAGGACAAGCGCGGCAGTACATTCAAGCAAAGGGTGCTATGAGAAGTGTAATGTTTTTTGCGGTGATTTTTATTTTCTTAGTATTGGCCGCACAATTTGAAAGTTACCGAGATCCCTTAATTATTTTAGGTGTGGTTCCTCTCACTTTAGCAGGGGCCTTACTCACATTGCACCTCACAGGAGGAACCCTCAATATTTATAGCCAAATTGGATTGGTGACTTTGGTGGGGCTTATTGCAAAACACGGAATTTTAATTGTGGAGTTTTCCAATCAATTACAATTGAAAGGAATTAATAAAGAAGAAGCAGTGGTGGAAGCCGCTTCTTTGCGATTGAGGCCCATTCTAATGACCACAGCAGCCATGGTATTAGGAGTGGTTCCCCTGGTGCTTGCCAATGGCGCAGGAGCCATTGCAAGAAACATGTTAGGATGGACTATCATTGGAGGGATGGTGATGGGAACCATTTTTTCTTTATTGGTAGTTCCTACTTTTTATTTATATTTAACAAAACCAAAAACCATCAATCATGATTTAGACATGAAAATTAACGAAGCCATTGACCGAGCAAAAAACCTAAAGAGAGAAAAATAAAACCATGGAAACTTTAGCACGCATCATTGAAAATGCCTTTGAACAACGTCATGAAATCACTCCCACAAAAGTTTCTCCCTCAGTGAAGGAGGCGGTTTATGAAGCGGTGGACTTATTAGATAGGGGACAACTTCGTGTGGCAGAAAAAATAAATGGAGAATGGCATGTTCATGAATTTTTAAAAAAAGCCATTCTTCTATATTTTTTAATGAATGAGAATCGAAGGATCCCAGGGGGGTTCACCCATTTTTTTGATAAAGTCCCTTTAAAATTTGAAAGTTATTCTGAGGAAGATTTTCAATCCAAGGGAGTCAGAGTGGTTCCCTCTGCCTTAGTTCGCCGAGGTGCTTATATTGCACCAAAGACGGTGTTAATGCCCTCTTACGTTAATATTGGCGCCTATGTGGATGAAGGAACCATGGTGGATACTTGGGCCACGGTGGGTTCTTGTGCTCAAATCGGTAAACAAGTTCATTTATCAGGAGGAGTGGGCATTGGAGGTGTGTTAGAACCTTTACAAGCCACGCCCACCATCATTGAAGATCACTGTTTCATCGGGGCTCGTTCAGAAGTGGTGGAAGGGGTGATTGTGGAGAGAAATTCCGTGATTTCCATGGGGGTTTATTTAGGAAAAAGCACCAAGATTTATCATCGAGAAACGGGAGAAATTACTTATGGCCGCATTCCCGCAGGCTCCGTGGTGGTTTCAGGATCTTTACCGGCTCAAGATGGTTCCCACAGTCTTTATTGTGCAGTGATTGTGAAACAAGTGGATGAAGCGACTCGAGCGAAAGTGAGTATTAATGATTTATTGCGGCAAATTTAAATGAACTATCGCCATCGTTATCATGCAGGTAACTTTGGGGATGTGCTAAGACACACGGCCCAATGTTTAATCCTAGAATCTTTGGTTCAAAAAGAAAAAGGGTTTACTTATATTGATACTCATGCAGGGATTGGCTTGTATGATTTAAAAGATCAACCTTACGGAAAAGAAGAATATATTTTGGGGGTTGAAAAAATCATTTCTTTATCAGAAGTGCCAGCTTCCCTGAAAACATATTACGAAATTGTAAAACCATTTTATTTCTTAAAAGAAAATTCTTTTTATCCTGGTTCCCCTTTAATTGCAAAACATTTTTTACGTCCCCAAGACCAAATGATTTTAAATGAATGGCATCCAGAAGATGGAATTCGGTTAAAAGAATTCTTTCGAGGAGAAGCCCGTATTTTTTGTCATGGACGGGATGCTTATGAATTTTTGCCCGCTGTATTGCCTCCTAAGCCTCGTCGGGGGTTAGTGATGATCGACCCTCCCTATGAAAAGAAAAATGAATTATCTGTTGCCATGGCTTTATTGAAGGAAGGGATCAAAAAATTTCCAGAAGGGATTTATTTGTTATGGTACCCCATCAAAGAATATCAAAATGAAGAAGTAATTCGACGTATCAAAAAAGAAGCATTTTCGGAAGAGGGATTACACATAGAATTAGTGGTACAAAAACCCTCTCAAGAAAGTACAAAGTTATTGGGTTCGGGTTTAATTTTAATAAATCCTCCTTGGCAAATAGAGCAAAAAATAACAAGTCTTCTTAAAGATTTGTATCATCTTCTTTCCTTTCCCCAGGAAGGATACTGGCGAGTGACCTCTTTTTAATTTTCAGCAGACATTTTTTGTGTTAAAACTCCGGAATCTTTGCACTTTTTAAAAACTGTATTATCTTAATTAACAAGGACTTGTTAAATAGGCGTCTTGTGTCTTTTATTTTTCCGGATGGCTGAATGAAGTGTTTAACCTATTGTGTTTCAGAACAAATTAATCTTTCAAATGTAGAGCAATATTGCAAATTACATTGCCAATCTTTTCAATGTTATCGCCATTGGAATGCCCTAGAATTATATGATCCCTCCACGGCACAATATTGTTATATTTTTAAAAATGGAACGGTGATCGGTTGGAATTATAATCGCAATAACATTCGAAAAATTTTTGATTTGTTAAAAGCCTCTTCAGTGGTTTTATTAGAGGCTTATGTTCATGATGAATTTTCTTATCAAGAAGAACAAGAAACAAAAGTGTGGCCTCATCCTTACTTTAATTTAGATTGTATTGCTCTGGAGAGTCAGGATTCTGAAATTAAGTTAGCAATTTCTTACGTATTGTCCATGTCAGTGAAATTAAATTATTACGAAAATATTATTGAACAACTTATCGGTCGATATTATCCCATCATTTCTAGACTTTCTAAGTTAGGACGATTTAGATTTTCTAGAAAAAAAATGAATAAAATTTTAGGAGATATTTTAGCAGTTCATAGTGAAGTAAATTTAGCAAGTAATTTTCTCTATCAGCCTAAATTCTTTTGGCAGCACCCTGGGCTGGAAACCTATTATGGACGATTTGAGCAATATCTTGATATTTCAAAACGAGCTGAAAATTTAAATCGCCAATTAGAAACTTTGCATGAAGTATTTTTGATGTTTAATGGGTATCTTGAGGATAAACATAGTCATCGTTTAGAAATTGTTATTATTGTTTTAATTGCAGTGGAAATTATATTTAGTGCGCTGAGCTTGCATTTTTGAGAAGGAACTCATGATTAATTTAAAAATTAGAAACCAGCCAGACGATGAATCTTGTGGTCCCACAAGTTTGCATAGTATTTATCGATATTATGGAGATAACATTTCTTTAAAAAAAGTGTTGGATACGGTGGAGCGTGTTTCAGGGGGAGGAACCGTGGCTTCTCTATTAGGTTGCCATGCCTTGGATAGAGGATATGATGCTAACATTTTTACTTATAATTTAAAATTATTAGATCCCAGTTGGTTTCATGAGGGACAAACTTCTTCAAAAATTCTATCTCGTAAATTAGCAGAACAAAAAAAATATAAATTTTCAAAGAAAGAAAATGAAGTGAGCGACGCTTATGCAAAGTTTTCTAAAAAAGGAGGAAATATCTTTTTAAAAGATTTATCCATCACCTTATTAAATTCTTTTTTTAAAGAATCAATGCCAGTGATTGCAGGATTAAGCGCAACTTATTTATATAACACACCCAGGGAGTTCTACACGGAAGCAGGAACAGCCATTTATGATGACGTGCGGGGAAAACCTTGCGGACATTTCGTGGTGTTATGTGGTTATGATGAAGAAGATAAGCAACTGATTGTGGCGGATCCACATCGGAAAAATCCTTTATCGGGAGATAGTTATTATAGAGTGGGACGTAATCGATTGATTAATTCCATTATGTTAGGAGTATTGACGTACGACGCGACTTTGTTAGTGATTTCGCCTAAAGCATAAAGACAGGGATGAAAAATGGAAACGATATTGGTCACGGATGAACCGATTTTTTGGAAATTTTTAAAAGAAAAAGCAGAGATGGTGAATGCCATTGATTATTTATCGAATGATCGATACAACAATGGGATCCGTTATCGAGTGATTAACTTATGTAAATCTCATTCTTACCAAAGTATTGGTTATTACGTCTCTTTACTTGCAGAAGCTCGTGGCCATAAGGTCATGCCCACTGCCATGACCATTCAAGATGCTATGAATCCAGCCTTAGCAAAAACCGTATCTGATGCTTTAGAAACGGAAATTAATCATGAATTGGGGGGAATTAAATCTAAAGAATTTGTATTAAGTGTGTATTTTGGAAAAAATGTAGCGATGAAGTATGAAACCCTCGCAAAAAAATTGCATGGCTTCGTACCATTTCCCATGTTTCGTGTTTATTTTAAATATTCGAAATACTGGTATATTAAACAAATACAACCTGTAACCATCGATGATATTCCTCCTCAACATCTTGTCTTTATGCGAGAAGCCGCATGCAAGTATTTTGAGAAAAAACGATTCCATAACCATCGAAGAAAAGAACGCTATTATCATTTAGCAATTTTACATAATCCAAAAGAAAATACTCCACCTTCTAACAAGGAAGCTCTTGAGAAATTTATTTCTGCAGGAAGTGAATTAGGCGTTGAAGTCAGTTTAATTGAAAAAAGCGATTTTAAAAATTTGGCAGAATACGATGGGTTATTTATTCGTGAAACAACAGCCATTAATCATCATACATATTCTTTTGCAAGAAAAGCTTATACAGAACGTATGATGGTGATTGATGATCCCGTTTCTATTTTAAAATGTTGCAATAAAGTTTACTTAGCAGAGTTAACGAAGCGACATCATATCCCTTCACCGAAGACTTGGATCTTGAATCAACATCATTTAGAACAACTTTATGAAGAATTAACGTATCCTTGTGTATTAAAAAAACCAGACAGTGCGTTTTCTCAAGGGGTCATTAAAGTGGAAGATCAAGGTGCCTTGATGAAAGCCATTAAACCCTTCTTTAATACTTCAGAATTAATCATTGCTCAAGAATTTTTGCCAACCAAATATGATTGGCGTATTGGTATTTTAGGGAATAAACCTATTTTTGCTTGTAAATATTATATGGCGGAAGGTCATTGGCAGATTTGTAATTGGAAAGCGGATAAAAATGAAGTGGAAGGACATGTGGAATCTGTTCATGTGGAAGATGTTCCAAAAGATGTGATGGCCATGGCACTCAAGGTGACACGCCTCATCGGAGATGGACTGTATGGTGTGGATTTAAAGCAACTGGATGGATGCAATTATGTCATTGAAGTGAATGATAACCCTAATCTGGACGCGGGCTTTGAAGATATTTTATTAGGAGATGAGATGTACAGCATCATTATGCAAGTTTTTTTACAACGAATGCAACGGTTGCATGGCCATGAGTAAAAAGCATTATTCTTTGTTTTCCGTCTTTGGTATTGAATTAGAGTACATGATTGTGGATATGAAAGATTTATCCATTCGTCCCATGGCAGATCAACTCATATTGAAAGTGGCTGGACATTTAGATAATGAAGTGGAGTTAGGTCCTATTGCCATTAGCAATGAATTAGCACTTCATGTGATTGAGTTAAAAACCAATGGCCCTGTAAAAACCTTGGAAGGATTAGCAGAATGTTTTTATGAAGTGATTCTTCAGTTAAATGAAATTTTAAAAGGAGAGGGGGCTCAGCTAATGCCCACGGGAGCTCACCCTTGGTTAGATCCAAAAAAAGGAATTCAATTATGGCATCATGGTGATAGAAAAATTTATGAAACTTTTCATCGTATTTTTAACTGTAGTGGGCATGGTTGGGGAAATTTACAAAGCACTCATCTTAATTTACCCTTTGGAAATGAAGAAGAGTTTGTGAGGCTTCATACAGCGATTCGATTATTATTGCCATTCATTCCTGCACTGACTGCCAGTACACCTATTTTAGAAGGTGTTTATGAAGGTGCTTTAGATGCCCGCCTTTTATTTTATGGATCGAATCAAGCTAAAATTCCCCATATTTCAGGCTTTATTGTGCCAGAAGCCATCGATTCCATAGAGGCTTATCATCGTCTTATTTTAAATCCCATGTATGAGGAAATTGCCCAGTATGATCATGAAAATCTCATGCAGAATGAATGGCTCAATTCTCGAGGGGCTATTGCACGTTTTGAAAGAAATGCCATTGAAATTAGAATTTTAGATTTGCAAGAATCACCAATGATGGATATTTCCATCATTGGCCTTTTGACAAAAGCTTTAAAATACCTCACGGAAAAAAATCTGCTCGCTTCCTTAACTTATCCTACGGAAGCATTAAAAAAGATTTACGATGAAGTGATTCATTTAGGATTTGAAGCTGTCATACAAGATCCTATTTTGTTATCTTTTTTTTCCCTTCCTTTAAAGGCACCATGCTCTGTTAAAATGTTTTGGCAAGCTTTATTTGAAAGCATTCCAGAAAAGTTGACTCAAGAAGAACAAGAAGCCATTCATCGATTGTTAAAAGAAGGGAATTTAGCGCAACGAATTTTAACTGCGGTGGGTACACCCATTGAACCTAAAAACTTAAAAACCGCATATGAAAACTTGTGTGAATCTTTGAAACAAAATAAGGCATTTATTCCATGAGTTATTTTTGTTTGGTGAGTTGTGAGCATGCAAGTCATGAAATCCCTTTTCAATATCAATCTTTATTTGAAAAAAAAGAAAATATTTTATTAACCCATCGAGGTTATGATATTGGCGCAAAGTTAGTTTTTGATTACGTTTCAAAAATTGCAACCTATGCCTGTGAGGGAAAATATTCTCGATTGCTCATTGATTTAAATCGAACTTTAAATCATTCCCACTTATTTTCTGAATTTACAAAACATTTACCTTTACAAGAAAAAGAAGAAATCATTCGTACTGTGTATGAGCCTTATGTGAGAACCATGGAGAAAAAGATTCAGGAAGCACTCCATGATAAGAAGAAGGTATTCCATTTATCCATACATTCTTTTACTCCTATTCTTCATGGTGAAAAGAGAACTAATGATATTGGTTTTTTATACGCACCTTATCGAGTTCAAGAAAAAGAATTTTGCATGGCTTTGAAAGAGGCTTGTTCTAAAGAAATTCCAGATTTTAAAATTCGCATGAATTATCCTTATCGGGGCACCGCCAATGGGCTGACTCATTATTTTCGAAAAAAATTTCCCCGGGATTACGTGGGCATTGAGCTAGAAATAAATCAAAAGCTATTTTCAAAGGAACCTCCATGCTCTCCTCATTTATGGATTTCCTTGGCCCAACTTTTTGAAAGACAAATAAAAAAGGGCTCCTAGGAGCCCTTTTTTTCAAGTTTCATCAGAGATTAGTTAGAATCGCTGCTGCCTTGAGTGCTGGTGGAAGAATCACCACTTGTGGAGTTAGCGGTGCTTGCATCACTGCCAGCGTTGCTGGAATCACTGCTTGTAGATTGAGTGTCGGTGCTGCTGGCAGAACCTTGATCAGAAGTGCTGGAAGCAGAAGTTGCAGCTGATTGATCAGCATTATCAGAGGAGCCTTTATTTTGGCAAGCTACTAAGCTAGAAGCAAATAATACGCTAGCTAAAACGATTAAGCCTTTTTTTAACATTTCTTTATTTCTCCATTAATGTCGTTTTTTTAAAAAAACCCTGAGGAATGTTTCATCCACATCAAGTACCCGAAGATTCTACTGTACCTTGCGGATCCCAATCAATATGTTTTATCAGTAAAAAAAAAATCTGTTCAAGTTGCTGGCATCTTTGCCTAAGATATGCTTAATTTAAACATGTAAACACTATCATAAATTATTTGATTTGATGTTTTTTTAACCACACAAGAAAATTTGTTCGTAAGAACATGGAATAGACACAGGAGGAACAGATAAATGGACTTAAAGGTTTGTGCAAGGAAAGACCAAACCCATACTTTCCCAAAATTTCCTAAATGGGTTGTTACAGGATTGTTATTTACCGCACTTCAAGCCCATGCTTCCACATTTGCTTTGCCAGAAAAAGGAAATGTAGTGGGGTATGTTAGAACAAGCACTGTTTTGGCAGGAGAATCTTTCACCGATGTGGCAAGGAAGAATGATATTGGCTTTTATGAATTATTAGAAGCGAATCCCAACATTGATCCCATGCATCCAAGGGCAGGGCAAACCGTGGTGATTCCTTCTCGCTATATATTACCTTCAGGCCCTCGAGAAGGAGTTGTGATTAACATCGCAGAATTGCGTATGTATCATTATCTTCCCGGGCAAAACGTGGTGGTGACAGAACCTATTGGCATTGGACGTCAAGGTTGGGAAACGCCCACGGGGGAGTTAACTGTGACTCAAAAACAAAAAGATCCCGCATGGCATGCGCCACCTGCAGTGATTGCTGATCTTGCACGCAAGGGCATGTATTATCCCAAAGTGATGCCACCGGGACCTGACAATCCTTTAGGACGATACATGTTGCGTTTGAGTAATCATACTTACTTAATTCATGGGACTAATGCACCTCAAGGTGTGGGACGTCGTGTGAGTGCAGGATGTATTCGTATGTATCCAGAAGATGTGGAACGTTTATTTTATTCCGTGAATATCGGAACAAAAGTACGTATTGTGAATGAACCTTACAAAGTGGCATGGATTGGAGATAAGCTTTACATGGAGTCTCACCAACCTTTGAAAGAAACCAGAAATCATTTTCGAGGTCAACTTTCCAACTTGTGGTCTGATGCGGTGAAGCGAGTGATGAGTCAACGCAGTACGGCCCAAGTGAATTGGAATCTTGTGAATCAAGTGGGGCATGCTCAAAGCGGTATTCCCACAGCCATTGGTTCTTCCAGTTAATTTTCTATATACTACAAGACAAACCCAGCGGTTCTCGCTGGGTTTGTCTTTGAATTTCTTCACTCATGGAGTGTTTCTATGGATCCTTATCAACTCATTGCATTTCTCTTAACCTTGTCGGTTTTTGTGGGATATGTGAATCATCGATTTATTAAAATGCCAGGAACCATTGCAGTGATGGTTT